>ERZ795053.6877-NODE-6877-length-11143-cov-4.667118_pt1 | contig 11143 bp, 5 predicted proteins | sample MGYA00375137_ERZ795053 | MGnify/ENA primary metagenome ERZ795053 (study PRJEB30182, sample SAMN05720284) | activated sludge metagenome | isolation source: Anaerobic digester | place: Hong Kong | collected 2014-12-17 ... | reverse complement strand
ACACTAACTTTGCCCAAGGCTGAAGAAACCAAGCCACGCCGCATTGAAGTGAAGAAGATGGTTGAGAGTAAGTAGCAAGATACGGTCGACTTCAAGAGCGACAGTAATTAGATTTTCAATAGCCACGGATCGTAAGTAGGTAAACTTATGATCCGTGGCTATTTTTTTACAATCTGCCCAACGGAACGGATATTTCATTATTAACTTGTGACACTTGGCAAAAACCAATAGACGCGCTATGATATTGTCCGTTATTGTATATTATCCTCAGCTTTTCATAGATTCATTTGAAACATCTAGACTTATACCCCGCCCCCGCTGTTGAACCAAGAAGCGTCGTTTTTGTAAAATAGTTTGACAAAACGGAACTTCATGGCAGTGAGCAGTTTCAATAATTGTACCCACGACACATGTATGACCCACAATTCAATACCGCAACCGCCTATGCAAAGGAGAATCTCATGACCGATCAAGCGAATCGTGATCTAATGCAACAAGTGCAGGAAGAGTATCGCCATGCGCACGACTTTGATCGTCGTGATCCCCTCTTTGGGCTCACCAAAGCGGAATTGGGCGGGCCACGCTTGAGCCGTCGCACGGTGATGCGGCTGATGGCGGCAGCCGGTACGCTAACGCTTGCGCAAGTGATGGTGGCCTGTACAACGCCCGCGGCGGTGCCCAGCGGAAGTGCGCAAAGTGGCGAAAGCGCGGCGCCTGCTGCCGCGAGTGGTGGTGAACTAACGGCCGGTTGGGCCGGTGTTGCCGAGATTCAAACGCTGGATCCAGCGCAGATCAACCAGGTGTTGCAATTCCAAATTGCCTCCAACGTCTTGAGTGGTCTTACCCACATCGACGCCAGCCTGACCGGGCAAGGCGACTTGGCGGCGGACTGGAGCGTCTCCGATGATGGACTCGAGTGGATCTTCAATTTGCGTGAAGGGGTCACCTGGCACGATGGCGCGCCGTTTACCGCCGATGATGTGGTGTATACCTACAATCGCTCCAAAGATCCCACCCAATCGATCCATTCCGCGGTGATTGCGAATGTTCTCGACTGCCAAAAGATCGACGATCTCACGGTCAAGTTGGTGCTCGAAAAGCCACAAGCCTCGCTCCTCACCAAAACACTGGAACGCGCCAGTGGTCGGGCAATGACCATAGTGAGCCAAAAAGCAATCGAAGAAATGGGTCTGGAGCAATATGGCCTGACACCGGTGGGTACCGGTCCTTTCCGGGTGACGGAACATCAATTGGGACAGGGCGTTGTCGTGGAGCGTTTTGAAAATTACTATGATCCCGAACGGCCAAAACTCGATAAAATTACCTTTATCCCGATTCCCGAGCCCGAACCGTTGGCCGCGGCCATCGAAGCGGGCGATATTCAGCTCATTGGCGGCAATGCGCCTGCGGCCGAATTGATTGATCGCTTTTTGGCCAACCCCGACCTAGTGGTCTCAGAGGTAACTGGCCCGGGCTTCCAGGCGATTTTCGTCAACCCTTGGCGCGAACCGATGATGGTCACCGATTTCAATAAACCGATTGAGGAACTCAAAGCCGAAAATGGCTTTAAGGTACGTTTGGCGCTCGCCAAGGCATTTGACCGCGATTCATTTATTGAACGGGCGCTCTTTGGCCGTGGCCGCCCTGGTTTCGGCACGATTAACCCGGCGATGGGTTTCTTCTTTGATACGGGGATTAACGAGAAGAGCGAACAACGCTTTGAGTTAGAAGTGGCCCAACAGTTGCTGGCCGATGCCGGCTTCCCTGGCGGGGAAGGCTTCCCCACACTCAAACTGCTCACCACTCCAGCCGGACGGCGCTCGGGCGAAGTGGTTACCAATATGTACAAAGAGAATTTAGGAATTACGATTGAGCTGGATATCAAGGACTTCACTGTCCTGACGGAAGATGGCAATAACATGAATTTTGACCTGCTGGCCTTAGGCAGTGGCGGAGACTACGACCCCGACGACGGCCTAGTCGATTGGATGCAAACCACATCCAAGTTCAATGGCCCCACCCGCAATGTCGATGAAATGCCCTTTGGCTTCTTCTCCGACGCCGAAGTGGATGCGCTAACCGACGAACAGCGCACCATTGCCGATCCGGAAGCACGCAAAGCACTGGTGCAACAGGCCAATCAGACGTTGGTTCCGGAGCGATCGGTCGTATTTCTCCGCGATCTCACTCTGGGGGCTTTCATCGTAAGTTATCCCCGCAATGATGATACCCTTCAAACGGTAGACATCCGCTTTGGCTTGAGTGATGATCTGGCCCAATGGCTGGCCGATACCAATAACATTCTCCAAATTAGCCCAGGCGGAGCAGCCCCGGACGATGTCTCGATTTCCACTGAAGAGTTGGCCCGGCTAAATATGTTGAACATTGCGCTGTGTGTGCCGCTACTAGGCTCCGAAAACTTGTTGGGCTGGCTGGCGCTCGGTCTGAAACGATCCGGCCAACCTTATACCAGCGACGATCTCTTATTTTTAGCCACGCTCGCTAGCCAAACGATTATTGCCCTGGAAAATGCGCAGCTCCTGGAAGAAGCCAACCGACGAGCCGCCGAACTCGAAGCGCTGCAAACGATATCGGCCAATATCCAAGCTGAAGCCGATGCCGACGCCCTCCTAGCTTCCGTCGTAGAGCAGGCGACTAATCTACTTCACGCTGAAGGCGGCCTGGTTTACCTATTACAGCCTAATCAAAAAACCTTAAAAGCCGTCGTCAGCTACAACCTTGATAAAGACTATACGGACTTTACCGTCGATTCAGCCTACGGTATTGCCGGACGGGTGCTCACCCTCGGTAAGCCGGTCGTAATCGATAATTATCATGCGTTCTCGGGCCGGCTGCAAGAATTTGGCAACTCGAATTTTGGCGCTGTTTTGGGCGTCCCGTTGCGATGGGGCGGCAAAGTACGAGGAGTCCTGTGCCTGATGCACAAACCGCATGGCCTTCGATTTCGCGAAGATGATATCTGGCTTATGAAACTTTTTGCCACTCAGGCCGCCATTGCTCTGGAAAAATCACAACTACTTAACGAAGCCCAGAAAAAGGCCCACCAGTTGACCACTCTGGGTGAAGTCAGTTTGGCGATTAGTTCAACTCTTGACCTGGACACTGTTTTAATCCGAATTATGCAGCACGCGATTCAACTGCTCAATGCCGAGGCTGGCTCGTTGCTTTTGATGGACTCTCTAGGCAAAACGTTACGATTCGAGGTCGTATTAGGGCCATCCGGCGATAAACTGTTAGGTTTGACCACCCCGGTCGGCAAGGGCATCGTAGGGACTGTGGCCAAATCCGGCGAGCCATTGATCATCAATGATGTTACCAGCGACCCACGCTGGAATGTTAATTTTGATGAAGAAACCGAATTTAAGACCAAAGATCTCATGTGCGTCCCAATGATGGCTCGCAACGAGGTTATCGGTGTTATTGAAGTGCTAAACAAACAAGATGGATCGGTTTTTACCGATGAAGATTGCGCCTTGCTGATGTCGTTTGGTGGGCAGGCCGCTATTGCCATTCAAAATGCTCAGAAGTTTACTTCAACCGACCAAGCTCTAAATGAGCGCATGCAGGAACTCCAAACCCTTCAAATGTTCGACCAGCAGCTTCAGACGTCGATCGAATTGCAGACAGTATTAGACACCACGTTAACCTATGCGATGGACGCACTAGGCTTGTCGATTGGGGCCATGGGCGTGGTCATGCAGAATAAAGACAACGAGGCGGGGCTTTATTTGCTGGTTCAGCGTGGTATGCCGATGGAACTGAGCCGCTACAAGAACAAACCCTGGCCGTTGTCGCAGGGGTTTATCGGCCATACTGTTAGAACCGGCCAGGCCAGTTTGGTCAATGATGTCACCGAGGTTGAAGCCTGCCGCCCGGCTGCCTATCTGGCTCGCTCAGTTGTGGTGGTACCGGTCAAACAGGAAGGCAAAGTGATTGGAGTCATTAATCTGGAAAGCACCAGCACCGATTACTTTACCGAAGAGGATCTGAATTTCGTCAACATCCTGGTCAGCCACGCCGCTATCGCGATTGATAACGCCCAACTTTTTGAACAGGTCAAGCAGGCTAACCAATCCAAAACCGAGTTTATGAGTACAGCCTCGCATGAATTAAAAATTCCTATGACCAGCATTAAGGGCTATGCTAAGCTGCTGCAAATGGGGGCCGGAGGCCCGCTTTCAGATCGACAAAAGGACTTTTTGGAGGTTATCTCCAACAATGTTGACCGTATGGATCGCCTGGTGAGTGATTTGCTCGATGTCAGCCGGATTGAGGCCGGACGGATTCGGTTGGAAATTGGCGATGTGCAAATCAGAGACGTGATCGATGATGTGGTCGAATCGGTACAAAACCAGGTTAAGGCGAAAAAGTTAAATCTAACCCTGCGCGTTGAGGAAAATCTGCCGGAAATTCGGGCAGACTACAACCGGATGGTGCAGATTATGACCAACCTGGTCAGCAACGCCTACAAATATACCCCCGAGGGCGGCGATATTACCGTAATCGCCCAACCATATTTCAATGGTGATGTGAGCGGTCTCATTCAAGGCATCAAAGTTACGGTTAAAGATACGGGTTACGGTATTAATCAAGAAGATTTGGCTAATTTATTTACCAACTTTTTCCGCTCTAACGATCAAAATATTCGGAATGAGCCGGGTACGGGCCTGGGGCTGTCGATCACTAAAAAGATGATCGAAAACCACGGCGGCGAGTTAACCGTTGAAAGTGAATACGGCAAAGGTAGCGCGTTTACGTTTATTGCGCCGCTCGTTAGCAAAATTCCGCCGGGAGTAGAGGTCATCGAGCGCTAGTCGGGATTACTGCTGCGCTTGTTCGACAGTGACCTGGCCCAACAACACGGCATTCGGCGAGGGAGCGCGTGACTCCCCGATCAACGGCAGTCGCTGGCCGGTTTGAGCCTCATACAAACCGGCCAACAACAGATATTCGCCGGGTTGGACATTTTCATCCAACACAATTTCATAGCGATCGGCCAGCACATCGCCTGTTGTCCAGCGACTTGTTGGCCAAAGACCATCAAACGGCTGCTGGTCGTGCTGGGCTTTAACAAAGCCGTCCGGCGCGGTTAGGTGGACAAAAACCGTATAATCTTGTTGCGGTTGGGCCAACACCTGCCAGTAGAGGGTTACGCGCAAGATCCGTTCTTTAACATCGAAATAAGGCGTCAGATCATAACCGATCAAGGCAATCTGGTTATCGATATTACCTTGGGCCGGTATCGCTGGTGAGGTTTCGGGCGAAAAGACGACCCAGGTGTGGGGCGGTTCATTAGAGAGATGAGCCAGCATCCAACCGGGTGGAACCCGCTGAAATTCAATGCCTTCATCAAAGTAGGTGAAATAATCGCCCATCGCCGCTCGCCGCCGCCGCGCCGTATCGGAGTCGATGATGATGTAGGCCGGGGCTTCCTTGGCCAAATAGGCTTCTAATTTAGGCCAGGTATTAATATCGACCGGGATGCGCTCCAGCGTAAAACGTGATGGAAATTTCCATATCGGAAGCGATTTGCTCGGTCCGAAAATGATTTTAGCCGGCCCCAAGGTGGCCGGGTGGTCTCGTTCCAGCCAGGCCAGCAGTTTTTGAGGCGCTTCATTCGCCTCGCGATCCGATACGAAAGGGTCAACTGTGAGACTCCAGGCATCCTGCTGGATAGCCGTCACTGACCACCAAACACCCCAAGTGATGAGTCCGGTCACCAAAACAACATAAGCGGCATAGATGGGGCGCCCACGGCGGTTGGCCCATCGCCCCAATTCCGTCGCCACTCCGACCACTGCGGCTGAGAGCAGTATGTAAAACGGCCCTAAAATTGGAATGAGAAATCGAGACTCGATTAGGACTCGCGCATACCAAGCCGAAAATAAGTAAAACGGTACAACCAGCAAGACAAACATCAGAATAGTGATTTGGTGTTGTTGGAAAGTGGTTTGCAGACGCTCCCGATGAAACAAGGCGAGCCAAATTAGCGCTAGAAGCAGCCCGCCCCCAATGAGATACCCCAGCCAGGGCGGCTCAAAATTTCTAGAGGGAATGAGGGTCAGGGCCAATTCAGGGTTTAGGCGTGATATTCCTTCCTGCAGTCGGGCTGCCATCTCGGCGGCGGTATGGCTTTGTAGGTAGGTGGTAAGCGTCGGCAAATCGGCGAGGTTTTCCACTTGACTTTCAGCCCAGCGATCCATCCACATCACGTGGGTCGTCGCAAAGCTGTAGAATGGTTGCCCAAAGTGGCGCCAATTGTAGATGAGCAGCGGCGAAGTCGTTACCAGGAAAACCAGGGGGACAAGCAGCAACTGAGTTTGGGCAAAAATTCGGCGGCGATAATGCCAGACCGCCACTGCCGCCCAAACGACTAACAGCAGCAGCACCGAACTTTTGGTCAGATACGCCAGCCCCACAAAGAAACCGGCCAAAACGCAGTAGCGCGTTTTTTCGAAGCTTTTTATGAGAAAGTACCAAGCTACCAGAAAAAGTAGCACCAGTAGCGTATCGGCATAAACCGTCGAGGCGCGTAAGTGGAACTCTTTGTTCCAGGCCAACAAAAAGGCAGCCAGCAGACCCGTAGGCCAATTGAACAACTGCCGGCCAATGATAAACGTCACCACCACCGTCAGCGCGCCGACGCCTAATGTAATGAGTTTGGCCCATGTGAAATATGACCAGTCTCGATTAGCAGCCGGCGTGAGCAGCAGCGGGTACAGCGGGGGCCGTGTGCCGTCGGTTAGGGTATCATCTTCGCGTAGAGACAAGCCGAGTTCAAGATAGGCTGACTCGTCGCCGTCGCTAGATTGGGTGTTGAACAGCACCTTGGCCAGCCCAACCACCATAAAACGGGCCAGGACAAGGATTAACAAACTAAGCAGTATAGTTTTCCAGAGGGATTTATTTTGGGTTAAACGCACAAGCACCGTCTCGAACGTCAGGAATTAACATTTACGTTATCGTTAGATTTTTCTTTGTCAAATTCCTGCTGTCCTAAGAGAATGGCTTTACATTGCTGCGGCGAGAGGTTCCTTTTGATCTGTTGGGGCAATACCCATTCATAGGAGAGAATTTCATAAACACTATGAGGCGACTTGTCGGGGTGGGGTAGCCGGTTAAAGACTGTTGTTCGGCAATAGTAAACAATTGCCAGGCCCAAAGGGGTAGAACTGAGTGCTTCGCCCCCTTGCGGTTCACAAAAAAGGAGTTTTTTGACCTCAACAGCCAGGTTTAACTCTTCTTGTAACTCGCGTTGAATGGAGTGAGCCGGGTCTTCGCCCCGTTCAACCCAGCCGCCGGGTAAGCCCCAAGGTTGTTGCGGCCTAAATACATGTTCAACCAGTAGCACCTGACCCATATCGTTAAAAACGGCGGCCATTACGCCAACTTGATTGCGTGGGGCCAACAGTTTGACAGCCAAAGAAAAGGCCCACCTCAGTGGGGTAACCTGTTGCAGCAAAATGGAAAGTGTTTTTTTAAAATTCATCAAATTGAAAACTCCGGAAAGGTAAGCGTCTATGTCTACAACTGTCTCGCCCTGAATTATAACCCAAACATCTTACATTATGAATTTGATTTTTGCCTGACAACAGGCCAAAATTCCTAAAGTTAACCGTAACTTTTTATGTTATAATTTAGTTAGAAACAATGTAACCAAAGGAACGAAATGTGGATACCCAATTGACAATTTTATCCATTGAAGATGATCCGGAGATGAGAGGGTTGATCCAACTGATTTTTGAACGCCAAGGACATCGGGTGATCGGGGTGAAGCAAGGAGATTTCGGGTTAGAATTCTTACAAAGCTTGAAACCTGATGTTCTCCTGCTCGATCTCATGCTGCCCGATATTGATGGTTGGGAAGTTTACCAACAGATGAAAGATGATGATGAATTATCAAAGATACCCATTATCATTATCTCCGCCAGAAATCCGGAACAAGATGCCGCCGAGGGTCATCAAGTTGTTGGGAATGACCGGTTCATCGAGAAACCCTTTGAAATCAAAAATCTTATCGGTACGGTTAACGAAGTTGCTGCTCACCTGCCTGTTCGATAACTGACTGCCGCGCTGCCTGCTTTTTGTCAACGAAAGCCCCTCCTGAAAAGGAGGGGCTTTTTTTGTCTCTCGGCTGCGGTTTTATAAAGCTATTGACATTTGGTGGTAATGCATGTTAAAATGAGTGGTAACTCAGTATTTTGAGTAATGGCTCAGATTGTTACCCGTGGTGGACCATTTTTTTCTATGGTTTTCATCAAGCGCAACTTTTTAACAAAAGTCGCGTATTAAAAGTAGATGCCATCAAGAACAGTGATGAGCAGGGACAATACAACTTGGTGATACAACTTTTGGGTAATGACGTTCAACTCTTTAATTGATATACTAAAAACAGTAAACCATACACCGTATATCTGTCAATCTGACTCAGCGATATATCAGACATTCACAAACTATTTAAGGAAAGCAGGTGGGTGATGAGTAAAAGTAAAATTTTGAAGCACAGTCTCGCTACAGTGATGGTAGCCTTAAGCATCAGTTTCCTGGTAGCTTGCGGTTCTGCCGAAGAACCAACCCCGGAACCGGTTGATACCGAAGCGGTTCAGCAGCCTAAAGTTGTTTCGGCTGAGGCGTTTGTAGTCCCGGTCAAGGAATCGGACCTGGCCTTTGAAACGGGGGGACGGGTTGTAGCGATTGAAGTTGACGAAGGCGAGTCTGTCAAAGAGGGCGACGTTCTGGTTCGTTTAGATGACTCGGCCCAACAAACGGCTCTGGCAGAGGCTCAGGCGACCCTGGCCCAAACCAAAGCTAGAAAAGCTGAAGCTGAAGCTCGTCTGGCTGAAGCTGCCTCCGGATTGGCTGAAGCCGAAGCGAACTTATCAAAAGTCAAAGCCGGCCCCACTGACGCCGCGGTGGCTCAGTTGCAAGCCAGTTTAGCCAAAGCCGAAGCCGCTTTGGCTGATATGATCGCCGGACCTACCCCGGAAGAAATCGCCGAAGCCGGCGCTCGGGTGCAAACAGCGCAAGCCGAACTCAATCAGGTTACGGCCGACACCCGCGATGAAGATCTCCAAGCCTCCGCCGCGCGGGTTCTCAAGGCTGAAGCCGACGTTCGCGAAGCCCAAGATGACTATGATCAGGTTCGTTACGGCGATCCGGATGACGTGCTCGTGACCGGAGTCGCTTTGGAAAAATTTACCCTGGAATATGAAGCTGCTAAAGCCGAGTATGACAAGCTGGTCAACGGTGCTACGGCTGAAGAAATCGCGACAGCCCAGGCCAGAGTGGCCGAAGCCCGGGCCAGTCTAAACCGAGTCCAAGCCGGCTCTACTCCCGAAGAGATCGCCCAGGCCCAGGCCGATGTCGCCGCCGCCCAGGCGCAACTGGATGATTTGCTGGCCGGCTCCACCGATGAAGATATCGCCATTGCTGAAGCCCAGGTGGAATCAGCCCAGGCCGGTATCAGCACCGCCCGCGCTAACGTTGAAGCTTCTGAAACTGAAATTGACGTTAACCAGGCCCGGGTCGAATCGGCCCAGGTGGAACTCGATAAAACGACGTTGAAAGCGCCCTTTAGCGGTGAAGTCAGCAGTCTCAATAATGTCGACGAAGGCGAAATTGTTCAAGCCGGATCGAGCGTGGTCTCGCTGGGCGACACCAGTAAATGGCAAATTGAAACCGATGACCTAACCGAAATCGATATTGTCGACGTTCAGGTTGGCGCCAACGTGACGATTAGCGTCGATGCCTTACCGGGTGAAGATTTTGAAGGTAAAGTGGTCAAAATCACCCCTAAATCGGAAACTAAAGCCGGAGATGTGACCTACACCGTTTTAATCGACATCACCAAAGGTCCTACCGCTCGCTTGCGCTGGGGGATGACGACCTTCGTTGATATTGAAGCCAGCCCTGAAATTTAGCCCTAAGACGTGGTTGATGATGACGCCTGTAGTTGAAAAATTCTCTAAAGGTTAGATAAGTGAGGAAGATTATGAAACGGTTAGTAACTTTATCTTTAGCGTTGGCTCTGGGCCTGGTGATGAGTCTTTTCGCTACGGCCGGACAGCCGGCGCAAGCGCAAGAAGACTTGGACACCATCTTGGCCCGGGCCGCTGCTAGGAGCTTTCTGACCATCTTGACCCGCCCGGAACTGGCCAGCGCGCTCGACTTCTACACCGCCGATACCCTTCGAACCGACAACGTTCTGGCCGAACTGGGCGATGTCACTAGTTATCAAATAACCAGCGCCGACTGGCTCAAACCCAACGAAACCTACCAGGTTGAAGCCACCCTTCAACCCGGCGGCCGCGACATCATCGTGCGCACCGGCAAATACAACAATCGCTGGCAGGTTGATGGTTTAGAACTGCCGGCCAGCGGGGCTGTAGCTCAGACTGCCGCTGGCTCAGATCAGGCAGCCGGCCTCCAGCCGGTCGCCGGTAATGGCACGGGCAAACTGGTATTTCAAACCCAAAGCGGGGGTGACATCTATGTCATCAACGCCGATGGCACCGGTCTGAGCCGCGTTACCCATGGCCTGGACCCGCAGCTTTCGCCCGACGGCAGTCAGATCGTCTTTACTCGCTGGGATCCGCAGTATGAACTGTTCACTATCAATGTGGACGGCACCAACGAACAGGCCTGGTTCAGTGGCAAACGGCAAATGAAATCGCCGACTTGGTCGGCAGACGGCACTAAGTTAGTCTTCAGCTTTCAAGACGGCGGCCGGTTGGAAGGCGAATTGAAAAAATACAGCTTGAAGGGCCTGGCCCGCAAAGACAGTCCGGTCAGAATACCCGACAATGCCCGTGGCATTGAGTTTGATCAGGACGGTCTGGAATTTTTCATCCCGCCCGACGCCTATTGGTGGCTGGCCCAGATCGATATTCAAAATGAAGAATACGAAGATTTGGCTACCGGCTCTCGCTACAACTACGCGCCGAGTTGGGACCCAGCCGACCCGAACAGACTCTTCTACCGCACCGACAAGGGCATCGGCCTCTACTACGCCGACTCGGGCGCCAGCCAACCGGTTAGCTTTGACGACCGGGATCGTGGCGGCTTGGCCGTTTCGCCGGATGGCACTAAAGTGGCGTTTACCTACTATCAGGACGGTAACAGA
>ERZ795053.6875-NODE-6875-length-11152-cov-6.567631_pt1 | contig 11152 bp, 12 predicted proteins | sample MGYA00375137_ERZ795053 | MGnify/ENA primary metagenome ERZ795053 (study PRJEB30182, sample SAMN05720284) | activated sludge metagenome | isolation source: Anaerobic digester | place: Hong Kong | collected 2014-12-17 ... | reverse complement strand
GGATATCTTCTCGGTGACGGGATCGAACTCCAGCACCTTGACCCTGATCTCCTGGCCGGACAAGACCTTGTCCTTGGGATCCTTGAGCTTGCCCCAGGACATGTCGGTGATGTGCAGCAGGCCGTCTATGCCACCGATATCCACGAAAGCGCCATAGCTCATGATGTTCTTGACCCTGCCGGTTACCACGTCACCCTTTGCCAGCGTCGCGAGCAGGTGCTTCTTGTTCTCCTCCCGCTCCTTTTCAAGAACCTCCCTGTGGCTGACCACCACATTGTTCTTCTTCCGGTTGAACTTGATGACGGATACGTCGATCTCCTGGCCGATCATGTTCTCGAGATCGGATTCGCTCACGGGACTGACCGTGGTCTGGGAACTCGGCAGGAATGCAGGAAGACCGATGTCCACGATGAGCCCGCCCTTGATCCTTTCCGTGACCTTGCCCCTGAGATAGGTGTTTTCCTGAGATGCCTTGACGATGTCGTCCCAGATCTTGAGTTTCTTCGCCTTTTCCTTGCTGAGCCTGATGATACCCTTGGAGGTGTTCATGCTCTCGACCAGGACCTCGACCTCCTGGCCTACCGCACAGGTAATGGCACCGTCTTCGCCGATGAACTCACCGATGGGGGCTTGCCCGTCTATCTTTCTTCCGATGTCGATCATGATGTAGTCGGTTCCGATCTGGACGACCGTGCCTGACACCAGCGAACCGGATGTTATGCGCTTGTCGAACGTGCCCTCGTAGAGGGCCTCAAAGTTGGTGCTCTCGGTCTCTGAATTCTCCGCCTTGGTTTCGACGAGATCCACCTTCTCTTCAGTGGTGCTCTCGTGCTCGTTTTTGGTTTCGTCTACGCTATACATGGTTTCCTTCCCCCCATCCGTCGTTCCACATTCCTTGATAAGATGCGTTCCTATACAATAGAGGCCAGTAAAACACAAGACCTTAATGGCCGAGAAAAAACGCTGGCAGCACAAGGGGTTCCGGAACTATCAACCCCTTGATATCCGATATGAAATATCAGGCTCGAAACCTCACCGGCAGGCGCACGATCGCATCGCCTGCAAAGACGATCCCGGCCCGGATAAAAAATAGGGAGTCAGGTCTTCCTAGTCCAGCGGATTTTTCTTCTTCATCAGGGAGGGATCCTTCAGGGCCTTTTCCAGTTCGCTGTATATGCTTTTCTTTTCTCCCTTCCGTGCCAGCGACTCCTCGATGTCCCTGAGGCGCGTTTCCTGCCTGGTCTTGAACTGGGTTATCTCCTCCTGCATCATGGGCGCTTCGACGGATCGGGGGATTTCTTCGATCCTTGCATGGTCCCTGACCGTAAACCGGTGGCCTCCGCCGCTCGTGATGACACCGATGATACCCTGATCCTCCAGCCTCCTGGAGATCAGCGAGAGTTCCTCTTCGGATACCTCGAGGAGCTCGGACAACCCTCTCAGGGAGGGGGGCTGGAGGTGCAGGTGCTCGAAGACACGAACCGCCGCGACAAAAAGGTGTGCCTGGGAGTACGCGTCACCCGGTAACATAATAGTTACTGTAGTCCAAAGACCATGTCGTTGCAACTAAGATTCAAGAATATCCTTGACTTCTCCGATACAAGGAAACAATGATACGTTGTCTTAACCGACGAACCGAAGGAGGACCCGCTTTGAAAAAGCCTATCATTTTCTTAATGGGCCTTTTTGTTCTTTTTACCTTCACCGTGCCATCCCATGCCGAGGAGACAATACACACCGTGGTACCGGGCGACACCCTGTGGGACATCTCCATCAAGTACCTCAGCACCCCCTGGCAGTGGCCGCTGGTGTGGGCCAATAACCAGGACATCACCAACCCGCACCTCATCTATCCCGGGGATATCGTGGTCATAACAAAAGACGGCGAGAAGACCATCATCAAGATCATACCTTCTCCGGACCGTGGCGGCGAGAGCCAGATGACCATCTACACCCCTGAAGAGGCCGCCGCCGTGAAGCAGAAATCCATCATGGTGGCACCGCAGTACTCAACCTTCATCTACAGCCCCAACATCCTGACCGGTTCAGGAAAGATCTTCAAGAAAATCGAAGGCGGAGACCTCATCTCAGAGAATGACCACATCATCCTGCAGACCACGTCCGCCCTGAAGAAAGACCAGGTCATCACGATAGTGTCCAAGGTACAGGACATCACCAAGGACGGAGAATCTGCGGGATACCTCTACCGTATTACCGGGACCGCCCGGGTACAGGAAGTCCAGGGTGATGTCGTCAAGGCCCTGGTAACCTATTCTCTCCAGGAGGCTCGGGTGGGCAGCGTCATCTTCGACGACATCGCACCCATCAAGCCTCTCGCATTGACCCTGTCGGAGCCGGGGAGCATCTTGGCCTCAATCATCGATTATCACGGCGGGATTCAGGGCAGCAGCACGAACGACCTGATCTTTCTCGATGCAGGCAGAAACCAGGGAATCGACAAGGGCTCCCTCCTGAATGTGGCCGTCAAGACGCAGCTCGATGGTGCGGGGACGGCGGGTTCACCGGCAGTGTTCTATGAGCCCATCGGCATCGTGGTCGTGCTGCAGTCACTCGACAATGCGTCCATGGCCCTGGTCGTCGAGTCCAAGGCACTTATCGAGAAGGGAGCGGTCATCAAGGGCAAGGATTAGGGCGCATCCCTTTCCGCCCTGTCAGAAAGGCGCACCACGATAGGACAACAGATTGCCCAGACCTTTCTCGTCGGTGCGGGTGAACGATACACCCATCCCCCTGTGGGTTTTCCGGACTACGCGCCCCTGCACGTAGATGACCTTGCCGAACTCCTCCGCATCGAGGCTCGCCATCACAAACCCGTCGACTTCCGGGTCATACCCGGTGTCCACGTACATGCCGCCCCTGCTGAGATCATTCACCCTGCCCATCCTGCGGGTATTGTCTCTGTCGCGATAGGCGACCTTCATGTTGACCCTGACCCTTTTGTGCGCTCTCTGTTCCTTCATAATCCTGGGGGCCCTCCGCATTGAAGATTCCATAACCATGGCACGTCGCACCACCGGTCGAGCGACAAGGAAAATTCTTTTTTCCTCATACCACTTTTTTATTATAACCGAACAGATACCAGAAGTCTATATCGTTTCCCGAGCAGTATCAGCACGTTGACACCCCAGAAACGATACGTTATAGAGCAGACCATGGAGAGGCTCTATACCGCGAGCGAGATTGCCCGGAAGGTGACCGAACTGGGCAACGAGATCTCGCAGGTTTACAAGGGTCAGGAGCTCTTTGTGATCGGCATCCTCAAAGGGGGGTTCATGTTCATGGCGGACCTCGTCCGCAGCATTAGGCTCCCCATGAAGATCGAGTTTGCACGGCTGTCCAGCTATGGAGATGGAGACAGCCCCGTGGGTGATGTGAGCATCATCGATGACATCCATGAGGACATCGCCGGCAGGCACGTCCTTATCGTGGATGATATCATGGACACGGGACACAGCCTGTGCGCCTTCAAGAAACACCTCGAGAATAAGGGACCGGCTTCCGTAAGGATCTGCACGATGATCGACAAGACGGTACGGAGGGAGGCCTCCATAGCACCCGATTATTACGGTTTCCGCATCACGGATGGGTTCGTCGTCGGCTATGGTCTCGATTTCGCTGAAGAGTATCGAACTCTTCCGGAGCTCTACGTGCTCGAGCCTTCAGAGACAGGAGGATCACAGAAGTGATGATCATACAGTGTCCCAACTGCCATTCCAAGTTCAGATTCTCCCGGGATGATTCGGGCAGGACAACCTACAGGATGCGCTGCAGCGTCTGCCACCATGTCTTTGAGCACTCCATCGAACCCGAGGCCATCCTGGACCGGGAGTTCGAAATGCTCCTGAGCTCCAGGGCCGCCCCAGAACCGGCACCCGAACCGGAGGCCCCCCTGGGGGAGGGACACCAGGAGATCGTCGAGACACCGAGCGAGGAGCCTCCTCCCGAAGAAGTTCCGGCCGAAGAGCAGGCCGCCACTGAAACCGTCATACGGGAGATCGACTCACTCCTCGGGTCGGCATCTAAAGAGGAGTTGGAGGTCGAGGGGGCAGTTCCCGAAGAAGCCGAGGAAAAAAGAAGCCACCTGAAGGTCGCCGTCCTCGTCATATGCCTGCTCGTGATTGCCATGGCTTCGCTGTGGCTCTTCAAGGACAAGCTTCTCTTCTTCCAGGGAACCACGCAGGAGCAGCCCCTGGCCCCGGTGGGAAAGGGCCCCTTCTTTGTCATCGACGAGGGCACGCTGTCCCACGAGATCCTCGCCCACGAACAGGAGGGTAACGTGCTGGTGATCAAAGGCAGTCTGAGGAAGACAACCCCCAAACCGGTGGAGTCCGTCATGGTGGAGGCCAGGGTCTATGACCAGGCAGGAACACTCATCGAGTCACGTCTTGCCTATGCGGGCATCATCCCTGACACCAGCGAATTCACCAGGCAGCCCCAGAGGGACATCGATGCCCTTCTCACCTCGGATCCTGCATCTCCGGGAACGGTACTGCCGGCCGGCGAGATCCCCTTTGCCATTGCCTTCTACGGGAAATCCGCCCAAGAAGGAGTCTCCTTCAAGGTTGAGGTAAAGGAGCTTCGTTGGAGATAACCCCCCCGGCAGGTATGTCGACTCCATGCGCATCCTGGGTGTAGATTACGGCAACAAAAGGATCGGCATCGCCGTGAGCGATCCGGGGCAGAGCATGGCGCACCCCATAGAGACGATCCATGTGAAACCCGATGATTCTCACTTTCTGGAGATCATCCAGATCGCCAGGTCATTCCAGGTGGAAAGGGTGGTGGTGGGTCTCCCGTACAACATGGATGGAAGCCTCGGCTTCAAGGGTGAGGAGACCATGGCCTGGGGAAGGGAACTCGAGCTCAGGATCGGCCTTCCCGTAATCTTCTGGGACGAACGGCTCTCCACATCGGAAGCCCATGACGTGCTCATGAACCTCAATGTCAGGGGGAGAAAACGCAAGGGCATCGTGGACAAGATAGCCGCCAGCATCATCCTCCAGGGCTACCTCGACTCGGTGCGTGCATGAGCCTGTCGTCTGCCCGCCTCGTCATCACCGTAACCTCCCTGGCCGTCCTGGCGCTCTTTATACACACCTGTTCCTTCCTCACTACGGCCGTCACCCCCCCCAGGGCGGTCCTCGCGGATATCGAACCGGGGCAGAGCGCCTGGGAGATATCCCGGGAGCTCCAGGAGGGGGGCGTCATCGCCGATGCGCATACCTTCATGGTCATCGCGACGCTCACCGGAAAGGCCCGGCGGCTTCAGGCAGGCTCCTATGTCTTCGAGGGCAACCATTATCCTCTCGATATCATGAACATCCTCTTCAGGGGCATGACCCAGCGCTACAGGATAACCGTCCCGGAGGGATACACGCTCTTCCAGATCGGCACCCTCGTAGAGAAGACCGGCCTCCTTTCCCGGCAGTCCTTCATCAGGAGCGCCATGGACCCTGCCAGCACCACATTCTTCAAAATCGAGGCACCGTCCATGGAGGGCTTCCTCTATCCGGACACCTATTTCCTCGTCCCCCATATCACCCCGCTGGAGATCATCGCCAAGATGATCGACCGCTTCAACAAGATCTACACACCCGAGATGGAGCAGCGGGCAAAAGAACTCGGTTTATCGATGACCGAAGTAATCACGCTGGCCTCCATGATCGAAAAGGAGGCTGTCGTTCAGACCGAGAAGCCCGTCATCTCATCGGTGTTTCACAACAGACTGAAAAGGAACATGCGCCTCCAGTCAGACCCCACTGCAATCTACGGCATCGAGGGGTTCAGCCGGAAGATAAGCCCTAAGGATCTTCTCAGGGAAAGCCCGTACAATACCTATCGCCATCATGGCCTCCCACCCGGCCCCATATGCAGCCCTGGGATCGAGTCTATCAGGGCCGCCCTGTGGCCTGCCAGGACGGACTACCTCTACTTCGTGGCCCGTGGGAACGGGACCCATGCCTTCTCGAGATCCCTGCAGGAGCATAACCAATCGATTTCAGGGCACATTCAGTAGCATTCCTCCTTCTGAATCTTCTAAAGTTACAGCACTGCGTGTTCGATAAGGGAGAGCATGGCGAGAGAGAGTGCTGCCATCGTAGACGACGAAGACGAAATACTCGACCTCATCGAACAGATCCTCAAGGAGGAGGGTCTCAGGACACGAAGGTTCCACACTGCCGAAGAAGTCCTTGACGTCATAGATGCTGAGCCATACGACATCATCATCTCCGACCTCATGCTTCCCGGCATGACAGGCCTCGAACTCCTGGACTCCCTTCACAGGAAGGGGTTCGGTATTCCGTTCGTCATCATCACCGGGTATGCTTCCCTGGACACGGCCATCGAGGCGGTGAACCGGGGAGCCTTCTCGTTTATAAAAAAACCCTTCAACATCGAAGAGATCCGTATCGTGGTGAACAGGCTCAGGCAGAGACAGGATCTCATCGAGGAGATCAAGGAGCTCAAGAGACAGGTGGAACAGCTCCAGGCGGCGATAACGAGGAACTCGGCCGAGGACTATTCCTTCGCAGGGCTCCCCCCCATCATGCCGCCGCTTCAGGGTGCATCCGACATGAGCAAGGCCTTTTCAGCCATCGAGTATCTCGGCCGGCTCAAGTCCGATGGGCTCATTACGGAAAAGGAATTCGTCGAATACAAGGGAAGGATACTCAAGAGGATCGTCTGATGGACAACCGTGTGCTCATCGTCGACGATGATCCCGGTATACGGGAGACCATAGCGCAGCTCATAGAAGACCTGGGATACGGCTGCGACACGGCACCCGACGGGCCCGAAGCCCTTGTCATGCTGGACTCCAAGACCTATCTCTGTGTCTTCACGGACATCATGATGCCCAAGATGACGGGTCTCGAGCTCATCAAGAAGATCAAGGCGAGGGACGTCTCCCTGCCCATCATCGTGATCACGGGCTATGCATCACTGGAGATCGCCATCGACGCCATGAAGTGCGGTGCATCGGACTTTCTTTCCAAGCCCTTCAAGGTGAATCAGATCCAGCTCCTGCTGGGCAAGATGAAACGCGAGAAGCTCCTGCTGGAACAAAACAGGAAATTTTCCGATACGCTGCAGCTCCACCGCATCATCGACAACCTCAAGGGTGAACTGGAGGACAAGAACAAGGAGATCACCTCGCTCCAGACCATATCCGAGAAGATCATCAGCCTGAAGGGCATCAGGGACCTGGTGAGCGCCATAGTGGACGTGTCCAAGCAGATCCTGGGGAACGCACAGGTGAAGTTCTACCCCGTGAACCGCAGGACCGAGACCCTCATAGACGCCAACGGCGTCCACGACAAGATCATTCACGGCGATCTCATAGACGGCAAGATCGTGAGGACGGATGTCTCCGAGCTGCAGGATGACCGCCGATTCCAGACATTGTTCCCCCTCATGATAGAAGGCCAGGTGTTCGGAACCCTCGATGTCCGGACGGACTCCGTGCTCGGCGACGAGAAAGAGGGCAAGATCCTCTACCTCCTCCACCGCTCCGCCGAGCGTATGGAGAATGTGGCCCTGTACGAAGGCCTCTATGAGAACATGCTCTCGACCCTGAAGAGCATGGCCAAGATCCTCGATGCACGCGACCCGCACACCTCGCAGCATTCGACACGGGTGACCAATTTCTCCATGGCCCTTGCCAGCGTCATCGGGCTGTCGGATGAAGAGAAGGATGTCCTCTACATCGCCGCGTCTCTCCACGACATCGGCAAGGTCGGCATCCCTGACAGCATACTCCTGAAACCGGACATGCTCTCGGGCGAGGAACTCACCATCATCAAGAGGCACCCGGATATCGGGGCCGACATCCTGAAGCAGCTGCCGCCCATGGCCCGGGAGACGGAGATCATACGGTACCATCACGAGCGGTTCGACGGAAAAGGATATCCTGCCGGGATCTCGGGGGAAGCCATTCCGCTGCTGTCCCGCATCATAACCCTGGCAGACTCATACGATGCCATGACCTCGGACAGGCCGTACCGGAAGGGGCTGCCCATCGACCGGGCCATCGAGGAGATCATGCGATGCGCGGGGAGTCAGTTCGACCCCACGCTGGCCCGGACCTTCATAGAAAAGGTTATCGGCGCCTGATCCGCGTCAGTACCCGGAAACGCCGGAACCCTGCCTGGCGTCGGGGGCAGATGGCGGCCTCAAGGTGTTCAGCTCTTCGACGAGGGTCTGTACCCTCTGCCGTAACTGCTGATTTTCCTGAGCAAGACCCTCCTTCTGTGCCACAGAGGTCTTCAGGTCCGCATTCTCCTTCTCGATGACAGCGAGCTTCTCGCTGAGATCCGCCACCTGGGTCTCCACGGGGGTGCTCTGCTGTTTCTTGAAGGAAGCGACCTCGTTCTCCAGGGTTCCCACCTTGGCAGTGAGCTCCTGGTTCTTCTCTTCGAGCGTGGCGATATAGCTGATAGTCTGCTTGAGCATCTCCTTGTGGTCGGGGTGCTGCTGCTCGCGGTACCCCCAGAAATAATAACCCAGGAACAGGCCGCCCAGGAATATGATCACGAGGACTACCGCTATCGCACGAACATTGGTCCTCTCCGTTCCCTCCTCCATCGAGGCACCTCCAGGAAATGTCTGCATAAAGCTCTATGCGAGTTATGGCCGGCCGTCAAGGCTGTCATGCGTGCCGAAGTCATACCGGCCCTTCACCGGGGAGCCCTTTCTTTGCACACGCATAGCCAAAACGGGAAGTGGCCATCCGCAACCCCCGTGCCAGCCTGACCCGTGAGAACATGACGGGCCGCCTGAGAATCCCTGGATTCACTACGATCGTCCTTTCGCCGGATATCAGGATATGGTCGGGCATCAGCCCCATGGGAGAAAGACCGGCCGTGCACATGCGTGCGAAGGTATCCGTCAGCCCTGCCGAGATTCTATCACAGCCTTCCCGGGAGGTCTCCGGTGCATGGAGAACGTCCATGAGCCCGACACCCTCCACGGTCCTGAAGAAGACCGAACACTGCCACATGCACGGGGCCTTCTTCTTGAGCACGAGGGCCACCGGCACCGGTGCCTGCACGCCTATCCTGTTCAGCACCAGGGCATACCTCCAGGTCCTCACTGCCCTGAAGAGATATTGCGCATTTTCGATGGCCAGAGAGCGATCTACAAGGTGGGGAGTGTGGATGGCTTCGGTCATCATGCCCAAAAGCTGCACACCTTGACCGGTGAGTTGGCCGATGAAATTGAACATGGCATCCATTAGATGGGTCTTGAAGATGTTCCCGCTGGCGAACTTTGTGGGAGGCATATATTTAACCGGAGCATCGGGGAATAATTCCCGGGTCAGCAGGGCATGAGCAAGTTCATAGCTAAAGCTGTTTTCCAGCTCGGGATCAATCTCGTAAGCGTGACCCAGACCCATCTTTTCCGGCTTAACTCCGCTGCGCAGGGCAAAGCTCTCGTTCAGAAGCTGGGAGGCGGTTACAGTATATGCCTTTTCGATGGCATCAGAAGTGGTAAGATAGTTGTCTTCACCGGTTTGAATCTCAATCCCGGCATAGGCATTGATCATGCGGGCAAAATATTGATCCAGCAAAGTACGCTTGGGATTGATATCGCGGAAGAGGATGCCATACATGGCGTCGTTGAGCATCAGATCCAGACGTTCAATTGCACCCATTACAGCAATTTCCGGCATGCAAAGTCCGCTGGCATAGTTTGTTAAGCTGATATAACGCCCCAGTTCCGCACTCACCTCATCCAAAGCTTTGCGCATAATGCGGAAGTTTTCCTGAGTGGCATAAGTGCCACCAAAACCAACCGTTGTGGCACCATAGGGCACATAATCCAACAGCGATTGGGCTGTGGAGCGGATCACGGCAATGATATCTGCCCCTTCCCGAGCTGCTGCCTTTGCCTGAGTAACATCTTCATAGATGTTGCCGGTAGCCACAATCACATAGATGGCGGGAACGCGGCGGGGGCCATATTTGGCAAACATCTCTGCCCGATTGGCTTTTTGTGCCTTGATATGAGAGAGCTTCTCTGAAGAAGACTTGAGTAATAAACTATAGATAGCATCGGGATCTTGCAGCGGAAGCATGGTGAGTTCCAGCTCTCCATTGGCCACAGCATCAGCTACTTGTTGGGCGCTGCAATTCTTTGCCAGCATTGCATTTGCCACCCAATACGCCGCACCCTTGCGCAGGGCCTGAGCTGCCTGAAGCTGTTCAATGATCAGGTTCGGATAGGGCTTGCCGTCATCTGTGGCACCGTCAATTCCCAGCAGGCGCAGAACGGTACGCTCAATGCTCACAGAACTGTAACTGCTGAAAAGCCAGTCAAAGTCCCCAGTTATCTTTTCGGCAGCCTTGCGGGAACGCTGAACCAGAGATTGGTCTAAATCGAGTTTAAGCATTTACACTCCAAATAGTTGATATTTTCCTGCAGACAGCTTTTTGGCGCTGCACTTTTGGTCAAGGATTTTGATGTTTGGTTGCGATATCTGTAGCAGAACGCAGATCGAACTAAAGGACGGATTCTGGGGATTAAGTTTTGAGCTTTTCTGGTTTTCGATTTTCGGCTTTCTGCGCCAAAACATTCAATACCCAATCCTCCTTGATCGCCATAAGGATGCGGTCACCTTGCCGTTACTTTTGTGACCACATTGTGACGGCATCCTCACGATAGTTAAGGAGTAACAAGTTAAATCCAAACGTGTCCCAGGCACCTCCTGGTGCTGCGAAGCTGCCTCTCTAAGCTTGCGATAAAACCAGATATTATAAATATCTTTGACTTGCCCAAGTTAAGCGGACTTGAGAAAAATATTGACACCAATGCAATGATTCTGGAATGGTATTTTATCTTGCTGCGCCCAAATCTGTCGCAAGCAGTATTACCGAACAAGGAAGGTGAGATTATGACAAGCAAAGCCCTGGTCTGGTCCATAACCTTTTTAACCTTGATGATTCCTCTCTGTGCGCAATTTGCCGGAGGATCGGGTACTCCCGAGGATCCCTATCTGGTGGCCAGCGCTGCCCAACTGCACAGTGTCCGCACCAATCTCAGCGCACATTATCGCCAAATAGCTGAGATCAACTTTACCGGAACCCCTTATGGGGGAGGAACGGGCTGGCTGCCCATCGGCACGCTAGAGTCG
>ERZ795053.6872-NODE-6872-length-11155-cov-11.426306_pt1 | contig 11155 bp, 7 predicted proteins | sample MGYA00375137_ERZ795053 | MGnify/ENA primary metagenome ERZ795053 (study PRJEB30182, sample SAMN05720284) | activated sludge metagenome | isolation source: Anaerobic digester | place: Hong Kong | collected 2014-12-17 ... | reverse complement strand
GGCGTGCCGATCAACTCCCTCGACGACTTCCACGTGCTCTTCGACGGCATCCCGCTGGAGAAGATGAACACGTCGATGACCATCAACGGCACGGCCATGTGGCTGCTGGCGCTGTATGTGGCGCTGGCCCGCGAGCGTGGCGAGGACGAGTCCAAACTGCAGGGCACCACGCAGAACGACCTCATCAAGGAGTACCTCGCCCGCGGGACGTACATCTTCCCGCCTGAGGCCTCGATGCGGCTGATCGCGGAGATGTACGAGTACTGCCTGGAAGCGATCCCGAAGTGGAACGCCTCGAACATCTGCAGCTACCACCTGCAGGAGGCCGGCGCGACGCCGGTGCAGGAGCTCGCCTTCGCGCTGGCCAACGCCATCAGCCTGCTCGACCTGCTCAAGGAGCGCGGGCACTTCGACGACGAGCAGTTCGAGCGCGCCGTGGGCCGCATCTCCTTCTTCGTCAACGCCGGCATCCGGTTCGTCGAGGAGATGTGCAAGATGCGCGCGTTCGGGGAGCTGTGGGACTCCTACACCGCCGACCGGTTCGGGGTGACCGAGGAGAAGTACCGCCGCTTCCGCTACGGCGTGCAGGTCAACTCTTTGGGGCTGACGGAAGCGCAGCCGGAGAACAACGCCTGGCGGATCATCCTCGAGTCGCTCGGTGTGACCCTGAGCCGCAACGCCCGCTGCCGCGCGCTACAACTGCCCGCGTGGAACGAGGCGATGTCGCTGCCGAGGCCGTGGGACCAGCAGTGGAGCCTGCGCCTGCAGCAGATCCTCGCCTACGAGACCGACCTGCTGGAGTACCCGGATCTGTTCGACGGCTCGCCGGTCGTGCAGGCGAAGGTGCAGGAACTGATGGACGAGGCGACCGCCGAGATCGAGACGATCCTCGGCATGGGCGGGGTCATTCCCGCCATCGAGAGCGGCTACATGAAGACCGCGCTGGTGCGGTCCATGTCCGAGCGGATGAGCGCGATCAACTCCGGCGACCAGATCGTCGTGGGCTTGAACAAGTGGACCGAGGGCCTGCCCTCGCCGCTGACCGCAGGTGACGACGGTGGGATCTTCAAGGTCGACGACAAGGCGGCTGAGGCGATCATCGCCGGGCTCGAGCACACGCGCGCCAGTCGCGACACCGCGCGCGCCGAGGCGGCGATCGAGGCGCTGAAGGCTGCGGCCCGCGACGGATCCAGCCTGATGGAGCCCAGCATCGAGTGCGCGCTGGCCCGCGTCACCACCGGCGAGTGGGCAGGCGCCCTGCGCGAGGTCTTCGGCGAGTACCGCCCGGCCACCGGCATCGAGGGCCAGCAACTTGGACTGACCGGCGACCGGGTCGAGGTGCTGCGTGAACGGATCAACACCCTCGCCGAGCAGATGGGGCACCGGCCGCGCATCGTCGTCGGCAAGCCGGGTCTGGACGGGCACTCCAACGGCGCCGAGGTGATCGCGGTGTCGGCCCGGCACGTGGGCTTCGACGTCATCTACTCCGGGATCCGGCTGTCGCCCGATGAGATCGTGCAGTCCGCGGTCGAGGAAGGCGCCGATGTGATCGGGGCCTCGGTGCTGTCGGGTTCGCATATCGACCTCGCCAAGCAGATCCTCGAGGGCCTGCGCGAGCAGGACGCCGACGAGGACATCGCGGTCGTGGTCGGTGGCATCATCCCGCCGGCCGACGCCACCGAACTCGAGGCGATGGGGATCAAACGCGTATTCACCCCTGCGGACTACGAACTGATGGACATCATGGAGTCGATCGTCGAGATCCTCGAAGCGCGATGACGCTGGATGCCGCGCGTGCGCTGAACAAGCACGCGGTGTCCAAGTTGGTCTCGGTGTTCGAGGACACCCGGCCGCAAGCGGCGGGGCAGCGCGCGGAGATCCTCGATGCCCTCGGCCCGGCGCGGTCTACGGTGATCGGCATCACCGGCACGCCGGGCGCGGGCAAGAGCAGCCTGGTCGCGCGACTGGTGCCGGCCATGCTCGCCGAGTCGGACCTGTCGGTGGCGGTGCTCGCCGTCGACCCCGCCAGCCACGTCTCCGGCGGGGCCCTGCTCGGCGACCGCACCCGCACCCGCTTCGCGACCGGCGAGAAGCGGGCGTTCTTCCGCAGCCAGTCCAACGCCGCCGAACTTGGTGGGCTGGCCCCCACGACGTTCCAGGTCACGCGACTGCTGAAGCGACTGTTCGACGTGGTGATCGTGGAGACGGTCGGGATCGGGCAGAGCGAGCTGGACATCCGCTACCTCGCCGACCACGTGTATCTGGTGCTGCAGCCGCTCGGCGGCGACGAGATCCAGTTCCTCAAGGCCGGGATCATCGAGATTCCCGACTCTTTCATCCTCAACAAGTGCGACGACCCGGCGGCCAACCAGTCCTACTACCAGTTGCGCTCGTCGCTGTCACTGGCTCGACCGTTCGACGAGGAGGTGCCTCCCATCTACCGCACGTCGGCGCGCACGGGGGAGGGCGTGGACGAAGTTGCGACGGCGATGCTGGCGGTGCAGCCCCGCCACAGCGACGCAGAGCGCGAGGAGTACTTCTTCGGCCGGTGGGTCGAGGACGAGTGGGGCGCGACGGGGCGGCGGTACATGGCCGGCCGGGAGCTCCTGGCGGGCGGTTTCGACGCCGCGCAGGCGCAGTTCGGGCCCGGGATCGTGGAGTGGCTCGGGAAGGTTGAATGAGAACGACAACTGAATGGTCGTTTTCATTCAACCTTCCCGACGATCTGTGCCAGCTGCGACATGAAGACCTCCGGTTCGTAACGCAGGACCCACGTGAAGACACGTAGGAAGATGCGGTCGCCTTGCAGAACGACGTCGTTCTGCCGCTCGTGGTCGTCCCGCATGACTTCGATGTCGGCATGACCTGCGCCGTCGATCTCGACGACCACCCGTTCCGCGTCCCAGTAGCAGTCCAGGAAGCGGGTGCCCTGGGCGCTCTTGCGCCGCACCTGCCGATCGGGCGGCCTGATGCCGTACTCGCGACACAACTTCGCGAAGTCCAGTTCTCCCATGCTCATGGCGCCGCCTGTGAACTCGTCGACCGTCTCGCTGACCAGGTGACGGCGTGGCATGGTGGGCCGGTTCTTGAGCTCCCTGAGTAGGTCCGGGGGTTCGACCACCTTCTCCTTCAGAGCGGTGATGAGGACGAAGACCGCCTCGCGATCCGTCCGGCACCAGACCACAGCATCGAGGCACGCCTGCGCGGGCGGCGTCCTCGGCATGCCTCCCTTTGGGGACGTCAGCACCCGGGTGGTCCGGTGCAGGGTGATCCACTCGGGGCAACCGGGGTTGAGTTCGGCGGGCACTACGACGTCGAAGGGACGCGCGACATCGTGCTCCCACCCGGATCCGAAAAGCGCGGCCTGCCCAGCGAGTCGTCCGAGCGGCCCGGCATGCAGCGCCGCCGCCCAAATCAACTGCTCCTCGGTCGGCTCGGATGGCGCGGCGGCGTACACCCTGGGTGTCAGTTCACGCCAGTGGCCGAGCGCATGGGCTCGGCGTGCGGCACGGCCGTCATCGAGTTGCCACACCGCGATGACGTTGGACTGGGCGGTGAGCAGTTCGATGACGTTCGTGGATAGTCTCGGCGGCACCTGCCTCATCGTGGCGTAGATCAGCCGAGCGTGAATTCGGCCTGTGGACAGCCGAAGGTTGAATGAGAACGACAACCCAGTGGTCGATTCCATTCAACCTTCGTGGCGGAGGTGTCGGGCATCGTCTTGTCGGCCCGGTTCGGTTCAGTAGCGCTTCTTCACGACGACCTTGCCGCCCTTGAGTTTGCACAGGCCCGCCTTCTTCACCACGACCTTGCGCTTCTTCACTTTGCAGACCTTGGGGGTGAGGCTCTTGACCTTCTTGTATTTGCGGAGCTTCTTGGGCAGCGGTTTGGTGACGGTGCGCGCAACGGTCACCGGCACGGTCGCGACAACGTTGGCACTGTCCAGGACGGAACTGGGGGATGCCCACATGGCCGTCATGGCGGCCTCACCTTTGGTTGCACGGTCCACCACAACCGGGACCTCGATATCGAGTGCGTAACCGGGCAACAGGGGCTCGAGGTTGCTCACCACGAACTTGCAGTTCTCCACTCGAACCTTGGGGCATGCGATGGCCGTGGATGACTGCAATGGATCGAATTGGGTTCGGAAGCAGCGCAACGGCATCGCCTTGCTCGGCGAGTAGCGCAGCGGAAGCTGACCGGTGTCCTGATGGAGGGTCAGGACGACACCTTCGGCGTAGGTCTTGGGAGCGACCACACCCGTGTGGAGGTGCAGATAGAACGGAGTGCCGACGGTGGGTTTGCGCGCCACCCCGATGTGTTGGGTCGAGTAGGGGAACCTCTGGAACACCTGCCCCGACCAGTTGTACCAAATGAGGTAGGTGTTGCTGGCTTCCGCGCCATAGGTGAATCCGGGGATCTTGCCGTCTTCGGGATTGATCGGGCCTGGCACTGTGGCGGGCGCCAGCGTCAGCGCTGCGACTACAGCGAGTTCGGTATACATCGTCCCCACCTCCGAACGTTGCTGGCGGGGAACCCGACGGGTGCTCCCGCCATTTCGACTGTACGCCTGTCCTCAGTAGCGCTTCTTCACGACGACCTTGCCGCCCTTGAGTTTGCACAGGCCCGCCTTCTTCACCACGACCTTGCGCTTCTTCACTTTGCAGACCTTGGGGGTGAGGCTCTTGACCTTCTTGTATTTGCGGAGCTTCTTGGGCAGCGGTTTGGTGACGGGCTTGGACGCCGGAGGCGGATTTGGGTTGGCAACAACGGTGACCGGGACCGAAGCCACGACGTTCGCGGTGCTCAGCCGGACCTGCGGCGCTGCCCACATCGCGGTCATGGCGGCGTTGCCGCTGGTGGCCGCGTCCGTGACGACGGGGATCAGGACGCTGAACCCGAAGCCAGGCGAGATCGGCTCGAGCTTCGAGACCAGGATCTGGCCGGACTCGACCACGACGCTGTCGCGGCAGGGGGTCTCCGAAACCCTCATGACCGTGTCGAATTGCGTGTAGTAGCACTTGATCGGCATGTCGGCGCTCGGTGCGTACCGCAGTGGAAGACCGCCGGCGTCCTCGTCGATGGTGACCATCAGGTCGCCGACGGCGTCCGGGGACACGATGGATGAGTTGGCGTGCAGGTAGAACGGGACGCCAGCCATCGCCGATCCCGGGTAGCCGATGTGCTGCATCGAGAAGGTCCAGGTCCACGGGAAGGTCCCGAGCCAGCCCGGGTAGGTGTTGCTGGCCTCCTCGCCGTAGGTGAACCCGGCGATCTTTCCATCCTCAGGATTGACCGGGCCGGGCACTGTGGCCGGCGCAAGCGCAAGCGCGGCGATCACGGCGAATTCGGTGTACATCGTCCCCACCTCCGAACGTGGCCGGCGGGGGCACGCGACGGGTGCTCCCGTCAGTTCGAGTCTACGCCCGACGCGGTCCGGACAGACGGGTATCGTCACCCGTTTGCGGCCACCTCCAGGGCCTGCAAAGCACGCTCTACGTCGGAGTCGGTGGTCGCGTGGTTGCTCACCGCGATCCGCAGCACTTTGCGGCCCCGCCAGGTCGACCCGGTCATCCAGGCCGTGCCGTCGGCAAGCAGTCGTCGCTCCACCTCGGCCGTCTTGGCGTCGTCACCCCAGGCGGTGCAGACCTGGGTGAAGACGACGTCGTTGAGGACCTCCCCGCCCATCGCCCGCACCCCATCGGCGAAGGTCCGCGCGTGATGCACCATCCGGTCGACGAGCTCGGCCACGCCGTCGCGGCCCAGGTACTGCAGCGCCGCCCACAGGGGGAAGGCGCGGCCACGCTGGGAGAACTCGGGCCCGAGTTCCATCGGATCCGGCGCCCCTTTGCTGTGGATCAGGTACGGCGCGTGGATCCCCAGTGCCGCCCTGTGCGCTGTGCTGTTGGCGACGAACGCAAGCCCCGAGTCGTAGGGGACGTTGAGGGTCTTGTGGGCGTCGGTGGCCCAGGAGTCGGCGGCCTCGAAACCTGCGACCAGGTGGCGGGTCCGCGGGGAGGCGGCTGCCCACAGGCCGAAGGCGCCGTCGATGTGGACCCAGGCGTCGTGCTCGTGGGCCAGCGGGATCGCGGCGGCGAAGTCGTCGAACGCACCCGAGTGCACATTGCCGGCCTGCAGCGCGAGGATCGTCGGCTCGTCGGTCAGCGCGTCGGCCAGAGCATCAACGCGGATCCGCCCTTGATCGTCGGCGGGCACCGCTTCGGGTTCGCCGAGACCGAGGTATCGCAGGGCAAGGTCGACGGTGTCGTGGCGTTCCTCGCCGACCAGCACACGGACCCGTGGCGCGCCCTGCAACCCGCTGGCCTCGACGTCCCACCCGGCACGGGCGAGGACGGCGTGGCGACCGGCCGCGAGACCGGTGAAGTTCGCCATGAGACCGCCGGTGACGGTGCCCATCGTGGTGCCCTCGGGCAGCCCGAGGAGTCCGGTCAACCAACCTTCGACCGCCTCGCGGGCGGCACTGTGCGCGGGGGTCACCTCGCGAAGTCCGACGTTCTGGTCCCAGGCGCCCGTGAGCCAGTCTGCGGCGAGAGCCACAGGGTACGTGCCGCCGATGACGAAGCCGAAGAAGCGGGGTGAGCTCATCGCGGTCAGGCCGGGCTCGGCGTTGGCCACGAGGTCCTCGATCACCTGACGCGGATCGCGGCCGGTTGTCCCCAGCGGTTGCGCGAACGCGGCCAGCAGGTCGTCGGTGCCGGAGGCCGGTGGCACCGGTCGGTCCCCCACGCCATCGAGATAGTCCTTGGCGTGCCTGGCTGCGAGATCGAGGAGTGCATCGCGGTCGTCTGGTTCGGTCACGTCCCCACTGTTACACCTGGGATCCATGGGGTCGACAGGCCAGGGGACGGGTTCCCATGTTCGTGGTGACCTCCCCTACTTCATCAACTCGCGATACTGCTTCCTCGCGTGCAAGGCGTTCTCCACCACGGTCTCGTACTCCAGGTCGGCATCGGTCAGATACTGACCGGCCAAGTCTGCCTGCGCTGTCTGGATCGCCCCGTTCGCCGCGAACAACTTCTCGTGCCCCTTGTAGATGTCTTTGAAGCCCGCGCGCAAGTAGCGCATAGCAGCCTTGAAGATGTTCTTGCTCTTCGCGCTGGTCAGGCAGTCGCTGCGCGTGAAACTGCGTTCGAACTGCTTGGTTTGCGTGTTGTACTCGTCGCGCTGCTTCGTAACGACGGGCTGGTAGTCGGCGCGGTCACGCGCAGCGGCGGCCTCAATTCCGGGGATGAGGTCCCATGCCTCCGGGTCAGCCAGCGCCCACCGCAACTGGTCGTACATGACCTGCTCGGCCTTGCGGCGGCCTTCGAAATAGGAGGCGGCGTGGTGAAGGTTGTCAAGCCACAACTTGTCGTGGAATCCCGCCCGAAACTGCTTCCTGCACTTCTTCGTCAGCAGAGGTTCGGATTTGGCGGCCACGGCCCCGGGCGGATCACCCTGCGCGGCGACGGGAGCGGCGGTGCCCCCGAGCAGTCCCAAGACGAGCGCGGCAGCGGCAACGGTTGGCGTGATACGCATGATCAACCACCCCTGATCCCAGAGTACGCCCGGTCACTTGAGCGTGTCGCAGCCATGCGGAAGTCTGCCGTCGTCGCCCCGCGGGCCCCGGGACTATCCTCGAAGGGTGACTGAGAACCTTGATTTGGCATCGGATTACAGTCCCACCCGCGAGCAGTGGCTGGCGGCCGTCGACAAGGTCCTCAAAGGCAAGGACTTCGACAAGACACTGGTCACCACCACCCTCGACGGCCTGCGCATCGAGCCGCTCTACGACAGTTACCCGACAGCGCACGACGAGTCCGGCTTCCCCGGTTTCGATCCCCTGATCCGAGGGGCCCAGGCGGCACCGCGGGAGAACGGCCAGTGGGACATCCGCACCCGTACCGTCCATCCCGACGCAGCCATCGCCAACGCCCAGATCCTCGACGACCTGGCCAACGGTGCGACCAGTGTCGAGCTGCTGCTGGACCTCGGGGGCGGGGAGGGCGTGAGTGTCCGCACCCCCGGGGATCTTGCGCGTGTGCTCGACGGTGTCGTGCTCGATGCGGCGCCGGTGAGTCTGCGGGCCGGTGCGCACGCGGCAGTGGTCGCCGGCTGGTACCGCGATCTGCTCGCCGCGAAGGGAGTGCACGGCGCAGAGCCCGCGGGCAGTCTCGGCATCGACCCGGTCGGCACGCTGGCGACCACCGGCGAGGTCGCGATGGACGCGCAGATGATGGCGGCGATGGACGTCTCCAACACCCCGCGGCTGCGCACTTTCCTGGCCTCCGGTTCCCCCGCCTCCGGTGCGGGCGCGAGTGAGGCGCAGGAGATCGGCTACGTCCTCTCGGTCGCTCTGCTGTACCTGCGGGCGCTCATCGATGACGGCGTGGACCACCCCGGATCACGGATCACCCTGGAGGTGACCGCCGATGTCGACGTGTTCGCGACCGTTGCGAAACTGCGCGCCCTGCGGCACTGCTTGGCGACCGTCCTGGAGAACATGGGCCAGCCGATCGACAGCGTGCAGATCGTGGCGGTCTCAGCAGACCGCTGGCTGACCACAGTCGACCCCTGGGTCAACATCCTGCGCGGGACAGCCGCCACGCTCGGCGCGGTGGTGGGCGGCGCCGATTCCGTGACGCTGGCGCCCTTCGATTCCGCGGGTGGAGTGCCGGGCGATCTCGGGCGACGGCTCGCCCGCAACACGCAACTGCTGCTCCAGGACGAGTCGGGCATCGGCCGGGTGCTCGATCCCGCGGGCGGCAGTTGGTACATCGAGTCGTTCACCGATGAGCTGGCGGCCGCGGGCTGGAAGTTCTTCCAGCGCATCGAAGCCGCCGGCGGCCCGATCGAGGCCATCGACGAGATCGGTGCGGACATCGCGGTGGTGGCCCAGCGCCGCGACCAGCAGATCTCCACGCGCAAATATCCGATCACCGGGGTCAGCGAGTTCCCACTGCTCGACGAGCAGCGTCCCGAGCCGGGTGCCGAGCCTGCGCCCGACACCAGGCCACCCGTGCCCCTGACCGGGCACCTCCACACGGAGACCCCGTGGCCGCAGGACCGTCTGGCCGACCCCTACGAGGAACTGCGCGAGAACGCGGGGGACGCGACGGTATTCCTGGCCAACCTCGGCCCGATCGCGGCGCACACAGCCCGCGCCACGTTCGCCGCGAACCTGTTCGCCGCCGGTGGCGTCCGTGCGGTGTCCGACGAGGGGCACAGCGACGCCGACGCAGCAGCCGCCGCGTTCGCCGCATCCGGTGCCGACATCGCATGCATCTGCTCGTCCGACGATGTCTACGCCGACCTCGCCGCGGCCACCGCGGCGGCGCTGAAACAGGCCGGCGCGAAACGCGTGTACCTGGCAGGCAAGGGCGACTACGACGGGGTGGACGAGTACATCCATCTCGGCGTCGACGTCCTCGACGTTCTCACCCGGGCGGAGGCCACACGATGACCGACTTCACGCAGATCAACCTGCCGCCGCGCACGCCGCACCCCGACCGCGCAGCATGGGAGGAGGCCGTGGCGCAGGCGACCGGCTCGACACCCGACAAGCTGGCCTGGCAGACCCCCGAGGGCATCGATGTCGACCCGCTGTACAGCGCACAGGACATCGAGGGTCTCGACCACCTCGCGACGTATCCCGGCCTGCCGCCGTACCTGCGCGGGCCGTACCCCACGATGTACGTCAACCAGCCGTGGACCATCCGGCAGTACGCCGGTTTCTCCACCGCCGAGGACTCCAACGCCTTCTACCGCCGTAACCTCGCGCAAGGTCAGAAAGGTCTGAGCATCGCGTTCGACCTGGCCACCCACCGCGGCTACGACTCCGACCACCCGCGCGTGGTCGGCGACGTCGGCATGGCGGGCGTGGCGATCGATTCCATCCTGGACATGCGGGTGCTGTTCGACGGCATCCCGCTGGACAAGATGAGCGTGTCGATGACGATGAACGGCGCCGTGCTCCCGGTCATGGCCCTGTACATCGTGGCCGCCGAGGAACAGGGCGTACCGGCCGAGAAGCTCACGGGAACCATTCAGAACGACATCCTCAAGGAGTTCATGGTTCGCAACACCTACATCTATCCCCCCTCTCCCTCGATGCGGATCATCAGCGACATCTTCGGATACACCTCCGACAAGATGCCGAAGTTCAACTCCATCTCGATCTCCGGCTACCACATGCAGGAGGCCGGAGCGACCGCCGATCTGGAACTCGCGTACACGCTGGCCGACGGCGTCGAGTACATCCGCGCCGGCATCGAGGCCGGGCTCGATGTGGACAAGTTCGCGCCCCGCCTGTCGTTCTTCTGGGCCATCGGCATGAACTTCTACATGGAGATCGCGAAGTTGCGGGCGGCGCGGTTGCTGTGGAGCAAACTGGTCAAGACCTTCGACCCGCAGAACCCAAAGTCGCAGTCGCTGCGCACCCATTCGCAGACCTCCGGCTGGAGTCTCACGGCGCAGGACGTCTTCAACAACGTGGTGCGTACCTGCATCGAGGCGATGGCCGCGACGCAGGGCCACACGCAGAGCCTGCACACCAACGCCCTCGACGAGGCGCTGGCGCTGCCGACGGACTTCTCCGCGCGGATCGCGCGCAACACGCAGTTGTTCCTGCAGCAGGAGAGCGGCACGACCCGCGTCATCGACCCGTGGGGCGGGTCGTACTTCATCGAGCGGCTGACCCGGCAATTGGCCGAGCGGGCCTGGGAACACATCACCGAGGTCGAGGAACTCGGGGGCATGGCCAAGGCCATCGAGGCCGGGATCCCGAAGCTGCGCATCGAGGAGGCGGCGGCTCGCACCCAGGCGCGCATCGACTCCGGCCGGCAGGCCGTCATCGGCGTCAACAAGTTCCGCCCCGAAGCGCCTGAGGACATCGAGGTGCTCAAGGTCGACAACGCGGCCGTGCGCGAGGGTCAATTGGCGAAGTTGGCGAAGCTGAAGGCCGAGCGCGACCAGGGGGCGGTTGACCACGCGCTGGCCGAACTCGAGACCGCTGCGCGCGAGGGCACCGGCAACCTGCTGGATCTGTCGGTGAAGGCTGCGCGCGTGCACGCGACAGTGGGGGAGATCAGCCTGGCGCTGGAGAATGTGTACGGTCGGCACAAGGCCGATATCCGCTCGATCTCCGGGGTGTACC
>ERZ795053.6871-NODE-6871-length-11158-cov-4.773845_pt1 | contig 11158 bp, 12 predicted proteins | sample MGYA00375137_ERZ795053 | MGnify/ENA primary metagenome ERZ795053 (study PRJEB30182, sample SAMN05720284) | activated sludge metagenome | isolation source: Anaerobic digester | place: Hong Kong | collected 2014-12-17 ... | reverse complement strand
GTTTAAATAAAGTACCACTAATGATTGCTTTGTACAAAAAGGAAATGAAAAGCCCAGGATTTTTACAAACAAAACTTGAATATAGTTATTCAAATGAAAATGACATTTTAACTCAAGCGATTAAACCCGAGTTCTATCTTGAAAGTGGTAAAGAGTATAGTATAGAGGAATTAATAGACCAATTAATAATATATTCTGACAATTCTGTTTTAGAGATATTGTACTCTACAATCTCAGACAAAGAGGGTCAGGATATTTTCTACGAACTAGGTATATCAAATCCATATGAATTTGGTGGTCTTCAAAACAGTATGAGTGTAAAAGAGTATTCTTCGTTTTTTAGAATTATGTACAACGCATCTTACTTAAACAAAGAGCTCTCCTCTAAAGCTCTTGGATTACTAACAAATACTAAATTTGATTCTGGTATTAAAGCAGGAGTACCAGATACAATTAAAGTTGCAAATAAGTTTGGAGAGAGGAATTTTGCAGATGAGAATGAAGAAGATAGTAGTCAAATACATGATTGTGGAATTGTATATTTCCTACCCAAACCATACCTACTTTGTATTATGACTAAAGGGAGTAATCCTACTAAGCAGATAGAAGTTATTAAAGCAATATCAACAATTGTTTACAACGGGGTATCAAAATAGTTTTCATATCTCTTCGGGAGTTCAAAGGTAATTGATAAATGGTATTGGTTGAAATTTAGTTTAGTTTCAGTTGAGCCTAATACAAAGCATAGAGTAAATAAAAAGAGTGGGGAGTATTACTCAAAGGTTATCAAAAATAATGGTATAATTAAGCCTTAAAATATTAATTATATTTACTATGGAGAATCCTTTTATTGGTCCCGATCCCAGACCTATTGAAAGTGAACTAAAGGCGGGGAGGGAAAAGATAAGTGAATATCCAATAGGCCTTACCTCAGAGGATATTCGGAGAATAGAGTTGCCTCTTGAAAGTTTAGAATATGAAGGAGAGGGATCTTCTAGCTATTCTCGAAATTATGATCAGCAGAAACAAGAGTATCTAGAAACCTTTGGAATAAAAGCAGAAGGTTTAGGTCATGCGGAAACAGTTACTTCTTTCATTATTTTCTCTCATATAGCTACTCTTAAGTTAATAGAGGAAGCTGGAGGGGATTTAGATAAAGCAACCGAAATTGCCAACAGAATTTTATACGAGACAAGAATAGATAGGCTTGGATTTAGTGACTATTTAGGAAAGGGTATTACATATGAAGGGTCAAGAAAAAGATTAGGGTTTGCTGCAAATACAGAAGGGAGATTAAGTGAGGATCATTATTCACGAATCTTAAGGAGTATTCTTAACTCTCTAACAAAGAAGATCAATTTGAGAGATTAGCTTGGTGTATACAAAAGAACCCTTATAAATGGTATAATATCAATGTTCTTTAAGAATATGGGGACGTAAGGCTATCGACAGAAGTATATAAGTGCTGTTGTCACAAATCGTTTTTAAGTTCGTAAAACTTAAACACAGATAAGTGTAGAAAACAAACTTAACGCTTTTGCAAGTAAGCTAAGGAATGCTTTTAGCATGCCTAATTATGCTTACAACTTTGCATAAGTTTGGGTAATTAGTTTTACTCAATGTCTATTTTCTCTATCCCTAGTTAGGGGATATAGACAGTCGTTACTAGGGTATAGTATGTATTTTTTGTCAGTAGAGGATACATAGTGAATACAATTACTGAGTAGATTAGACTTTTTGATAGATTTTTTAGTTTAATCTAGCTATACAAATCTAAATATATTTGTACATGACATTGTGCTTAGCTTTTGGACGTGGGTTCAAATCCCACCGTCTCCACTTTACATTTTTGGTTAGTTTAATTGTAGTTTCCCTATAGAAAGTATTATAATGTCTAAATAATTTATAGTTGTTGAAAAATGGGAGATTTAAAAGAAAAGACTCAAAGAGTTCCTATTGGTGAGAGCAGGGTAGACCCTGGTAATTATTATTTAGAATTTTTAAAGCAACAAGAGATATTGTTGAAAAAGGCTGTTAAAGCAAAGGAAAGGCTTCTGGTTCCTTGCCGTCCTTTTGTTTTTCCTCAATACAATGGGATTAATGTAGAATTGGAAAATGGTGTTGTGGATACCATCCCAATGATTAGAGTCTTTGATATTCTAGAAATACCAAGAGATCAATTGCTTAATATATATGAAACAACAGTTAGTGATGAGGGGAGGGTTGAATTGACAGGTTTTTTTAGACCAGATGGTAAACAAGCCCTCGCAAATACGCTTGGTACAGAAGTACTATTCCTTAAGCAACTTGGTTCGGATTCAATGCTTGATTATACTTCGGAGGAAATATTTATCCCTGAAGAAAAGGTTTAATTAATTCACATCTGATAATTACATTTTGTCTTTCCTAGTACATAATACTATTGCTATTTCTACCCTAATTAATGGGGAGGCTGCATTTGAAGAATTCATTTATTGAAAACTTAAGTTCTATTCCGTATTATTTATATATATTTGAAATTAAAGCATATCCATATATGGAATATACATTAGAGCAACTTTTGAAACTAGTTGAAGAGTTACCAGAATCTTTAAGACAAGAATTCTATTACATTCTTGCAGACAAAAAATTCACAGATACAGAAAAGAAAATCCTTATTCTTGACCGTCTAGATAAGATTTCTCCAATAAATAACTCCTATGAATGATTTCCTTGGTTTAGAAAATACAGAGTTGAGTACCGAAGATATTTCATTGCCTGTACAAGTGGAGAATAGTGGGGTTAGTAACCTAATTGATAAAGCTGACATTTATGTAGGTAATAGAAAAATAGATACAACTTATGAGAATACAAGAGAGTATTGGAAAAGTCGTTGGCAAGAAAATCTCAACCTCTTAAATAGAGAAGATCCCTACCTTGCGAATGTATATGCAAACATAGTTGCTGAACAGCCCGAATTACAGATGGTAAAATTAACAAACACCAACATTCAATGCAATGCCTATTTTAGTAAATGTAGTCTTAGAGATGGACAGTATATCCCAGAGATTGTTTTTAACTTAAGTAATCAAGAGACATACATTGATTCTAGTCTCGAATTTACATTGAGGCAAAAGGCAATTCAACTTGGTGCGAAATATGAAGATTTAAAAAACAATAAAAGGCTTGTTACGACTTTAGTTTTTTTGCATGAATTTGGTCATGCAAAAGATTTTTTTGATAATTACTTAAAACCAAGAGAAAATATAGGGAAAAGGCCTATCGCTGAAGTATTAAACAATGCAATAACAGGAAACAATGAACGCCGTCTCAAGGATCTTATGACTTTACCCGCTCCCTCTCATATAGATTTCAGTAAGGAAGAAGATCGCCAAAAATATACAAAGCGTTTAGAGACATTTGGGATTAAAACTGATCAGTATGGGCAGATCTCTAAAAAACAATTTAAGATAGTTAACAGTGTTGCTTATAGAGAGATGTCATCAGAATCCTTTGCAGATTCTTTTGCGGTAGACTATATTAAGAGGCATCGTAATGAATATTTTTTCCCATTAGGCCAACAAGATGATCGCTCTGGGCGTATAAAAACTGGTGGAGAAATTATGATGGAGGATGAAGATATTATACTTTCTGGTATTCGAGACGGTAAGAGTATTACTATTAAGAAAATTGCTCAGGAGGGGGGTTCTGCAATACCAATCGGATATTCTGAAACTGGTTTTTTAGATGGGCAATTAGCACTAGGGGGAGGTATGAGGTTGATTCAGGATATAGATGATTCTAGATTCGTGCAAACTTCTCCCTTAAAGTGGATGACCCGTAGAATGTTACCAGATGGAACAACTTTGTTTCTTGCCAAAACCGTTAGTGGTGCAACATACCAAGTATTGAGAAATCCAGAAGTAAAACCCAAAGCAATTTCAAAGACTATAGAAGAAATGAACCAGGCACTTGGTATCAAGGCGGGTAGTGAAGTTATACTTATGAAGCGAAACTTGAAGAAAGGAGCAGAATCGGCAGTAGTGATTGGCCAAACAATGATGGGGAGATTGAAAACTTCTCCTGAACTGAACAAAGTTATTGAACTTTTTGATGAAAATGGAAATTTTGCCGGGAGCACATCTCCTGTCATTGAGGTTAGAAGAATTTGGAGATCATGGCGTTTCCGAACCTTTTCAGAATCACATTATGAGATAATTCCAACATAGTAGAAATTCTAGACTGCCTTATAATATTGTACTACCAATAACCAATGAGTAAAGAAAGAAAACCAAGATATTTTTCCAACCTATTAGATATAGATACCGAGGAAATTACAGAAAGTCAGATTAAAATATTAAAAAATATATTAAAGGAAACCCTTACCCCTGAAACAACTAATGGAAGTTGGTGTCCATCGTGTATTGTGTATAAACAGTCATATTCAGTTTCATATCTAATTAAAAATTTATTAGGAGGAGAAATTTTACAATGCCCTACTAAGAAAGGAGACATACACTATTGGAATATATTACCTACAGAGGACGAGATAGATTTAACTTCTGAAGGATTACTCTTTGGAGAGGACACATTGATATATGAGGAAGTTGAAATTTTAGAAGAGGAAAGTATGTCATATGCAAGTATTGAAGAGGCACATAGATTCTCTTTATTACAATCTAAAACAGAGAGTGTAATTTACAGCTTTGGTGTTGAAACTTTAAGTGAATTAATGGAGCTGTATAGGTGCTAGTTTTATGTGATTAATTCGTACTATCTAGATAGGGCAAATGGAAGGATAAGGGCTAGTAAAAAGTTTAATAGTGATAGACATATTCCAATTTTTCCTAGTACTTCGTATTTATTTTGTTTTTCATTTTTTAATAGAGTAGAGTTGTATTTAATAGTAAATACCCCAAAGAAGACTCCAAGGGGAGTATAGAAGAGACCAAAAATTAGGTTTAACCATACTATTTTATTAAACTTGTCTTCTTCGTATTTCCATTTGTTTAGAATTAATTTAGGGAGTGTTAATCCTAAGAGTAATGCAAATGCAAAGATATAGAAGCTTGAACCGAAGTAGTAATAGAGGGTAAAGCCTAAAAGAGAGGATAATAGGTATGTTACTATTTTAGATATCTTTAGGTATTTTTCATTTTTATCTTTTTTAATCACTTTTGAGATAGTTCTAGTTAAAATGTGTATCTTGATTGTATACTATTTGAAATGTGATTAAAACTCATTCCAAAGTAACTGATTTGTTATTTCATGATGGAATATTACCTCTGACCTTTTTACTTTGTTTCCTAAATTCTTAGGGCATCTATCTGCAGATGCCTGTTTTAGAGCAATATATTTATTTTTAGTTTCCTCTCCTAAGATTTCGGACATAAAAGAGCTTCTTTTTAAGAATTTGATTGCATCATATATATTGTCTGGTAACACCTTTGTTCTTGGAGTAATACCTTTGTGTAGTTTCTGTTTTTTACCCTCTAACCCAACTCTTAGAAGAGTGTAGTAAACCATATATGGGTTAGCATCCGGAGCAACAGATCTAACCTCAATTCTTGCTGATTTCTCAGATGCTAGAGGTATTCTAACCATTGCTGTTCTATTTACTGCTGACGCCTTTATCTGATTTGGAGCTTCAAAATTAGGGTCTAATCTTCTGTATGCATTTACACTAGGATTAAGTATTAGACACATGGCAGAGGCTTTAAAAAGTATTCGGTCGATAAAGTCGTTACCTAAGTCTGAAAGATGAACATTACCATTCTTTTGATAGAAAATATTTTTACCATCTTTTTCAATGGACATATTAGTATGCATACCACTTCCATTTATTCCTACAATTGGTTTAGGCAGAAATGTGGCTGTTAGCCCTTGTATTTCTGCAACCTGCCTTGCGACTAACTTGTACAGTTGTACTTGGTCTGACGCTATGTCGGCAATAGAGTGTTTGTAATTTAATTCAAACTGAGAGGGTGCTACTTCTGGATGGTCTTTTTCATTTTCAAAACCTAACGCTCTGTGTGCTTCGGCAGTGGCATCTATAAATTTTCTTAGCCTATCCAAAGGAAGAGAGTGGTAATATCCACCAGAAGAGACTAATTTAAAACCAGTTTCTTCCTTAAAATTCATTTCTGCATCTAATCCCTCAACAAGAATGCCTTCTATTTCGTTAGCACCCATAACTAAATATTTCTCTTTTTTATACAACTCATGTAGATAGGTTCGAAGTCTTGACCTAAAATCAGAAGGGTGGGGCATATCATCTGAAGTATATATTTCAGCAAAGAGTAGGACCTTCCCAGGGCCAAAGATATCACTTGGAAGCCAGTAAAAAGAGCTCCAATCTAATTTTAATTTTAGATCGGACTCGCTAACTTGTGTAAACCCTTTTACCGAGGAGCCATCAAAGGTAAGGTTATCACTAGATTCTAAAAGGTAATCTTTGTTGTAATCAAGCATTTGGAATTTACCCTCTAAATCGGTAAAGCCAACAGTAACAGCTTTTATTCTTGTTTCCTTTTTTAAATACTCTGTATAGTAGGATTCTAATTTGTTATTAGGTTTCCCAAAATTATCAATTCTTCTTTTTTTGGCTTCTTTGTTTAAAACCTCAAGTTCATTGTAGGAAATTGTTAAAAAATCTTTTAGTGGTTCGTCCATAAGGATTAATTGGTAAAAAATAAACCTTAAAATGTAACACTTAATATTTAAGTATGCAATAGGTGTGTCTAGAGTTTAGATTTTAAAAGAAGAGAAGGGTAATAATTATTGATAAAACAATAAAGGGGAGTAGAGGAATTTTTACATTTTTAAATTTTTTCTTCCTTAATCCAATTACAACTCCATATGCAAGTGCACTAAATACAGTTAAATATCCCCATATCATTAAATTTGTTTTACCCACTAGCAGGCCAGCTATCAAAAGCATTCTAACATCTCCCTGACCTAGGGCTTTCTCTTTAGAGATTAAGACAATCAATTGAGAAAGACTTCCTAAGATTAATGCAGCAAAGATATTGTCATATGCAATATATTGCCATCCATTTGCTAATGTTATATCTCTTTTTGTTAAAAAAAGAACAATATTTAACACCGAGAGAAAAAAAAACAAAATTAATGATGTTAAATTGTGAACTTCCATTATTTTTAAATCAATGTATGCGAGAAATACTAAAGAAGAAAATATTATTGTGCCTATTAAAAACACCCCAATATTTAATATGGAAAAATTAGAGTAGAGCAGGACTTTTACATAGAGGGAAAGTATTGAGATTCCAAGAAAGGAGATAAAAATCTTTTCTGTGGTATTACACTTTGTTTTAAGTATTTGAGATTTCAAAGGGATCTGTATTTATATTTAATTCTTTAGTGGTACTAAACTTAACACTGTTTGAATCAGATGAATTAATTTCAATTATCTTTATTCCTGGAAAACCTACTTTGTCAGAAACGACTACATCACAAGACCAATTATCCATTGAGAGGGTAAAAGTACCAGTATATGTTCCACCTCTTTTAATTTTGTATACTGCTTCTTCTAAACATGTTTCAGAGTTACTTCTAAGTATTTGATAGTCATAGTTCATTTTCCCAACTATTAATGAGGTGGTGTTATTATATAACGAGTTTATTCCTGTAATTAGGAGTAGGGGTAGTATTACTAAAACGGTTGTTAATGCTATATATCCATGATTCCTCACTGTACTAAGTATAACAGATTAGATGTTTGAGAACGGGAAGAGTCAATCTTGGATTCAATCGTGATTGATATATTTATCCCAATAATAGACCCCGGACTTTTATATATTGGAGTTATATTAAAAACTCTAATTAAAAGATTGTTTGGTGTAATCTGCTCTGCATCAAACATAAGTTTTGAGTTTGTAAGCGAATATTCTTTATTTCCAGTTGAGAACACAATACTTAGTCTCCCCTGATCATTATTAAATATGCTATTAACTTCATCTATTGATTTTACTTTTTTAAAGGAGGAATTTAAGTGTTGAGAGATAAAGGACGAGCTCCTTTGTAAGGATGATTCAATGTCATTTGTTCTTGTTGCTTCTTGGGTAGAAAGCATGAAATTGATAATAATTACGATTATTATTGAAAAGATCCCTATGTACAACATAGTTTCAATTAGCGTTACTCCTTTTAATCTATTTTTCATAATTAATTATTAGTTCTTCAAGTAAAGGAGTTGACACAGTGTCAGACTCAAAAAATACTCTGTATTGTATATATCTTCCAATTAACCCAATCGGCAAATCAAAGGTTGATATCCCATCAAAATATGTTGAAGATGTTCCATCGGGTCCTATCCACACTGCACCACTCATATTAGAACTATTACTAACCCTAAGTTGTACTTTCATACTAGTATTTGGTGGAATATTCCCATTTGTTGCTAATACATAATATTCAGAAGAGGTTGAATTAGTATCATATATAGCAGAAGTATGAACTCCATCTTCATAATATCCATAACCATCAGGACCACCTCCACCCAGTCCACCTCTAATTATTTTAAACTCAGAATCAGTATCTCCAGTGACAATATATGAAAATGCATTAGTTTGAGAATCCCTAATCGAGTCAATATCATATATACCGGTATTAATATTCATACCTCCACAATATTGAGGACTCGCTTCATTGGTAATGTTGTAAACTTTATATTCCTCTCCACCTGTTCCTACGGCTATTAATATTTTACCATCTTCAACAACAGATATTCCTTGAATAGTAGTTCCATCCATCTCAATTGAAGCAATAATCGGTCTACTACCACTCTTTGATGAGGTATTAATTATAAACAACTCTCTTTCACTACTTGATGCAGTTGTACCAAAATAGGCTCTTGTAGCATCTTCCGAGATTTGCATATCATACACCTGTTGGTTATTTACTGATGTTTGAGAGGTAATAACCATATTCGCGGGATTAGAGATATTAACAATTGCGAGTTCATACCAGTCCCAGTTGAGTACGGCATAAAGATATCCATTTTTAGCGTAAATCTGACTTACATTTGCCACCCATCTGAAAAGGATACTACTTAAATCTTTGTACCCAATCTGAGAACGTGATCCTGTATAACTTGATAGGTTGAAGGAACGAACATATCTTCCTTGTCCAAGATATCCTACATTCCCATCAACAAATACAGTAAATCCATCGTCTGAACCCGAGGCATTGAAGTATCCAATCTCAGTATATGGCAAAGATGACATATCCAATATTACAACCTCTTTATTATCATCTGTTGTTGCTAAAAATGCATAATTGTCTTTTACAAAGATATCATTGATATTGTATCCAGAGAAATAACCTTCTACAGTTAAAATTGGAGGGGTTACTCCTTCAATCAAAAGTTTTGTAAAAGGTTGTCCTGTTGGAGAGCCTCTTGTCCCAAGATATGAAGAACCAAGTACTGAGAATACCGATCTTGGTGTTGCCTCTCCCGGGATATCATAATTGTTAATTGAAGACTCAGGTTTACACCAATTACTGTAATATCTTGATTGTAATCTAGTTTCTCCCCCTAGGGTATCAACTGCAACCGTGTAGTTGTGTTCTCCAGCTTGAAAATCCTCCTTCGTAGTATACACAATTGAGTTCGTGTTCCAGTCATTTATATACAATGTGGGGTTTAAGGTATTTGTATGTTTTAATCTATCTGTCCAAGAGATGTGAATAGATATTAATCTGGAGTGTGGGTCAAGAGTACCGCCTTCTTGTACAATCTCTTTTGAAGAATTTCTCATGACACCTCCTACTGTAAAATAGTACTCCATACTATCTACGACCCTTCTTCCATCTACTACCTGAAAAGCACCAGAGACTAGTTCAAGATGTTTCTCACCATCTTCTGTATGTCTTGCTATGTTATACCAAGCATCTTGTTTTAAGATTAGTATAGAGTTGTAGACCTCTTCTACAAGCTGAGTAGCCCTTATTCTTGTATTTGCGTTCTCTATTGTTCTTCTAGTGTCAATTACTAAAAGAACTAAAAATGACGACATAGCCGAAAATATTCCTATTGCCAGTATTAACTCAGCAAGACTAAAACCTTTTAATCCTTTCTTTTGTTTATTCATATCCTACTAACCCCTCTCTATTTATATATACCTCAACAGTATTTGTTCCATCTGTTAAAACTAATGTACCATACACTGTGGGTTTAAATTCTCCAGCAGAAAAAAGTATCTCATTTGACGCAGTCAAGGCAATTGAGGTTATACGAGTATTGGAAGGGAATTGTTTTACTTCTGTATATGTTGCAGTAGAAAGAGAATCTCCATCAAAAAGAATATATGAATTAACACCCAAAGAGACACCAGATGATATGTTTTTATACGAACTTCTCTGCTGTTGATAGTATATGTCTGTTACAAGTTGTGAAGCGTAGCTTTCTAATTTTGTTTTTTGACTTTTATTTACACCAACAGGAAAAACTATTCCAGCAAAAAGCATCATAATACCCAAAGTTACAATTATTTCGAGTAATGAAAAACCTTTTAACTTTTTCTCTTTGATATTATTAACCATTTATTGTTCCCATTAGTTGATAAATTGGAAGAAGGATTGTTACTCCTAAAAGACCAATTACTGCTCCAACTAAAATCAGAAGTAGGGGTTCTATGAAAGTAACTATGTTGTTACTCATCTCAGTTACTTCATCTGAGTAATACTCATGTAAGTACATTAAATTGTCTTCTAGGGTACCACTAATCTCTCCTACATCAATCATTTTTACATAGGAGGAATTAAAAAATTCAGGGTATTCTGATAGAGAAATAGAGAGGTCTTTCCCGTTCTCAATAGTGGCACAAACCTTTTGTAATACTTCAGAGTATCTACTATTACTTGTTGTTGATGTAGAGATTTCTAGAGACTTAGTTAATGGTATTCCACTTGTTAAAAGGACACTTAAGGTTCTTGAGAATGATGCTAGGATATTACTTTTAAAAAGCTTCTTTAAGATCGGGAAATTTAAGGCTAACCATCCAGAAAATCTTTTACCAGATTTTGTTCTTAAGTAAAGCATTATGCCCCCTATCAGTAAGATAATACCTCCAAGTAATACATACCAATATGTTCTAATACTGGTTGCAGCATTAATTATGAATTTGGTAGTAGCGGGAACATTCTCAAAGGCTTCAAA
>ERZ795053.6869-NODE-6869-length-11159-cov-22.400486_pt1 | contig 11159 bp, 5 predicted proteins | sample MGYA00375137_ERZ795053 | MGnify/ENA primary metagenome ERZ795053 (study PRJEB30182, sample SAMN05720284) | activated sludge metagenome | isolation source: Anaerobic digester | place: Hong Kong | collected 2014-12-17 ... | reverse complement strand
TCCCGGGCCTGGAAGCGATGGCCAGGCAAAAAGTTGAACTTCCACTTGTTCTTGCCCGTACCGTAACGATAGGCCTGCCCGCGTGCGCGGAAGCCGATGTGGTCGTAGACGATGCCGTCATAGACGAGCGTGCCGCGCCACCGATAGTCGCTGCCCATGTAGCCTTCGAAATAATTCGAGTTGGGGATGAACTGGGCATCGGCCACGTCGGAATTGGCGGCGATCAGATGGTAGGCCGGCAGGCTGCGCATGCGGGCGAAGTCGAAGGTGTTGACCTGCGCCAGCGCGCTGCCCGGCGCCCATGGGTTGACCGCGCCGTTCCAGGTCGGCACGCCATCGTAGACGAAGAGCGCAAAGTTGGGCTGCGGGTCTTCGGCGGCGGGGGTCATAACGCTGCGTCCGCCGCGGTCGATGGCCTCGACGCGGTAGCGCAGCAGATAGCGATTGCGCACCAGCGCGGCCGGCAGCGTTACGGTGTAGCTGTCGTCGCCGGCGGGCTGCATCACGTAGGGCGCCCACGCCGTGGCGTAGGCCGGGTCGGTGAGGCGGACGTAGCTGCCCGGCGCCACCGCTTGCAGCCACAGCCGCACCGTGCTGATGCCGTCCGCGTCCGTCACGTGCGCGCTGACGGTGACCGTGTCGCGCGAGGTGGGCGCGACGGGCTGGTGAGCAACGGCGTCGACGAAGGGCGGCGGGTTGCCGGTGAGCATGGCATTGGCGCGGCCGGGCGTGGGCGGGCCGGCGCGCCAGGCGCCAGGCACGGTGTTGTCGGCATCGGGTGTGATAAGGCCGATCGATCGCTCGACGATGTAGCCCGTCACCGGCCAGGGGAAGCCCACGCCGTACGCAACGCGGTCGATCTCCTGGGCGCGGCTGTCGCGCAGGATGATGTCGTCACCGTCGTTGCCCAGGCGCCCCTGCCAGGGGCCAAACGCGCTCACGCCGTAGCTCCGGTTGAGCGTCCCCGGCTCGACCGCTACGACCAGATAGCCGCGCGGTTGGATGACGGCGCCGACGGGAAAGGTGTACTCGATCCCGCCGTCGAGCGCCCAGCCGTCGAGGCTGATTGCCTGGCCGGTGGGGTTGTAGAATTCCACGAATTCCAGGAGATTGGCCGCCGGGGATGGGTCGTAGTGAATTTCGTTGATGATAACGGCGACGGCGGCCGGTGCATCCTCGGCGGCGTGCAAAGGAGCGGATTGCAGCGGAAATGCAACCAGGGCCGCACAGAATGCCAGCAGGAGTTTGGGCCAAAGCAATCGCATACCACCAACCCAGCCGGACCAGCGCGGCCCTCGAGTGCCGGTTCTTGGCCGGCCCGTTCGATTCGACTTATCAGGCACGGCGACGAAGTACCGCCGCACCGCGTAACTTTGGATAGCCATTCAGTCGCGGCTATTATAGCGGACGGATCGGCGATGATTCGAATTTCGACCCACCGGCGGTGCGCTGCGCATTGCCGGTCGCAATAAGCAGTTTGGTTTGTAAAGGCACTCACGATGACTCGACCCATGCGATCTGCGGCCGTGCTGGCCGCCGCCGCCCTGTGGCTTGCCGGCGCTCTGCTGCCGCCGCAAGCCGTACCTCAGCCACTTTCCACCCTCCTTCCCACCACATCGAGCGCAATTGCCGCTCCGGCCGACAGCCCGGCCGAGCAAAGCGCCGCCAGCACACCCTACACCGGGCGTATCGTCGTCTCGGCCACGGCGCTGGGCGCGCACTCGGTGCAGTCGGCCGACCTGGACACCGACGGCCGCGTCGACTTGATTGCGGCCGGCCGCGAGGATGGCCAGATCGTCTGGCACCGCAACCTGGGCGGGCTGCGCTTCACCCCGCGCCTGCTGACCGTGGCGCCCGGTACCTACATGATCGTGCCGGCCGACGTCAACCGCGACGGCAAGACCGACGTGGTCGCGGTGGCGGTCGGCACGTTGGCGCCATCGGCGGCGAGCGCCGAGGAGGTTGCGCCGGCCGCAAATGACGGTGCGGTCTTCTGGCTCAAGAACAACCTGCCGGCCTCGGCCACCTTCACGCGCCAGGATATCGCCGGCGGGCTGGCCTATCCCGTGGCGGTCCACGTGGCCGACATCGAAGGCGACGGCGATCCCGATGTGATGGTGACCACGCGCGACGCCAACCAGGTGCTGCTCTTCGAGAACGGCGGCAGCGGCGATGTGCCGGCCTTTGGCAGCCGCATCATCGACGGCGGCCTCTCGGGCGCGGTCTCGGTCTACACGGGCGACCTGGACGGCGACGGCAAGCTGGACATCGTGGCGGCGGGTGAGAACGGCAACCAGATTTCCTGGTATCGCAACAACGGCGCGCGGCCGGCCGGCTTTGATCGGCGCTTCGTGCGCAACGGCCCGGTGCCCGACCCGGCGCTCGACTATGCCAAGAGCGTCAACACGGGTGACGTGGACGGCGACGGCGATGTCGACGTAATCTTCGGCTCTGAGCAGGAGAACGTCATCGGCTGGTATGAGAATCAGAATCGCGGCGGCGCCTGGGTGGAGCATGTGCTGGCGGCCGACGCCGATCACGCCAAGTTCGTCACCTCCAGCGACGTCGATCGCGACGGCGATCTAGACATCCTGGCGGCATCGTCCGACAACTACACCGTTGAGTACTTCGAGAATGACGGCAATGCTGCGCCCACCTTTACGCGCCGCCTGATCACCAACACGGCGGTGGGCGCGCGCAGCGTCCATGCTGCGGACTTCGACAGCGACGGCGACATCGACATTGCCACGGCCTCGCGCGACGACAACCAGGTCGTGCTCTACGTCAACAACTCGATCCACCGCTCGGCGGTGCTGGAGGGCGAGCGCATCGTCACCACCTACAGCCAGACGCGCTCGGTGGCGGCGGCCGATATCGACGACGACGGCCGGCCGGATATCGTCTCGACGTCCAACAACATCGTGGCGTGGCATCGCAACCTGGGCGGCAGCCCGCCCAGCTTTGCCTCATCTGTCATCGACAACAGCTTCCAGGGCGGCCGCTGGGTGACGACCGGCGACCTGGACGGCGACGGCGACATTGACGTCGTGGCGGCCGACCGCACGACCAACCGCATCGTCGCCTACTTCAACCAGTTGCGCCAGTCGGGCAGCGTGGCCTTTGCTGCGCAGGTGGTGACGAGCGACGCCATGCGCGTGCGCGACGTCAACGTGGCCGACCTGGACAATGACGGCGATATGGATCTCTACTCGGCGACCGACGGTGATAACACGATTGCCTGGTATGAGAATACCGACGGCAGCGGCCGGACGTTTGCCAAACGCATCGTGACGCAGTCCGTCGACTACCCTCGCTCCAGTTTTGCGGCCGATGTGGACGCCGACGGCTGGCTCGACCTGCTCTCGGCGTCGGCGCAGGATGACAGCCTGACGCTCTTCCGCCAGACCAGCCGCGGGGTCTTCTCGCAACAGACGCTCTTCAGCCTGGCCGACGGTGCACAGTTCGTCTACGCCGACGACATCGACGGCGACAACGACATCGACCTGTTGCTCTCGTCCGAGTTGGACAATACCATCGCCTGGTTCGCCAACCGCCTGCGCGCCGGGCGCGGCTTCGAGCGCTTTGTCGTCAGCAACACGGCCGCCGGCGTCCACGCCGCCATCACTGCCGACATGGACGGTGACGGCGATAAGGATATCGTGGGCGCCATCGAATATGCCGACAAGATCGTCTGGTACGAGAACGGGGGTGGCTTCACGCCCACCTTCACCGAGCACCTGATCAGCCCGTTCGCCGACGTGGCGCACGGTGTCTTCGCAGCCGATCTGGACACCGACGGCGACATCGATGTCTTGTCCGCGTCGCGCGCCGACGGTAAAGTCGCCTGGTACGAGAATCGCGGCGGGCAGTTCGGCATTGCGCAGAGCCAGCCGGGCGGCGGCTCGGGCAACAGCCGTGTGCTCAACGCCGCGGTTCTCTCCAGCCGCGGGCGCAGCGGCGATCCCGATCTCTGGCTGCGCGGGATCACGCTGCGCTTCGAGACGCGGCTGGGCCAGCGCCTGTCGGCGGGGCAGGCCAGCGACCTGTTCAGCGCCGTCTCGATCTACCGCGACAACGGCGATGGCCAGTTCAACCCCGCCGTCGACGCGCGCCTCGTTACCCAGACCAGCTTTCCGCTCAACAACGGCGAGATGACGCTCGACGTGCCGAATGCGCCCACGGCTGCGGCTGCGGCGACGCGCTACTTCGTCGTCGGCGAGCGGCGCAACCAGCTCTGCAATCCCGACAGCATCCGCGTGACGGTCATCAGCAACAACCGCACGGCCGCGGACGGTGTTAGTGGTGTGCCGCTGCTGGGCGAGTACATGCGCAATCTCTCCGACAGCGGCGACCCCACGCAGGGTCGCAAGCCGCCCATCGTCATCAACGAGATCATGGCCGACAATCTCACCACGCTGGTCGATCCGCAGGAGCCGCAGGAGTATCCGGACTGGTTCGAACTCTACAACACCAGTGAGTTTTTCATCGACCTGGGCGGCACCTACCTGACCGATGACGCGGCGAATCTCCGCCAATACCGCATCCCGGATGGTGTCGTGATCGCACCCTTCGGCTACCTGGTCTTCATTGCCGACGGTGAGCCGGAACAAGGACCCCTGCACACGTCGTTCAGTCTGAGCAAGGACGGCGAGACGCTGGTGCTCTATGACGTCGACGCGCGCGGCAACCAGGTGATCGACCAGATCTCCTTCGAGTCCATGGCGCCGGATGTGTCGATCGGTCGCTCGCCGGTCAATTCCAGCCAGTGGACAGGGCTCGACGCTCCAACGCCGGGCCGTTACAACCAGGACATCGTTGCTTCGGATTTCGTCTACCTGCCGTCGATTACCACGCCGAACGCGTGCTACTGATAGGAGTGAATCGTATGAATCTGTTTCAGCGCGCCGCCGGCGCCGCAGCGGCAGGCGTTGTGCTGGCTGCCGTCCTGCTCTTTGCCGTGACAGGCACGGCCGTCGCCCAGGATGAGCCGGCTGCCGTAGCAGGCCAGACCGACCTGCGCATCAACGAGATCATGGCGTCCAACGACACGACGCTGGTCGACCCGGACGAGCCGGACGAGACGCCGGACTGGATCGAACTCTACAACCCGACGGCCAGCCCGGTCTCGCTCACCGGCATGGCATTGACCGACGATCCAGCCGATCCAACAAAACATGTCATCACCCAGAGTCTGACCATTCCGGCCGATGGCTTCCTGATTCTCTACGCCGACAACGATCCCAAGCAGGGTCCGGCGCACCTGAGTTTCGGCCTCTCGGCGGCGGGCGAGCATGTGGGACTCTACCAGGTAGGCGCTTCGGGCGTCTTCACCAAGGTGGATGAAATCGACTTCCCGGCGCTGCCGACCGACATTTCGTACGCTCGCAGCATCGACGGCGACGGCACGTGGGAGATCAGCCGCCCTACGCCGGGCAAGAGCAACAGCATCAACGCGCCGTACATCACCGAGGTCACCACGCCGACGGTCTCCGTGGGCACGCCGGCGCCACTCGGCCCCTTCACCGTCACGGCGACAATCACCGACAACGTGAGCGTGGCAACGGCGAGCCTCGTCTACTACACGGCGACGGCGCCCTACACCGCCACCGCGCCGGTCTGGGTCACGGCGACCTTGGCGTCGCTGGGCGGCAACGTCTACCAGGGCGAGATCCCGGCCGTGCCGGCCAATACGCTGGTCAAATACTTCATCTACGCCACCGACGGCGAGGATGGCGATGCCCGCTTCCCGCTGCCGCAGCGCGAGTATGGCTATCTGGCCGGTTACCAGCCGCCGCTCCTGTTGATCAACGAGGTGGTCTCGCGCAACGACACGATCCCCGACCCCGATGAAGTGGGCATCTTCCCCACGCCGGAGACGCCGGACTGGATCGAGATCTACAACCCCGGCAGCCAACCGGTCAGCCTGGAGGGGTTGTCGCTGACCAACGACCGGCGCGAGCCGCTCAAGTTCCGCGTGCCGGCGGGCGCCGTGATTCCGGCCGGTGGGCTGCTGGTCTTTCTGGCTGACGATGACCAGGGGCAGAATACGCTGCCCGGTCGCAAGGTCTGGCACATGAATTTCACGCTGAATAACGGTAACGACTTTGCCGGACTTTATGGCGGCGAAGGCACGGTTGCGATCGACTTCTACGACTGGGATGACCCGCCACGCCTGGGCGGATTCGGACGCGTGCCGGTCGGTGCGGCGTGGGATGCCAAGGCGGGCTTCGTCTGCCCGACGCTGGGCACGGCGAATATTCTCTGCGACAAGGAAGTGCTGCTGCCGGCTATCCAGCGCTAGCGGCTGACTCTCGCCGGCTCGCCTCAAAAAACAATCCCGGATTCCACTCGAATCCGGGATTGTTGATCTTGGGGGGGTGTCGTGACGGCACCGGCTAGACGGTATCCCCCTCGTCGACGAAGTCGTTGACGATCTCGCGCACGACGTAGATGGGCTTGTTCTGGCTCTCGTAGTAAGTGCGCGTGATCATCTCGCCCAGCAGGCCCATGGTCACCAGTTGTACGCCGATGACGACGAGCAGCACGGCCAGCAGCAGCAGCGGGCGGTTGCCGATGCTCTCGCCCAGGAATATTTTGATGAACGAAAGATAGAGGCCGATGAGCACGCCGAACGCCATGGACGAGAGACCCAACGTGCCGAAGACGTGAATTGGGCGCGTCGAGTAGGTACCCAGGAACCAGACGTTGATCAGGTCGAGCATGACGCGCACGGTGCGGCTGATGCCATACTTGGAACTGCCGTACTGGCGCGAGCGGTGGTTGACCGGCACCTCGGTGACGGTGGCGCCCACCTGGCTGGCCAGCGCCGGGATGAAGCGGTGCAGCTCGCCGTAGAGGTGTACGTGCCGCAGCACCTCGGTGCGATAGGCCTTGAGCGAGCAGCCGTAGTCGTGCAGCTTGACGTCGGTCACGTTGGAGATCAGCCGATTGGCCATCATGGAGGGCAGCTTGCGATCGAGCCAGCGATCCTGCCGGTCCTTGCGCCAGCCGCTGACGATGTCGTAGCCCTCGTCGACCTTGGCCATGAGCAACGGGATGTCCATGGGGTCGTTCTGCAGGTCGGCGTCCATGGTGATGACGACCTCGCCGCGTGCCTGGGCAAAACCGGCGGCAAAGGCGGCCGTCTGGCCGAAGTTGCGGCGGAAGCGAATGACGGTGAAACGCGGGTCACCGGCGGCGTACTCCTTGAGCAACTTGAAGCTGTTGTCGCGCGAGCCGTCGTCGACGATGATCACTTCGGCCGGCTGGCCATAGTTAGCGATGGCTGCATCGAGCGCCTCGACCAGGTGGGGGATGCTCTCTTCTTCGTTGTAGAGCGGGATGACAATGCTGATTTTTGGTGTTTCGGCCGGCGGGGCAGTGTGAGTCACAGCGACGCCGGCGCGCGTCATGGTTTGTGCTGTCATGTCTTTAGATTCGTACAATCGGCCATTTTGGCGGCCGGCGCGCACTTTGCGGCACCGGCACAATATCAGCCGATTGTATCACAGATGGTTGAGCGCACCGTCATCGCACCGCCTGTAAAACTGATTCAGTGTTCATCCGGAAGATGGTTGCGATGCCCCGTGACATAGCACCGACAGAAGAACGTTCGCATGTATTTCCGGATAGAGAATCAATCGTGCGGCGCCGAGCGCGTCGGCGCTCAGTCGATAATGTCGCTTTCGGTCATCTCGCCCGCTGGCCCGGAGACGTTCGCCTCGTCAAAGGTCGCCATCTCGTTGAGCGTCGCCACCGCCGCGTCCAGAATCGGCAGGGCGAGCAGAGCGCCGGTGCCCTCCCCCAGGCGCAGGTCGAGATTGACGAGCGGCCGCAGGTCCAGGTGCTCCAGCAGCGCGCGGTGACCGGGCTCCATGCTCTGGTGGCCGGCGATGATAAAGGACTTTGCCGCCGGCGCAAGACCCACAGCCAGCGCGGCGCCGGCCGTCGAGATGATGCCGTCGATGATGACGGGTACGCGTGCCGCCGCTGCCGCCAGCACGATGCCGGCGATGGCGCCGATTTCCAGCCCGCCGATCTTGCTCAGGACGTCGAGCGGGTCGTAGGGATCGGGCAGGTGCAACTCCAGCGCGCCTTCGATCACCGCGACCTTCTTCTGCCAGCCGCTGCGCCCGATGCCCGTGCCGAAGCCCGTCGTTTCGGCGGCCGGGCGTCCCGTCAGCACGGCGGCGATGGCGGCGCTTGCCGTCGTGTTGCCGATGCCCATGTCGCCTGTGGCCAGCACGCGCGCGCCGGCATCGATGGCACGTCGGGCGGCGGCGATGCCGGCCTCCACTGCGGCCTGCGCTTCGGCGGGGCTCATGGCGGGCTCGTGCGCAAAGTTGGCGGTGCCGGCGCGAACCTTCATCTTGTACAGGTTCGGGGCGTCGGGCAGGTCGCCGGCAACCCCGGCGTCGACGACCACCACCTCGGCGCCAACCTGGCGCGCCAGCACGTTGATGGCGGCGCCACCGGCCAGGAAATTGGCGACCATCTGTGCCGTGACTGCCGACGGGTAGGCGCTGACGCCTTCGGCGGCAACCCCATGGTCGCCGGCACAGACCAGCACGTGGCAGGGGCGCAGCGGCGGGCGCATTTCGCCGGTGATCCCCGCAAGCTGCACGCTGAGCTCCTCCAGCCGGCCGAGGGCTTCCGGCGGCTTGGTCAGCATCTGTTGGCGGCGACGCGCCGCTTCGGCGGCCGCCACGTCGAGCGTCCCGATCTGGGCAATGGTGAGCATGAGCGTACGGCTGTGTACCGGATATTCCTCTGTCATTGGTGGGCGACCTTTCCTGCTTCGCCATCGATGGCGATGTGTGGCGACGATAAGAATTCAAAGAACGAGTCGCCGAGGTCAACGACAGACGGCAAGACGAGCGTGCGCGCACAGGCTGCCAGCGGATCATAGACGCTGCCCTGTGCGGAGAAATATCCGTCGGACGAGGCAAGCAGGATGGCTGCCCCGCTGCCCGGCTGGACGACGGCGAGAATGGGCTGTGCCCCCGATTGGCCGGCGGCGGTCAATGTCCTCACGGGGCCGGAGGCATGTCCGGCCGCGGCCGGAACTCCCCGGCGCGTTGCCTGCATGGGCCGTTCGCCCCAGATGAAACCGGCGGGTACTGCCTGCTGCCATTGCGCGTAGTGTTCCTGGCGTTCGCTGGCAGTTTCATGGATGGCGCTGCGATCGCTCACATTCCATTCGCCGGTCATCATCTGCTTCATCTCTTCGAGTTCATAGAAGAAGACGTTGTCGATTTCCGTGATGCGATGATCGGCCATGGCTTCGTGGCCGGCGGCCAGTGCCCAGCGGCGTGTGGCCGCCAGGATGTAAGCGTAGGCGTGGATGGCGCGGCTCTGCATGTCGATGAGCGTGCGGATCTGCTCCACAAGGCGTGCGACTTCCTTGCGGGCCTTGCCATCCGCGGCGCCGAGCAAGGCATCGATGGAACCAGCTCCGACGGCGATGGCGGTGGATGGGTTTTCGGCCGCAGCGCGGATGGCGTCGAAGACGATCCCCGGCTGTTCACTCCAGCGCGGATTGCACACATCGCCCTCGGCCAGCGCGCGATGGCCGTAGAGCGAAAAGAAGGTTTGCGCGGCGTCGGCGAAATCGCCCGCCGGCACGGTGTTCGTCCAGTCGTCGAAGGCGCCGGCGCTCAGCCAGCCGGCGACCTCAGGCTGGGCAGCCGCGATTCGCCCAAGTTGGCGGATGCGTTGCGCCATGTCGCTTTCGATCGCCCCTTCGTTGCCGCCGAGTGCGGCGGCCAGCAGCGCCATCGCCTCCTGTGGCGGCTGCTTGTCCAGCAGGCTTAGCAAGCGCCGCCAGGCACCTTCCAGGTTGTGGCGGGCGGCAAAGTAGGGCAGCAGGGCGGCCGCACCGTAGCGCTCGATCTCCTCCATGATCTGGAGAACCTCGGCCTGCGACCAGCGCAACCCCAGCACCTTGTCATACCACTTGCGTGCCTGGGCCGTGATCTCGGGCAATTCGTTCTGCAGCGCTGTCAGCGTTTCGTCGACCTTCTTTGCGCCGCGGCCCAGCTTCAGGCCGCCGAGAAAGCCGGGCTTCTGCCAGGCAATGAGAACTCGTTCGCGCCCGTCGACGGCGAATGCCGGCGGTTCGATGCCGGCGTTTTCGGCGTCCAGCCGGGCAGAGACGGTGAGGTTGGTGTAGGGACGCCCTTCGATGATCCTGACGAGACGCGTCCTGGGCGTCGGTGAAAAACCCAGGCGATCGTAATAGAGGTACCATGTGCGGGCAGCGATTTCCGCCAGGAGACTTGCGCTGAACTGGGTCAGCGCGCCAGGGGCCAGCGGTTCCATGAAGCTGCGGGACCAGAGTTGTCCGCTCTCCGAACCAGGGCCGGTAAAGGAGTATTCAATCACGCGACATTCCTCGTGTTGGCGTCCGGGCTGTCGAACGGCCCGGAAACACTTGGCTGGGTCTTCAGGCGCCGCACAGGTCGGCGACGCAGATGCGGGCGTTCACAAGCCGGTGACGCCACAACGTTCGATTGTCCCAGCATCGCCCGCTTGTGTCAACTCAAGTGCACCCCTGACCTGCTGTACAATCCGCCGGCGTACCGCTGCCGGTGTTCGTCCCGGCGATCGTCCGCGATCTGTCCCGCGCTCAGGGGATTGCGAAGGATTGGCATTGTGGGTTACGATCATACTGATGCAAGTCTTCACTACTCCCAACTTTGAATCGTTGCCGCAGATTCCAATATCCAACTTTCTCAGCGTGTTTGAACAAGGAGAACGGGAATGAATGTATCTCATATCCGACCATTGACGGGCCGGCCTGGTCTGCTGCAAGGCCTGCTGGTTCTGCTCATGCTGCTCTGGCCGGCCACTGCCCTGCATGCGGCCGCACCGGCGCAGGACGGCTCGCAGCCTCTCCTGCTCGGCGAGTTTGGCCGCGCAAGCCTGGATGAGGGACAGAGCGTGTCGTACACCCTCGCCACCCCGGTGGACGGCACCTACACCGTCGTCTACACCGGCGACGGCGATCCCGCCGCTTTCGGCCTGGTGATTGCCGGCGCCGACGGCACCGAACTCTACAACGACGTCATGCAGGTCGAGACGCTCATCGATCTCACGGCTGGCGAGTATCTGCTGACCTTCACCGCGCAGGCAAAGGCGGACCTGGCCTTCCTGGTCGG
>ERZ795053.6868-NODE-6868-length-11161-cov-6.371241_pt1 | contig 11161 bp, 5 predicted proteins | sample MGYA00375137_ERZ795053 | MGnify/ENA primary metagenome ERZ795053 (study PRJEB30182, sample SAMN05720284) | activated sludge metagenome | isolation source: Anaerobic digester | place: Hong Kong | collected 2014-12-17 ... | reverse complement strand
TGCTTGCAATAGTGGAAGTCCATTCTGCACTCAAGAGATATTTGAAATCCCCATAATAACAACAAAAACTGAGATTCTGGGGCCTACTCATACTTGCATTAATACACCCACAATTTTTGAGTCAAAAAATCAAGCCCCTGGATTAGATTATACATGGAATTTAATTGATGAGCAAGGACAAGATTTGTCCGGTTTACTCCAGATTAAAAATAATTCTGTCGAAATGGATGGTTTTCCAAAAACAGGACTCTATACGTTGGGTCTAACTGTGAGTCATCCTCTAAAAGGCTGTGCTTCTTATAGCTCGCTGTCTTTCAATGTTTACAGTTTTGAAACTCCTTCGGATTATTGTATGTATGATGACCTTACTTTCAATCTTGTAGGGCCTGAAAACGACAATATTGAATGGCGAATTTTATATTCTAACGGCGAATTGTTCAAATCTCTTTATTCAAATAATGTTTGCCATATCGATAATATGCCTGAAGGAATATATCAAATCATTCCATTCATCGGTGACCAATTAATTTGTTCATCATCTCAATTTAGAGTCAAGTCAAATACTAAATTAATCATCAATGGACCTAGTCGATTTTGTAAGCAGGATCCGGTTTTGTACAACTTGAATTGTCAGACAAATTTTAATTCATTTCCTAAGTGGGAGCTTCTATTAGATGGTCAAATAGTAAAGGAATATTCTGGATGCAGTGTTCAAATTGACAATCTTGAGGCAGGGAATTACCAATTAATATCCTATATCCCAAATCAAACTTCAAATTGTAAAATCATCCCTGATACTGCAAAAATTGAAGTACTTGAAAATCACGTAACGTCAAATATTTATGGGCCGGAGTCATTTTGCCCGGATTCCTACCAAACATTTAATACAGATAAGGATATCAAAGTCATTTCTTGGAGTATTTACCCTCCTAATTGCGGGTCAGTTTTAAACGAAATTGACAATGATGAAGTAGAAATCCTCTGGTATTTTGTTCCAATGTTGGATAGCGCCTTAGTTCAATTGAATTATGTATCTTGTTCAGATACCTTAACTATTGATAAGGTTGTACACTTCACACATCCGGAAATACTACTGACTGGACCAGAATTCACTTGCATCAATGTGAAGGAGACCATGGAAATAAATCTTGAAAAATATGACGAAATCCAATGGTACTTAAATGGTGAAAAAATAATAAATGACAAGACCAATTACACTTTTAAACAAAGTTCTGCTGGTGAATATAATATTACAGTACAGATAAAAAATCCTGATGGCTGTCTTGGATTGGTGACTCTCGAACACAAGATATTGGTATATGATGAGCCAGAGGTTACCTGGCACTGGACGGGAGAATTGGATTTTTGTAATCCAGAAAATTTCACTCCGCAATATTTGGAGACGGATGATTGGGATGCCAGCTTTCAATATACTTGGTATGTCAACAATAATATTGTAAAGGAAGGGAATGGAAGCATTGACTTGTCCCGCTTTTTAGTTACTCAGGAATTATTAGTGGTAGAATCAGAAATTAAGCTAGTCGTACGAAATATGTATGGTTGCGAAAGTCAACTTTATACCATTCTCAAATGTGGGCATGGTGATGGAGTGCCAATAAAATGTACCTGTGAATACATCGAGAAGGACATAAGCCTCACATACGTGGATTGTGAATCATTTAGTATCGAAGGTACATTGGATTTAGCCTTGGCTCTGAATCCACAGTGGTATCTGTTAGGACCTGATGGTATAATTGATTCTTTCGCTATTCAGAGTAACGCAGATTTGGAGACGTTTAATTACACCATTGACAAAAAGGGTTATTATGGAGCAGCTTTCAATTATGATTGTGAAAATACAAATCCAGATTTAGACGAACTATATTGCAATTTTACTTACAAGGAAGATATTCCATTTCCGTATTTAGAAAATGTCAATCATGAGTTTAATTGTGGTGTAGATAACTCTAGCTTTGAGGTTACTCTCTACAATAAGACCCGTTATTATACTTTAAAGGAAGCTATAGTTGATTGGTATTTTGATGGTGTGAAATATAGTGGTGATACCATCAAAATCAATAATCTAGAGCCGAATAAAACTTACGTAATTTTTCTCGACATTCATTATGACGATTACTTTTATGAGTGTGAAGACTACGAATATAGATTTACAACACCTTCACTACCGAATCCAAAATTTGAGTTACTCAATGATTGTGAGGATGCTTTGATTCATTTAAAACCTCAAATGGAAGAGTCAGAAATCACCGATTTGTTGTGGAATTTTGGAGATAACTCATACAGTAAAATATACGAACCTGAAAAGTTTTTTGGTGATACGAATTATCATTCGATTGAATTAAATCTAACCGATGAGTTTGGGTGTGAAGCCTACTATTCAAAAGAAATTAAACTCCGAGAAAATACCATTGACGGTATTCTAAGTATTGACACAATGGCTTGTGCTAATATACTTAATGTTACTTTTAATAATCAAAATGACAATGAGATCATAGATTATGAATGGAACCCCACCGTAACTATTGTTAATGATACTTTTATAATCTCTGAGGCAGGGGTATATGCACTCACAGTGACAGATACTAATGGATGTACTTTAGAATTGGAACCTATTATTGCTCAATTGAAATCACCCATTCCATCAGGAATTAATACGGATGCCGATCATTGTGGCAAAGCGATTGCTTATGTGACTGGCAACAATAATTTTAACTATCAATGGTATGTAGATGATAAATTAAAGGGAAATTCAACGTATCTAACTATAAATCAAGTAGGTAATCATCATGTGTTGGTAAAAGCTATTTCGAAAATCGATGATTCCATAGAATGTGCAAGTGCAGAGTCAAATATTGAAGTTTTTCCAGATGTAGCCATGCCCGAGTTGGTAGAAGAAAAGATTGCTTGTGAACCGATTACCTTTAAAGTATCTGAAAAAAGTAATTTAGATGTACTCTGGACGGGACAAAACATATTTCCCGGGTACTATGAATCTATTTTAGTAACCAATTCCACAGTTTTGACTGCGAATATTAAAAACGAATATGGTTGTACTAATCAAGCTGAGATAGAAATCCTAATTCCGGAGAATAATGCCCAAATATTAAATGGTTGTTATAATCTGTGTTTAGATTCTTTAGAACAGACATTCGTCATACCTGCTCCAGGGGGTAATTTTGGAAATTGGCAATGGCAATTTGTAGATACTAGTCATCAAGAATCTATATTAGATGAAGGTATTGGAATCGTGCGACCAGTAGTTATAGATCAAAATTTATTTGGTACATTAAATTTACATTATGAGATTGATGATTGCCAATATACGAGTAAATCATTGGATTTAAATTGGATTGATTGTGCTGCTACTATGCCGCCTGATACCCTTGTTCCAGATCCGCCAATCGCCTGCGACACCTTAATTTCGCAAGAGGGAGTCTGTTTTTTTTATGATAGATATTGTATTGGTAAGCATGAGAATTCAAATCTTAATAGCTACTATATAGATATGATGATTGCAATTCCAGATACTCTAGAATGGTGTACAGATGTAAATTCATTAATCGAAGGTCAAGAGAAAATAAGCATTTCGGAAATGAGATATGATCATCACTCGGGCTACAATGATGTCTACTACATTAGATTTTATATTTGGGAAGCAGAAGGCGAAAAACTGAGTTTTGATTTTTCACTTTGCAACAAATTAACGGGTGAATCCGCCTGTGTCCACTATGTATTACCAGCAATGAATTGCCAAAATCCTCATAATTGTCTATTGGACTTTTATAATATTATCGGTGGTGAAGATGACAACATAGTCCTCCAATATCGATATGTCAATGGTAGTCTGGCAGATGCATGTTCAAGCCAAGTAAACAAAATTCAATTATATCTAACCAAAAGTACACAGACAACTTTGTTTAGGGAGCTTGAGCTCGACGGAATAAGCACCTATCAAGACACAGTTCTTAGTTTTAGTATTCCTTTGGAGCAATTGATGGAAGAATCATACGACTGCATTTATATTAGTCTTGTGGATGAATGTTCCAATGTATTGTGTGATAGTTACCGATGTGGTTTATTGCCCAATTTTAATCAAATGAAAGCTCATATTTATCCTAATCCAGCCTTGGATTTCGTCGAATTTGAGTTAGCTAACTTTGGTTCGGGACAGACTACACTGATTATCTCAGATCATCTAGGAATAGAGAAAGAAACTCTAGTATTGCAAAATAGCGAAACTCGGAAGGTAATTGATATTTCAAATTATACCAATGGAGTCTATACGGTAAATGTATTAATGAACAATGGACATTCCCAAACACTTAAATTTGTAAAGGTGAAATAGTTTAAAATCCATCAGGATGAAATATTAAGATAGGGTGACTACCGCTTTACTAAATTTTTTACTTCCAATAGATTTAAAGCATTATTGGATACACCTTGGATGTCAGTCGTCGTAAAAAGTGCGGTTTCGTCATAAAAAAGAAAGATCACCGGTGCATCGTTAATCAAAATTTTATCCATTTTTTGGTATTCTCTGATTCGGCTCACTTCATCGGTATTCACGAGGATGGATTGGTATAATTCATCGTATTCGGGATTTTTGTATCTGGTATAATTTGGTGGTGCAGGATTTTTACTGTAAAACATACATAGGAAACTTTCAGCATCGGGGTAATCAGCAATCCATGAAGCTCTGAATAGAGCAATCTCCCCGTTTCGCATTTTGCTTCTTAGAATGGAAGTTTCGAGAAGGTTAATTTCCGCTGTGATGCCAATTTTTTCCCATTGTTTCACCACATAAGTGCAAATGTCTAAATAGTCCTGATTCGTGTATAAAATGAGGGGTGAATCTTTATTTTCTTGAAAATTAATACTTTGCAACAAGGATTTTGCGGCAGATGAATTGAATTGATAAGCGGTTCCTACATTGTTGTAACCGGGCAGTCCCGGAGGAATTATACCATTCGTCGCAGGCTTTCCAATACCATTTCTGAGCAAGCCCAACATTTCTCTCTTATCGATAGAATAGTTTAAGGCCTGTCTAAATTCCTTGATTTTTAGCCAAGGAGAACAGTCGGATGCCTCAGTGTTGATGCCTATGTATTCAGTATTCAGATATGGGCTTTTGTAGAATTTTATCCTATTCTTATATTCATCTTTGACCCTTCCTGTGCTATCCACCCATTCTAAGACAAAATCTGATTCCAATCCTGAGACGAAATCAATGTTGCCATTCAAGACCTCAAGGTATGCCACCTTTCTATCGGGAATAAAACTGGTTTTTATACCATCGAGATTGGTAGATATTTGATCAAAATATTTTGAGTTTCTCACGAGATATAGCGCTTCGTTGTCTTCCCATCTTTTAAATTTGAATGGCCCTGTTCCTACCGGATGACGACTAAATTCAGACCCATAGAATTCGACTGCTTCACGAGGCAAAATACTGCAATATTGCATCGTAAGTATGCTTAATAGGGGACTATATGCCCGGTTTAGATTAATGACAAAAGTAGAATCATTAGGTGCTTGAAAAGGCAACTTACTAAGATGATCACCAAATATCCATGAACCTGTAGAATGCACTTTTGGATCGACCAATCTTGTCAGACTATATACGACATCCTGTGCCATAAGACGCCTGCCGGTGTGTGATGGAAAACATGGATCATCATGAAAAAACACATCTCGCCTTAAATGAAAGGTATAGCTCGTATCCCCAATGACTTCCCAGGATTTTGCAATACATGGCACAACATGGAGGCTATCATCCAACTGTACCAACCCGTCAAAGAGGTGATGAACAGGCCAAATGTTGTTTTGACTTTTGGCAAACGCCGGATCCAATGAATTAATGTTATTGTTTTGATTGTATTTGAATACATTGTACGTGGTGGAGTCGTGCTTACATGATACCAGCACCATTGATACCCATGCCAAAATGACCCACTTGTAAATGTAATTCATAGGACAAAGATATAAATGAAAGCTTTCCTTTTAACTTTCTACCTATAAATCAGTTATGATTAAAATTAAGGTAAGACGAGTCTGAGCCGATTGTCAGGATTCTGATTGCATTTCGATTATTGTAAATTCATTTTATACAAAATTAAATTATCGTAACTTTGCACACTTGTAAAAATTTTGGCAATGACTTCGATTAAGTATTATGGTCAATCTTGTTTTGAGATCGTGACCAAAGGAAAACGACTTTTAACTGACCCGATGTTAAAGTACAATCCGCTAGCGGCAGGTATCGATGTTTCGAAAATAGTAGCGGATTATATTCTATGTTCTCATGGTCATGCCGACCATGTCGCGGATTTAGAAGAAATTGCAAATAATAACGATGCCACCGTCATTTCCAATTACGAAATTGTAGAATATTTTGTGGGGAAAGGATTGAATGGTAAACACATGAATACGGGAGGAAAAATACACTGTGATTTTGGTACGGTGAAATATGTGACCGCCATTCATAGTAGTTCGCTTCCAGATGGTACTTATGCTGGGAATCCTGGCGGTTTTGTCGTCTGGAATGATGAACTCAGTTTTTATTTTGCTGGGGATACGGCGCTTACTTTAGATATGAAATTGATTCCAATGACTTGCCCTAAGTTGGATTTTGCCATTCTCCCAATTGGTGATTGCTTCACCATGGGATATGAAGATGCCCTCATTGCGGCGGATTTTATTGAGTGTGACACAATTATCGGATGTCATTATGATACATTTCCACCAATTAAAATTGATAAATCTGCTGCTCAAAATGCGTTTAAACAAGCGGGAAAAAATCTGATTTTACTAGAACCGGGTCAATCAATGAATATATAGAAATACATGGGAAAAATTATTGCTGTTGCAAATCAAAAAGGCGGGGTAGGAAAGACGACCGTGGCAGTAAATCTGGCTGCGGCACTGGCCATCCTTGGCAAAAAAGTATTGCTTATCGATGCCGATCCTCAGGCTAATGCGTCTTCTGGAGTGGGTGTGCATGCCGCTGAAGATCAGTACAATTCATACGATTGCCTAATGGGTCATTGCGATGCACATGATGCCATCGTCGAGACATCGACTCCTAATTTAAGTTTGATTCCATCATCGATAGACTTAGTAGGGGCAGAAATCGAACTCGTACAAGGAGAAGAAAGAGAATTCAGAATGAGACACTTTGTCGAATCCATAAGAGATGATTTCGATTACCTATTTATAGATTGTTTGCCATCACTGGGTTTGATTACGGTCAATGCTCTGACAGCGGCTGACAGTGTCATCGTCCCCGTGCAGTGCGAGTTTTATTCCTTAGAGGGTTATGGTAAATTGAAAAATACCATTAAACTCATTAAGGATACTTTGAATGAAAAATTAGAAATAGAAGGGGTGCTGCTATCGATGTATGATAAGCGGTTGCGAATGGCCAATATGGTCGTAGAAGCGCTACGAGATAGTATTACTGACCATACTTTTGAGACCATCATACACCGTAATTCGAAAATCGGGGAGGCACCGTCCGTGGGTCAGCCTATCATCATTTATGATGTGAGTGCAAAGGGAGCCACGAATTTTCTCAATCTTGCTTTTGAATTTTTAAAGCAAAATCACGACGAACTACACGAACAATTGAGTCACCAAGACTCTTAATCAATCAGCCAATGAATAAGAAAAAGGAAATAGGAAAAGGACTTAAGGCATTACTTGCCAATATTGATAAAACAACCTCAGAAACCGAAAAAAAGGAAGCAGTAGAAACCTTTGCAAAAACCACTTCTGAAATAGATATTAGTGCCATAGAGACCAATCCCTTTCAACCGAGAATTGAATTCGATAATGATGAATTGCTAGAGTTAGCAAAAAGCATCAAAGTACACGGTCTTATCCAACCGATTACCGTAAGGTCAATGGGAGACAGTACATTTCAGTTAATTTCAGGAGAGAGACGATTAAGAGCATCAAAAATAGCGGGTCTTCAAAAAATTCCCGCCTATATCAGGCTAGCCAATGACCAGGAAATGCTTGAAATGGCACTGGTAGAAAATATTCAAAGATCCAACCTCAATGCCATCGAAATTGCCATTTCTTATCAGCGATTGATGGATGAATGCCAACTGACTCAAGAAAACCTTTCTGATAGGGTAGGTAAGGATAGAAGTACGGTGGCCAACTATATGCGACTATTAAAGTTGCCGCCAAATATTCAAAATGGAATTAAAAGTAATGAATTGAGTATGGGACATGCGAGAGCCATTGTCGGAATCGAAGACCCAGTGCAGCAAATCTATTTCTATAAAAAAACCCGTGATGAGGGACTTTCTGTAAGAGCTTTAGAAAAACTGATAAAAAGCTATCAAGCAGACAGTCATAAAGAATTAGATAAACCAAAAAGCGAACAGCATCCTGAAATAATGAGGCTTACAAAAAAATATTCCTCCTTATTTGGGTCTAAAGTTGATATTTCTCGTAATAACAATGGTAAGGGTCAAGTCGTTATTAGATTTGACAACGATGATCAACTCAATAGAATTGTAGATTTATTGGATGAAATTTCTGATTAGCTTTTTAGTAACAATTTCGACTTTTGGCATACTCAGGTCTCAGCAGAATGATGATGCCTCTGTCATCAATTCGAGATATACAGAGCTGATCGATTCTACACAGACCGATTCCATGATTATTGTGAAAAATTCTTTTTTCGAGATCTTCAAAGGAAAGCCCGGAAAGGCGGCATTGTACTCATTGGTAATTCCGGGTGGAGGGCAGATATACAATAGACGCTGGTGGAAAGTACCCCTCGCATGGGCAGCAGATGGCATCCCGATAGGACTCATCATCTATAATACCAATCAATACAATAAATTCGATGCCATACATAAAAACCTAATTAACGGTATTGATGATGACATCTATGGCTTACAGGCCAATAATCCAAATCACATCGCCATAGCACTCAATCAGCGAAACATAGCTCGTCGAAATCGCGAATACAGCTGGCTCTCTTTCGTGATAGCCCACCTCGTCACCGTTTTTGATGCTTATGTCGATAGGCATTTGATGACTTTTGACACGAGTGATGACCTTTCTTGGAAGATTAAGTCCGGTACTTCAGATATTGGAATTTGCATCTCCCTGAATCAGCGCTATCTCAACAACCAAAAATTAAAGCAGAGGCTCGCCTTGCCTTAATATTATTTTACCACCATGATATCGCCTTGGAGTATGTATTCCTTTTCATGTTCATCTTGATATTTAATTAAAAAGACATAAATACCATCATTGACGTATTTATTTGCTTTTTTTCCGTCCCAGTTGATATTAGAATGTCCTGTTGGAGGAGAATATATCAAACTGCCCCATCGGTCATAAATTCCAGCTGATATTATTTTATATTCCTTTGATAAATTGACATCCCATACATCATTGACCCCATCTCCATTGGGAGAGAATGCATTGGCAATTGCAGGTTCGGTGTTTGTGGTGTTGATTTTAAATTTTAATTCATACTCACATCCTGAACTGTGGGATAAATTCAGTAGTACCTCAGTGTCTCTACCGACCGTAATACTGGTATTTTTGCAAGTATCACAGCTGATTGCGGCTTGACTCTGCCACAATATATTCCATTGATTATCGAGCATGAGGTTTATGGTCACGGTCTCTCCCGTCGTGACGAGAGTATCGTGTAATTCGGGTAGAGAGTTGATATCCGGTGCTGAGATGAGATGGATGCTATAACTCTGCATACACGGGGTCAGACTACTAATGACGACGGTCGCACTATCGGTCGGCAGGTAATAGACTTCAGAGCCTGTATCGCCATTGTCCCAGCTCACATTCCACTCATCTGAGACCTCGATAGAGAGTTTTATTTGTCCATTTTCACAATCAATGTTTTGATCGATATGGTCAGGTAGTGTCAGCTTATGAATGGTGAAAAAGGTGGAACTGTCACATCCATTAGCGGCAGAGAGATGCGAGGTGTAATTGCCACTTTCACTGACCCATTGGTCGGCAATAAAAATGGAATCCCAAGGACAAAGGTCTAATTCGACGTATTTTTCGGCGGCAGGAAGCACGGAGAGGTAGAGATAGCTAATGCTGTCACAACCTGAATCAGCAGTATAATATTCACTATAAAGACCTTCTGTATCTATCTGATTTCCAAAAATGTCGATGGTGTCGCCATGACAAATAACCATGGTGTCGAGGGTGCTGACGGAGGGTATTATCGACAATTCTATGTAATGGAGACTATCGCATCCCTCAAGATTTTGAACGCGGTTAACGTATATCCCAGCTGATTTTATCCATTGGTTTTGAATAAAGACAGAATCCCCTTCACAGATAGAAAGACTTTTGGTATCTGTGGGCAGAGGTAGGAGATTGACCTCTATATGACTGATGCTGTCACAGCCTGCTGAGGTCAAGAAGTGAGCCTCCAACGTCGCATGGTCGCTATACCAAGATCCAAACACTTGTACGGAGTCTCCTGTGCAAATCGACCGTGTCTCGAAGGTGTTGATACTATCAGAAATTGTAAGATGGAGTATTTCCGTACTATCACACCCATACTGTGAAGTGGTATTAAATGTATAGATACCGCTATCATAATAAGTACTACCATGCCAGGCATACTCGTTGCAGGCGCTGATGTCTTGTTCTGATAGATAGGACTGATATATGGTGAGATCTAGGGTGAGAGTGCTATCGCAGCCATGTATATTCTGTGTGGTCCACTGATAAATGCCACTGGTATCGTAGGTATTACCCTGCCATAAATAGCTGTCGCAGGCGGTGACACTTTCCTCTATTTTATCGGAATTATAGATTGTGAGATCAAGGGTGAGGATGCTGTCACAGCCATATATATTTTGTGTGGTCAACTGATAAATGCCGCTGGTATCGTAGGTATTGCCCTGCCACTGATAGTTGTCACAGGCGGTGACACTTTCTTCTATTTCATTGGACTGATATACAGTGAGATCAAGGGTGAGAGTGCTATCGCAGCCATGTATATTCTGCATAGTCAAGGAATAAATGCCACTGGTATTGTAGCTATCGCCCTGCCACTGGTAACTGTCGCAGGCGGTGACACTTTCTTCTATTTCATCGGAATTATAGATTGTGAGTTCGAGGGTGAGGG
>ERZ795053.6867-NODE-6867-length-11161-cov-8.044390_pt1 | contig 11161 bp, 9 predicted proteins | sample MGYA00375137_ERZ795053 | MGnify/ENA primary metagenome ERZ795053 (study PRJEB30182, sample SAMN05720284) | activated sludge metagenome | isolation source: Anaerobic digester | place: Hong Kong | collected 2014-12-17 ... | reverse complement strand
CGGTACCACTCCACGAAGCGCCCCACCCCGACGTCCACCGGTGTGCCGGGGTGGAATCCCACATCCCGGACCAGGTCATCGACATCGGCCCAGGTCGCGGCCACGTCGCCCATCTGCATCGGCACCATCACCTTTTCGGCCGTCCGGCCGAGGGCGCGCTCGAGCGCCGTGATCAGGTCGAGGAGCTCGGTCGGTTCGTTGTTGCCGATGTTGTACAACCGGTACGGGGCCGACGAGGTCGCCGGGTCGGGCGTGTCGCCGGACCAGGCCGGATCGGCCGTCGCCGTCCGGTCCGAGCTGCGCACCACCCCCTCGACGATGTCGCCGACGTAGGTGAAGTCGCGCCGCATCCGGCCGTGGTTGAACACCTCGATCGGCCGCCCCTCGAGAATCGCCCGGGTGAAGAGGAAGAGGGCCATGTCCGGCCGCCCCCACGGGCCATAGACCGTGAAGAAGCGGAGCCCCGTCGTCGGCAGGCCGTAGAGGTGGCTGTAGGAGTGCGCCATCAGCTCGTTGGCCTTCTTGGTGGCCGCGTATAGCGAGACCGGATGGTCGACGTTCTGGTGGACCGAGAACGGCATCGCGGTGTTCATGCCGTACACCGACGAGGTCGAGGCGTAGGTCAGGTGCTCGGTGCCGTGGTGCCGGCATCCCTCGAGCACGTGGAGGAAGCCGGTGACGTTGGTCGAGATGTAGGCGTGCGGATGCGAGACCGAGTAGCGCACCCCGGCCTGTGCCGCGAGGTGGATCACCCGGGGAAACCGCTCGGTCCGGAACAGCGCCTCGACCGGCTCGCGGTCGGCGATGTCGAGGTGCACGAAGCGGAACCCCGGATGCCGCTGGAGGCGCTCGAGGCGGGCCTGCTTGAGCGCCGGGTCGTAGTAGGGGTTGAGGTTGTCGACCCCGACCACCTCGTCGCCGCGGGCCAGCAGTCGCTCGCTGACATGGTATCCGATGAACCCGGCGGCGCCGGTCACGAGATGCTTCACGCTCACTCCTGGGTATGGGCCGGGATGACCTCGACGCCTTCACGTCGCAGGTGCTCCGCGCGCCACGGCTCGAGCCGGACGACCACCGCCAGGTGGCGCCCCTCGAGGTCCTGCCGGAGGACGTCCCCGTGCCGGTGGAGCGCGCCCAGCCGCTTGCCATCTGCCGGATCCAGCAGGACCCGTACCACGGGCCGGAGGGCCTCCGCGCGGCCCCGCAGCGCCGCCTTCAGCGGCTCGAGGCCGTCGGTCCGCATGGTGGTCGTGAAGATCGCCTCGGGCCAGAGCGCCCGGGCCCGGGCGGCGAACCCGGCCGGATCGGCGAGCGCATCGAGCTTGTTGAACACCACCTGCACCGGCTGCTCGGCGAAGCCGAGCTCATCGAGGACCTCGTCGACCGTCGCCATCTGGTCCTCCCACTCCTCGTGCGAGGCATCGACCACGTGCAGGAGGAGATCCGCCTCGCCCGCCTCCTCCAGCGTGGCGCGGAACGAGGCGACGAGGTGGTGGGGCAGCTTCCGGATGAACCCGACGGTATCGGTCACCCGCACCCGGAGGTTCTCGCCGAGGTCGACCTCGCGCGTCAGCGTGTCGAGGGTGGCGAAGAGGCGATCCTCGACGAAGATCTCGTGCGCCCCCGAGAGCCCGCGCAGGATGCTCGACTTGCCGGCATTGGTGTAGCCGACCAGGGCCGCGGTGAGCATCGGGGTCCGCCCCGAGCGAATCGTCTGCCGATGCCGCTCGACGTCGCGCAGCTTGTCGCGGAGCAGCGCGATCTTCTGGCGGATCATCCGGCGGTCGGTCTCGAGCTGGGTCTCACCCGGCCCCCGCAGGCCGATGCCGCCGCGCGTCCGCGAGAGGTGGGTCCACATCCGCGTGAGGCGCGGCAGCAGGTACTGCAGCTGTGCCAGCTCGACCTGCAGCTTGGCCTCGTGGCTGCGTGCCCGGGTCGCGAAGATATCGAGGATGATCTCGGCCCGGTCCATCACCCGGACGCGCAGGTGCTCCTCGAGCGACTGTCCCTGCACCGGCGTGAGTTCCTCGTCGAACACCACCAGGGTCGCGCGCGTCTCGTGGCAGAGCTTCGCGAGTTCCTCCAGCTTCCCCTCGCCGATCAGGGTGGCCGCGTTCACCGAGGCGACCTGCTGGGTCAGCCGGCCCACCGTCTCGGCGCCGGCGGTATCGACGAGGCGCCCGAGTTCCTCGAGGTGCTCCTCAAGCTGCTGGGCCTCGGTGGAGCCCTTGCGCGGGGCGGCGACCAGGATGGCGCGCTCCCGCGGCGGGGCGACCTCGATCATGGCTCGGATGCGGGACTCCCTTCCCCTGCGGGGTGTGCGGCGGCGCGCTCGGCCCACCACTGCAATCGCTCGGCGATCCGTCGCTCGTGCCCGAACGGGCCCGGCTCGTAGAACATCGCACCGCGGAGCGCCTCGGGAAGGTACTCCTGCGGCACGTAGGCGGCGGGGTCATCGAAGGCGTAGCGGTACCCCTTCCCATAGCCGAGCTCGCGCATCAGGGAGGTGGGCGCGTTGCGGATGTGCAGCGGCACCGGCGCGGCGGGGGTCTCCGCGGCGGCGGCCTGGGCCGCCTTCCATGCGGCGTACACCCGATTGCTCTTGGGTGCGGTCGCGAGATGCACGGCAACCTCGGCGAGGGCGAGCTCTCCCTCCGGCGAGCCGAGGAAGTGATACGCGTCGCGCCCGGCGAGGGCCACCGGCAGCGCGCCCGGGTCGGCGAGCCCGATGTCCTCGCTGGCCATCCGCACCAGCCGACGCGCGACGAACATCGGATCCTCGCCACCCTGGAGGATGCGCGCGAGCCAGTAGAGCGCCCCCTGCGGGTCGCTGCCGCGCACCGCCTTGTGCAGCGCCGAGATCAGGTCGTAGTGCGCCTCGCCGGCCTTGTCGTGGGCCGCCAGGCGACGGGCCATCGCGGCCTCGACCACCTCGGGGGTGATCGTCCCGCCCTCGCCGACGTGCTGGGCCGCGGCCTCGAGGATCGTCAGTGCGCGGCGCGCGTCACCGTCGGCCACCACACTGAGCCGGTCGCGCGCCTCGGCCTCGAGGGTGACCGTGCCGCCGAGGCCGCGCGCATCGTGCACGGCGCGGTCGAGCACTGCGGCGATCGCGTCCGGTGCCAGCGCCTCCAGCACCCAGACGCGCGCCCGCGACAGCAGCGCCGCGTTGAGCTCGAACGAGGGGTTCTCGGTGGTCGCACCGATCAGGGTGACGATCCCCTGCTCCACCGCCGGGAGAAAGGCATCCTGTTGCCCCCGGTGGAGGCGGTGGATCTCGTCGACGAAGAGGATCGTCCCGCGACCGAGGAGCCGCCGCTGCTCGGCGTCGCGGATGATCTCGCGGACGCGGGGGATCCCCTCGCTCACGGCGGAGAACGGGACGAAGTGGCGATCGGTATGGCCCGCGACCAGGCGCGCGAGGGTGGTCTTCCCGGTGCCCGGGGGCCCCCACAGGACGATGCTGCCGACATCGCCGCGACGGATCGCATCGCCGAGTGGTGCACCAACGGCCAGCAAGTGGGCCTGCCCGGCGACCTCATCGAGTGAGCGCGGGCGCATCCGGGCCGCCAGCGGCTCGGGCGGGGCGAAGAGACCGTCGCTCACGCGGCCTCGTCCCGAGCCCGCGCCAGCAGGGCATCGTGGCTGTTGTCCTCGGGATGGACCAGCACGTGCTCGAGCAGCGCCGCCAGGAGGCGGCCGAGTGCCGGCCCCGGTTCCACCACGCCGGCTCGGACCAGGTCATCGCCCGAGATGGCGAGGTCGGCCCGGGACGTCGGCTCGCCACGCGCGCGGACACCGGCCACGGCGGCCAGCCACGGTGCCTCGGGATCGCCGAGGCAGCGGGCCAGCGCGAGGAGGTCGTCCGCGGCGGCGCCGACCTGCGCCAGCCACCGGCGCACCACCACCGGATCGGCCGATGCCGGAGCAGCGGGCCCACGGTCGATCCCGCGCCCGCGGGCAATCTCTGCCCCGCTGCACTTCAGGTGGCGCAGGATCGGTTCGACCGGCCGCCGCCAGGCGGCGAGAGCGAGCACCGGATCGCGCGGGAGCGGTCCGGGATCGCGCACCTCCGCGGCCGGCAGCCAGACGGCATCGATCCCGACCTCGCGCCAGAGCGCAGCCAGCGCCTCCGGACGGCGCGCGGTGGCGATCCCCTTCCACCACTCCTCGCGCACCCGCTCGGCCGAGAGGTGGGCGGTGTCGGTCGCCTGCTGGCGCGCGGCCGCCCAGGTCGCCTCCTCGATCCGGAAGTCGAACCGCGCCGCGAAGCGCAGGGCGCGCAGGATCCGCAACCGGTCCTCCTGGAACCGCTGCGCCGGATCGCCGACCGCACGCACGATCCCCGCGGCGAGGTCCGCGCGCCCGTCGAACGGGTCGCGGAACTCGTCGCGCAGCGGGTGCCAGGCGATCGCGTTGATGGTGAAGTCGCGTCGGGCGAGGTCCTCGTCGAGCGACACGCCGAAGGCGACGACGGCGTGGCGCCCGTCGGTGCGGACGTCGCGCCGGAACGTGGTCACCTCGTGCAGGACTCCCTCCGGGTCGAGCACCCCGATGGTTCCGTGCTCGATCCCGACGGGGATGGTCCGATCGAAGAGGCGCCGCACCTGCTGGGGGGTCGCGGCCGTCGCGAGGTCCACGTCCGACTGGGGATCGCCAAGGAGGGCGTCACGGATCGCCCCGCCAACGCACCAGGTCTCGTGGCCGGCCGCCTCGAGGCGCGCGAGGATGTCGCGCACCGCGGCCGGGATCGGCACCACGGGCGCGGTCACCGGATCGGGCACCACGCGGGGTTCATCCCGGCCGGATCCGGATGTTGCGCAGCGACAACTCGCCGGCATGGTCGCCCTGGATCGCGATGTGCCCGCGACCGGAGAGCCCGTACCCAGGCCACGCGGCGAACTTCGTGGCCGCGACCTTCTCGCGCCACTCGGTGCTCCACAACTGGTACTCCAGCAGCTTGACGCCATTGAGCCAGTGTTCGACGTGGCCCCGTCGCACGACGATGCGGGTCGTGTTCCACTCCCCTGCGGGACGGACCACGCCCTCCGGTGCGGGATAGAGCCCGTAGGCCGCGCCGGCGGCCGTCAGTCGGCTGCGGCCATCGGCCGCGTTCGCATCGTCGAGCAACTGGTACTCCGGGCCGCTCCAGTAGACCTTCGGGTAGGCCTCGGTCCCGTGGTAGAAGATCCCCGCGTTCCCGCCGCGTCCGAGCTTCCAGTCGAGCCGCAGCTCGAAGTCGCTGTACATCTCGCGCGTGAGGATGTCGCCGATCGCGGTCGACTTGGTGAGCACCCCATCGACGATGTGCCACCCCTCGGGCATCGCCTCCGACCAGTACCCCCGCCACGCCGCGGTCGAGGTCCCGTCGAACAGGGCGATGAACCCCTCGGCTCGCTCCTCGGCGGTGGGGGCGAGCTGGGCCGTGGCCAGCGGGGCGTGGAACGCGAGCAGGGCAACGGCGACAGCCAGCCGCATCGAACGTGACACCACGGTGCCTCCCGGAAGGTGACCTGAGGGGCGACTCATCCGCACAGGACGCTGCCGCCGTTGACGTTGAGGATCTCGCCGGTGACGTGCCGGGCCAGATCGGAGAGGAGGAAGAGGATCGGGCCGGCGACATCCTCCGCACTCGCGACGCGCCCCAACGGGATGCCCGCCGCCGCCCGTTCGCCGGCGTCACCGGCCAGCGCGGTCGTGGTCATCTCGGTCGCCACCCACCCCGGCGCCACCGCGTTGACCGTGATCCCCGGTGCGCACTCCACCGCAAGCGACTTGACGAGCGCCACCATGGCGCCCTTGGCCGCGGCATAGTCGGCGTGGAACGCCTCGCCACGCTGCGCCGCCGTGCTGGCCACCATCACGACCCGGCCACCGGTGTCCATCAGGCCGAGGGCGGCGCGCGTCACCAGGAAGACGGAGTCGAGATCAGCCGCCATCGTCCGACGCCACCGCTCTGGTGCCATCCGGGCGAGGGCGGTCTCGGTCGCGGGCCAGATGCCGTGGTTCACCACCAGGCCGTCGAGTCCACCGAACGCGGCGCGCACCTCGCTCATCAGCTGGGCGACCCGGTCGGCATCGGCCAGGTCGCCGCCGCCGAGAAAGGCGCGCCGCCCCATCGCGCGGATCGCGCGGGCCACGGTGTCGGCTTCCGCCCGGCGGGTGTGATAGAGCACCCCGACATCCGCGCCCGCCTGCGCGGCGAGCAGCGCGGTGGCCCGGCCGATGCCGCGCGATCCGCCGGTCACGAGCAGTCGCCGGCCGGCGAGCGAGATCACGACGAGGCCTCGCCGGTGAGCACCGCCGCGATCTGGTGCTGGATCGCGAGGTGCATCTCCTGCACCAGGCTGACCCGGTTGCTCTCCACCACGAAGGCGTGATCGGCGAGGGCACGCACGCGACCGCCGTCGCCGCCGAGGAGGGCGACCGACGGGATGCCCAGGGTGCGCGCCGCCTCGACCGCCCGGACGATGTTGGCGGAATTCCCCGACGTGCTGTGGACCACCAGCAGGTCCCCCGGCCGGGCCAGCACCTCGAGCTGCCGCGCGAAGATCTCGGCGAACCCGAAGTCGTTGCCGCTCGCGGTGAGCACCGAGGTGTCGGTGGTCAGGGCCACCGCCCGATACCCGCTGGCCTGCGCCGCGTGGAACCGCACGACGTACTCCGTCGCGAGGTGCTGCGCGTCGGCGGCGGAGCCGCCGTTGCCGGCGAAGAAGAGGGTGCCGCCGCCCTCGAGGCAGGCGCGCATCGCCGCGACGATCGGCACCAACTCGGCGCTGCGCCGCGCGGTCGCCTGCGCGAGCGCGCCGAGCGACTCCAGGCCGCGCGCGATGCGGGCAGACGGCATCAGACCCCTCCCAGCAGTCGACGCATGCGATTGAGCAGGCCGGTGCGGCCGGGAAGCGGGTCCACCTCGTAGAGGGGCTCGTCGCGGAGGATCGCGCGCGGATTGGTCTCCAGCAGCATCACCGCCTGCTCCGCACCGTCGTGCTCGGCGAGCCAGTCCACCGCCGTGGCGATGCACCGTTCGTCGCCGTGGTTGTCCGCGGCGAGGATGTCGGCGAGGCCGGCGGCGACGAGGTCGCGCGCCCGATCGCCGCGGCCGCGCGGCTGGGTCAGCGTCGTCGCGTCCACCTGCATCACCGCCCCCTGATGACGCCAGGCCGTGACCGCCGCGACCGAGCAGCAGGAGTAGCGCTCGGGATGGGCCAGGACCGGCACCAGGCCATGCGCGAGGACCTCGTGCAGCGCCCGCGCGACGATCTCGGCCGCGACCATCCGCGGGAATTCCACCAGGATGTAGCGGGTCCCCCCCAAGGTGACCCGCCGCGCGGTGGCCCGCTCGTCGAGCGGTCGGTCGAGCATGACCTCCGCCCCGCGGTGGAGGGTGATCCCCCTCGGCGCCTCGGCGGCCAGCGCCTCCCAGGCCGCCTCGTGCGCCGGGGTGAGGCCGGCCCCGGCCTGCGAGGCGAGCAGGTGCGGGGTCAGGGCGACGTCGGTCACGCCCGAGCGCGCGAAGCGATCGAGGACCCGCACCGACTGGCGCACGCTGCGCGAGCCATCGTCGACGGCCGGGAGGAGGTGCGAGTGCAGGTCGATCACCGCGCCTCGCCGACCGCGTGGCGGAGCTGCCGGGCGGCGTCACCCAACCGGGCCGGTTGCGTCGTCGCGACCTGCAGCAGGGCGAGCGTGATGAGTGCGTCGGCAGCCAGCAGGTCAACCGCCGCCCGCCGCTCGGTCCCGCCGGCGATCGCCGCGTCGAGCGCCGACTCGGCTGCGGCGCGCAGGCGCTCCGGCGGCGAGAGCGTCGCAGGCGACGCCACCAGGTACTCGTGCGCCCGGGCAACCAGGGTCGCCGGGGCGCCCGCCGTCTGCGCCGCGAACCAGGACAGCAGGTCGCTCACCCCGCGGCCCACTCCTGCAACAGCGGGCCCAGGTGCTCGCCGGCGACCGCGGCGGCGTCCTCGCCGAGGGAGCCCGAGGCGAAGGTCTTGCGTCCCCCGCCCCGCCCGCCGTGACGACGGGTGAGCTCCTGCATCAACGCGTTCGCGTCCCTGCCGCGGGCGATCAGGTCGTCGGTGACCGCCACCGAGATCGCCGTGGGCACCGTCGGGTTGACGAGTGCCAGCACCGCGTGCTCCCGCTGCTCCGCACGGAAGCGATCGGCCAGTTCGCCAAGCGTGCCGCGGTCCTCGGCCACGGTCGGTTGCACGAAGAGCCGCAGCGAACCGGCCTCGATCTCGCGCGTGCCCCCGCCGGCACCTGACCGCAGCGCCTCGGCGAGGCGCGACTCCAGTCGCGCATGCTCGGCGAGCAGCCCCTCGAGCTTGCGCTCCAGCTGATCAGGCTGCGCCCGGAGTGCGCCCGCCAGCGCGGCGATCCGGGCCTCGACGTCGCGCACCGCCCCGTACGCCCCGCGCCCGGTGACCGCCTCGATCCGTCGCACCCCGGCGGCGACGCCCGATTGCCCGCTGAAGCGGAACAGCCCGACCTCGCCCGCGCTCCCGACGTGCGTGCCGCCGCAGAGCTCGATCGAGTTGCCGATGGTGACGACGCGAACCGTGTCGCCGTACTTGTCCGCGAAGAACGCCATCGCCCCCAGCGCCAGGGCGTCCGGGTAGGCCATCTCGCGGATCTCGGTCGCCGCGTTCGCGAGGACCAGCTCGTTCACCGCCGCCTCGATCTCGGCGAGCTGCGCCGGATCGATCGGACCGTGATGGGAGAAGTCGAAGCGGAGCCGCCCGGGCTCGACCAGCGAGCCCTGCTGCCGCACGTGCTCGCCGAGCATCCGGCGCAGCGCGAGGTGCACCAGGTGGGTCGCGGAATGGTTGCGCTGGATGTCGCGCCGGCGTTCCACGTCGACGCTGGCGCGCACCGTCCCCGGCACCAGCTCGCCGGTGAGGGTTCCCAGCAGGCGCTGGCCGTGCTCGGGGTCCTTCTGCACGTCGGTCACGACGAAGCGCCAGCCGTCGCCCTCGACCACGCCGGTGTCGGCGACCTGGCCGCCACTGGTGGCGTAGAAGGGCGACTCGCGCAACACGAGCACGTCGATGTCGCCCGCGCTGCCATGCGTCAGGACCTCGGTCTCGGCATCGGTGCGATCATAGCCCACGAAGGTCGAGTGGCCGGATGCACCGAGTGAGACGCTGCCCGTCGGCGTGATCGATCCACCGCCCGCGACGCGCGCCGCGCGACTCCGCTCCCGCTGCGCCTCGAGGGCCGCCTCGAACCCCTCCACATCGACGCGAATCCCCCACTCCCCGGTGATGAGCACGGTGAGGTCGATCGGGAAGCCGAAGGTGTCGTAGAGGAGGAACGCCTCGTCGCCGCTGATCTCGCGCGCGCCCGAGGCGCGGATCTCCTCCAGCCGCGCGAGGCCGGCGTCGATCGTCTGCAGGAACGACTCCTCCTCGCGGCGCACCCAGCGGGCGATGTCCTCCGCGCGCTCCACGAGGTCCGGGTACGCATCGCGCATCAGCGACACCACCGTCGGGACGAGCTCGACGAGCGTCGGGTCGCGGCGGCCGAGGAGCCAGGCGTGCCGGACCGCACGACGGAGGATGCGGCGGAGCACGAAGCCCCGCCCTTCGTTGCTCGGATAGACGCCGTCGAGCAGGAGGAAGGTCACCGCCCGCGCGTGGTCGGCGAGCACGCGGTACGAGATCCCGGTCCCCTGTGGCCCACCGGGATAGCTCGCGCCGACGAGCCGTTCGACCTCCGCGATCAGCGGCCGGAAGAGGTCGGTGTGGAAGTTGTCCGTCTCGCCCTGCAGCACGGACGCGATCCGCTCCAGCCCCGCGCCGGTGTCGACGCTCGGCTTCGGCAGCGGCGTCATGGTCCCGTCGGCGGAGCGGTCGAACTGCATGAACACCAGGTTCCAGATCTCGAGGAACCGGCCCGCCTCGGCCTGGGCCTCGAACGCCTCCTGGTCGAGCACCTCGGGCACCGCGCCGGCGACCCACTCCAGGTCGACGTAGATCTCCGAGCACGGCCCGCACGGACCGGTGTCGCCCATCTGCCAGAAGTTGTCCTTGTCGCCGAGCCCGTAGATCCGGTCGGCGGGGAGGCCGGACACCTCGCGCCAGAGCTCGCGCGCCTCGTCGTCGGTGTGGTGCACCGTGACGCGGAGGCGATCGGCCGGGATGCCCAGCCACTCGGGCGAGGTGACGAACTCCCAGGCGAACGCGATCGCGTCGCGCTTGAAGTAGTCGCCGAAGGAGAAGTTGCCGAGCATCTCGAAGAAGGTGTGGTGGCGCCGGGTGACGCCCACCTGCTCGAGGTCGTTGTGCTTGCCACCCGCCCGGACGCACTTCTGGCAGGTGACCGCACGCACGTAGGGACGCGGGTCCTGCCCGAGGAAGGTGCGCTTGAACTGCACCATCCCGGCGTTGGTGAACAGGAGGGTCGGATCGTCGGCCGGAACCAGCGAGGCGGAGGGCACCTCGGCGTGGCCGCGGGCGGCGAAAAACTCGACGAATCGGCGTCGGATCGTGGCGGCGTTCATGGCGGGAAAGCTAACCGCGGCCACCACCGTTCCGCGGCCCGGCTCAGCCCGCTTCGTCGCCCCCGGCCAGCCGATCGACCGCCTCCCGAGCCCGGTCGTCGGCGAACCCGCGGCGCGCCAGGAAGGCACCCAGCCGCCGGACCCGCGTGGCGCGGGGAAGGTCGGCCATCGCGGTGGCGCGCCGCTCCGCCTGCGCGAGGGTGCGCTGCCACGGATCGAGGGCCGGATCCGCTCCCAGCTGTCCCATGGCGCGATCGATCACCGGGGTCGGGACGCCGAGCCCCTCGAGGTCGCGCCGCAGCCGCGCCGGACCGCGCCCCCGCGCGGCCCGTGCCACGACGTACTGCTCCGCGAACCGGGCATCGTCGAGGAGCCGAAGCCGCTCCAGCCGCCCGATGGCGGCGGCCACCGCGGCGTCGGCATGCCCACGGTGCGTGAGCTTGCGGGCGAGTTCCCGGCGACTGTGGGACCGTCGCTCCAGCATCCGCAGCCCGGCCCGCAACGCCCCCTCCTCGTCGGCGGCGGCATCGAGCGCCTCCACCACACGAGCCGGGACCGCCTCACCGACCCGCAAGGCCAGCGCCCGGACCACGTCGGCCGGGACGGTCCACGCCGGCCGGCCATCGATCAGGATCCGGGTGCTCTCGCGCCGCCGCG
>ERZ795053.6865-NODE-6865-length-11163-cov-4.844076_pt1 | contig 11163 bp, 6 predicted proteins | sample MGYA00375137_ERZ795053 | MGnify/ENA primary metagenome ERZ795053 (study PRJEB30182, sample SAMN05720284) | activated sludge metagenome | isolation source: Anaerobic digester | place: Hong Kong | collected 2014-12-17 ... | reverse complement strand
GATCAGTTCCAAAAAGGGCCAGATCCATGTCCTGATAATTCGGGTCAAGCAGGGCTGTTTCCGGAAAGACATTCTTTTTCTCCAAATCCAGCGCTATGGTGATCCATTCAAACAGACAGACATCTACTTCATGCTTAATGCCAAATGTTTTTTTTAACTTTTCTTGCTTCAAAAAGACCTTGTCATTGCCTTTCAGCTCAAGCCCGTTAACAAATAAGGAAACAAAATCAATAATACATTTTATTTGTTTTTTTGTTGTTGCTATGTTGTATTTATCAAATGCATTTGGAGGATACATTTCTGATAAGACTGTAAGTGCGGTTACCGGCAAAAAATCGGGTCCGATACACGATCCTATATGACAGTGCAGATCTGCTTTGGGCAGTTTCTTGATCCAACGCCTTTCATGTTCATTATCGTACACCGGTTTTCCTACTTTTTTTGGTTTATACCCCTTGATCAACGCGGTTTTTAGCTCAATTACCTTGGCAGGTTCCAGTTTATTTAAGAGGTGCCAGTTTTCATAATTCAGATACTTTGGATGAGTAATTTCATCCGGATGCTCCTTTAGCCGTCTTAAAATCAAATGAACCTTGTGAACCAGGTTCATATAATTCTGCTTAGTAACATAAAAAAGAGCCCCGCTTGCAATGGACTTTCGGATGGTGGATGGATATTCGTACCGACTGAACACGAAAATGAAACAAGGCCTTTTCATTTTGTGCACATTCTTTCTGAATTGCTTTAAAAGCTCAAGACCCACCTCTTCGCCATTCCAGTCAATATCAATACCAATGAATAGTGGTTTATTACATTTTTTATTCAGATCACTAATTATTTTTTTAAATTTATCTGTTGTATTATAATCTTCAAATGCCAATTCTGTATCCTTAAAGAGGAAACCCTTTAAATAATCTGTATCTTTTTTGAGGTTATTTATATTATCGAGATTAAATAAATAATCCAAAAATTTTCTGTCAGTACTGTAATAAAAATGTGAGTCGGAGAACCACTCGTGCAAACGTTTGTATTTGTCAATATAAACTCTGTCCTCAAATACTTTCAATGAACTTAAATTTACATCATCCAGAAAAATAAAATCAGGGGCTTTTTCTGCAGATGGTTCACTGTACGAAATACATGCATCTGTAACGTTCTTAAAAAGATCATAAAAAAAGAGTTTGCTTTCCAGTCTTCCTAATTCTGCTGCTTTTTCAGGCACAAGTAACAATTTGTCTTTCTGATTCAGCAGCTCGTGAGCAGCGCCCGATGCCTTACTTTTACAAGCAAAATTATCATCGAAATACTCTTTTTTGAAATGGTTGTTCCTGTTGTAAAGGTGAAGTTTTGCTAAATCAGAAAAATCAAAAGTCTTTTTATACTTCTTGTCTAATTTATATTGTTCTAAAATTGATTTAACGTTTTTTGATAAGACTGAAATTTGCTCTTCTATTTTTTTCTCACTTATTTTTTGTATTCTGCTCTCAATTCTTTGTTTTATTTCATCTTTAGACAACAGGTTAAATTCTCCAATTTCCATTTCAAAACAAAGATTCCTGATTTTTAAAAAATCACGCATAAATTTGCTAAAGCCCCATGCTCTATCATTAATTTCATATTGTCTTTTGATTCTCTTCAAGAAATAAGGATCGGAGTTTTCCTTTTGATTATTTGCATCTTTGGATAATATGCGCCATATAAATATATAAAAGGTGTCATTTTTAATATTCATAATTTCCTTGGCCCAATCGCTCTCATTATCATTTTGAATATTCAATACTTTAATATGATAAAGAGGCCTATCAGACAAATCAAATGTAATTGATGAAATTTTTTCAGCGATTGTTTTAAAAGCATCTTGGCTTAATTTATTTTCATTATCATTAGAAAAAAGAGCTTCTACAATACATTTGAAATCTGCATTAGGATTTAGTTTATTTGTCTCAGGAATTAGAATTCTATCGAAAATATCTCGATGCGTATTCGCTAAAGAATAGGAATCATAAGAATCAAATACTTCATTAAATACTCTATAAGGATTATGAATTGTTACTTTATAAGTGACACCATTTAAGAGGCTTATAAGTTGTGATAAGTTTTGCTTTGTACTAAATTGGTTACGATTTATCCATACGATTACATCTGAATTATTTTTTTTTATTATTTTTGTTAATTCTTTTGAAAATTTTTTATAACTATCATAATATTCTAGACGTTTACTATTTCTTTTAACCGCAAAAATGTGTTTTTCCTTGAATCCCCACCCATATACCCATTCTTGATTGGAGATGTCTTGCTCACCACCGATAAATCTATCAGACTTATAGTCTTGTGAAGTGAAAATTAAAAACACTTTCATAATAAACACTTATAGAATACTTAATCCAATCTGAACCAAATAAAACTTTGAAGGTTCCTGAATGATATACTTTTGTAAAATTGAATATTCAAGGAAAGGAGCATTAGAGGGTATATCTCCCTCTGTTTTTCCTCTTCCGGAATGAACTATTATGGAGACAAACTTATTCTCATTGCCTCCTTTTGCCGTTTTCTTTAAATAGGTAACAAATGCGCTTTTATCTGAGAAGTTATCAGTATAAATATCAAATAATTCATTTAAGCGGGTGGCATGTATGAATATCATATTATAATCAATGATATTTATATCTAAATTGAAATCAATAAAATCTTTCTCTTTCTCTGCCGATGATAAATAATTAAAACAGTGTTCTTTTACCCTCACTGATTTTGCTACATCTATCCCCATTCGCCTAAGTTCAGATACTCTGGATTTCCCTCTGCTGTCAGTATTCAATATTTGTGCAATCCTTTCATCAATAATTAACACTTTCAAATAACATGCTTCAAATATTTGTCTTAGCACTATTTCTGATAAAAGGCTATTTGAGTCTATTGACATTAGAAAACTCAAAAACAAATCATTATAAGAAACTTCCTGGAAATAATTAAATAAAGAGTTCAGATTGATAATGTTTTCGTCATACTGCCCATCGTTAAAATACGAATTTACATCATCCCATGTTTTGTGCCTTGAAAACATAAAGTTTAATTGATTGTCATTTAAATTATTTAAAGAAGTAAAAAAATTCTGATCATCAGGGAACGCTATATTAAATTGCTGAGGAAATGTCTTAATATTCCATGCATGAGCTTTTGCTGTATCATCAAAGTAAATAATCAAATGTCCATTTTTGTCATTGAATATTTGTTTTAACCAATTATCGTAGATTGTCAAAATAAATGTAGAAGCTTTTGCCGTATCAAAACATGAGAAAAAATTCTCATCAGAAAAATCATACTTCAATAATCTTTGAGGGGTTCTCTGATTATTTAAATCCGATAAATTAAAGCCCTCATCTATAACAATAAATGAGTAATTAGTATTTTCAAATAAATCATCTTTTGATACAATTCTTATCCCAAAATTAATCCACTTATTAAGTATTTCATCAGTAGGAATTTTGCGTTCTTCAACCACCACCAAAATATGACGGACCCTGTCAAGTGGGACTCCATAAATAATCCTTTCTTTATGATCGTCCCAATTTTCAGTTGTTTGGCTAATCATTAAATAATCTTCAGAATGTTGCGAGTTAACATCCTGAATGTTTTTGCCACTAATAAAAGCTGCACACGATTTAATTTCCTTAAGACCCCAATTACCGGGATTTAAGATCCCTGATGTTTTATCAATAATCTCCTCATTCATCTTATCTTGTAGATAAGTTACCAAATCAATTTCCGCTATACTGGATTTGATACATCTCTTTTTATTGGAAGAATCTTTTGTAAGATCGTAAGAAACACTTATAGAAAATCCACTGGATAGATTTATTTTAGGAGGGGTACTGTTTATAAGATAATAAAAATCAGCGAAATTTTCCCAAAAAACTATGTGAACCTCAAATCTATCGGGTTTGCTTTTAATTCCATGTTTTGCAGAATTCCTTACGATCCCTTCGAATAAAGAAAAAAATGCCTGAACTCCAATGTCTGCATCTCTCACGCTTACAATAAAAGCCTTTGAGGGATTAGGTTCAATTTTTATTTCTTTATTCTCTTCCTTAACTGAAAACTTAGGAAAATCGAGTAAGTTGATATTAGATTCTATTTCATTTCCTGATTTATCCAATACTTGATAACAGACTTCCTCGAAATCTATTTTATTACTATCATTTCTTTTCCCGTAGTAAAACCTAATAATAAAATTACTTAGATTAATTCCGTCACTATCATTTATAAAATTAAGTACCAGCGCATTCCTCAGCAATGGATGTATGAATGATCCATGAAAATCCAAACCAGATGTCCACTCAGGCCAGTCTGTAGCCATCCTTGCTATAAGATCCTGCTTCCCCTGCCTGTATTTGCTTAATCTGGTATGACATAACTCTACAATTCCATCAATTTCTTTTTCGATATTATCTAATGATTTCATATATATACTATTTAAGCAAATTTCTAAAATCTTTCATTTTATATTGAATTCCAGGTTCGATATGAGATCCGTGAATGTGAGATAAATTACGGGCCATAATGGATGAAATGGCTGATTTCAATGCATGCTTTCGAATATTGTAATATTCATAAGCATTTATTTCTCCTGATATTCTATCAATAAAAAATGGTAATAATGAATTTCTGACTGCGTATAATTCTTTCTTTGTATATTGTTTTGAAGATGCTAATTCAATCCCTCCAATACCATAGTTCTTTAAAAATGGGATGTGGTAAACAAAGAAATTTGGAGAATTCTTAAATTGATTTATGGAGTTTAATTCAGAATAATATTTAAATATATAATCAAAATTCTTGGCCTTAATTATATCAATATCAGATGATTTTTCATCTATCAATTCCAAGGATTTAAGAAAATCAATTAATTCCTTTATAAATACAGTTTCATTTTCTTTTAGTTGAATATAAGGAAAATCGAAAAAAACATCGTGCTGTTCCACGTTTTTCAGAACAATACATGCAGGTACTTTTAAATTGTTGGTTTGGTTATAGAAGGTTTTAAGAAATGAAAAAGAAACGGTATCTTGTGTTAATGTTTCACCAATCCTTTTTCTCATTACATTATTATTTTCAATTATATAATTGTAAGAATAATTCAGTTCATATTTTCCAGTTAATTCATTAAATACGGCAGCGAAAAAAGCTAGAGATTCATTGTTTGACTTGTCTTTTAATGTCAACCTATAAGTGTCTTTAGCTTTAAAGACATCAATACCATCCATGCTCTCCAACATCCCTTCTTTTTCGATATTCCATCCATATTTTTCCAATAAATATATAACGATATAATCACGCAGGAGGTAATATCTTTGATTAAGAAATATTTCCCCTCTTTCTTCTTTAAAAATATCTAATCCAATTAATTGGTTAATGCGTTTATTAACCTGATCCAACTTTCCTTCGCCTTTAAAGAGTTTATCAATATCCCTACGATTAAAAGGTTTCGGGTTCTGTAGTCCCTTTAGACCCATAACTATTTCACGAAGCTTAAGTTCTGCTTCATTTACTTTTCTAATCCATTTTATAGGTAAATTGCCATTTGCTATTCTTTCGTAATAATCTTTCCATGTTAATTCATTACCCTGCCCATTCCCTGATGTATTCTCGTAAACATAATCACCATAATATTGGTAAATACCAATACCTATCCCGACATTACCTAATGCTTCAATTTTAAATTTTTCGTAGTTTGTATAATATTCCGCTTTTTTTACATACCAATCACCACTTATGTTGGTATAACCATTATCGCAAAGACACTTATCAATCAATAATTTAAATCGGATTATTTCTTCTTTTGAAGGCAAGTGGTCTTCAAATTCCTTCATTTTGAGCCTGATTTCTCTCTCTTTTTTCCTAGGTGAATACCAAAGTTGATACCATGTCACCGACGGTGGACTATATTTTAGAATCATAGATATGTCTTTTTTTAATGAATCCATAGTCTGATAGGGTAAACCATAAATCATATCAAGGTTCCAATTCTGAAAGCTTCTGTTTTTCAATTCGTCAAGCATCTCAATATGTCCTTCATTATTCCTACATACCTGTTGTAGAATATAATTATCGAATGTCTGAATACCAAAACTAAGTCTGGTTACTCCCAACTCAATAATTTTATTTAGTTTAGTAGAATCGACATATTTTTTTTGGCATTTTTTAGTTAACATTAACTCTGGATGAATTTCCATCGCAACTTCAAGATCATCCCTCTTAATTTTATCTTTAAGTGGGTTTATTATATTGTCGAATAAAAACTCAAGTTCATCAATTGATAGAAAAGAAGGGGTTCCACCTCCAATATTTATGGACTGAATACGTTCCCATTTGCCTTCGAAATATTGGGAAAAAATTTTAAACTCCTCATTCAAATAGTATAAATATTCAGCTACTCGATCATCTCCTTGATAGGACTCATCGTTTTTGGGTCTATAATGGAAGTTATTTTTACAACGCACATTTTTGGATATGTCTTTAACAAAATAACAGTACGCACATTCTCTTAAACAAAATGGGATGTGAATGTAAAATGTAGTGTCTTGTTCTTTTGTAAAAATAACTTTATAATTGAAATTTCTGGGAATTTGCATCAGTTTCCCAACAGGAATATGTGAAAAGACAAAATCATATTTATGAGGATCTATGACTATTCCATTTCTCTCTAAATGATTAATATTAAGATATTTATAATTTTTCTCAAGTTGTTTGTCAAGATCTTCTGAAAATTGGATTGTAGAGCACATATGCATTCTTTTTATTTATCTATAGTTTTTTCAGTGTAAGAGGGAAAATAATATCGCCACTTTCAAGAATCTTGATATTCCCGGTAACCCCGTTAATACTATCAATAGTCTTAATGGCTTCGATTAACGATTCAGACTTGTCATAAGATAATAATTCAAACGCCTTTAAAAATATATGAAGTCCGTCATAACCAATATAAGCATCCATAGATGGATCTTGGCTATGGACGGTTTTGTATTCTTCAATGAATTTTTTGACGTTAGGATTATTCTTGTCAATATCAAAATCAACAATATAAGCTTCTCCTAAGTTCTCTTTTACTAAATCAAGAATATTAGGATATCCCATGTCAGGTGTTCCATAGATTGGACCTTTGTAACCGAACTCCCTCAGTTGTTTAATAAGTATTCCAAGAGAACTTCCATAACCTCCAACGGCTACTCCACTTGTCGTGTTAATGCTAATATTTTTTACTATATCATTCTTAAAGTCATTTTGGGTCCCGTCGAATGAAGAAATATTTAATGAAACATCTTTATTATCAATAACTTTTTTCTTAAATGACGAAGCGAAAGATAACCCAAAATCATCGTTTAAGTAAAAAAGTACGATTTGGATTCTTTCATTTTCTAATTCAATAGATTGAATAGATTTTGTGGATTTTTTCAATTGTTCAACCATCAATTGACTTAATATCTCTGCTTGAATGGCTGTTGTGGGAAGCAACCTGTAAATAAAATCAACGCTATCGGTTAATTTTGGTGCTGCTGCTACGCTAAAAGTAAGAATGGGATCTGTTTTTACTAATGGCTTCAGAGCTAAAGAGACACTACTCATACAAGTAAATAACGCATCAAGCTTTGTTGTAACTTTCATACGTTGAAATGCAGATATTGCAGTTTTTGGCTCATTCTTACTATCTTCATAAATAATTTTTACTTTTCTGCCATTTATACCACCATATTGATTTACTTCATTGACTGCCAAATCAAATCCGTTTTTATTACCAATCCCGAATTCAGCAGCTGTTCCGGTCAAAGGTAAAATAGCACCAATCAGAATATCATCCTTTACTTTTTCTTTTGGCCTGATAAAAACCACAATCAGAAGAAAACAAACAAGAATAAGTGCGATTGACCATAAAATTCTTTTCTTTTTCATACTAATATTTTACTAAATTTTATCCCAAGTTGTTTGTATTGACATCCTCAGCAAAGATTCCTTCTCTAATCGACATTATTCGTTGACAAAACTTAACAGTAAATGTAGGATTTTGCTCTATTAACAGGCAAGATAAACCTGTATTTTTAAACATTGGATAAAGAATGCGATAAACTTCATTTGCATTCCCTGGTGACAATCCGGCACTAGGTTCATCGAGTATTAAAAATTGTGGTTTTTGAACAATTATCATCGCAAGTGCCAACTGATGCTTTTCTCCTCCGCTAAGGTAAGAGGCTTTTAGCATCAACCGATCAGGTTTACGAAAGATTTCAAACCTTCTACCTAACTCATTTATAATTTGTTGCCTTTCTTTACTTTTCCTTTTATCCAATGCAAAAAACATGTTTTCCTGTGTAGTCAGATTGGGGAATATTCGCCCTCCCTGCTGAAATAGACCAACTCCTAATTGAATAATATTATGAGTAGAAAGTCCATTCAACGATTTACCATTCAGAAGTATTTCTCCCTTAACACAGGGAACCATCCCACAAATTGCTTTTGCAAGGGTAGATTTTCCACTTCCATTCCGTCCAAGGATGCCAACCACTTCTCCATCATCTACAGTAAGATTAACACCCTTTAAGGTGGGATTTTCCCACGTATATCCTGCATATAGATCCTTAATAATCAGCATACTAAAATCTTAAATATGACTTCCTGACTTCTTCATTGTTGATTACATCCTCTGGGGTGCCCATCAAAGCGATCCTGCCATTTTCCATATAACAACAAAAATCGGCAATATCCTTCACTACTTCAAGGTTATGTTCAATTAGCAATACAGTCTGATTATTCTTGATAAAATTAAGTATTAATTGCTTAATTTGTTCAATTACTTCCGGATTTACCCCGGCTGTAGGTTCATCAAGCAACAATAACTTGTAATTACGCATAAACAATCTTGACAGGCCTAACAAACGTTGCTGACCGTAAGACAGGTTTCCGGCAGGTTGTTCCCTCTTTTCCCAGAAAGGATTATCAACACCAAAGAGCTCATCAAAAATTTCCCGGGCTTTAGCCAACCTGCAGTTTTCTTCTTTCCGGGTTTTATTTCGGAATAGCAGTGATCTGAAAGGTCTTTCTGCCAGATATGCCGAATCTGCAACCAGCATATTATCCAGCACACTCATTTCACTAAAAATATGATTATCCTGGAACATGCGCCCTATGCCTGCCCTAGTGATAAGGTGGGGAGACATTCCCGATAGTTCAATATTTTTCCACTCAGGTTTAAAAGAAATGCTACCTGAATCACGCATAATAAATCCTGAAATAAGATTGAAAAGGGTAGTTTTGCCAGCTCCGTTCCCGCCAATCAGGGCGATCACCTTGCCCCGGGGAACATTTAGAAATAGCTGGTGAATAATCCAATATTGTTCATCAACATCTTCGCCGGCGGAATTTTTTACCTGTCGGCTGAAACCTTTGGAGAGGGATTGTATGGTTAATATATCACCCATCTTACTTGATTGTATAATTACCCGCAATTCCCTGGGGACGGAAACGCATTAACACAATAAGTGCCAGCCCGTAGATAATCTGTCGCATATTTGCAGCAACACTGTCGGGTAGCCCTATGAAACGTAAAGCTTCTGGTAGTAAAATTACTACTAATGCACCGATTATCGATCCACGGATGTTGCCCAATCCTCCCACTATTAGTGCAGAAAGAATAAAAATGGATTCGTCAAGATTAAAGCTTGTCGGGTCAATATAGGATACATAGGTTGCATACAGAAACCCTGAAATGGCAATAAAAGCACTTGAAATGACAAATGCCTGAATTTTAAATGCAGTTACATTTTTGCCCAACGCCTGCATGGAAAGTTCATCGTCACGCACTCCCCTTAGCGCTCTTCCAAAAGGAGAATGGATGAGGTTGTGGAAAAGAAATATGACAATGACTGCGAGTACTAAACTTAGTGCCAAAAAAGCCCATAAACCCGAGATTTCAACATCGCCGAACAATTTTGGGTTGGGGATCCCCGGGATACCATAAGGCCCGCGTGTAACAGAAACCCAATTGTAAAGAATGTTAAAAACAATCAATTGAAAACCCAACGTTGCCAATACAAAATAATCACCTTTGAGTCGCAATGACGGCCAAGCAAGAAGAAGACTTAGCAGGCCCGTTATGATCATTGAAAACAAAAGGGTAGGGATCAGTGGCCAGTGAAACACCATTAAAGCTAAAACGGAAAGATAAGCTCCTATACCATACAAAGCAGCCTGACCCAGAGAAAGCAGGTTGGTAACTCCCACCAGGAGGTTGGTACTGGTGGTCAGGATTATATAAATATTAATGAGAATGATCAGATGAATTACATATTCCATATTAAACCCTCCTCATTTTTTCACCTAGGATTCCCTGAGGCCTGAACAACAAAAAAATAATTAATAGCGTAAAGGTAACTGCATCCTGCCAGCGGGCCGACGTGAAATATACAACCAATGCCTGCAAAATACCGATCAGAACACCTCCAAGGACAGGCGCTTCAAACCTGCCTATACCACCAATAATCAGGGCAACCATTGCATTTAGAAGCATAGGCATGCCCACATAAGGATCCATCCCCACATCCCAGGCAATCAGGCAACTTCCGATTCCGGCGAATAGTGAACTCAGTATATATAGAATTCTTCTCAAACGAAGCGTATTCAATCCCAGAACAGCCGATAGAGTGGCATCGTCGCGGTATGCGCGGGTTTGTATTCCAAATCTGGAAAATTTCAAGAAAGCAAAGAAAGCAATGAATAACAATAGTGAAGATACAAACTGTATAAGTTGCGTATAGGTAATAAGTACCTGTCCAATGTTGAAGCTTTTTGAGATATCTGTATTTATAACCTTAGTTTCATTTCCGGCCAGCAGAGCAACTATGTTGATAATGATGATCATTGCACCTATGGAACTCACCATGATGACGCTGGATGAACTATTGCGCCTTACCAAGGGAGAATAAACCAGTAATTCTACTGCCATACCAATAACGACAGTTCCAGCCATTGCCAGGATTACGCTGAACAGCAACGGTATTCCAACACCTTTAAACAGGAACATCAGTAAATAGGGAGCAACCATATATATGGCAGCATAGGCAATATGGAAAATGCGGGTAGTATTATAAACAAGCGCAAAGCCCAGGGCAACCACAC
>ERZ795053.6864-NODE-6864-length-11164-cov-12.926276_pt1 | contig 11164 bp, 8 predicted proteins | sample MGYA00375137_ERZ795053 | MGnify/ENA primary metagenome ERZ795053 (study PRJEB30182, sample SAMN05720284) | activated sludge metagenome | isolation source: Anaerobic digester | place: Hong Kong | collected 2014-12-17 ... | reverse complement strand
CAGATCGTCGCTCAGCGCCCCCGCCAGCGTCCACAGGTTGTAGGCTTCGGCATCGCCGAACGCCTTCACCTTCAGCTGCTGCCCCTGGGCTTCCGCGCCTTCCACCAGCTTGACCACTTCGGCGTCGGCCGTGCCCAGCGTCGTGATCCGCTCCGCACGCACTCCGGCCGTCTGCTTTTCGATCTCCGCCGCCTGCCGCATCGTGTCCCCGCGGATCTCCGCCACCTGCTTTTCTTCGTCGGCCTGGATCAGCGCTTTGAGCTTCTCGGTCTCCTGCGCCACCTGGTCCCGGCGCTGCCCGATCAGGCTCATTTCCGTGTTCAGCTCGGCCAGCTTCTTCGCCGTGTTCTGCTTCTCCTGGTTGGTCAGATCCTGTTCCTGCGCCAGGCTGGCCTTCTGGATCGGGTCGAGAATCTGTTCCGGGACGTTCACGTGCCGGATCAGCGCCGCGTGAATCGTGATCCGCTTTTCTTCCAGCGTCTTCGCCAGCGCCTCCGTCAGCTCGTTCTGGAACTTCTCGCGGCCCTCGCCCACGATGAAATCCTTCGCGCCGTACGCCGACCCCTTCAGGCGCGATACCGACAGGATCTGCGGCATGATCACCTTGTCCACCGCCGCCGGCAGATCCCCGTACGTCCGGAACAGCCACGCAATGTCCTTCGGCAGCAGCTCGAATTCCACCGTCATGTCCAGGCTGATCTCGAACCCGTCCCGCGACGGAAACTCCACGAACTGATTCAGCACGAACGACAGCGACGCCGGGACCTGCGCCGCCGGGGCCGCCGCCATTTGTTCCGGAGCATCGGCATCCGCATACCCTCCGCGCGTTTTGCTCCTGACCGGTGAAGAGGCTGGCAGCAGCCGCCCGAGACGCATGCCGGAACTGGATTCGGACTGCATGTAGCTTTCGCGCTTCGCCTGCTGTTCCTGCAGGACGTTCTGCTGCAGCCGCTCCATGGCCACGTTGTGCGTGGTCTGCAGCGCCTTGGTGATCACCGCCCCGCCGCCCTTGCCCATCAGCGACACCTGGTTCACGCCGATCTCCAGCACGTCCACCTTGTATTCCCGCGGATTCACGAAATACAGCCCCGGCTGCAGCACGTCGCTGCGCACGCCCTTCTCGCCCGTCCCGGCAAAGGCGTTCTTCGGCGTCTGACGGCCCGACAGCGAGGTCACCACGCCGTCGTAGCCGATCGGGATGCTGATGGCATCCATGATGTCAATCTGGTAGCCCACCGGGTTCATCCGGTACTTGCCCGGCCCCAGCACATGCCGCCAAATGCCCTTCTGGCCGCGTTCCGCCAGGAATTCCCCTTCCGGCAGTTCCTCGCCGACCTTCGAGGTCACCACGCCCACCTTGCCCGGCGGAATCACCGCCACCGGCCGGATGTCCCGCTCGTAGAGCCACGGGTTCAGGAAATGACGGCCTTCGCCCAGCACATCCTCCAGGATGCCCCGCTGGCCCTTCTTCGCCAGGATCTGCCCCGGCGGCAGCGTCTCGCCGGTCTTGGCCGTGATCACCGCCATCTGGTCCGGCCCCACGTAGAACCGGCAGAATCCCCACTGCCACACGACCCACAGGCCCCCGATCACCGCCGCCAGCACCAGCGCCATCTTGATTCCGGTTTTCACTGCGCACCCCCTTTCGCCGCCGCCGGCACATAGGCTTTCAGCAACCCGCCCAGGCCGTCGGCCTGGTCTCCGCTCAGGATGGATCGGATCTTCGGCCCGACCCGTTCATAAAAGACGTTCCGCGCCAGGTTCAGCCCCGTGCCGAAGGCCTTCACCCGGTCGGCAATCACACCGGCCTCGGCTTCATAGCGCATCCGGATCACGTTGCCCTCGGCCTGGGCCTTCAGGATTTTCGCCTCCGCCTGGGCCTTGGCCGCCGCGTTCTCCAGCCTGGCGACCTCGAGGTCCCGGTTGGCCCGCGTCAGCTTCACTTCCCGCTCCTGGTCCGCCGCAATCACCGCCCGGATCCGCTGCGTCTCCGACTCCACCTTTTCCTTGTTCTGCACCGCCAGCATCTCCTGCTTCACCAGTTCGGCCTCCGACTTCGCCTGCTCGATCTGCTGGCCGTACTTGACCGCATCCTGCACCGCGACCTCCCGGTCCCGGATGATGCTCGCAATCGCGTCCGGAGGCGTGATGTTCCGGATCAGCACCGACTTGACGTCCACCCCCCACGGCCTGCACTGCGCCATCAGGTGCGCCTCGAGGTTGTCCTGGAACTTCTGCCGCGTCGTCCCGGCAATGTAGTTCTTCGCCGGGTTCTTGCTGCCCTCGATCCGGCTGAACCCCCGCGCCTTCGGCAGCACGATCTTCTTGAGGATGTCCTCCATGTCGCCCACCTGGTGGGTCAGCCGGGACGCCTGCTCCCGCATCAGCGCATACTCGATCGTGCCTTCCACGTTCACCGTGAATCCGTCCAGCGTCAGGAAGCTGATCGCATCCTCCCCGCTCATCTCGAACCGCTGGCTCTGCAGGTTCACCTCCGTCACCACCACCATGTACGGATTCAGGTAGTACGTGCCCGCGTCCAGAATCTCCGGCTTCACCCCTTTCATCCCCTCCTTCACCAGAAACGTGTTGCGCGCGTCTTCCGGCACGTCGCCTTCCAGCACGTCCGCCCCCGTCAGCGACGTCATCACCCCGCCGAATCCCGGCCGGATCGTAATCGCGTCAAACGGCTGCACGCTGTACGCATACGGATTGATCCGGTACTTGCCCGGACGCAGCACCTCCGGCACGATGCCCTTGAAGCCTTCCGGCGCCAGGATCTGCCCGCCTTCCAGTTCCTGCCCGTACAGCCGCGTCTGCACCCCCAGCTTGCCCGCCGGAATGTCCGTGATCGTGGAATAGCGCCACCCCCACGTGTAGGGATTGCGGAAGTAGCGCCCTTCCGCCAGCACGTCGAGCTGGATGCCCTTCTGCCCCTCCTCCAGCGCCAGAATCTGCCCCGACGGCAAATCCGTCCCCGTCTTGCGGATCAGGATCGCGATCTGGCCCGGCCCCGGCTCGATCCGCCAGAAAAACCAGAACCACACCGGCAGAAACAGCACCGCCGCCAGAATGGCCAGCGGCATCGCCAAAAAGCCCAGCCCCGGCCCCTTGCCTCCGCGGGCGGGACGGCGCAGGCGCGCCGCGTTCAACGGGTCGGGCATCGGCGGCGGGGAAAATTCCTGGTTATCCATGATCGGGCCTCCTGTTCAGGCCGCCGCCGGACGCGGCGCCATGCCCCGCATTCTGCCATCCCCCGGCCCCGATGCAAACTCCATTTCGGTTCGAATCGTGTCAGGACGCATACCCCCCCCCGCCATTCGCCAAGGAATCTTGGTTTTGTCATCCCGAGCATGTCGAGGGATCTCGGTCTGGTCCCGCAGGCTGGCCATTGGGGAAGAGGAAGGGGTCAGTCCTTGCAGTGTAGCATTTTGCCGTCCGGCTTGCGGAGCAATCGCCAACCATCCGGATTTTCCACGCCATGGAAAATATTCTGGCGGGTTTTCCACGCCATGGAAAACTTTTTTCCACACCGTGGAAAATCCGAGAAATATCCCCAAATCCGAATCCGTATCATCCGTGAAATCCGCAGCTTGGCTGTTGGGGCGCATCGGCTATTGGGTGCATGCCGTACGAACCCAATCGCATGTCACCCCGTGCAGGGCCGTTCAGGGCTGTTTCTTTTCCAGCGCTTCGAGCACGGCGGTCAGCGATCCGCTCCCGGCTTCGGCCGAAGGGCGCAGCTCGATTTCCTTCAGCCGCCAGGCGGGAAGCGTATCCGCGGCGGCGGCGAAAAACCGGATCGCCTCGGCATAGGCCGCCTGGGGAATCTCCACAGCCACCTCCCGGCGCTGCCAGCCGTCCGCCGCCGGGACAGCCGGCCGCGGAGACAGGCGCACCGCGCCTGCACCCACCGTGCGCGCGGCGAGGGCATCCAGATCCGCCGGCTGCCAGGCCCCCAGCGATTCCAGCCGGACCCGGTACGCATCTTCGCGCGCCCAGCGGTTTGCCATCTGTTCAATCCGCGCCAGATCGTTCGCCTTGCGGTCGAGAATTTCCCGGTGCCGGGCGGCGGACAGCCCCATGTGCAGGCTGGCGGCCACCGCCGCAAGCACCAGCCCCGCCGCTCCCGCCATCCAGGCGCGTTCAGCCTTCATGGCGCGCCGCTCCCTTCAGAATGAACCGCTGGCGGTCGTCGGACGTGCGCCCGGGCGTATCGGACTGCACCGCCCAGCCGCGGGCTTCCAGCCGCTCGGCCAGCCGCTCGATCGCCTGGATGGAGGCCGCGGACCCCTCCATCGCGAGAGCCAGCGGCGACAGCGCCAGACGGGATACATCCAGTTCCAGCGCCTCCGCGTCTTCCAGCACCCCGACCAGCTGCGCTTCCAGTCCTTCGGGATCCAGGGCGCGGCGGAACGCCTGCGTTTCCTCGTCCCGCCGGGCCAACGCGTTCTCTACCATCCGGGCTTCCTGCCCGTGCAGCACAACCGGCCCGGCAATCGCCCGGGCGGCCGCCGTCAGGCGCCCCTGCCAGTCGGCGTCGCGGCGCTGGCGCAGCACCGCTTCTCCCGCGTTCAACCCCAGCACCGCCAGCGCCGCCGCCGCCGCCGCCGCCACCGCCGCGCGACGCACACGGGCCTCTTTCCGCAGCCGCGCGGGATGAGCATATTCCCCCGTGCGGAAATTGATGCCCGCCCCGTTCGCCGCGCGCCGGGCCAGCGCCCGGGCCAGCAGCGAGGCCGGCTGGCGCACCGCCTCGTGGCGCAGAGCCAGACCGGACGGAAGCAGCCGGCGCAGCCGCCCCGTCAAGTCGTCATCCTCCGCTCCGATCCCGGCCCACCACACATCCATTTCTGAGGATTCCGTCTCGGCCAGGTGGGCCGCCAGAATGGGCCCCAGGCGCGCGCCCCATAACCTGTCAAAGGCGTCCTGGGCGCCGGCCCCCTTTTCCCCCGGCGCCGCCCGCAACATGTGAGCCGCCAGAAGCTCTGTCCCGCGCCCGCGAAGAACCAGCACATGTTCCGCGCCCAGCCAAACCAGCGCCCGGGGCTGGCCGGCCCGTGCCGGCGGCGTTTCCACCGCCAGCTGCTCCCACAGCGCCAGCCCCTCGGCGTCCGCATGGGTCGGATCAACCCCCGCGGCCCGGCAGGCGTCCTGGAACGCCGCCAAATCCCCCTGGCGGATGGCGGCAGCCACCGCCACCGTGCCGCCGTCGTCCAGCCGCGGCGGACCATAGGCGCATACCGCGGCCTCCACCGGAAACGGCAGCTCCACATCCAGCAGCGATGCCCAGACGCGGGCGGCCTTGCGCACGGAGGCAAACGGAGCCCGCAGCCGGCGAATCACCGTTTGTTCCGCAGGCGCCGCCGCCGCCAGGGCCGCCGATCCGCGCTCCGCCTCGCGCGCCGCCCCCGCCAGTATCCGGCGGGCTTCCTCCGAATCCGCCGGCCCCGCATACAGCACCTGCGGCGCACTCCGGCGCGTCGCCCGCGCCAGCACCAGACGTCCGCCGGCCCGCTCCAGCCCGTAGGCCGCTTTGTATCCGCCGGCCACGCGTCAGCCCTCCCCTTCCACCCATTGCAGCACCTGGATGTCGCCGCGGGCCGCATCGCGCCGGACCCACGCCATGACCGAACGACGCTGCCCCCCGAGCGACGCCCGGGCGCGGATCCGGAAATACCCGCTGGACGTGCCCACCGAACCCTCCAGCGCGGCCGCCAATTCCGGGTTGGCCATGAACATCATGCCCAGCGACGAAAATGGCTGCACCTGGCGCAGCGACAGCACCGCGCGCACCGCCGCCTCCTGCTGCAGCCCCGTCAACCCCATCAGCACATCCCGCCCCGCCGTGTTCACGTTGACGGGCACCGGCGCCTCCAGCGCCGCCGGCACCAGCACCGTGGACGACGCCAGATCGCCGCCGAACAGATCGCCCGCGTCGGCTTTCGGCCGGGACCGCAGCCGGTCAGCGGAAAACCCGTGCGAGTGCAGCAGTTCCTCCGGCGCCCAGAGCGGCCGGTTCGGCGGCTCGCGCGGGGGCTCCAGCCGGCGGGTGAAGGCCGCTTCAAACCCGCCTTCGCCGTCCGCATCCACGTAATCCTGCAGCGCCTCCACGCAGGTCACGGGCTCGAAATCCCCGCAGAACGTCATCAAATCCAGCAGGATCTCGCGGGGCGTGCGCGTGGCGCGGTTGGACACCGACAGGTTGTTCCAGTTGACGAAACGCCCGGCATCCTCCACCACGGCAACGGTGGAAACGCCGTCTTCTCCCGTGGCCTCCATCGGCAGCGCCCAGTCCTCGCCCAGGTGATCCATCCGGAGATCCTCGTCGGACGCCAGCACCCACATCGCCTCCCGGGCGGCTTCGGCCGCGGCCACCCGCAGGCGCTCGCGCACCAGCTCGGCCTGCTCGGCGCGGGCCAGCGCCCCGGCCCGGGCCTGCAAGTGCAGCGCCAGCCCCCCGGCCAGCACAATGGCCGCCAGCGCCAGAATCAGCGCCATGCCGGAACGGCCGGAGGAACGCCGGGGCATTCAGCCCTCCCTGGCTTCGGCCGCCGGGCGCGCCGCCGCCGCGGCCTGCCGCTTCTCGCGCTCCCGCCGCAGGGCTTCGGCCTGATCGCGCTGGCGCAGCTCCCGGTTGCGCGCCGAAATTTCGTGGCGGCGGATCTTCTCCGAGCGCGCCCACGCATAGAACAGCAGCGAAACCATGCCGCAGCCCAGGAAGACCGCCGACAGCTGGTGAAGCGGACGACGCTGCAGCTCGTGCTGGAACAGCGACATCAGAAACACAAACACCGCCATCGCCGGAAACATCCCCGAGGCCACCGCCAGGATGTGCCGGATCTTCGAGCGCATCTTGCTCTTGCTTCGCGGACGGTGGGTGTCCACCCGGAAGTTCGCTTGTTGAACCGGCAGCTCCGCCATGCTCATGCCCTCCTGTAGCCGTGCGGATGCGCCTGGTGCCACGCCCACGCATGCCGCACAATCGTCTTGAGATCCGCGAACCGGGGATCCCACCCCAGCACGCGCTTCGCCTTCTCCGCCCCCGCCACCAGCCGGGCCGGATCGCCCGGACGGCGCGGGGACATCCGTGCCGGAATGTCCCGGCCCGTCACCTCGCGGCAGGCGTCAATGACCTGCTTGACGGAAAACCCGGTGCCCGTGCCCAGGTTGAACGGGCCGGTCACGTCCTGCTCCAGCGCCAGAATATGCGCCCGCGCCAGGTCCACAATGTGGATGTAATCGCGGATGCACGTCCCGTCCGGCGTCTCGTAGTCCTCGCCGAACACCGGCACGGCCTCCGCCTGCCCCAGCGCCACCTTCAGCACGTTGGGAATCAGATGCGTTTCGGGCTCGTGATCCTCGCCGTACTTCTCCGTGGCCCCGCATGCGTTGAAATAGCGCAGAAACACCGGCTGGAGGCCGCGACGCTGCTGTTCCCAGCGCAGCGCCGTCTCGAACATCAGCTTGGACTCGCCGTAGGGATTCGTCGGCCGCTGCGGCAGCTCCTCGGTCATCGGAATCACGTCCGGCTGCCCGTAGGTCGCGCAGGTGGACGAAAAAATGATCTTCTTCACCCCCGAGTCCCGCATGGCCGCCAGCAGGTTCAGCCCCCCGCCCATGTTGTTCTCGAAGTACAGGTGCGGATCCTCCATGGACTCGCCCACCAGCGCGTAGGCCGCGAAATGCACCACCGCGTCCGGCCGAACCTCCCGCATCACGTCGCGGATCGGCCCCGGATCGCGCAGATCCCCCGCCACCAGGCGCGCGCGCGGATCCACCGCCTCGCGGTGGCCCCGCTCCAAATTGTCGAACACCGTCACCTCGTGCCCGTCGTCGCACAGCAGTTCCGTCGTCACGCTGCCGATGTAGCCCGATCCGCCTGTCAGCACTATCTTCATCAGCCGATCCTTGTAGCAAAGCCCCTCCCCACCGGCAATCCATTTTGCCCGCCCGACCCGGGGAGCGCATCTGCGATCCGGTGCATCCAAATTGGAAATCCGGCTGTGCGGCTGTCATCCCGAGCGGAGTCGAGGGATCTCGGCTTGGTCCCGCAGGCCAGCCTTTGGGATGAAGCCCAGATCCCGCGGTGGCGGGACAAGTGATTTCGACTCCGGCGCTGCGCGCCTGCGCTCAATATGACTTGGACATGCGCACCCAATCGCAGATGCGCACCCAAGGAGAGCCGCCCGTGAATGCCCCCCCTTTGGGTTTCCCCGGCAGGCCACCCGCCGCCCCGCCTGAACCGGAGTATTCTGTTATGCACATATGTGTATATGTGTATAACAGGATATACGGGCGGCGGCCGGACGCGAAAAATCCGGATTTTCCACGCCATGGAAAACTGTTCGCCGGTTTTTCCATGCCATGGAAAACTTTTTTCCATGCTGTGGAAAATCCGGAAACCCGCCAGCCCGCGGCGGGACGGCCTGGCGATCCGTCCCGCCCTGCAGCGACGGCTCTGGACACACAAGGCCACACAACCGCCGGCCCTGTCGGCAGGCTTGCGCCGCGCGCCCCCACCCGGTAGGATGGCCCCCAATCGGTTCCTCCCCGGCCGGTTGGATTGTCCATTCGAAAGGTTGTCCCATGTCCCGCAATGTCTATATCGCCGCCATGCAAGCCAGCAGCGGCAAGTCCGCCATCGCCCTCGGCGTCATGGAAATGATGGTCAAGAAAATCGGCCGCGTCGGCTTTTTCCGTCCCATCGTCGCCGCCGACCGCAACGCCCCCGAGCGCGACAACGACATCGCCCTGATGACCAGCCACTTCCGCCTCGACCTGCCCTACGAGCAGGCCTTCGCCTACACCAGCCGCGAAGCCGCCGACCTCATCCGCGCCGGCAAGACCTCCCAGCTGCTCGACGGCATCCTCGAACGCTACAACGCCATGGCCGGACGCTTCGATTTCGTCGTCTGCGAAGGCACCGACTTCGAAGAACTGGCCTCGGCCGTCGAATTCAATCTCAATGCCGCCATCGCCCGCAACCTCGGCGCCCCCGTCCTGCTGATCGTGGACGGCCAGAAAGCCGGCGAGGAAGGCCATCTCGGCGGTCTCGATTTCGCCGTGCAGAGCTTCGAGGAAGACGACTGCAAGGTGCTCGCCGCCATCCTCAACCGGTTTGCTCCCGGCCGCATGGAGGCCCTGCCCGACCTGCTGCGCCATTCGCGCTACGCCGAACTGCCCGTCTTTGCCATGCCGCAGGACGCCTCTCTCGCCGCCCCCATGATGAGCGAAATCGCCCAGGCCCTCCGCGCCGAGACCTCCTACCGCGCCGATCTGCTCGACTCCCTCCAGGCCACCTCCTTCACCGTCGCCGACTCCTCCCCGGAACTGTTTCTCTCCCAGCTCCGGGACGGCGCGCTCCTGTTCATTTCCGGCGACCGCTTCGGCAACCTCCTCGGCGTCATGCTCAAGCTCAATTCCGCCAGCCCCGTCAACATCGCCGGCGTCGTCCTCACCAACGGCTTCAAGCCCGCCGGCGCCGTCGCCGCCCTCCTCAAGGATGTCAAGAAAATGGTCCCCGTCCTGACCGTCCCGGGCACCACCTACGACGCCATCACCGCCGTCTCCCGCCTGCACTCGCGCATCTTCCCCGGCGCCACCCGCAAAATCACCACCGCCCTCGCCCTCTTCGAGTCCCACGTGGACACCCAGCGGCTCGTCGGCCTGCTCTCCGCCGCCCGCACCGCCGTCGTCACCCCCAAGATGTTCGAATTCGGCCTCATCCAGCGCGCCCAGAAACCCCGCCAGCGCATCGTCCTGCCCGAAGGCGAGGAAAACCGCATCCTCTACGCCGCCGAACAGATCCTCCTGCGCGGCATCGCCGACATCACCCTCCTCGGCAACGTCCAGCGAATCCGCACCAAAATCTCCCACCTCGGCCTCAACCTCCCCGGCGTGGACATCCTCCAGCCCGCCAAGTCCCCCCACTTCCGCGACTTTGTCGAAACCTATCACGACCTGCGCAAGGAAAAGGGCGTCACCCCCGACATGGCCGAAACCATCATGTCCGACGTCTCTTACTTCGGCACCATGATGGTGTACAAGGGCCTCGCCGACGGCATGGTCTCCGGCTCCGTCAACACCACCGCCCATACCGTCCGCCCCGCCCTCCAGTTCATCCGCACCAAACCCGGCTTCTCCATCGTCTCCTCCGTCTTCTTCATGTGCCTCAAGGACCGCGTCCTCGTGTACGGCGACTGCGCCGTCAACCCCAACCCCGACGCCAAACAGCTCGCCGAAATCGCCGTCACCTCCGCCCAGACCGCCCGGACTTTCGGCATCGAACCGCGCGTCGCCATGCTCTCCTACTCCACCGGCTCCTCCGGCGGCGGCGCCGACGTCGAACGCGTCCGCGAAGCCACCGAACTCGCCCGCTCCATGGCCCCCGATCTGCCCATCGAAGGCCCCATCCAGTACGACGCCGCCATCGACGCCGACGTCGCCCGCACCAAAATGCCCGACTCCAAGGTCGCCGGCCGCGCCACCGTCTTCATCTTCCCCGACCTCAACACCGGCAACAACACCTACAAAGCCGTCCAGCGCTCCGCCGGCGCCGTCGCCATCGGGCCCGTCATGCAGGGCCTGCGCAAGCCCGTCAACGACCTCTCCCGCGGCTGCACCGTCGTGGACATCGTCAACACCGTCGCCATCACCGCCATCCAGGCCCAGGCCGGCGAATGATTCCCCTCGCCCTCAGCACCCGCTGGAACGCCGGCCGCCACCACGACGGCCGGGCCCTCGTCGAGGAAATCCTCGAGCTGGGCATCGACCGCCTCGAACTCGGCTACGACCTGCGCGCCGAACTCATCCCCGGCGTCAAGGCCATGATCGAATCCAACGCCGTCCGCGTGAACAGCGTCCACAACTTCTGCCCCGTCCCCGTCGGCGCCCCCCGCCCCCACCCCGAACTCTATACCCCCGCCTCGACCGACCGCCGCGAACGCGAATACGCCGTCACCCACATCTCCCGAACCCTCCGCTTCGCCGCCGAAGTCGGCGCCTCCGTCGTCGTCTGCCACTCCGGCAACGTGGACATGCCCTCCCATACCTTCGACCTCCTGCGCCTGGCCGCCCGCAACGAACAGTTCACCGATGCGTTCGAAGCCCTCAAGCTCAAGGCCCAGATCCAGCGCGACAAGAAAGCCCCCCGCCAGATCGA
>ERZ795053.6863-NODE-6863-length-11165-cov-5.536994_pt1 | contig 11165 bp, 9 predicted proteins | sample MGYA00375137_ERZ795053 | MGnify/ENA primary metagenome ERZ795053 (study PRJEB30182, sample SAMN05720284) | activated sludge metagenome | isolation source: Anaerobic digester | place: Hong Kong | collected 2014-12-17 ... | reverse complement strand
TCGCGTGCACGAGCCCGAGACCCCCGGTCGTCGCCCTCCCCGACGGTGGATCGGGGCTGAGCGCCCGCGTCGTCCACGTCGTCGACGGCGACACGGTCGACGTCGAGCTCGCCGGCGCCACCGAACGCGTCCGGCTGCTCGGGATCGATACCCCCGAGACGGTCAAGCCGGGCCACCCGATCGACTGCTTCGGCCCCGAGGCCTCCGCCCGCACCAAGGCGCTGCTGCCCGCGGGCACGGCGGTCGTCCTCCAGCGCGACACCGAGCCCCGTGACCGCTACGGCCGGCTGCTCGCCTACCTCTGGCGCCGCGACGACGGCCTGTTCGTCAACGGCTCGCTGGTCGACGACGGCTTCGCCGACACGTTGAGCATCGAGCCCAACGTCGCCCACCGCAGCGACCTCTCGGCCCGACGAGCGGCCGCGCGCGCCGAGGGCCGGGGCATGTGGGGCTCGTGCCCTCGACCGGGGTGACCGGCGATAGCGTTCGGCCGATGAGCGACCTGGCCGAACGCCTCGGGTACGGACCCGACGACCGCCTGGTCATCATCAGCGCCGACGGCCTCGGGCTCAGCCACGCAGCCAACGCCGGCGTGTACGAAGCGCTCCACGACGGGGTGGCCACCAGCGCCTCGCTGATGGTGCCCGCCCCCTGGGCGCGGGAAGCCGGCTCGCGCCACCGAGGCGAAGATGTCGGCGTCCACCTCACGCTCAACGCCGAGCACGACCGCTACCGCTGGGGCCCGATCACCCGTGCCCCGTCGCTCCTCGACGGCGACGGCGGGTTCCCCCGGACGCTCGAGGACCTGTGGGACCACGCCGACCTCGACGAGGTGCGCCGCGAGCTGCGCGCCCAGGTCGAGCGAGCCATCCTCTGGGGCTTCGACGTGACGCACCTCAGCTCCCACCTGGCCGCCCTCCAGCTGCGCCCCGAGTTCTTCGACGTCTACCTCGACCTGGCGATCGAGTTCCAGCTCCCGGTGCGCCTCGCCGACGCGTCGAGCGAGCGGGTGGTGGGGTTCCCGTTCCGGGCGCTCGCCGCCGAGGAGGGGGTGGTGTTCGCCGACCGCTTCGTCCACGTCGCCGAGGCGGGCAGCCGCCAGGCGATCGAGGCGGCGCTCGCCGAGCTGGCACCCGGCGTCACCGAGCTGCACGCCCGACCGGCGCTCGACACCCCCGAGCAGCGCGCCTTCGACGAGGGCTGGGCCCGGCGGGTCGACGACCACCACCTCCTGTGCTTCGACGCGAACCTGCCGACGCTCCTCCAGCGAGCCGGCGCCCGCCTCATCGGCTTCCGAGCGCTGCGCGCCGTGCAGCGTGGCGAGCGCTGAGGCTCGCTCAGGCGTCGACGCGAGCGAGGGCGCGTTCGCGCGCCGCCGTGAACGCCTCGCCCCGGGCCGCCGCGAGCACGTCGAGCAGCAGGCTGGTGGGGCCGCTCACCTTGGTCTGGCCGCGCATGAACGACGCGTTGGGGTCGACCTCGCCGCGCAGCTGGGCCAGCGCCCCCTTCGCCGTGTCGGTGAAGGTCACGTCCGCACCCTCCAGCGGGCCCGGCTCGTAGGTCACCGCCCCGCCCTCGACCACCGCGATCCAGCGGACCTCGCCGTCGGGGCCGCCGGTGATGGTGCGGCCGATCCGCCCGGCGCCACCGGCTGCGGCGAACGCCTCGGCGACCGGATCGGTCGGGTCGCTCGCCCAGGCGGCGGACGCGAAGGCGATCACGACGCGACCCCGGTGCGCAGCCCGGCGAACAGGTCGTCCTCGGGGAGCTCGGTGGGCACCCGGGCGTCGGCCAGCTGGTAGTCCTCCCAGGGGTAGGACGCCTCGATCACGTCGTCGGGGAGCCCGAACCAGAAGCGTTCGGCGGGATCGATCTGCGTGGCGTGGGCCCGCAGGGCGGCCGAACGCACCGGGTAGAACCCGCGGATGTCGATGCGGGTGGTGATCAGGTGGTCGTGCGACGGCCGATCGAACCACTTCTGGTCGAAGGGCGACTCGAGGCCGGCCGTGCCGAACGCCTCGTGCAGCGCCAGGAACCGGGCCCGGGCCCACGACGAGTAGTAGAGCTTCGATGGCGTCCAGGGCTCGCCGGCATCGGGGAACGCGTCGGGATCGCCCGCCGCCTCCCACGCGGGGAGCGAGATGTCGTGGACGCGCAGGTGGTCGGGGTGCGGGTACCCCGACTGCTCCTCGCCGTAGGTGAGGATCACGTGGGGGCGGACCCGGCGGATCACCTGCACGAGCCGCTCGACCGCCTCGTTGCGCGGCGCCCGGGCGAAGCAGCGCGGGTCGGCGTTCTCCGGGGAGTCCGGCATGCCGCTGTCGCGGTAGCCCAGCATCACCACCTCGGAGAACCCGATGATGGCCGCCGACGCATCGAGCTCGCGGCGGCGCACCGCCGGGAGCTCGGCTCGGACCTCGGGTCGATCCATCGCCGGGTTGATGATGTCGCCGGCCTCGCCGCCCGTGCAGCACACGAGCGTGGCCGTCACGCCCTCGGCCACGTAGCGGGCCACCGTGGACGCCCCCTTGGAGGCCTCGTCGTCGGGGTGGGCGTGCACGCTGAGCAGGCGGAGGTCCGAGGTCACGGCGCTGCACGGTATCGGCCCGCGGGCGCACCGGCGACCGCCTAGGGTGAGGGTCGAGGCACGGCGTGGAGCGGAGGTGACGTGGACCTGAGCGATCCGGAGACCTGGCGGTGGATCTGGCTCGTGCTGGCCGTGGTCTTCGCCGTCGGCGAGATCGCGGTGGCGGGCTCGTTCTTCCTGGCCCCGTTCGCCGTCGGCGCCGCGGTCGCGTCGGTCCTCGGCTTCGCCGGCCTCGACCTCGCTCCGCAGTGGCTCGCGTTCGTCGTCGTGTCCGGGGCCCTGCTCGCCGGGATGCGCCCGCTCGCCCACCGCCTCGACCAGTCGGGCCACGTCCCCGGCGTCGGCTCCAGCCGCCAGGTCGGCCAGTCCGCCCGAGTGCTCGAGGCCATCGACGGCCCCCACGACCAGGGCCTGGTCCTCTTCAGCGGCGAGCGCTGGCGAGCCGAGAGCGCCGATGGCTCGCCCATCCCCGTCGGCGCGACCGTCCTGATCACCGAGGTGCGCGGCACGCGGGTGATCGTCACCCCGACCACCGACGCCACCCCCGAACCCACCGCCTAGCCCGGAGCGATCCCCATGGTCTACGTCGCCGTCCTCGGCATCGTCGCCTTCTTCCTGTTCATCCTGGCCGTCAGCTCGATCAAGATCGTGCAGCCGTACCAGCGGGGCGTGAAGGAGCGGCTCGGCAAGTACCGCGAGACGCTCGACCCCGGCCTGCGCACGATCGTCCCCTTCGTCGACAAGATCCGCCTCGTCGACATGCGAGAGCAGGTGGTCGACGTGCCGCCGCAGGAGGTGATCACGTCCGACAACGTGGTCGTGTCGGTCGACGCCGTCGTCTACTACGAGCCCACCGATCCGCAGCGGCTCGTCTACAACATCGCCAACTTCATCCTCGCGGTCACCAAGCTGGCCCAGACCAACCTGCGCAACGTGATCGGCGACATGCAGCTCGACGAGGCGCTCACCAGCCGCGACAAGATCAACCTCGACCTGCGCCAGATCCTCGACGACGCCACCGACAAGTGGGGCGTGCGCGTGGTGCGCGTGGAGATCCAGCGGATCGACCCGCCGCCCGACGTCATGCACTCGATGCACGAGCAGATGAAGGCCGAGCGGACCCGTCGTGCCGTGGTCACCGAGGCGCAGGGCCGTCGGGAGGCGGCGATCACCACGGCCGAGGGCGAGAAGGAGGCCCGCATCCTCACCGCCGAGGGCCAGCGCCAGTCGCAGATCCTCCAGGCCCAGGGCGACGCCGAGGCCACCCGCCAGCTCGCCGAGGCCGAGCGGTTCCGCCAGCTGACCGTGGCCGAGGGCGAGGCCCGCGCCATCACCACGGTCTACGACGCCATCCACGCCGGCGATCCCTCGCCCGACCTCCTCGCCATCAAGTACCTCGAGGCGCTCGGCCGGATCGCCAACGGGCAGGCCACCAAGATCTTCCTCCCCGCCGACTTCGCGTCGGGCCTGGGCGGCCTCGGCGCCGTGGCGGAGCTGTTCCGCAGCGACGACGGTGGCGACGCCGGGCGCGGCGAGCGCGCCACGCGCGCCCGCGGCGACCTCGCCGAGCAGCTGGCCGAGTCCGAGCGCCAGCGCGCCGAGCTGGCCAGCAAGCCGGCCGGACCGGGGACGGTGCCGCCTCCGGCCGTCGACATCCCCGACGCACCGTACGTGCCGCCCGCCGGGGCCTCCGGCACGGCCGGCGAGGGCGCCATGCTGCCGCCGCCCCCGCTGCCCCCGGCCTGAGGGCGCCCCGCACGCGAACGACCCGCCGGCACCCGGGTGGAGGGCGGCGGCGGGTCGCTCTGGTTCGTCGATCGCACGGGCTGCTCCCGCCGCATGGGTGGACGGGCCCGGTGGCGAGCGGGAGGGACGGGCGGGCGTCTCGCTCCCCAGCGCATCCGCGGTCCGTGATGGGAACGGGTGGCAGCGGTGGCGCGATCGGCGGGGTGGAGCTAGGCCTCGGGCGGAGGTGATCGCTCCAGGTGGTCCTTGGTCCTCACGGTGGTTCCGCACCTCCTCACGACTGCGAGCGAGTGGTTCTTCCCGTGCTGCCGGATGCCGCATCCGGACGCAGCCCCACCTTCCTCCTCGTGGCGGGGACCGTCAAGAGAACGGTCGTTCGTCGGTGCTTCGCGGCTCAGGCGTCGTCGTCGACGGGGTCGTCCGCCGCGTCCGCCCGCTCGGCGGCGAGGCGCGCCGCACGCGACCCGGGCGCCGGGCCCTCGATCTTGCTGGCTCGCGAGATGCCGTAGATCAAGAAGGCGATCACCAGGAGGTGGAGCGTCATCGTGGTCAGCAGGGCCACGATCGCCAGGGCCACGGCGGAGCCGATCCAGACGGTGCGTCGCTTCGGGTGCAGCGAATAGGCCACCGCCACCGCCACGACCACGATCGGGACGAGCAGGAAGACCCAGGCACGCGCCCCGTAGGCCTCGAAGATCGAGTGCGTCGGCGTCGCCTTCTCGTTGCGGTCGAGCTCCTCGGGCGTGGCGTACTTCTGGGTGGCCAGCAGCACGGCGATGATGACCGTGAGGGCGAACGAGTACAGGACCTGGCGACCGCCCGGCACCTGGTTGCGCTTGGTGAGGAAGTTGCCCTCGAGCGACTCGACGTCGACGGGCACGTCGCCGGGCCGGACGGGCCGGGTGCGAGCCGAGCGCTCGGCGGCGCGGCCCGCCTTGCTCTTGGGCGCCTCGACGGGCCCGGCCGACGCCCGGGTGCGGCGCTGCTCGGGCGCGGTGGCGGCCGCCTCGGTGCGCGCCTTCAGCGCATCGCGCTGCGCCCGGTTCTCCCGGGCTCGCTTCTGCTTGCTGGTGTCGCGCTTGTTGGCCACCGCCTCACGCTAGGAAACCGAGCGAGGACCGGGCCAGGTGGGCGGCGCAGGCGCGTGCTCGCGCGCCCACGCGTGCAGCACGATCCCGGAGGCGACCCCGGCGTTCAGCGACCGGGTGGACCCGTGTTGGCCGATGGCCACCACCTCGGCGCAGGCCGCGACCGCCTCCACCGACAGCCCGGGCCCCTCCTGGCCGAGCAGGAGGACGCAGGCCGGCGGCAAGGGCGACGCATCGAGGTCGCGTGCCCCCGGCACGTTGTCCACACCGACCACCGGGAGGCGGTGGCCCGCGGCCCACGCGGCGAGGTCGGCCACGTCCGGGTGGTGCTCGACGGGCAGGTACCGGTCGGTGGCCATCGCACCTCGGCGGTTCCACCGCCGCTCCCCCACGATGCGCACGCTCGCCACGTTGAACGCGTTGGCGTTGCGCACCACGGTGCCGATGTTGAGGTCGTGGCGCCAGTTCTCGACCGCGACGTGCACCGGGTGCCGACGGGCGTCCAGGTCGTCGACGATCGCGTCCTCTCGCCAATATCGGAACCGGTCCACCACGTTGCGACGATCACCGAGGGCGAGCAGCTCGGGGTCGAGGCGCAGGTCGTCGGGCCACGGCTCGGGATGGGGGCCGACGCCGACCGCACCGCTCGCCGCGGCGTCGGCGGCCACCGCCTGGAGGAGGCGGCCGAGCACCCCTTCGGCGTCCAGCTCCCCCGCGGCGAGCGCTTCGGCCCGGGCGCCACCGGCTGCGGCGGCCGCGAGGGCCCGGTGGCCGGCGGGGGCCACGACGAGCACCTGGCGGGGGAAGGCCCCGACGGTGGCGGCCGCGACGGCGACGACCTCGGGCCCATCGGGCGCCACGCCGATCGCGGGCGCGTCCACCGCCCGCCAGCGCACCGAGGGCTCGACGGGCCCGAGCGCGACCAGATCGATCCCGTGGGCGCGAGGGTCGGCCGCGAGCACCGTCAGCAGGGAGGCGAGCTCGCGCTCATCATCGAGCGCCACGGCGAGGACCCGGATCGGCACGATCGGCGACGGTAGGGCGTGGCCTACGGCTGCGCCCACAGCGCGAACGGCAGGACCAGGCCGGAGCCGGCCGATCGCAGCCCCTCGGCCACCACGGTCATGGTCCAGCCCGACCGCAGCTCGTCGTCGAACACGAGGCCGGGGCCGAGCGGGAGGGCCTCGCCGTCGGGGCGACCGAATGAGAAGGCGTCGAGGACGTTGGCAGCCTGGGTGGCCGAGTTGGCCATCTCGCGCTGGGGCGGCGCGTCGGGGCGCACCCGCCGGACCGCGTCGACCAGCTCGAGCCGACCGACCTCGGCGATCCGGGCGGCCAGGCCGCCCACGAGGAGGGGACGGGCGCGAGACGGGACCCACGTCGCCCAGGTCGGTCGACGGCCCCACTCCCACGCCTTGAGGGCAGCGGCGACGCCGCGCAGCAGTTCGTCGTCGGGCGGGGCGTCGGGCCGGCCCCACACCTCGGCGAGCAGGTCGGCCCAGCCCGGATCGGCACCCCGTGCCAGGGCGCGGCCGACCTCGGCGCGACGATCGGGTGCGATGTTGCCCCGCCGACCCTCGAAGCGCGGCGGCCACTGCTTGCGCGGTTCGACGATGACGGGCCGGGATCGCAGCTCGGCGGCGGCCGCGGCCACGGCGTCGGCGCCGACCTCGAGCTCCGGCGGCCGCCCGGTGCAGCGGTCGCAGCGCCCGCAGTCCTCGGCTCCTCCGTCGTCGAGCTGCTCGCGCAGGAACCGCAGCCGGCAGCCCGCCGTGGACTGGTAGGCGCGCATCGCCGCCTGCTCGGCCGCCCGGGCCTGCGCCAGCGCCCCGAGGCGGGGCCCGTCGTGCGCCCAGGGCGCCGCGGTGCGGAACCAGGCGGAGCCGTCCCGGTCGACGGCGCCCTCCACGTCGAGCACCTTGAGCAGGGCCTCGAGCCGGCCGCGGGCCAGGTTCACCCGACCTTCGAGCGCGACGGTGGTGAGCGGCCCGTCGCGCTCGAGCACCTCGAGCACCTGGCGGACCACCGCCTCCGGGGGCATGGCGGTGCGGTCGAAGTAGGCCCAGATCCGCTCCTGGGCAGCGGTGGGGACGAGCACCACCTCGGCGGTCGCCCGGCCCCGCCCGGCCCGGCCGACCTGCTGGTAGTAGGCGATCGGCGACGACGGGGCGCCGAGGTGCACCACGTAGGCCAGCTCCGGGTTGTCGTAGCCCATGCCCAGCGCCGAGGTGGCCACGACGCACGACACCTCGCCGGCATCGAGCGCCGCCTCGATCCGCTCGCGCTCGACCGCCGGCGTGGAGCCGGTGTAGGAGACCGCTCGGACGCCGGCACCGGCGAGGTGCTCGGCGACGCGTTCGGCCTCAGCGACGGTCAGGCAGTAGACGAGGCCGGGCCCGGGCCGATCGGCGGCGAAGGCCGCCACCCACGCCAACTGCTCGGCTGCGGTGGGGCGCTCGACGACGGCCAGGTGCAGGCTGGGCCGATCGAGCGAGCCCCGCAGCGCGGTGGTGCCTTCGCCGAGCTGCGCGACCACGTCGGCTTCGACCCGTCGGTTGGCCGTGGCGGTGGCGGCGAGCACGGGCGTCGCCGGGGCCAGCCCGTCGAGGACGGTGCGGATGCGGCGGTAGTCGGGCCGGAAGTCGTGCCCCCAGTCCGAGATGCAGTGCGCCTCGTCGACCACCAGCATCCCGATGCGCCCGGCGAGATCGGTCAGCACCTCGCGCCGGAACCGCACGCCGTTGAGCCGTTCGGGTGAGATGAGCAGCACGTCGACCTCGTCGGCGCGCAGGCGCGCCTCGATGTCGTCCCAGTCGTCGAGGTTCGCCGAGTTGAGCGTCGCCGCCCGGATCCCGGCCCGCTCGGCCGCCGCCACCTGGTTGCGCATCAGCGCCAGCAAGGGCGACACCACCAGCGTGGGCCCGGCGCCCTGCCGCCGGGCCAGCACGGTGGCGATCCAGTAGACCGCCGACTTCCCCCACCCCGTGGCCTGCACCAGCAGCACGCGCTCGCGCCGCTCGACCAGGGCCGCCACCGCGGCGAGCTGGTCGTCTCGGAGGATGGCACCCGGACCGGCGATCTCGACGAGCACGGCGGCGGCCTCGGCGGCGAGGGCGTCGGTCACGGGAGCGGTGGAGGCCATGGCGCCCATCCTCCCACCCCCCTCTGACAGCGAAGCCGGCCCACCCGAGCGGGCGACGTGGCGATCGCCACATCGCGTCTGATCCGGCGGGGCGGAGGGAACCCCAGGCCAACCCCCCACCCGAACCAGGAGATCGAACCATGGCAGGCAACGAGAACGGTGCGGAAGCCGGCATCAAGGGCGTCGTCGAGGGCGTGAAGGGCAAGGTCAAGGAGGCGGCGGGCGTCGTCACCGGCGACCGCGACCTCGAGCGCGAGGGCAAGGCCCAGCAGGACAAGGCCGACGCGCAGCGCGACGTGGCCCAGAAGGAGGCCGAGGCCGAGAAGGCCCGCGCCGAGGCCGAGGCACGCGAGGCGGAGCAGCGAGCCCACCAGGGCTGACGCGCTCCCCTCCCCGGTTGGGACGACCCGCAGGACCCCACCCTGCGGGTCGTTCCGCGCTCGGGCGGCGGCGCGGCCTCAGCGGAAGTCGCGAGAGCGAAGGTTCGCGTGGAGCGGGAGCAGCGAGAGCCGCTCCGCGATGACGTTGGTGGCGCCCTCGGCGGTCTCCAGCCGGCCCCGGATCAGCAGGGCCGGTGCGGTCTGCACCAGCCGCCGGTGGCGCACCCAGCAGCCCTTCGACACGATGACGTTGACCAGCCCGGTCTCGTCCTCGAGGTTCAAGAAGGTGGTGCCCGCCGCGGTGGCGGGACGCTGGCGGTGGGTGACCACGCCGCCGACGAGGACCCGGCTGCCATCGGGGCGAGCGGCCAGCTCGCCGGCGGGGACCACCCCGAGGCGAGCCAGCTCCTCGCGGACGAACCGGGTGGGGTGGCCGTCGGGAGCGACGCCGGTGGCCCACAGGTCGGCGCTGGCCACCGCGCGGGCGTCCATCCCCGGCAGCTCGGGCACGCTCGTGCCGGTCACGATCCCGGCCAGCTGGCGCGGCGAGCCCTGGGCCACGGCCCCCGCCGCCCAGATCGCCCGCCGCCGACCGTCGCCGGGGCCCCGGGCCGCCTCGGGGTCGGCGTCGAACGCGGCGAGGGCACCGGCGGTGGCCAGCGCCTCGAGGTGGGCGAGGGTGAGCGGCACCCGCCGGGCGAGGTCCTCGGCATCGGCGTAGGGCCGCCCGGCGTCGAGCTGCTCGGCCAGCTCGTCGCCGATGCCGCGCACCGACGACAGCCCGAGCCGCACGGCCACCCCACCGGCGCTCGTCGAGCACGGCTCGAGCACCGCTGACGCCGACGAGGCGGCGATGCAGGGCGTGCGCACCTCCACCCCGTGGCGGCGGGCGTCCTGCACGAGGGTGTGGGGCGAGTAGAAGCCCATGGGCTGGGCGTTGAGCAGCCCGGCGCAGAAGGCGGCGGGGTGGTGGAGCTTGAACCAGGCCGACGCGTATACGAGGTAGGCGAAGCTCACCGAGTGGCTCTCGGGGAACCCGAAGTTCGCGAAGGCGGCGAGCTTGGCGTAGATCTGATCGGCCACCTCGCCCGTGATCTCGCGCTCGGCCATGCCCTCATAGAGCCGACCCCGCAGCCGCTCCATGCGCTCGGTCGAGCGCTTGGAGCCCATGGCCTGGCGGAGCTGGTCGGCCTCGCCCGGCGAGAAGCCGGCCACATCGATCGCCATCTGCATCAGCTGCTCCTGGAACAGCGGCACGCCCAGGGTCTTCTTCAGCGCCGGCTCCAGCAGCGGATGCAGGTAGGTGACCGGCTCCTTGCCGTTGCGCCGCCGGATGTAGGGGTGCACCGAGCCGCCCTGGATCGGGCCGGGCCGGATGAGCGCCACCTCCACCACCAGGTCGTAGAAGGTGCGGGGCTTGAGCCGAGGCAGGGTGGCCATCTGCGCGCGCGACTCCACCTGGAACACGCCGATCGAGTCCGCGGCGCAGAGCATGTCGTAGACGGCGTCGTCCTGGGGGATGGTGGCCAGGTCGACGGTCGGGTCTGCGTGGGCGCGCACGAGGTCGACCATGTGGTGCAGGGCGGTGAGCATCCCGAGGCCGAGCAGGTCGAACTTCACCAGGCCCACCGCGGCGCAATCGTCCTTGTCCCACTGGAGCACGCTGCGGTCGGCCATGCGGGCCCACTCCACCGGGCACACCTCGATCACGGGCCGGTCGCAGAGCACCATGCCGCCCGAGTGGATGCCCAGGTGGCGGGGGAAGTGCTCCACCTCGGCGGCGAGCTCGAGCACGTCGGGCGGGATCTCCTGGTCGGCCAGCTCGGCCGTGCCGGCCACCCCCTTCCACGGGTCGAGCTGCTTGGACCAGGCGTCCTGCTGGCCCGGGTCCGCACCCAGCGCCTTGGCCATGTCGCGCACCGCGGAGCGGGCGCGGTAGGTGATCACGTTGGCCACCTGGGCGGCGTGGTGGCGGCCGTAGCGCCCGTACACGTACTGGATGACCTCCTCGCGCCGGCCGCTCTCGATGTCGAGGTCGATGTCGGGCGGGCCGTCGCGCTCGGGCGACAGGAACCGCTCGAAGAGCAGCCCGAGGCGCACGGCGTCGGCCTTGGTGATGCCGAGCGCCCAGCAGGCCGCGCTGTTGGCCGCGGACCCCCGCCCCTGGCAGTAGATCTCCTGGCGCCGGCAGAACTCCACGATGTCCCACACGATGAGGAAGT
>ERZ795053.6862-NODE-6862-length-11167-cov-4.859611_pt1 | contig 11167 bp, 7 predicted proteins | sample MGYA00375137_ERZ795053 | MGnify/ENA primary metagenome ERZ795053 (study PRJEB30182, sample SAMN05720284) | activated sludge metagenome | isolation source: Anaerobic digester | place: Hong Kong | collected 2014-12-17 ... | reverse complement strand
ACAAATTTCAACAACTGTACACATTCGTGTAATATTGGTATCATGTGAGTAACATTATCACAATCCACCGCAACTCACGCCTCATCCATTCCAATTCAGTCGGTCACCATTGGTTGAAAAGTGTTGTTCCGAAAGGCAGAGCGACGAAGAATCATCCCGGACACCGCTGGAATTTCTTTGCATTGCCTTCGTCGCAATGACAGATTGTTTGTGTATTCGAAGAAGTCATCAATACTCCTGGAGCAGAACAAAGGACTGGTTTATGCAGATTCCCTCTTCAGCACGCCGCCGCTTGCGGTTGATCAGCGTGCTCACCACGATCTTCTTGGTCTTTGCCCCGCTGGCAGCGTTGGCAAAGGAAAATCCTGTCGCTACCTACCCTCATCGCTCTACCCAACTTGCAATGAAAGACCCACTGCCCCTATCGGCATCGACTATCCCAGGGCTACAAATTGTTGCTTCCCAGACGGTGACAGCCACCGAGACGGTGACACCGACGCGAGGCGGTGGCCTGGTCTTACCCAAACTGACCCTTCCCAAAGAGGGGAATGGGTCGACGGAGGATGAGGCGACCAGCGATGGCAACCGTGACGGTTCTGCCGCCGCAGCCGAGGAGGAAACCGTTGCAGAGGAGGAAGCACCTGCCGACGAAGAGACCGCCGACAGTGCGTCCGATGCCGTAGCCGATCTGGCGGATGTGCGAGGAGCGGTGGTGCAAATCGAAGCGGTGGGGACCTTTGTCGATCCGGCAGAAGGCACGAAATTCAATGCAGCTGGGCGTGGTTCAGGCTTTATCATTGATCCGAGCGGTATCGCCGTAACCAACAATCACGTTGTCACCGGGGGTGGTCTTTATAAGGTCTATCTGGATGGTGAAGACGAACCGCGCAATGCCAAGGTGCTTGGCGTCTCTGAATGCGCCGATCTCGCCGTGATTGATATCCAAGGTGACGGCTTTCCCTATCTCGAATGGTACGATGGGCGCATTCAGGTCGGCCTCGATGTCTATGCCGTCGGGTTTCCGCTTGGTGACCCAGAGTACACGATGACGCGCGGCATCGTGGCGAAAGAACGGGCCGATGGCGAAACCAACTGGGCATCTGTCGACCGAGTGATCCAACATGATGCCACCATCAACCCCGGCAACTCGGGCGGGCCGTTGGTCAACGCCGATGGGCAGGTCGTTGCCGTCAACTATGCCGGCAACAGTGAGACGAACCAATATTTTGCCATTTCACGCGACCAGGCCATAGAGGTCATTGAACAGTTACGCACCGGTGTAAATGTCGATTCGATCGGCATTAACGGCGAAGCAATCAACAATGGCGAAGGGCTGAGCGGCCATTGGGTCTCCTCGGTGAAATCAGGCTCACCTGCCGACCGGGCGGGCATCAAAGGTGGCGATATCATCCTCAAAATGGAAGGGCTCGTGTTGGCCGCGGATGGGACAATGTCCACCTATTGCGACATTCTCCAGAGCCACAATGCCGACGATGTCCTTGCGGTACAGGTTTTACGCTTCGATACTAAAGAAGTGCTGGAAGGGCAGATCAATGGCCGTGAACTGACCCAAAGCTTTTCGATTGCAGAAGAGGTCAATGGCGAAGAGGGGAATGCCACGGAGGGTACTGCGGAGGGTGGCAGTGCGGCAACAGCACCCACCTACGCCGAGTATACGACCGTTACCGACCGTACAGGTATCCTTGCCATGGACGTGCCAACGGAGTGGGCCGAGGTCACCAGCGACGATTGGGTGTGGAATGATGAGACAGTTGGCATTCGTCTGCTCGCCGCAGCCGAGCTGGAAAACATGTTGGCCAATTGGGGTTATCCCGGTGTGATCTTCAATTTCTCAACCAGCCTGGTTGACGATTATACCCCCGACGATCTGCTGGACAATTGGCAGTACACCAGTTCGTGCACCTACGAAGGGCGCAATGATATCCCCGATGGCTACTTTACCGGCGCCTATGATCTTTGGAAAGAGTGCAAAGGGGATGAGAATGGCGCGGTCATCGTCGCCCTGGTGCCGGAGGAAAAGAATTTCATCCTCTTGCTCGAAATCTACCTGGCCGGCGCCATTGATTTTGACGCAGTCGACCATATCCTCGATAGCTTTGTTATTGATACCGGCAATCTGTCTACACCGGCCTCTTCCACCGGCAACAACGGTGATGGGGGCGGAGAAAATATCTTTGACCTGGTCGATGTCAGTGGGTTAACGTATGACTATGTGCTGGTCAATCAGCCCGCCCTGACGGCAATCATCCCCGCAGATTGGTCAGATGTTAGCAGCAATGACTGGATTGACGATGAAGAGGTCCAACTTGGCTATACGCTGTCGGCTTCATCAGACATTGCAGCCTATAATGACAACTGGGTTACGTCCGGGATCTACGTGCGTAGCGCCACCGGGCTGGAAAATGAACTCGACATCAACGACCTGCTCGACTCGGTTGATCTACGCGACACCTGCACCTATGATGACCGCTACACCCACAGCCACACCATCTATGGTATCACCTACGAAGGGGCCTATGATCTCTACACGGATTGTGATGGGGAAGCGAACGCCTTTGCCTATCTCGTGGTCCAATCCACCGATTTAAGCCAGGCAGTGCTACTCGAATTTCTGGCTGCCACTGAGGCCGATGTCGAGGCCTTCGGCGTTTTGCTCGACAGCTTTTACATTGGTGACGTTGTGGCGGACGAAAACGCAACAGAGGAAGCCGCGACCGATGAATACATGGTGATCAACGATGAAACCGAGACGTTGGTCGTCCGGGTGCCAACCGACTGGAGCGATATCACCAGTGGCGATTGGGAGCTTGATGGCCGTGTCGTTGGCATCCAATTGCAAGCCTCAACCGACCTTGAGGCCTATAACGACGGCTGGGATACGCCGGGCCTTTTCTATGCAACTTCCTCTGAATTTAACGGCTCGGAACCAAGTGAGCTATTGGATGCCATTGATTTTTCGGAGAGTTGCGACAAAAGTGATCGCTTTGAGTATGATGACGGTATCTTCCTCGGCCACTATGACCTGTGGGAAAATTGCGGCGGCACAGAGACCAACATTGTCTTCCTCGCCGCTATCCCGACCGAACAGCCATCTTATGTCGTGCTGCTTGGTGTGCAGATGCCATCGGCCGGCGATTTTACCGTGCTTGACGAAATCTTCAAGAGTTTCAATCTCAATCTGGCGCCGGATGGCCTCGGCAATACCACCCCAACCGCCCAGGTCGTCGTTGATGCGTTGAATGTACGGAGTGGTCCCGGGACCAACTATGGTCGTATCGGTGGGGTCAGTCGGGGCGAACAGTTGATCGTGCTCGGCGAGTATAACAACTGCAGCTGGCTCAATGTGCAGACGCGCGGGGAGTTGGTTGGCTGGGTATCGGGCAGTTCCCAATTTGTGAACTTTGCGGCCAACTGCGCCGAGATTCCCACGGTTGAACCACCCGCTCCGCCGCAGAACAGTGGCAGCGGCGCCCGCTCCGGCGGCAGCGGTGCTGTCGGCGGCAAAGGGTGTTACCTCTTCCAGAATGCGTTGGGACCAGAACTCACCATCACCTACACGCGGCGTGGCGATGGTTGGAATGTTACCTTCAAGGTCCCACCGGATGGTGAGGTGCGGCAATGTTTTGATCCCGGGAACTACACCTACACTCTCGACGCGCCACCGCCCTGGGGTTCAACCAACGGGGAGATGACGGTGAGCGCCGGCGACAACTATCTCTTCCCGATTACGCCGGGTGAGTAATCCGACATGGGACAACCCTTGCAGGAAGGGGCAATAACACGGTTTGCTGATGGGATTGCCCCTTCCTGCAAGGCGGTACCTCTGAACCGGTACGAACGTCGACAAGAGAGTTGAGGAAAGCGCTCGCATGCAGCACAAAGTTGCATGCGAGCGCTTTTTTGTTAGGGACTATTTTGCCAAATGGTCAATCGCCACGTACTATGGTTGAAACGGGGAACGCTGTTTTTGCGTACTGTCCGTGCGGTTCGGTGATATAGATGTTCAGATAATGTTTCGGGGTAGGCACCCAAAGGGTTCCCGCCGCTTGCCGGTGCCCGCTGTGGGCAACCGCAAGGGATTGCCCCTACGAGCACGGATCTTTTTCTGAACGTCTATAGAAACACGCGCAGGCCTATGCAGCCACCCGTTGATGATGTTGACGAGCCAAAGGAATTGTCTGTGAATACCCAATACGATCTCTATAGCGATGCAGTGAAAGCCAATCCCTACCCTACCTACGCCGCCTTGCGCGCCGAGCAACCGGTATCGCGTCAACCGGCGGCAGAGGGTGACTATACGATATGGCATGTGACCCGCTACGCCGAAGCGGAGACGGTTTTGCGCGACCACAAGCGCTTCGTGAAAAATTTCCGTAACACCCGCACACCGGAAGAACTGGCCCAGATGCCGCCGCTGACACGTCTAGGCGAGTTGCTCGATGGCCATATGCTCAACAAAGATGGCGAGGACCATCAGCGGCTGCGCAACCTGGTGAACAAGGCCTTTACGGCACGCATGGTCAACAGCATGCAGCAGCGGGTGCAGCGCATTGCAGACGAACTGCTCGACCGTGTCGCAGCACGAGGACAGATGGATTTGATTGACGATTATGCCTTTCCCTTGCCGATTGTGGTGATTGCCGAAATGCTTGGAGCACCGGCCAAAGATCGGTCGCGCTTTCGTGCGTGGTCCGATGCCTTTGTGGTCCCGGCCCGTTCCGAAGAGGAGTGGCGTACACATGAAACGCTGCTTCATGAGTTTGTCAATTATCTCGGCGCACTCTTTGCCGAACGGCGCCGCGTGCCCCAAGCCGATCTGATCACGGCGTTGCTCCAGGCCGAAGAGGCCGGGGATCAGCTAAGCGAAGAGGAACTCTATGCCATGGTGGTGCTGCTCATTGTTGCCGGCCACGAGACTACAGTTAACCTCATCGGCAATGGCACACTGGCTCTACTACGCAATCCTGAACAACTCGCCTATCTGCGCGCCCACCCGGAAAAGATGGCCGACGCGGTCGAAGAGCTGCTGCGCTATGATGGCCCGGTGGAACGGGCCACACTGCGTTTTGCTGCCTATGATACCGAGTTAGCCGGTCAGCAGATCAAACGGGGCGAGCCCGTTGCCGTGGTGTTGGGCAGTGTCAACCGCGATGGGAGTCAGTTCACCCATCCCGAAACGCTCGATCTCACGCGTACAAACAACCGTCACATGGCCTTTGGGTATGGTGTCCACTACTGTGTTGGTGCGCCATTGGCACGTATGGAAGGACGGATTGCGCTCAATGCCTTATTACAGCGCTTGCCCGACCTGCGGCTGGCGACACCGGTGGAAGCAATCCAGTGGCGCTATAACCCGATCTTGCGCGGCATGCACCATCTACCGGTAGCATGGGGGAATGATGGATAAACAACCCAACAGCTACCACTGTTTTATCTGTGGCGTCCAAAATGTCGCTGGGGTGCAGGTTGCCTTCTATGAAACAACCGGGGCCGATGGAACCGCCGAAGTCCTCGCCCGTTTCACGGCGCGTGCGATCCACCAGGGCTATCCGGGGCGCATGCATGGGGGTGTCGCCACCGGCATCCTCGACGAGACCATTGGCCGCGCCATCAATATTGGTGTCGGCGCAGATGCCCCCCAATATTGGGGTGTCACCGCGGACATCAACTTGCGCTTTCATCAGCCTGTTCCGCTCGATGTCGCACTCACGGCGCGCGGGCGCATCACCAAAGAACACCGACGCCTCTTTGAAGGGAGCGGCGAGCTGTACTTACCGGATGGGTCGGTGGCCGTGAGCGCCACCGGGAAATATTTCAAAATGACACTCGACGCGATCTCAGCCATCGATCCCGACACCCTCGGCTGGCGAGTCTACCCCGACTAATTCTTCCACAAACAAAGCCTAACCGCTTGCCACAGATTTGTTTCCGCCGGCACACCCCAACCTTGTTTGCCACCATCTTAGTGTACAAAAAACACTAAATCTAAGTGATGATTTGACAATAAGCTCATTGCGGTGTATCATCGCGCCAAGTGTCATTTAGACACAAAGCCACGGTTGCCGTCGATAGTTTCTCACAAAAAGTTTCGTGCCGCTTCTACCGGCGGTGCCAAGTGCACTCAGCACGAATCTTTTTCAGCACCACCAAGGTGTACCAGGCATACCGTTGCTTAGCCGGAAAAGCAGTTGAATAGGAAAGAGAAAGAGAAAGAGGATGAGATGAACAGAAACCAACGCTCCCCTACTCTCGACACGGAGGAGTTACAATGTACTGTGCAACGCGCGCTGGCGGAAGACATTGGCGATGGCGATGTCACAACCTGCTGCACCGTATCACCGGATGCGATCTATGAGGGAACCTTTATCGCCAAGGCAACGGGCGTCCTTGCCGGCCTGGCAGTGGTCGAGCAAACCTTTCAGGTGATGAATGCGGGTAGAGCTACTCCTCTCGTGTTTCAGTGCCAGGTCGCGGATGGGGAGCTGGTTGAACCCCGCACAGTGATCGCCACCGTGCAGGGCGCAGGACAAACCCTGCTCAGCGCCGAACGCACCGCGCTCAACTTCTTGCAGCGGATGTCCGGCATCGCCACGTTGACACGCCACTATGTCGATGCGGTGGCCGGGACCAATGCCGTGATTCTTGACACGCGCAAAACTGTGCCGGGGCTGCGCATGCTCGACAAATTGGCGGTTCAGTTGGGCGGTGGGCAGAACCATCGCATCGGGCTTTTTGATATGGTGCTCATCAAAGAGAATCACGTGGCAGCCGCGGGCGGCATCACGGCGGCAGTCGAACGGGTGCGCGCCCAGGATGAGCGACACCGCAAGATCGAGGTGGAGGTGCGCAATCACGACGAGTTGCGGGAAGCGCTTGCCCTCAACGTTGACCAAATCATGCTCGACAATATGAGCCTGGAGGAGATGCGTGCAGCAGTACAGATAACCGCCGGTGCTGTCCCTCTGGAGGCGTCGGGCAATGTCTCGCTGGAGACGGTACGATCCATTGCCGAGACCGGCGTTGATTACATTTCAGTGGGCAAGTTGACCCACTCGGTAGCGGCACTGGATATCAGTTTTTTGCTCAAAGCAGTTGTGGATGAGAGGAGCCAGTGATTGGTCGGGAGCCATCACTGGGCAATAGAGGAGAATAGAGATGGCAATGCAAGCCAATTCAATCGAAGAGATGTATGAGAAGATGGCCGCGCGCCTCCACGATGTCGTGCCGGATGTCGAGTTGCGGATCAAGGCCGAAGTCGCCTATGAGATCAACCGCCTCAAAGTTGAGAAAAATGCGGTGATCCTGGGGCACAATTACATGGAGCCGGCGCTCTTCCATTCTATCCCCGACTTTGTGGGAGATTCACTGGCACTAAGCCGCCTGGCTGCCCAGACCGATAAAGATGTGATTGTCTTTTGCGGCGTCGAGTTCATGGCCGAAACAGCTAAGTTGCTCAATCCGGAAAAGACCGTACTCGTACCGGCTGAACGCGCCGGCTGTTCGTTGGCGGAAAGCATTACCGCTGACGATGTACGGGCACTGAAAGCTCGTTTTCCCGGAGTGCCGGTTGTGACCTATGTCAACACCTATGCCGACGTGAAAGCCGAGAGCGACATCTGTTGCACCTCGGGCAATGCGGTGGCCGTGGTCGAGTCGCTGAACAGTGACACGATTATTTTCTTGCCCGATGAGTATCTGGCCGGCAATGTGGCACGGGAGACGGGCAAGCGCATTGTCTTCCCACAGGTCCACCGCAACGGTAACACATCGATCACGTTGGAAGATTCGGGGGCCTTTGACTTTGTCGGTTGGCACGGGCGTTGCGAGGTGCACGAGCGCTTTACCGTCGCCGACATCAACAACGTGCGCGCCCAATTTCCCGATGTGACGATCCTGGCCCACCCCGAATGTAGCCCGGAAGTGGTGGCGGCATCTGACTTCTCCGGCAGCACCACCGCCATGATCCGCCACGTCGAGCAGACCAACGCGCCGCGCTACCTGCTGCTGACCGAGTGCGCCATGGGCGACAACATTGCCGCCGAAAACCCCGACAAAGAGATGTTGCGCCTCTGTAGCGTGCGCTGTCCGCACATGAACCAGATTACGCTGGAAGATACGTTGAATGCGCTGCGCTACAACCAATACGAGGTCCATGTACCGGAAGATGTGCGTGTGCGTGCGGCCCAAGCCGTCGAACGCATGATTGCGATCGGATAACAGTATCCCGTAGGGGCATGGGGACGGGCGGAAGCAAGATTGTCTAGAGACCACATCGTTTCTTCGCCCGTTCCCGTGCCCGCTGCACCCGACGACATGGCTCTGTCCTAGCAATGCCATGCCGAGCGGCGGGCACGCCATCGGGCGGTTAGATAAGGTTGACGTTTTAAAGCGATAGGCCGCCCGCCGCCATGCCCCTCCGGGTGACGATGGGCAGCAAGTTATGTTAGCAAGAATCGAATATGATAACTCAATCAACTGACCTAATTGAAACGGACGTTCTTATTATCGGCACCGGCGTCGCGGGCTGTACGACGGCGCTAACGCTGGCCGATGCGGGCGTGGCGGTGACCGTTGTCACCCGTGGCCGCGCGCCGCAGGATTCCAATACCTATTGGGCACAAGGTGGGATCATTTACCAGGGTGCCAACGATTCACCAGAGTTACTAGCGGCAGATGTCGAGCGCGCGGGAGCCGGCCACTGCTATCCCAAAGCGGTGCAAATTCTGGCCGAACAAGGGCCGGCGTCGGTACGGCGCGTTCTACTGGAGCGGACAGCGGTAGCCTTCGACCGTTCTCCAACCGGTGATCTTTCGCTGGCACTCGAAGGCGGCCACACCATCCCGCGCATTATTCACGCCGCGGATGCCACGGGCAAGGCCATTGAAATTGCCCTGCTCAACGCGCTCCGTGCGCATCCCAACATCACACTGTTGACCGGCCACACGGCCATCGATCTGCTCACCCCTTCCTACCAGGGGCGCAACCGGCTGCTGGTCTATGAGCCGCGCAACTGTGTGGGTGCTTATCTGCTCGATCAGGACGGTGGCCGGGTGCTCCGTTGCCTGGCGCGCAAAACGGTGTTGGCAACGGGTGGGCTGGGGCAGATCTTTCTGCGTACGACCAATCCGGCCGGCGCGCGCGGGGATGGACTGGCGATGGCCTATCGCGCCGGGGTTCACACAATCAATGCCGAATTTGTACAGTTTCACCCAACCACTTTTTATGCGCGCAACGGTGCCCGCTTTCTTGTGTCGGAGGCTGTGCGGGGTGCCGGGGCGCGGCTTGTGCACGCCGACGGCGAACCTTTTATGGACCAATACGCACCGGAGTGGAAAGATTTGGCGCCGCGTGACGTCGTGGCACGCAGCATTCACAAGGAGATGCTACAGCGCGACCTGCCCAATGTCTATCTCGACCTGCGCTCCTATATCGATCGGGCAGAAATCCTCGACCACTTCCCCACGATTTATGAACGTTCGTTAGAATTTGGCGTTGACATCACCACCGATCTGGTGCCGGTTGTGCCCGCGGCCCACTACTTCTGTGGCGGCATTCGGGTCGACGAGTGGGGGCGGACGACGCGGCGTGACCTCTATGCCGTGGGCGAGGTCGCCTGTACCGGCGTACACGGTGCCAACCGACTGGCAAGCACCTCGTTGTTGGAAGGATTGGTCTGGGGGGAACGGGCCGCGCAGCACATACACCGGCAGTTGGCCGACACGGAACCCTTTGCCGCCGATGAGATCCCACCGTGGCAGAGTGCGGGCAGTGAAAGTGCCGATCCGGCGCTGATCAGCCAGGACATGAGTTCAATCAAGCATATCATGTGGAACTATGTGGGGTTGGTACGCACGGCGCCGCGGCTGGAACGGGCGCAGCGCGAGTTGCGCCGCTTGGAAACCGAGATCGAGCAATTTTATCGCCGCACGCGGGTGACGGATGAATTGATTGGCCTGCGCAATGCGGTACGCGCGGCGATTATCGTGGCCGACGCGGCGACGCGCAATCGGGAGAGCGTGGGCTGTCATTACCGGGAGTAGGGTACGGTGGCAAGTAATATGACATGTTTTGCCGACGAATAGAGTTCGCAGTTTGCCCAACACCGTCACTCCAAGTACACTATCCCCCATGAACCGAGAAGCGCACGCCAATGGCGTCATTACCTACACCTTTGAATCGTTAACCGACCACCCTGTCAACGCGCACATCAGCACGCGCCACGGCGGTGTTAGCCCGGCGCCATGGTCATCACTCAACATGAGCATTGCCCGCGGTGATAGCCGCGAGCGGGTTGAAGAGAACCGGGAACGGTTGACTGCCGCCATTGGCGTGGTAAGCAGCAAACTCGTACGCTGTCGGCAGGTGCATGGGACGGGCGTCGCCAAAGTCGACATGAGCGATGCGGACAGTTGGCTCGATGGCACCGATGGCCTCGTGACCGATACGCCGGCGTTGCCACTGCTGTTGCTTTTTGCCGACTGCACACCCATCCTGCTCTATGACCCCGAACACCACGCCCTGGGCGTCTGCCATGCCGGCTGGCGCGGTACAGTCAACGGCATGGCCGCGGCAACGCTCTGGATGATGCAAGCCGCGTATGATACTCAGCCGGCCAATGTGATCGCCTGTATCGGGCCCAGTATTGGACCAGAGAGCTACGAAGTCGGCGATGATGTTTGGTCCATGGCTCACGCCAAACTCAACGGCCCGGAACGGTTTTTTACCTTCCCCAATGGCCCAGCGGCCAAACCCTACTTCAATTTGTGGGCCGCCAACGCCGCGCAATTGATGGAGGGAGGAGTTTTGTCCACCAATATTGAAATTAGTGGTATCGACACGGCCAAGGCGACCGTCGATTTTTTCAGTCACCGCGCCGAGCAAGGGCGCTGTGGGCTCTTCACGATGATTGCCTGGCTCACGCCACCCACCGTATAGCACCTCCCGTGCCCTACCCTCTCCAAACGTTCCGCCCACGTTTGGCCTCCAGTGCATAATCATCTGGAAGATGCCCTGATCTTGTTGCACAATCACAGTTGTTTTCCCACAAAAACACAGCTACATTAAGGTTCCGTTCGTTTGAGCGCTTACCACAACCCAATTACCGGGAATTTACCGATAGACATCGGCCCAGTCTGCGCTAGACTAG
>ERZ795053.6861-NODE-6861-length-11170-cov-4.470355_pt1 | contig 11170 bp, 10 predicted proteins | sample MGYA00375137_ERZ795053 | MGnify/ENA primary metagenome ERZ795053 (study PRJEB30182, sample SAMN05720284) | activated sludge metagenome | isolation source: Anaerobic digester | place: Hong Kong | collected 2014-12-17 ... | reverse complement strand
CCTTGGCCGACCCACTGACCCGTACCTATGCGGCCAAGGTGACCTTCGTGGATGCGGACCCTGCGGTGAGGCTGGGCATGACCGCCTCGGTGCGCGCCAGTCGTCGGCTGGCGCTGCCGGCCATCCATCTGCCATTAACAGCGTTGATCGAGCAGGACGGCCAACCGGCGGTGTGGGTGGTGGACCCCAAGAATCTGAAGGTCCTCCGACGCCGGGTCGAACTGGGACCCTTCCACGAGGATCAAGCCACTATCGCCCGGGGTTTGGCGCCCGGCGAGCGGGTGGTGACCGCCGGCGTTCACAAGCTTTACCCGGAGCAGTCGGTTCGGTTGCTGGATGATTAGATCAGCCCAGTCCGGCGCGCCTCGGCTTCGATCAGCGGGTCAACGACTTCAAACATTTGCTGCAGGATCGGACGTTGCGCTTTATCGGCCATGGCGCGCTCGGCGGAATAATGAAACGGTGCGCGAGCGCCATGATACTCGGTCAACTCGCCGATTTGCTGGAAGGAAAAGCCCATGATGCGCAACTGTCGCGCCAGCCACGGCTCCATCACCGACAAACTGTCGCGCCGTCCGGACAGGGGAGCTACCGAGAGTATGGCCAGGAACAAGGCCATGCTGATAAGCGGAAAGGTGCGGACTTCTAGTTCGCTGCTGATTTGCAGGCTTTGCGCCGCGCCTGTTGGCGAAACGGATTCGCCCTGACGGCGGCGGAAATGGCCCGAAACCGCCAGACGGGAAATTTCGCACAAGCCCGCGCGGGGCAACTGGGCGGGATGCGTCGGACCTGGATACAGACAGGCGCCGCAATAACGCTCGATAGGCAGGGGTGCGTGGGGATCGTCTTGCCGGGTGTGGATGAGCCGGACGCAACCCGCAGGAAATTCGCTGCGCCGATGCAGAATCAGGCAATGCAGCGCCTGATCATCATATTCATCTTGCTCCAACCCGCCCGGGCAATCTTCCTCGCGCTCGAAATGAAATTCCTGACAAAACACCTCATAGCGAAGCTGATGCGCTTTTTTCATCAACTCTGGCGTGTTGGCGATCACGATTTCGAAGTAGAGCGGAAATCCCTCCATCAATTCCTTAAAGTCTCTCATGACACCGTCGCTCGTGTGGTTCAATGGTAAGCATGCAGTTCCTTCTCCCCAACCCCTCTCCCGCAAGCGGGCGAGGGGAGTGAACGGTTATGTTCGATGAATGACCCATCACCTGGTCCGGGTTAAAGCGTGGGTTTCAATGGGACAATTCGTAACCCTTACACACTACAGAGTATAGTCAATCGAGCGATGCCGCAAACGCGCGAATGCCGTATACTGAAATGCGATGCACAACTATCGTGATTTCCTTGCTCACCGTACTGGATGACGCATCATGAAAGGCCCCAATCTGTCCGCCTGGGCAATTAACCATCCCCCTCTCATTCGTTATTTGATTGGTTTGCTCCTGCTGGGCGGCGCCTATGCCTATTTTACGCTCGGGCAGATGGAGGATCCGGAATTTACCGTCAAGGTCATGATCATCAAGGTCTATTGGCCGGGATCGACGGCCGGCGAGATGGCTCGGCAAGTCACTGACAAACTCGAGAAGAAGCTTCAGGAAACGCCCCGGCTGGATTTCATTCGCAGTTACTCCAAGCCAGGCGAGGCGGTGATCTTCATTCACCTCAAGGAATCCGCCCCGCCTCGGGCAGTGCCGGGCATCTGGTACCAGGCGCGTAAAAAAGTTGGCGACATGCGCCATGAGTTGCCGGAGGGTGTGCAAGGGCCGTTTTTCAATGATGAATATGACGATATTTTCGGCTCAATCTACGCCTTTACCGCGGACGGGTTCAGCTATGCCGAACTCAAGCGCTATGTCGAATATGCACGTCAGGAGGTGTTGCGGTTGGACTATGTCAACAAGGTCGACATTATTGGCGTTCAGGATGAAAAAATTTTCATTGAAATGTCGGATCGCAAGCTGGCGGCGCTGGGCGTTAATCCCTTACCGGTGTTTTCCCTGCTGGCGGCGCAGAACGCTATGGAGTCGGCGGGCGTCGTTGTGACTCCGGACCACCGGACGCCGTTGCGAGTGGAAGGTCATTTTGACTCGCTGGACAGCATTCGCGGCATCGGCATTCGCGCAGTCAACGGACGCATTTTCAGCTTGGGCGATGTGGCCGAAATCTGGCGGGGGTATGAAGATCCGCCGGTTTTCAAAATGCGCTATATGGGTCAAGAAGCCATTGGTCTGGCGGTCTCCATGGTCAAGGGCGGCGACATTCTAGCCCTGGGAGCGGAGTTACGCCGGGTCTTTGCTCAACTGCAAGCCGAGTTGCCCATCGGCATTGATATTCACCAGGTTACCGATCAGCCGCGCGTGGTCCGCTCGGCGATCAATGAGTTCATGAAGACCTTTCTGGAAGCCCTGGCGATCGTGTTGGCGGTGACCTTTTTCAGCCTGGGCTGGCGGGCTGGGGTGGTGGTGGCGTTGTCCATCCCGCTGGTATTGGCCATGACCTTCCTGGCCATGAAATGGTTTGGCATTGACCTGAATCGCATTTCGCTCGGCGCGCTGATCATTGCCCTGGGTCTGTTAGTGGACGACGCAATCATTGTTATGGAAATGATCGACCGGAAGCTGGAACTGGGCTGGGATGCGGTAAGGTCGGCGACCTTTGCCTATACCAGCACGGCTTTTCCGATGTTGACGGGAACGCTGGTGACCGTGGCCGGTTTTCTGCCGATTGGTCTGGCGCAATCGGCGGCGGGGGAATACACCTTTGGCCTGTTTGCGGTGGTGGGCATCGCCTTGATCAGTTCCTGGCTGGTGGCGGTGCTGTTCACGCCGTATCTGGGTTACGCGCTGTTGGCCAATAAGGGGGAGTTGGAGGAAACCGCGCAGCGTCCGGCGACCGGTCTGCGCGGCTGGCTCCACCGCCGGCGCGTGGCTTACCAGGACTGGGCGATTCGTCTGGAAGAAACGATCAACGATGGGTTGTTGCGCTGGGTGCAAGGGTGTTTGCTGCACTACCGGTGGGTGATCGGTCTGACTGTGGCGATTTTCCTGCTGGCGGTCGCCGGTTTCGGTTTTGTACCCCAGCAGTTTTTTCCTTCTTCCGCCCGACCAGAGTTACTGGTGGATGTCTGGTTGCCGGAAGGCGCGTCGCTGGCGGCGACCGAGGCCGAGGTGCGCCGGCTGGAGGAACGGTTGATGCAACAGGCGGGCGTGGTCAATGTGGTCAGTTACGTCGGCGATGGCTCGCCCTATTTTTATCTGGCGATGGAGCCGCAGTTGCCGCATTTCAACTATGCGCAGATGGTGGTGATGAACCGCGACGAAGCGGCGCGCGAGGCGACGCTTGGACAATTGAAGCAGTGGTTTGCCGAAGATTTCCCGCTGGTGCGCGGACGGGCGTCCCGGCTGGAGAATGGGCCGCCGGTCGGTTACCCGGTGCAATTCCGCGTCGTGGGGCCGGATCCGCAGACGCTGCGCGCTATTACCACGGAACTGATCAACATCATGCGCGCTAATCCCAAAGCGCTGGACATTAACACGGACTGGCGAGAAATGATCCTGAGCGTGCGTTTGCGCGTGGATCAGGACAAGGCGCGGGCGCTGGGCGTCAGTCCGCAGAACCTGGCGCGCAATCTGAACAATATCCTGAATGGCTTGCCGATTACGCAGTATCGGGAAGGGGATCAGACCATTGATGTAGTGCTGCGTGGACATCAGGATGCGCCCGGTAATCTGGAGAATCTTAAGGATTTACAAATTTACACTGACAATCAGCGCTTTATTCCACTGGGCCAGATCGCTTATATTGAAAAGACCTTTGAGGAAGGCATTATTTGGCGACGCGACCGGTTTCCGGCGATCACGGTGCGCGCCGAGATACCGGATGGGGTGCAGCCGCTGGATGTTACGGTGGAGATTAATCGCGCTTTGGAACCGTTGCGCACGCGCTTGCCGGCCGGGTACCGGATTGAGATCGGCGGGGCGATGGAGGCCAGCACCAATTCGCAGGGATCGATTTTCGTGGTCATGCCATTGATGGCGGCGATTATTCTGACGCTGTTGATGTTCCAGTTACACAGCTTCGCGCGCACGGTGATGGTGTTGTTGACTGCGCCGCTGGGCTTCATCGGCGTGACGCTGTTCCTGTTGTTGTTCCAGCAGCCATTCGGTTTTGTGGCCATGTTGGGGGTCATCGCGCTGTCGGGGATTATTATCCGCAACGCGGTGATTCTGCTGGATCAGATTGACCAGGATCTGGAGGCGGGCATGACGCCCTGGGATGCGGTGATCAGCTCTACCGTGCGCCGGTTCCGGCCCATCATGCTAACGGCGCTGACGGCGATTTTGGCGCTCGTTCCCTTAACGCAGAGCACCTTCTGGGCGCCGATGGCCATTGCCATCATGGGGGGCTTGCTGGTGGCGACTGCCCTCGACCGGTTGACCTTGCCGGCGTTGTACGCAGTCTGGTTCCAGGTGCGGCCTAATCCTCCGGTCTCGTGAATCTCCGCAAGTTGACAACTCTCAGATTAGAGACTACATATCATTGAGTGTATGTAACACTTAGGTCGTTGTGTCGTTTCTTTTAATCAAGGGGGGATTTATGAAGTTATCAGTACGAATCGCTTCAATTATTCTGTCAGGACTGTTTTTGGCGACAGGTGTAGCAAATGCCACGGGTTGGGAAGAAATTTCTTTAGAGGGATTGGTAAACGGTAGTGGGAAATTGCTGGACAGAAGTGGAAATGTCATTAAGGACCAAGGTCAACAGGCCCTAGTACCTAGTTGTGCCTCAGAACTCTTTGGTCCGTTCCGCTTCTTTGTCCAGACTGGCGTTTCGAGCAAGCTGTTAATCCTGCACGATGGTGGCGGCGCATGTTGGGAAGCCAAAACTTGCTCCGCGCCGTTTGATGTGCTGCCCCCTCCCAATGGGATTTATGATCGGACAGTCAGCGAGTTCGTGGATGAAGAAGGTGATTTCTTCTTTGCATCCGGCACTCCTGCCGGCGGTATTCTGGACAGCACTTCTTCTGACAATCCTTTCAAAGACTGGACCAAGGTCTTCATTCCCTACTGCACGGGTGACGTGGGCTGGGGAAACCAGGATACCCGCTATGCTTACCCGTCTATAAATCGGCCCAAGGGGCAACCCTTCTTCACGGTCCACCATCGAGGATACGCCAATATTCGCGCGGTGCTGCGCTGGGTGGAGGACCGCTACTCAGGACAAACGCCCAGCAAGATCATGATTGCCGGAACGAGCGCCGGCGCTTACGCTGCGCCGCTCGTAATCCTTCCGGAGGTGAAAAAACTCTTTCCCTCGGTGCAAGACACTTATGTAATCGCTGATAGCGGCAATGGGATAGTCACGGATCAGTTCATCAGCGACGCCAAAGCAAACTGGGGGCTAGATCGCACATTGCCCGATTATCTGCAGGAAGTGTTTGCTCAGGGCGCTAACGGGTTACCCGTGCGTTTGTATGGTCAGTTGGCCGTGCGCTATCCCACGACCCGCTTCGGGCAATTCCAGAACGCCTATGACGGCATCCAAACTGTCATATACAACATAATGAAAAATATCGATAATCCTGCTTTATGGAATGACTCGGGGGCGCTTTTGGCATCGCTCATCGAGTGGAGCGCCAGTGCGCGTTTAGCGGTCAATCTGTCGGCTTGGGCGCTCAACTATCGTTTCTACACGGCTGCTGGCACGGAGCATCTGGTTTTGGTGAATGTACCGCCAGGGGCTGGCTTTTGCTCGGATAATTTCGACACCGAGAGTTCCGCGGGCGGATTGCTATTCCGTGACTGGGTCAACGATATGGTCAACAAACCGTTCCTGGGGTCGACAGGCAACTGGCGCAACGCCACCTGTTTCCCCAACTGCCTCCAGCCGCCGCAACCGAATTGCCAGCTGTCGGTAACGCCCTAGGCGCTGTCCAAATAAATAGCTCCAGGGCAATGCCCTGGAGCTATTGGAATCCGGAATCATGAAGGATGATGTATGCACTATGTCGATCCGTTAACGGATTTTGGGTTCAAAAAGATTTTCACCGAGCCGCCGGGTCAGCCGCTGTTGATCAGTCTGCTCAATGACGTGCTGGCGTTGTCCGAGCCGATTACGGCGGTGCGGTTGGAGAATCTGGAGCAGTTGCCGGATACGCCGGCGCAACGGCGCATGGTTTATGATCTGTTGTGCGTGGATCGGTTGGGACGCACCGTGCTGGTCGAGGTGCAGCGGGCGCACCAAACGTATTTCAAGGATCGGACGCTGTTCTACGCCAGTCAGTTATTACGCCGCCAGGGCCAGGCCGGGGCGGATTGGAATTATCGCTTGCAACCGGTGTATGTGATTGCCATTTTGAAGGAGGCGTTGACCAAAGCCGCCTTCCGGCGGGTGACACTGAAAGACGAGGCGAACGCGGTATTTTATGACAAGTTTGGCCTGGTGTTCATCGAGATGCCGTCGTTTGGCAAGACAGTGGATGAATTGGAGACCCATCGGGATCGCTGGTTGTATTTTCTGAAACATGCCGGGGAGTTGGAAGCCATGCCGACCATTTTCAAAGACGATGTGATTGAACGGGCGTTTACGATGGCCGAGTTATATGCGCTGAGTCCGGAGGATCGGCAACGTTACGACGAGGAGTTAAAGCATTACCGGGATGCCCTGAACATGCTGGATACCGCCCGGGAACAAGGCCGCCAGGAAGGCCGCCAGGAAGGCCGCCAGGAAGGCCGCCAGGAAGGCCGCCAGGAAGGCTTGCAAGAGGCAGTGAATCGGCTGATCACGTCGGGGATTCCGGCAGACCAAGCCCGGCGGTTGCTGGGGTTGGATTAGAATCCAGGGCGTTGAAGATCCCCCAGGGCGTTGCCCCGTGGGGAATTTCAGGCTTGGACTCGGGCTAATGCGCATCGTCCTGGGCGGCGCCCCGGTTGTGCTGATCAAAACGGCGGGGCCGGAAGTCGTCGGGGACTTGCATTTCGAACAGATCGTCGTGAATCTGCGCCAGGTACAGCCCTTGCGCCAGCACTTGGGAGATCAGCGCCTCCGGAATGTCGACAGCGGCGAGAATGCCGTAGAGCGCTTTGTCGCGATGTTCGGGAAACCAGACCGGAAAGCGTTCCAGGATTTTGAGGATTTGTTCAATATCTTTTTCCCGCAAGTGGCTTTTGACCTCGACGACGTAGGCGGCGTTGATGTCGCCATTGGCGTAGGCTAATACGTCGATTTCCAGGTGCTGGCCCTCACGGTTGAGGCGCACGCTGGGGCTGACCGTGTCGACGCCGAAACGCTGGCGGAGAATTTTCTGCATGGAAGGCAGAGCCAGCCCTTCGGTGAAGCTGCCGAATTTGTTGCCCAATCCGCCAATCTGCTGACCCAATTCTTTAATGAGGCGGTCGGTTTCCTGGAACTTGCGGTCGGTTTCCTGGAACTTGCGGTCGGTTTCCCGGAACAAGGCCCAGATGTCATCGAGGGTAGCGGGCGTACTCATGAGTAAGTTTCTGTTGGCTGTAAATACTTGGGCAGGCATTCTATCTCCAGTACGGCGTGAACTTCTGCCTGTGTCGGAAAATTTTACACCCTGCTAAGAACAGCGATCCATGACCGAAACCCGCATAATCAGCCCCTCCAGCGCCGAAAATCGGGTCAATGGGGGTTGGGGGCGCCTGTGCAATTCCAGAGCTTGTCGGAAAATTTTACACGTTATCGGCGGCTAATCGGACTGGAATAAAACGGACTGAAATATATAAAATATATAAAAATTATATACTTATATAAAATATCCTTTCGTTTTGTTGTTTCAGAGATTCCTTGAAGACTGTCAGAATTTTTTACAGTTGGGATTGATTGTGCTGGCCAATATAAAGGTAATTATTTGTTATTATTTATTTTAATTTAAATGGCATGGAAGATGCTTTTTCCATCAACAAGATTTTCCAGTCACCCATAAGCTTGATGAGGATTAAATGATGAAAACGAAATTGACCAAACTGGCAGCAGGCGTTGTGTTGGGCTTTGGTCTAGTGGGTTCTGCTAACGCCTACTTCATTGGTAGCAGTGGTAATATCGCGATCAAATTTGGCGATGTCTCTTGGCTTATCGATAGAGACAATAGTCTCGGGCTTGGAACCAATCATATTATGAGTCTTGCAGAACTACCCTTTGGCCTAAGCAAAGGAGATGAGCTGCAGTTCTCTTTCCTGGTATCATCAATACATCCCGATGATACCAGTAATCCTCCATTCCCGAACGATGTTTTACCGGGTGAAGAACTTACAGGCTTTGCCAGTGGATTGTTGGTTGATGAGCTTGGTATTGCGCCTCTGAACGGTATACCAGGGTTCGATAGCGGTGATTTTAGCATTGCTCAGAATTTTACAGGTGGCACATGGGCCGTTTACCACGACACCACTCCAGACTATAACACCTCGTCTTTGGCAAACGCTCTTACTACTAGCCAAGACGGCACTCAGATTTTTGGTGGTAGTTTTGCGTTGATTGATGGCAATAATGAATTGGTAACGCCCTATGCTGCTGAATCTGGTGCGCCTGATTCGACCTTCACCACCCAGCTTTTAATAGATTTAGATGCAGACAACAACGGTATCTTTGGCGATATCGTTACAGGTAATCAGGGTGGTAGTCGTGGCTTTCTGCACGAGACCTTTGCGGGTAATATTTTTGTTCCCGATAACTTTGGCCCGGGGAAAGAGCTTTCATTTGAAAGCACTTTGACCACCACTGGTCTGCCTGCTTGGGCAACTTTAGCGAGCAACGACCCCACCAGAGGAAAGCTGCTTCCTGAGCCAACCTCCATTGCATTAATGGGATTAGGTTTGTTGGGAATGGGTGCTACGATGCGCCGCCGCATGAAGAGCTAAACCGCTCAGCATCGTGGCCTATCCTGACGATTGAACCCCACACCCCGCCCCGGCGGGGTGTTTTTTTCTCTGTTACTCCAACCGAGATGCTCCCCGATTTCACCGCCCCGCCGCATTCAACTGCGCCAACCACGCCGCACCATCGGCGCAATCCAGCAAAGCCTCGCCCAAATCCTCTAACACTACTGGATCATTGATGTCCACCAGCCCCGGCGCGCTGCTCGCCGCCACCGTCTTCCCCAAAACGGCGGCGCACCTGACATAGCAGTACAAGCTAGAAAATCCGTGAAATACCGCTCGATCAACCCTTGACATCCTCCACTTTCACACATAGCCTGCGTCCACCGCAACCGTGTGGGAGAATGATCATGAATATTACTCTGGCCGTCGATGAATACATCGTTGAGCAGGCGCGTAAAGTCGCACAGGCGAACGGCAAAAGTCTCAACCAGGCAGTGCGCGACTACCTGGCGCAGTTAGCCAGCGCTGATCAAAACGTACTGCAAGTCGAAGCCTTCGTTGCATCCGCCAAAAACAGCCCTGGACGGCTCAATCGTTGGAAATTCGATCGCGAGCAACTGCATGAGCGTTCGTAGCTTCATCGACACCAACCTATTGATTTACGCCGATGCTTCCGACGAACCGGACAAGCAGTCGCAAGCTATCGCCGTCATTCGGGAACACCGTCTGGCGCGCACCGGCGTTATCTCCACGCAAGTTCTACAGGAATTTATCGCTACAGCCATTCGCAAACTCACTTTGCCCCCCGAACTCATCCGCGAGCGGGTCGCATTCTATAGTGGCTTCGAGATGATCAACGCCTCGGTGTCGCTTATCATGGCAGCGATCGATTTGCGAGAGCTTCATCAGCTCTCATTTTGGGACGCTATGATTGTGCAGGCCGCTCGCGCAGCCTCCTGTACCGTGCTACTGTCCGAAGACCTGCAAACCAACGCCACTCTTTCCGGGGTGCGTATCGTCAATCCTTTTGCTTAAAGTTCATAGCGCACCACCGCAAACGGATTGCGCGACGACTCCAACCTTGGGCTACCCCCTTGGGGTGATTTTTCGCCGTGTCGGCGACCACTAGATCAAAAGCAATGGCAAACATTACCGCTCCTTGGGATCATCAAGAATATCCGCTAACTTGTAATCCAGCTCCTCGCCGGTTTCAATGACGCGCACTCGCAAGGTTTCATCACCGCTCGGCAATCGCTCGCCTTGGGAAATAATCTCGTAAACTGGGCCGGATAACCCGAACCGCCGCCAGGTGCCAATCAGGGTTTGAGGTTCAATCTGCATCATAAAACGTGTCCTCCATACATTAAAATATCATCGCTCAAAACACCTTGGGCTGATACCGCCCCGGTGCAATAATCCCGTCCGGATCCAGCGCCGCCTTCAAGCGCGTCACCGTCGCCCAAAATTCATCTTCCTCCGCCGGGTTGAGCAACGCCATACCGCGCGTCGCCGCCCGGTAAAGCGGATAGCCCAGACTGTAAAGTTTCTCGACACCTTGTTCATAACACGCCACGGCCCGTGCGACTTCTTCCGAGCCCTGCGCGTCATATTCAATCGTGTACACTGCCGCCAGCGCCCGCTCATTAATCAGATTCACCGTTACATGGCAATCGAAGCCCTGCGCAGTAAATAATGCCTCCATCGCCTCGTTCACCTGCCGCAAATCCTCCGCACGACACGGTAGAATCGGCGCCATCCACAGAATGCCGACCCCATCGCCCGCCAAGTCGGCCTCGTCGCCTAAATCCGCTGGCCAACCCCTTGCTCGCCGCCAATACGCGCCGCGCAGGAAAAACCCGGTCGGTCGTCCGCTATGCATCCCGGCTAGCGCCTGGGCGGCGCGAATCTTCTTGCCCAACCCCGGCGCAATCCCCAACTCATCACAGAACCGCGCCGCCCATCCGCCCAGTTTCAATACCATTGGCGGCAAAAAAATCACGTTTGCCCGCACGCCGCGCAACGCCTGTTTCAGCAACCGCCGATGCAAGCGCACCTGCCCCCGTGGTCCATAAAACGCACCCGACATCGTCCACGCCCCAATCCCCGCCTCCCGCCGCAACTGCTGACGCAACTCGGGAGTCAACCGGGCGGCGTTTGGCAACCGGTCGCGCGGAAATGGCCCAGCGCTGGCCAACGCGCGCAGGTCATTGCCAATATGCGGCACACTGTGTAAAACCCGCTGCATCCGCAACCGCCGCAACTCGGGAAGCGCTCCCAATAAATCTGCATCCTCGGCGAACATCACTAGGAACGGACAAAAA
>ERZ795053.6859-NODE-6859-length-11174-cov-9.616512_pt1 | contig 11174 bp, 9 predicted proteins | sample MGYA00375137_ERZ795053 | MGnify/ENA primary metagenome ERZ795053 (study PRJEB30182, sample SAMN05720284) | activated sludge metagenome | isolation source: Anaerobic digester | place: Hong Kong | collected 2014-12-17 ... | reverse complement strand
CCGCGGGTCTTCGAGAAGTCGGTACAACCGATCGTGCAGCTCTATGGGCTGATGGTGCCGGGCGGCGGACGATCCGTCGCGCTCGCCGCCTTCGCCCTGCCGGCCGACCAGCTCGAATGGACGCAGCCGCCGGCCGCAGGCGGGCGAACGGTCTATTCCGTCCGGATGCTGCTCTCGCTCCTCGGGTCCGATGGTCGCCGCCTCGACGTCGACACGCTCCGCCACTTCGCCGTCCCGCGGCCGCTCGACAAGGGCCAGTACCTGAGCGGAACCCTCGAGGTGCCGCTCGCCCCGGGCCGCTACCAGGGTTCACTCCTGCTCACCCAGGCCGATGGCCGCGGTGCGGTCGCGACCCTCCCCGGGATCGGCGTGCCTTCCCCCACTGGGCGACTCGCGCTCAGTTCGATCGTCCTCGGCCGCGAATCGAGCGGTTCCCTCTGGCGGACCCCGTCAGGCGGTATTCCCCTCAACCCCCTCGGCGCCTTCACCGAGAAGGGCGAGGCCGAGCTCTACTACCAGGTGGTGGGAATGGCCCCCGGCACGCGCTACACCACCGTGCTGGACTTCGTCGAGCTCAGCACGCCCGATGAGGTGGCACTCTCACTGACCTTCGAGGACACCCCGGGCCAGCCGACGGCGGAGGTCCAGCGGACCGTGGGGCTCGCCAACCTGAAGCCGGGCCGCTATCGGCTGCGGGTCACCCTCACCGGCGGCGGGATGAGCGCCGCCGAGACGGCGATCCTGACGGTGGTGAAGCGCTAGCCGATCCGAGGCCCTTGCGAGCGGGCGGGATGGCTTGCATAGTTATGCACTATGCAAAGAAAAGTCGCCCTCGCCTTCTCCGGCGGTCTCGATACCTCCTACTGCGTCCCCCGCCTCGCCGAGCGGGGGTTCTCGGTTCATACGGTCTTCGTCAACACCGGCGGGACCTCGCCCGAGCAGCGGGCGGCGATCCTGGCCCAGGCGACCGCGGTCGGGTCGGCCGGGCACCATGAGATCGACGCCCGCGAGCTCGTCTTCGACCGGTTCGTCCGCTGGCTGATCCAGGGGAACGTGCTGCGGGGCGGGGTCTACCCGTTGTCGGTGGCCGCCGAGCGGACGCAGCAGGCGATCTCCGTCATCGAGGTGGCCCGGCAAGTGGGGGCGGTCGCGGTCGCGCACGGGTCGACGGGCGCCGGCAACGACCAGGTCCGCTTCGACGTGGCGCTGCGGGTGCTCGCCGAGGACCTCGAGGTGATCACCCCGATCCGGGAGGAGTCGCTCTCGCGCGAGGAGACGATCGCGTATCTCGAGGCGCGTGGGCTGCCGGTACCGCCGAAGTCGGGGGCCTTCTCGATCAACCGCGGGCTCTGGGGCACCACCTGGGGCGGCGGCTGGACCCATGACACCTGGGCGCCGCCGCCGGCAGAGCTGCTCGACCCGCCCGCCGACGCCCCAGCGCCGAGCGACGTGATCGTCCACTGGGAGCAGGGGGTCCCGGTGATGCTCGACGGCGCGCCAATGGCGGGGCATGCGATCGTCGATGCGCTCAGCGAGCGGTGCGCGGCCTACGGCATCGGCCACGGGATCCACACCGGGGAGACCGCCCTCGGCATCAAGGGACGGATCGGCTTCGAGGCCGGCAGTGCCCTCGTGCTGATCGCGGCGCACCGTGAGCTGGAGAAGCTGGTGCTCACCAAGTGGCAGGCGTTCTGGAAGGACCAGCTCGGCACCTTCTACGGCGACCGGTTGCACGAGGGGCACTACTTCGATCCGGCCCTGCGCGACATCGAGGCGCTGATCGGTTCGTCGCAGCGCAAGGTGACCGGCGAGACGCGCGTGCGCCTGGCGCCGGGGCGCTTCCTGGTGACGGGGGCCACGTCGCCGTGGTCGATGATGGATCGCGCGGTGGCGACCTACGGCGAGGAGAATGTCCTCTGGACGGGGGACGAGGCGAAGGCCTTCGCGCGGGTCGGCGCGATCCCGGAACTGCTGGCGATGCGCGCCGACCAGCGCGCGCAGGGCGAGGGCTGACCGATGGTGACCACGACGCGGATCCGGCTCGACCGGATCGCCTCCTCGACCCGCAACGCGGCGCTGACCGAGGAAGTGATCCTCGGCGACGAGATCATCGCCGCCGAAGGCTACGTCCTGGCGGTGCGGATCCTCGAGGACAAGGCGAACTACAACACGCTCGAGGACCTCTCGGGCCGGATGGTCACGCTGCGTGCCGGCGACGTCCTCGCCGGGACGCTCGGCACCCGGCGGGCACTGCGCGGCTACGCCGGCGACATCCCCTCGCGCATCAGCGTCGGCGACACGCTCGACGTGCTCAACCTCGGCGGGATCCTCGGGCGCTGCACCTCGGTGAACCCCGACATCGGTCCGCCGTTCAAGGCCGAGGTGCTCGGGGCGGTGCTGGCGTTCCCGGAGCTTGGCGATCGGGTCGGTCGCCCGGCCCACATCCGCGATCGGGCGATCGCGCCCGCCGAGGCGCTGATCGGGACGGTGCCGGTGGTGTACGTCGCGGGGACGTGCATGAACGCGGGGAAGACGGTGGCGGCGACCGAGCTGGTGCGGGGGATGAGTCGCGCCGGCCTCCGGGTCGCGGCGCTCAAGCTCACCGGGGTCTCGCTGATGCGCGACGCGCTCTCGATGCGCGACGCCGGGGCCGTGGCGGCGCTCACCTTCAACGACGCGGGCGCGGCGAGCACGCATGCGGGGATGACGGTGCCGGTGGCCCGCGGCCTCATCAACACGCTGCTCGCGCCGCTCGGCGCGGGGCCCGAGGTGATCGTCGCCGAACTCGGCGACGGCATCCTCGGCGAGTATGGCGTGCAGGATATCCTCCGTGCCCGCGACCTCACCGACCTCGGGGCCGCCTGGGTGATGGCCGCACCGGATCCCGTCGGCTGCTGGGGGGCGCGCGAGCTGATGACCCACGAGTTCGGCCTGCCGATCACGGTCCTCACCGGACCGGCGACCGACAACGCCGTCGGGCGCGACTACATCACCGCCACCCTCGGCCTCCCGGCGCACAATGCCCGGCGCGACGCGGCCGGACTCCTGGCCCGGGTGATGGAGGGGCTCGCGGACTGGCATGCGGCGCGGGGCACCGCGGCGTGAAGGTCACCGTGATCGGCGGGGCGGGGTATGTCGGTGGCGAGTTGCTGCGGCTGCTGCTGCAGCATCCCGCCGTCGACGAGGTCGTGGCCACCTCGCGGTCCCAGGCCGGTCGCGAGCTGGCGTCGGTGCACCCGCAGCTGACGCTGCTGAGTGATGCCCGGTTCAGCGGGGACGACCCGGTCGACGCGGCCCGCGGCCGCGACGTCGTGTTCCTCGCGCTGGAGCATGGCGAGTCCACCCGCATCATGGGCGACGTGCTCGATGCCGGCCCGGGGATGGTCGTCGACCTCGCGGCGGACTTCCGGATCCACGATGGCCGGCTTCACGAGCGCCACTACGGCCCGCACGCGGCCCCCGCCCTGGTGCACCGGTTCCGTTACGGCCTCGCCGACGTGGTGGGGGATGAACTCCGCGGTGCGCGGGCGATCGCGGCGCCGGGGTGCTTCGCGACGGCGGCGCAGCTCGCCCTCTGGGTGATCGCCGACCTGCCGCTGGCGGCTCCCCCGGTGATCTTTGCCGTGACCGGGTCGAGCGGAGCCGGGCAGGCCCCGAAGCCGACGACCCACCACCCGGCGCGGGCGCACAACCTCTTCGCCTACGGGGCGATGTCGCACCGCCACGAGGGGGAGATCCTCGAGCAGTGGCGCACCTGGCGCGGCGACCCGGCCGCCCGGGCGCGGCTGATGACCCACTCGGGGCCGTTCGTGCGGGGCATCCACGCGACGCTGCACGCGCACCTCGATGCCTCCGCGAACGTGCACGCCGACGGGGTCGCCGAGCTGGTGCGGTCCCGCGTCGCGGACCGTCCCTTCCTCCGCGTGCTCGACGCCCCGCCGGAACTGACCCACGTCGTCGGCTCGAACCTCGCGCTCCTCCACGCGGTGGCCTCACCCGACCGCCGCGAGGTGCAGGTGATGTGCGTGCTCGACAACCTCATCAAGGGCGCGGGTGGCCAGGCGATCCAGGCGATGAACCTGGCGCTCGGCCTCGATGAACGCGCCGGACTCCTCGCTCCCGGACCGATGCCGTGCTGACCCAGGACGCCGACGCGCTGCTCCCCGTCTACGCCACCTTCCCGCTGCGTGCGGTCGCCGGCCATGGCTCGTGGCTGGTCGATGACGCGGGCCAGGAATGGCTCGATGCCTATGGCGGCCACGCGGTCGCCACGTGCGGGCACTCGCACCCCGACGTGGTGCGCGCGATCGCCGAGCAGGCGGCGACGCTGCTGTTCTACTCGACGGCGGTGCCGCATGCCAACCGCGAGCGGCTCGCGGCCGAGCTGGTGCGCCGCGCCCCCGAGCCGCTCGCCCGGGTGTTCTTCTGCAATTCCGGGGCGGAGGCCAACGAGAACCAGTTGATGCTGGCGCGGCGGAAGACCGGTCGGCAGGGTGTGGTCTCGCTGCGCGGGGGCTGGCACGGCCGGACCGCCGCGACGCTCGCCTGCACCGACGGGGCGAAGTACGAGGCCGGGGCACGCCGCGCGGGGGTGCCCCTCTCGCGCAAGGTGCCGCTCAACGACATCACCGCCCTCGACGGCGCGATCGACGACACGATCGCCGCGGTGCTCATCGAACCGGTCCAGGGATTCAATGGCGCGCGGACGTGCACGCCCGAGTTCCTCCAGGCCGCGCGCGACCTCTGCGACGCGCGCGGGGCGAAGCTGCTGTTCGACGAGGTGCAGTGCGGCACCGGCCGGACCGGTCGCTTCACCGCGGCGGAGCTGTTCGGGGTGGTCCCCGACGCGCTCTCGATGGCGAAGGGACTCGCGGCGGGGCTGCCGATCGGCGCCGTGCTCTGCCGCGAATCGCTGGTCGATGACATCCAGCTCGGCGACCTCGGCTCGACGTTCGGCGGCGGCCCGGTGCCCTGCGCCGCGGCGCTCGCCAACCTCGAGGTGCTCGACCGCGAGGGACTGCTGGAGAACACCCGCACCGTGGGTGGCACGCTGGCGTGCCGGTGCGCCGGGCTCGACGCGGTCCGGGCAGTGCACGGGCGCGGCTTCCTCCTCGGGCTCGAACTCGATCGCCCCGCCGGCGAGGTGCAGCGGGCGCTGTTCGCGCGGCGGATCCTCACCGGGACCTCGACCGATCCGCACACGCTGCGGCTGCTGCCGCCGCTCTCGTTCAGCGCGGAGGAGGCGGATCTCCTCTTCGCGGCCCTGCAGGAGGTGCTCGCGTGAGCGGCCGCGACTGGCTCGCGATGGAGGAGTGGTCGGTCGAGGCGGTCGATGCGCTGCTCGACCTCGCGGCCCGCATCAAGCGGGGCGAGGTCACCGGGGGCCTCGAGCACAAGGTGCTGGCGATGGTGTTCATGGACCCGTCGCTCCGCACCCGCGCCTCGATGGAGACCGCGATGTTCCTCCACGGCGGTCACGCGCTCTGCCTCGAGCCGGGGAAGGGGAGCTGGGCCCTCGAGACCGAGCTCGACGTCGTGATGGACGGCACCACGGTCGAGCACATCATCGAGGCGGCGCGGGTGCTGTCGCGCTACGCCGATGCCCTCGCGGTGCGCTCCTTCCCCAAGGGCACCGACTGGGCGGTCGAGCGCGAGGATCACACGATCCGGAATTTCGCCCGCTACGCGACCGTGCCGGTGATCAACCTGGAGTCGTCGCGTCGCCATCCGTGCCAGGGCCTCGCCGACGCCCTCACGCTGCGCGAGCACCTCGGCGAGACCACCGGCAAGCGGTTCGTCCTCCAGTGGGCCTGGCATCCCAAGGCGCTGCCGACGGCGGTGCCGGCCAGCGCGGCGATCGCCGCGGCCCACCTCGGCATGGAGGTGGTGGTCGCCCGCCCCGACGGGTTCGACCTCGACCCGGACGACTACCGGGCCATCGGCGACCTCGCCGGGCGCCGGGGTGGTTCGCTGACGATCACCGACGACCTCGACGGCGCCATCGACGGGGCGCACGCGGTGTACCCGAAGTCGTGGGGGGCGCTCGCCCACTTCGGGCGCCCGGACGACGAGCGGGCGTCCCGCGACGGGAAGCGCGACTGGCGCCTGACGGCCGCGCGGATGGCCCGCACCGCTGGCGGCCGCGGCATCGCGATGCACTGCCTGCCGGTGCGGCGCAACGTCGAGATGGATGGCGCCGTGCTCGACGGGCCGCAGAGCGCCGTCATCGACCAGGCCGAGAATCGGTTGCATGCGCAGCGCGCATTGTTGCTGGAGTTGATCGGAAGCGGGTCCTGAGTCCCGGCACGCGGCAGGGCGGCGCGTCCCCCCACGTCTCAGGACTCAGCACTCACGACTCGCGACCAGCGAGCGTCCCACACCCATCACCGGAACGACCATGACCATCGACACCACACGCGGCATCGCCGGGCTCAAGGGGGCCCTCCGCTACGTCCGCGCGTACCGCGACCACGTCTTCGTCGTGAAGCTCGGCGGCGACGTGCTCTCCGACCCGCACGTGCTCGACCAGGCGGCCGCCCAACTGGCGCTGCTCGCGTCGCTCTCGATCCGGCTCGTCGTCGTCCACGGCGGCGGACCGCAGGCCTCGGCGCTGTCGCGCCGGCTCGGCGAGGAGCCCGAGATGATCGGCGGGCGGCGGGTCACCACTGACGCGGCCCTGTCGGTCGTGAAGATGGTCTACCGGGGACTCCTGAACACCGACCTCGTCTCGGCGTTGCGCCGCCATGGGGTGCAGGCGGTCGGGCTCTCCGGCGTCGACGGCGACCTCGTGACGGCCCACCGGCGGCCGCCGGTGCGGGTGCTCGACGACGACGGGACCGAGCGCACCGTCGACTACGGGCATGTCGGCGACGTGGACCGCGTCGACCCGCGCGTGCTGGTGGCGCTGCTCGACGCGCGGTTCGTGCCGATCGTCTCCTCGCTGGCCGGCGGCAGCGAGGGCGAGGTGTTCAACGTCAATGCCGACACCGTCGCGGAGAACCTCGCCCGCGGGTTGCGGGCGCAGAAGCTGATCTTCATGACCGGGGCCCCGGGGGTGCTGCGCGATCGCGAGGACCCGAGCACCCTGGTGACCTTCGCCGATCCCGACGATCTCGCGGGGCTGATGCAGAGCGGCGCCCTGGCCGGCGGGATGAAGCCGAAGGTCGAGGCCTGCATCCGGGCGGCGACCGGCGGGGTCGAGCGGACGCACATCATCGACGGCCGGGCACCCGATGCCCTGCTGCTCGAGGTGTTCACCGGCGCCGGCACGGGCACCATGATCGTCGGCCGGAAGGAGAAGGCGACCTATCTTGGCGTCGACCTCGCCGACTGAGATCGCGCTGCTGCGCGACCTGGTGGCGATCCCCTCGATCTCGGGGGAGGAACTGCCGGCCGCCGAGTGCGTCGAGGCCACGGCGCGTCGCCTCGGCCTCGACGTCGTGCGCGACGAGACCTCGGTGCGGGTGGAGGTCGGCGACGTCACCGCGGGTCCGACCCTCGCGTTCGCGACCCATCTCGACGTCGTGCCGCCTGGCGACGGCTGGACGCGCGACCCGTTCACCCCGGTCATCGAGGGCGACCTCCTGTACGGGCGCGGGTCGGGGGATGCGAAGGCCTCGGTGGCGGCGATGCTCACCGCCCTCGCGGACCTCGCCGGTCGCCCGCTGCGCGGGCGCGCCGTGGGCCTCTTCACCTATGGCGAGGAGACCCGCCACGCGACGATGCCCGATGCGATCCCGCGGGTCGGCCAGCTTGACGCGGCGATCGTCGGCGAGCCGACGAACCTGCGGCTGGCGGTCGCGCAGCGCGGCCTCATGATGGTCGATCTCGTCGCGCACGGGACGCAGCGGCACGCCGGCTATGCCTCGGGTGCGGATTTCTCGAACGCGGTGGTCGCGCTGGCCCGCGAGATCGTGAGGCTCGACGGGATCGTCGCCGAGCGGGTGCACCCGATCCTCGGCGTCACGACGGTGACGCCCACCATGCTCGAGGCGGGGGTCTCCCGGAACGTGACGCCACCATCCGCCCGGGCCGTGCTCGACATCCGGTCGACACCGGCGTGGACGCACGAGGAACTCGAGGCCGCCCTCCGCGACCGGCTCGACGTCGAGGTCGTCGTCACCTCCACCCGCCTGGTGCCCTGCGAGACGCCGGCCGACTCCCCGCTGCGCGCCGCCGTCGAGCGCGCGATGCCCGGCATCGAGGCCTACGGCTCGCCGACCTGCAGCGACTGGTGCTACCTGAGGTCGGTCGATGCGGTGAAGGTCGGTCCGGGCACCTCGCAGCGGTCCCACACGCCCGACGAGGCGGTCAACCTGAGCGAGGTCACCGCCGCACGACGCTTCTACGCCCGCGTGGCCGAGGAGTACCTGCGATGACGCGCCGCACGGAGACGCTGTGGTCGCCCGGGGCCGACCCGGATGCCCAGATGCTCGCCTACACGATCGGGGATGATCGCGAGGTCGATCGGGCCCTGCTGCGCTGGGACGTGCTCGGCTCGCTCGCGCACGTCGAGGCGCTCGCCGGGGGCGGGATCATCTCCGCGCGGGAGCGCGACCGGATGCGGCGCGCCCTGCGCGCGGCGCTCGCCGCGGTGGATGCCGGCACGCTCACGATCGGTCCTGCCCACGAGGATGGGCACAGCGCGGTCGAGTTCTGGCTGACACGGGAGCACGGCGATGTTGGCGAGCGCCTGCACGCCGGACGGTCGCGCAACGACCAGGTCGCCCTCGACCTGCGCCTGCTGCTGCGCGATCGCGTCCTCGCGCTGCATGAGCAGGTGCTGACCGTGGCGGAGGCCCTGCTGGCCTTCGCCAGCCAGCACCGCCGCGTGGTCTGGCCCGGATTCACCCACCAGCGGATCGCGATGCCGTCGAGCGCCGGGGCATGGGCCGCCGGCTACGCCGAGCAACTCCTCGATGCCGCCGACGCGGTGGCGGGGCTCTGGCCGCGGCTGGACCGCTCTCCCCTCGGCTCGGCCGCAGGGTACGGCGTGCCGTTGCCCCTCGATCGCATGGCGGCCGCACGGGCGCTCGGATTCCGCGGCCTCGACCAGGTGGTCACCACGGTGCAGGGTGCCCGCGGCCAGCTCGAGGCGGCCGCGCTCTTCTGGTGCCTGGAGGCGGCCCGGCCGCTGTCCCGCTTCTCGGCGGACGTGATCCTCTACTCGAGCGATGAGTTCGGGTGGCTCGTGCTGCCCGATCGGTTCTCGACCGGGTCCTCGATCATGCCCCAGAAGCGCAACCCGGACCTGTTCGAACTGACGCGCGGCCGCTCGGCAGCGCTGGAGGGCGACCTCGTCACCGTGATGGCGCTCACCCGCGGCCTGCCCGGTGGCTACCATCGCGACTTCCAGCTCCTCAAGGGTCCCCTCCTGCGCGGCCTCGACCGCACCGCCGAATCCCTGGCGATGCTCGCGACCGTGATCCCCGCGCTCGGCGTCGACCGCGCCCGCGCCGCGGCCGCACTCCGGCCCGAGGTGTACGCCACCGACGAGGCGATGCGACTGGTGCGCGACGGCGTCCCGTTCCGGCGGGCCTACCGCGAGGTGGCCGGCGCCGTGAAGGCCGGCCGCGAGATGCCGGTCGTCGCGCCGGCAGGGGTGCTCGCGAGCCGTCGCAGCGTCGGCGGCCTCGGCAACCTCGGCCTCCCCGCGTTGCGCACCCGATCGCGGGCGGCGCGCGCGTGGGCGGGTCGCGAGCAGCGCCGGATCACCGCGGCCCTGGAGCGGCTCCGCGGGCGGGCCCCGCGATGACCCTCGATCGCAAGAAGCGCCAGCTCAAGATCCTGGAGCTCATCGCCACCCGCCCGTTCCGCACCCAGGAGGAGCTCGCCGACGCCCTCGCCCAGGAAGGGTGGGAGGTGACCCAGAGCTCCGTCAGCCGCGACATCTCCCGTCTCGGGCTCGTGAAGCTGGAGGGGATCTACGCGCGCGCCGCGATCGCGCGGCTGCAGGAACTGACCGACCCGAACGAACGACGGATCGCCGAGTCGGTGCTGACGGTCGACACCGCCGGCGATGCACTGATCGTCCTGCACACCCCGCCGGGCGAGGCGCAGCGCGCGGGCAATGCGCTCGACCTGCTCGCCTGGCCCGAGGTGGTCGGGACGATCGCCGGGGATGACACCATCTTCATCGCGGTCGCGGACGCCGCGACCCGGGACCTGGTGGCGCGGCGGCTCCGCGCCCTGCAGGGCGACGCCGCACCCTGAGCGTCCGCCGGAACGACACCCGAGTGTTGAGGAACCGTCGCGGCAGGATCGTCGAACCGTGACCGCACGGCGCGTGCATTCGGTATGCGCATCGCGATCTTCTCCGAGGTGTACTGGCCCATGGTGAGTGGCGTGAGCCATTCCCTGCAACGCCTCGTCGCCGCCCTCGAGGCGCGCGGCCACACCTGCCGGATCTATGCTCCCGAGTACGCCCTGCCGGCCGGGACACCCGACCTCGCCACCGTCCACCGGTCGCCGGCGCTGAAGCTGTTCCTCTATCCCGATGTCCAGTGGGGCTTCCCGCGGCAGGCCGAGATCGCGGCCGACTTCGCCGCGTTCGCACCGGACGTCGTCCATGTCGCGACCGAATTCGCGATGGGGACGACCGGCCTGCGCCTGGCCCGGCAGTTCGGCGTCCCGGTGGTCGCCTCTGCGCACACCGACTACGAGCGCTACGCGAGCCGGTACCGGCTCGACTGGCTGATGCCGGCCGGCTGGGGCTACCTCCGCTGGTTCTACGCCCAGGCGAGCATGGTCCTCTGCCCGTCTCGGGTCTATGAACGCCATTTGAACCTGCGCGGTGTGCGCCACACCGGGATCTGGACGCGCGGCGTCAACCGCGAGCAGTTCTCGCCCGCGCGACGCCGTGATGACTTCGCCAGTCGCCTCGGGCTCGCCCCGGGCACCCCGATCGTGCTGTACGTCGGCCGGCTGGCGGCAGAGAAGAACCTGACGCTGCTGCTCGACGCCTGGTCAGGCCTCGTGGCGCGTGGCACGTCGGCCGAACTGGTCCTCGTGGGGCGCGGCCCGCTCGGGGACGTGATCGCGTCGGCCCGTCACCCGCAGGTCACGCTGGCCGGGATGCTGACCGGGGAGCCGTTGTGGCAGGCCTATGCCTCCGCGGATCTGTTCGCGTTCCCCTCGAGCACCGAGACCTTCGGCAACGTCCTCCTCGAGGCGAT
>ERZ795053.6857-NODE-6857-length-11176-cov-5.721878_pt1 | contig 11176 bp, 9 predicted proteins | sample MGYA00375137_ERZ795053 | MGnify/ENA primary metagenome ERZ795053 (study PRJEB30182, sample SAMN05720284) | activated sludge metagenome | isolation source: Anaerobic digester | place: Hong Kong | collected 2014-12-17 ... | reverse complement strand
AATCGCTTTGATATCCTTACCCCAGGTTTCGTCAGCCATATAGTAGTAATCTCCTTTGTCATTAAGCCAACCAGAATGATTGTATCCTGATTGAGGATAGGCATTGGGTTCGATATCATTGAGTAAAATCGGTTCATCCTGAAAGTTTACAATAGCAAGTCCATTAGGTCCACAATTCAGAAATGCCGTATCTCTTCTTACATAAGCATCATGTGTGTGGCTAATATTTTTGCCAAGTAAATTTCCAGAAAAAGCATAGATACTCTGAGGTGATGTCGGATTTTCGAGGGAGAACACCTCTAGGGTGTGATATCCACTGTTGCCTATCGTGGAACAAGAATACAGTTTTGCAGGATACACAAATGTGTCGATAAATATATTATGTGTTCTCTTTATCAATACATCCGAATCATAGACTACGGTCACTGAATCAGGTAAAGTAGTAAAATCAATGATTTGTAACGAGCTGTTACCTTCATCACAAACCGCATATAATAATCCCCTATAATCGTGATAATCTCTATGGATAATGATAGAACCGAATGCTTTTCCCTTAACAAAAGCGGCTTCATAAATATCATCAGGGTCGGTAACATCGATAAAATGCGTACCGAGGGTAGATCCTATAATCGCATATTCTCGACCGTTATTGGTGATTCCCCATACTTCATTGTAAGAATTATCATACGTTGCAGACCCCGTCACATCAGGGCTTGTCCATTGTGCCAGCAAAGTTCCCTCCACGGCTTGTGAATATAGACTTAGTTTTATAGAGAGAAATAAAATTAAATAAACAATTGATTTTCTATTCATCATAGTTCTAATATTTCAGGTGCCATACCCATACTACTGAAGCCACCGTCGTGATATAAATTTTGCATGGTCACCATACGAGTATAATCTGAAAATAATGTTACACAATACTCGGCACAAGATTGGGCACTAGCATTGCCGAGTGGCGACATTTTATCAGCATAACCAAAGAAATCACTAAATCCTTTGACACCACTTCCGGCAGTGGTCATGGTAGGAGATTGTGATACTGTATTGACCCTTACTTTTCCTTTCTTGGCAAAATGATAACCAAAACTCCTTGCAAAACTTTCAAGTAATGCTTTAGATTCCGCCATCTCACTGTAGTCGGGAAATGATCTTTGTGCGGCGATGTAACTAAGTGCCACTATTGAGCCATATTCGTTCATGGCATCTAATTTATATGCTTGTTGCATAAGCTTATGAAATGAGATTGCGGAGATGTCAAAGGTTTTTAACATCCACTCGTGATTTAGATCCGTGTACTCTTTCTTTTTTCTAACATTGAGTGACATACCGACTGAATGTAGCATAAAATCTAATTTTCCACCCAAAATATTCATTGACTGTAGGAGTAAATTTTCTAAATCTTCCATGATCGTTACATCTGCAGGTATTGCCTCACACGAAAGTTTTTCGGCCAATGATTGTATGCCTCCCATTCTAAAGGCCACCGGAGCATTGGTCAGCACGATATTGGCACCTTCAGCCACGCATGCTTCTGCTACATAGGTGGCGATAGAATTTTCGTCTAATGCACCAAATATTATTCCTCTTTTTCCTTTTAAAATTCCGTTAGCCATCATTGTTTCTTCAGTTTTAAAATTAGTGATGCACAAAGATAATAATCGTAACCACCACAGAAATTATTTGATGTTAAAAATTGTGACGTAAAATAAATATTTGAACCTACATTTTCGACTCAATTAATATCTATTTTTTCTTTAATATTCAAATATTATATTGTCATGAGACGTAGACGAAATTGTTTTTTATAAAAATTTGCAAACAATTGAAATATTTAGCATTTTTGACAAAATTAATATGGTTAGCCAACGTTTTTGATATTGAAATCGTCTTTATAATAGTAAAATGTTCTTTATGCGTTTAAAAAACAAATTAAAACTACTTTCGCTTCTAATATTTACGTTCTGTATTCATTTTCAAGTATCGTCCCAATCCGATACTGTTTCACTCAATTCATTTGCCATCAACATACAACCACTTTTATCCTCGGTTTTGAATGGTGGCAACACGGTAAGTACATCGATTAAGTACGGATGGCTCAATGCGGATAAAACACGATTTCAGGAAATTAGTATTGATCCCACCATTAGTTTAACAAAGGCAAAAGATGATATAGACAATACAGATGACTCTAACACACAACTTGGGATTGGCTGTAGTTACTTCTATGGATTTATCCTTAAGTCTCAAAAACGGCTTTGGCTCGCTTCTGGACCTAGGGTTTCTCTCAGTTATGCTCAATTTAATAATACAAGTAATGAATTTGAACAAAAATCAATAGGATGGAATGCAGGAATTGGGTATCAGCTCGATTTTGGGATTAAATTAAATCGCAAATTACTTATAAAATCCTCCATAGCACTCGTTTTTAATCATTCAAGCACATCTAGTAAAATCACTTTTATGGATGATGAAATTTCTTCTAACTCAACGTCACAGTTCAGACTTCAGTGGGTTGGACCAAGCAATATAGATCTTGTTTATTTTTTTTAACAACTTGAAATCCTACAATAATTATAATATGAAAATCAAACACCTTCCTTTTTTCGTTTCGCTGCTGATAATATTAAATTCTTGTTCGACGTCTACCATTGAACCTGATGAAACTTCTGTTAAAATTACAGATCAAGTAGATTATTTAAGTTTAAAAAGTGCCATTGCTACATCTACTACCAATTTCAATTTCTTTAGCAACGAATTAATTCACATGGGTCGGGTTTTATTTTATGATAAACACCTCAGTGCTAATAATAAATTTTCTTGCGCCAGCTGCCATCGTCAAGAATTGGCTTTTGCTGATGGACAAGCATCTAGTGTGGGAATTTCAGCTCAGATGTCAACCCGTAATACACCCTCCATTGTCAATACGGCATCTGCCCAAGGTTTATTTTGGGATCAAAGAGCCTTAAATCTCATGGATTTGGTCTTACAACCGGTTGCTAATCATGCAGAAATGGGTATTTCAAATGAAAGCTATTTAGTGGATAAACTGAATGAACTGGGCTACTACAAAGACCTAAATCAGCGAGCTTTTGGTATGGAAAGGCTGTCAATTAATCATATCCAACAAGCATTGGTTGCGTTTACTAGCCAACTTAACAGTTTTGATTCTAAATTTGATCAAGGATTTGATGCTTTGAGTCCGTTAGAACAAAGCGGTAAGAATCTTTTCGTGAGTAAAAATTGCAATAATTGCCATAATGTAATCAACCCAATCTTTGATTTTGGAATATTTGAAGAAGGCAATGGATACACAGGTGCTTCTGTCATTGGAAATTTTGCGAATATTGGCTTAGATATGGAGTATGACGATAATGGCGTCGGTGCATTAAATGGTTTTGAAAAAGACAACGGTAAATTTAGCATTCCAACGCTACGTAACTTAGCATATACAGCACCATATATGCATGATGGTCGTTTCAAAACATTAGATGAGGTCTTAGATTTTTATTCAAATGGTGTACAAAATCACAAAAATCTAGACAGCCGATTAAAATTAGGTGAAACAATGGGTATTCAACTCAATGCTTATGAAAGGCAGGCTATAAAAGCATTTTTGCTTAGTATGACTGGTGATGATTTGATGCAAAATCCGGCATATAGTGATCCGTTTGTTCAATAATTTTTCCTATTCAGAGATTCTGTAATTATTAAGAATACTACTAGAGCCCTAAACTATTTTGGTTTAGGGCTCTAGTGTTTTATTTGTTTCCGAAGATATTCAGGCAATCCACAAAAAATATTCACTTTATTCATATTGAATATCAAAAAAGTTTTACTTTTGCACCCTGAGGGTCAGACGGCCAGCTCCCTCTGAATTCCCCCAGGGTAGAAATGCAGCAAGGGTAGGAGGTTGAGCGGTTAGGTTTGCACCCTCTTTTTATTTTTTTAAATACTTGTCCAATGAGATTTTTTATAGATACAGCTAATATTGACCAAATTCTTGAAGCCAAAGATCTGGGAATCCTTGATGGTGTGACGACCAATCCTTCACTCATGGCTAAGGAAGGCATCACGGGAAAAAACAATATTTTGAAGCACTATAAAAAAATATGCGATTTAGTTGATGGCGATGTGAGTGCGGAAGTGATTTCGACAGATTATGAAGGAATGGTAGAAGAGGGAAGGATGCTTGCGGACTTAGCGGATAACATTGTAGTGAAAGTGCCTATGATTAAAGATGGTGTTAAAGCAATTTCTTGGTTCACTGAAAATGATATATTGACCAATTGTACTTTGGTATTTTCCGCAGGTCAGGCATTATTGGCGGCAAAAGCGGGGGCCACCTATTTATCCCCATTTGTTGGTCGTGTTGACGATATTAGTTGGGATGGCATGGAGTTGATAAGAGAGATTGCAGAAATTTATGCCATTCAGTCTTTTGAAACCGAGATTTTGGCTGCCTCGATTAGGTCACCACTTCACATTGTACAAGCAGCTAAGTCTGGCGCAGATGTCATTACAAGTCCTTTGTCTTCAATTTTGGGATTATTAAATCATCCTTTAACGGACATAGGTTTAGAGAAATTTTTAGCCGATTATAACAAGTTGAATAGTTAAATAGAGTATTTTATCGGGGTGCTTCCTAAGTGGATGCTGAGATCATACCCGTCGAACCTGGTCAGGTAATGCTGACAAGGAAAGTAGAGGAATTGCGACACTCCGATTATTGATCATTGATAAAAAGGAGTTTGTTTATGTCTTTAAGAATATTAGTTTGTGTCATCTTTCTTACGTCAATTTTTAACTTAAACTCCCAATCTACTATTTTTGGAAAAATCACCAATGCAAGTGGAGAAAAACTAGATTATTGCTCTGTATTTTTGGTTGATAGCAATTATGCGACCGTTTCAGCTGAAGATGGTTCATATAAACTAGAGGGTGTCGAGGCGGGGACGTACATCCTCACTGTTACCCAGTTGGGATATGCAAGATACACAAAGCAAATCAATGTTTTTGACAGTTCTTTAGAATTGAATGTCGTATTGGAATTGGAAAATTACTTGCTTGATGGTGTTATAATTGAAGCGAATACGGTAGGCGATAATGGGGTTTATGCGTTTGAAAAAGTTGTTATCAAAGATATGGAAGATAAGAACTTAGGTCAGGATATCCCCATTTTATTACAAAACCTGACATCTATTCAGAGTACCAGCGATGCGGGTGCAGGAATAGGATACACCGGCTTTAGAATACGTGGTATTGACCCACAGAGAATCAATGTAACCCTTAACGGTGTGCCTCTTAATGATAGCGAATCACATACCGTATTTTGGGTAAATATGCCTAACCTGAGTTCAGATATATCCAATGTCGAAGTACAGCGAGGAGTGGGTACCAGTACGTTGGGTACTGGAGTATTTGGTGGTGCCGTGCATCTGCAATCCTCTCAGTTTCACCAAAATCCATACCTTAGATTTGAAGGATCACTCGGCAGCTTCAATACCAGAAAGGCATCGTTCCACTTAGGAAGTGGGATTATCAATAACAAGTATTCGTTCAATATAGATTATTCAAAAATAGGAAGTGATGGTTATATCGATCGAGCCTTTTCGGATTTGTCATCCATTAATTTTTCGGCATCAAGAATTAGTGATAAGAGTAGTCTAAAACTAAATATTTTTACCGGAAAGGAGAAAACTTTTCAGGCATGGTATGGCGTACCTGAAAGTGTGTACCTTCAAGACGAGAAATTGATTAAAGAACACTTTGATCGCAATCTAGGAAGCCTTTATCTCACGCAACAGGATTCGATTAATTTGTTTACTTCTGGGGATACCTATAATTACTATACATACAAAAATCAAATTGACCGATACAACCAAAACCATTATCAGTTGCTGTATGGATTGAAGCTTTCCGAAAATTCCTTGTTCAATGCGAGTTTTAACCTTACTCACGGTGATGGATATTACGAACAATATAAGTACCAGGATGATGTATATAACTACATAGGAATGCCCTTTGTAGATGAAGAAGGTAATGAGTACGAAATTGGCAATATTGTAAGACAAAAATGGCTTAATAATAATTTCTATTTCACTTCAATGAGCTTTGAAAAATCTTTTCAAAATCAGGTCGAATGGATTACCGCTTTATCTTATTCCTTGTATGATGGGATGCATTTTGGCGAGTTAATCAGCATTAATGATATAAATGTGGCAGGAAAATATGAACCTTATTATAATGGAAAAGGTAAAAAATCAGAATTAAATGGATTTTCTAAGTTAAAATGGCCACTTTATACTAATAAATTAACGCTACAAGGTGAATTTCAAGTTAGGAAAGTGAATTATGAGGTTTCTGGAAGTACGGACGATTATGCAGAGGTAAATCTAACGAAAGACTACACCTTTTATAATCCAAAACTCGGTCTTAGATATAATGTGAATAATTTATGGAATCTGTATGCCAGCTACGCAGTCGGCAATAAGGAACCATTGCGGTCTGATTTATTAGAGAATATTGATGGGAATGTGGTGTCCGAAAATCTACAAGATTGGGAACTTGCAATCAATTTCAAAAGAAAAACATCCATTGTTGAGCTGAATTTTTACTTTATGAACTATCTCAATCAGTTGGTACCTACCGGTGCATTAAATGATGTGGGAGCTCCCTTGAGAGAAAATGTAGCGAGGAGCTATCGTGCAGGATTGGAAATAACCACAACATTCGAACTATTTAAAAATATGGAATGGTCAAATGGGCTCACCTTAAGTACCAATAAAATTAAGAATTTCCAATATTTAATCTATGATTATACGAATGGATATGAAGCCATATTGATAGATTTAGGCAATACAGACATCGCCTTGAGTCCGAAAATCATCAATAATTCACAATTGCAATACAAGATTGGCAATTCTTGTAAAATAGGTTTTCTAACCAATTATGTAGGCAAGCAATATTTAGACAATACCTCTGATGAATCTAAAGCATTGAAATCCTATTTTGTTGGAAACATAAATTTTATCTATGATTTTCGCTTTGGAGGATTTGAAAAATTTAGATTTAAATCATTGATAAACAATGTTTTTAATACAAAATATGCCAGTAATGGTTACACCTATAGTTATATATATGGTACTAAAGTAACCGAAAATTATGTGTATCCACAAGCAGGGTTTAACGTATTAGTAGGAGTAGAAATAAGCTTATAAAAAAATGGCTTTCAAATTAAATTTTGAAAGCCAATGGTTTTAACAGTTGCCTTATTTTGAATAAATTCTCAGTACTATTTTATATCCAAGAATTGTGCCAAACTACAGTTTTATGCTTAAATTTAAAATTAATCTAGAAGGATTCATGTCATTGGTAAGTTTCGAATCACCAACCTTGATATATTCTGAATAGCTTGACAGATTATTTTCATACATAAAATCCAACCTTAAATTCCATAAGTCGAATCCAAGTCCTAATAGATAACCATATTTCGCAGATTTAGCTTTCTCTCTATAATTGTAAAATTCAAAGAGTTCCGAAGTACTCGTAAGTTTTACGTGGGCTATAGCACCGATACTCGTTCTTATAAAAGCAAGTTTAGTTCCAAACACAAGTGGCAAATCCAAGTTGAGATACGATTCTTTAAACACCGTATTCAAGGGTTGATCAGTATAGTTGTTCAAACTATAACTGGTCTGACTACTAGTAAATAATATGGATGGCTCTATGTAAACCACCGGTAATTGTACTCGGGTATAAAAGCCAAAGTGATGACCATATTGAGCCTCATTAATGGTAATTTTAGTTTCCTCATGATCAAATAGTAAATCTCCAACTTTTAAGTCATAACTGGAAATGCCGAGCCGAAAACCCGCTTCAATTTGTGAATAAATACAAGATGATGTCAGAATCAGCAGTACACTTAATATATACTTATATCTTTGCATTTAAAGGTTTTTTTGTTTGAACTAAACGTTTGCATTCGTAAAATTAATTCATCGTATTAAACTTTTAACACTTTTATTTGCTTTTAAAAGTGAATATTTATTTAACATATTATAATAATTTATAATATCAAAATTTATGCCGAAATGGAAATAAAAGAAGTGGAATACATCGGTAGTTATGAGCATCTGAGTCAATGTCCAAAGCCAAATATGCCAGAAGTGGCCTTCATAGGGAGATCAAACGTAGGTAAATCTTCGCTCATCAATATGCTCTGCAATAAGAAAGATATGGCTCGAACTTCCAAACAGCCCGGAAAAACACAAACAATCAATTATTACTATGTTCAATCAGGTTGGTATTTAGTGGATTTGCCAGGATATGGATATGCTAAGGTTTCTAAGCATAGAAGAAACTCATGGGAAAAGATGATTGAGAGATACCTTGAATTGCGAGAAAATTTACAATGTGCCTTTGTCCTCGTAGATAGCAGACATGAACTTCAAAAAATTGACCTTGAATTTATAAATTGGCTAGGGGAGAGGGCCATTCCATTTTCTATTATTTATACAAAAATTGATAAGGTAAAAAATTCAAAGCAAGATGCTAATATTCAAGCACTTAATGATGCCCTTATGGAGTATTGGAATAGTCTGCCACCGAGTTTTGTGACCAGTGCAGAAACCGGAGAAGGGAAGGATGAACTTCTTAAATATATTGATAGTCTAACCAATCTTTCTGAATAGGAAATTTGCAATATAGATAAAATAATGAACAAAAATATGAGTTGGTCAAAGGTTGAAATACATTCACAAAAAACACTATTTTTGAGCCGTAATATGAGAATTGTTGAATAGTAGCTTTCGACATATAAAACCAAGGATAGAGGATTGGACGATAAGTAAGTTTGCTGAAAACCGAGATACTTTTAAAGTAGAATTGGAGCAAATCGTCGCAAATAAGATCTCCGATGAATATCAAGATATTGGGGCTCTTATCTCCAAAACTGTGTATATGGAGGAGCATCGTATCAAGACGAATCCATGGAAAGTGGATCCTGCAGATGAATCCGATTATTGGAAAGAAATAGCTCAACAGCTCAAATCTTCGCAATCGTCCAGCGAAAAAACGGAGATTGAAAATGAGATATTAAAGAAGATTATCAAAAGGTATGTAGCCGAGATTACCGGAGACTTTAAGGTGGGTACTTTTAAGTTTGCTAGGAAGTTTCTTACATGGTTTTTTAAAGTCATTTTTAATAAATTTAGTGAAGGAAATTTGTTTCAGTTATGGGGAACTCGAAAAATCCTTTGCTCTAAAATCATTCTTTCTGGAAAGGTAGAAGAAGTAAGATCAATGTTCGACAAGGGAACAATGGTGATAGTCCCCACCCATTTTTCAAATCTAGATTCCATTATGGTGGGGTATATGATAGATGCGAAGGCGGGCTTACCGGCATTCACTTATGGTGCCGGATTAAATCTCTTTGACTATGAGATTCCAGCATATTTTATGAATAGATTGGGAGCTTATAAGGTAGATAGGAGAAAGAAAAATCCCATTTACTTGATGGTCTTAAAGGAATATGTGAGCAGCACACTGCAATACGGATTAAACAATCTATTCTTTCCTGGAGGCACTAGATCGAGAAGTGGAGAATTAGAAAGCAAGCTAAAATTGGGACTTTTGGGCTCTCTCATCGAAGCACAGCGTGAAAGTGTGATTCGCAAGGAGAATAATAAGATAATCGTCGTTCCATTGGTGATTGGATATAACTTTGTTTTCGAGGCAGAGTCACTGGTCGAACAACACCTTAAACTAGATGGAAAGGAATTATATAGAAAAACAAAAGCGGTAAAAAAATCTAAAGGCAATTGGTTTTGGTTGGTTAAATCACTATTCAAGAAAAACTCAGAAGTCTATATGAGTTTTGGGCAGCCCATGGATGTTTTTGGCAACTTTTTATCACCAGAAGCGAAGAGCTTAGATGTCAAAAATCAGGAAATAAACTTTGAGGATTACTTTGAAGGGGTCAAGGGATTTAACGTAGATAATCAAAGAGAACAGGTTTATACCCAATTACTGGGAGAAAAGATTGTAGAGGAATTCAAAAAAACCAATGTAGTCTTACCCAGTCATTTGGTTTCGTTTGTTGCATTTAAGTATCTTGAAAATCTGACCAATGAGAACGTTTTTTCTTTAGTATGTCAAGATTCTGATATATTGGACATTGATTTTAATACATTTTTAGAATTTGTAAGTCAAGCAAAATCTACTGTTGAAAAATGGGCTTTACAAGGGAAATTGTCCATTTGTAAAGATTATGATTTAGACATAAAATCTTTTGCCATTAAAGGAATTCAGCTACTAGGCATCTATCATGAATCCAGAGTTTTATATATTGATGTCAATGCATTGAGAACCGAAAACCTCAAATTACTTTATTTCTATCATAATAGGTTGATTGGATATAATTTAGAGAATTTTATCGATTGGTCAGCAATAAATAACACCTTAAACTAGCATTTTGATCCACATTATATATGATTTAGAAGCAACTTGCTGGCTTGGTAAACCACCTAAGGGTATCATCGAAATTATTGAAATCGGTGCCGTAAAGTTGAATCAATACGGTGAAATTCTCAGTCATTTTAATGAGTATATACGACCAGTTATAAACCCTACCTTATCTGGTTTTTGCAAGAGCCTAACAAAGATTGGTCAAGAACAAGTAGACCATGCCAGAGAATTTCCTGATGTGATTGAACATTTCATCGATTGGATACTAGAGGAAGATGAAGATTATCTTTTATCATCTTGGGGCGAATTTGACTATCGACAGATCATTAAAGATTGTAGCCTACATAATCTAGAAAGTAATTGGATAGAGAATCGACATATAAACCTACGTAACCAATATTCAAATTTTACACATACGTCTAAAAAACTCGGTTTAAAAAATACAGTTAAGAGAGAAGGTTTTGAATTTACGGGTAAAAACCACAATGCACTTTCTGATGCCATCAACCTTTCAAAAATTTTCGTAAAGTATATCGACGATTGGATTTATTGAAAAAAAATGTAAAATATTTTACAATTTTTTCATAAAAATTGGATAAACTCAATTTTCATGTAATCAATGCATAATATATAGTAATATAAATTATGTTATTCAATTAAGTTAAAATACAAAATATTATATTGAATTATAATTATTTATTTTTACTTA
>ERZ795053.6855-NODE-6855-length-11181-cov-9.121337_pt1 | contig 11181 bp, 7 predicted proteins | sample MGYA00375137_ERZ795053 | MGnify/ENA primary metagenome ERZ795053 (study PRJEB30182, sample SAMN05720284) | activated sludge metagenome | isolation source: Anaerobic digester | place: Hong Kong | collected 2014-12-17 ... | reverse complement strand
ATGTTAGCAAAATGGACCAAGCGCCTGGAGGACGTCCAGGAATTCGAAAAGGAACCGGTACCCTCCTCCAAATGGAAATCCTGGGGAAGCTTTTTAGGCATGTATGCCGGTGAGCATACGGCTGGTACTGAGTTTGTGATCGGGCCACTCTTTGTGGCTCACGGCGTCGGTGCACTGGAGTTGGTCCTCGGGTTGTTTTTCGGCAATTTACTGGCTGTATTGAGCTGGGCATTCCTGACCGCACCCATCGCCACGCGCGAAAGGATCACCCTGTATTACAAACTGGAAAAGATCTGCGGTAGCAACCTGACCACTTTATACAATCTGGTCAACGCCCTGATGTTTTGTTTCCTGGCCGGCTCCATGATAGCTGTTTCGGCGACTGCGGTAGGCATCCCCTTCAACTTGCCCATGGCCGAACTGAGCGATTGGCTGCCTAACAGCGTTTCCTGGATCGTCATCGTCCTGATCGTCGGGGCAGTAACCACGGTTGTTGCCATGCTGGGTTACGATCAGGTTTCACGATTTGCCAATCTCGCAGCCCCCTGGCTGCCCCTGGTCTTCATTGCCGCCGCCATTGCCGTATTGCCGGAGTTAGGCGTCCATTCGGTTGGCGAATTCTGGTCGGTAGCCAAAGCCAAGATCTGGACCGGTGTTCCACTGGAAAACCAATCCCAGTTCACCTTCTGGCATGTCCTGTTCTTCGCCTGGTTCTGCAACATGGCCATGCACATTGGCATGGCGGATCTTTCGGTACTGCGCTATGCGAAAAGGTGGACAGCCGGCTTTGCTTCGGCCGGTGGCATGTATGTCGGCCATTACTTCGCCTGGCTGGCATCCGGTATCCTTTATGCGGTCTTCCTGCAAGTATCGAACAATAGCCTGGAATTTGCCCCGGGCCCAATCGCCTATTATGCAGCCGGGTTAGCCGGCGCTGTGTGTGTGATCATTGCCGGATGGACGACCGCCAACCCAACCATCTATCGGGCTGGCCTGGCCGTGCAGGCTGTCTTACCTAAATCACGAACCTGGAAAGTAACCCTGATTGTCGGAGCGGTCACAACCTTGGCTGCCTGCTTTCCGGCATTAGTTATGCGCTTGCTTGATTTCGTGGCTTTATATGGATTGCTGCTCATGCCCATGGGGGCCATCATATTCATCGACTACTGGATCTTTCCAAAAATCGGGCTTCAGTCCAATCTGGCCTCCATAAGAAAATTGGGATGGAATTGGGCTGCTGCATTAACCTGGTTCCTTACCCTGGGCACCTGTTTTGCCATCAATCAGTTTATGGGTATTGAGATCTTCTTCCTGGGCTTACCCGGCTGGTTTATTGCCGTATTCCTGTACATCGGGCTGAGCTTTATTGTACAACGCAACCGTCCTGCGGTCGCCTAAACGCATCGATTATGAAAAACATCTATGGTTTGATCGCTATCGCCGGCCTGGCCCTGACCCTGATCCCGAGCATACTGGTATTTACCGGTGCCATGACCAATGCCACCCACAAATGGCTGATGACCCTGGGTATGATCCTGTGGTTTGGGGGTGCCCTGGGCTACCGCAAGACCCTGCGAAGCACCTGATTGTCCTAACGAGAAGTTTGAAGGACATCGAAGCCCAATTGTCATTGCGAGGAGCCTGAAAAGCGACGAAGCAATCCTCCTGTCATTGCGAGGAGCCTGAAAGGCGACGAAGCAATCCTCCTGTCATTGCGGAGGAGCCTGAAAGGCAACGAAGCAATCCACCTGCTATGGCGAGAACCCTGAAAGCGACCACAACCCACCTGTCCTAGCGAGGAGCCTGAAAGGCGACGAAGCAATCCACCTGCTATGCCGAGAACTCCGAAAGGCGACGAAGCAATCCGTCTCCCACTCCTTGACTCTCCTCACGACCTCCGTGGCACTCCGTGTAACCTCCGTGGCACTCTGTGTAACTTCCAGACCAAATCACCCGAAAGGTTGATGCGCCACCGTGACTATTGCCCTTAATTTCACAGCAAGAAAAACCGCAATATGGAACAGCGCTTGCGATTCAGCCAATTCATACCACTTTTGATTTTCTCGTTCATCCTTCTGGCTCAAAGCTGTAAAAAAGCAGATCCCTGCGAAGGAATTACCTGCCAGAATGACGGCGTATGTGTGGATGGTTCCTGCCAGTGTCCTACCGGATGGGAAGGTGAATTTTGCCAAACCAAAAGCCTGCCTGCTGCAATCAAAATCACTTCATTAAGCATTACCAAATTCCCGGAATCCATGGCTAATGGTGCAGCTTGGGATGATGATGGTAGTGGGCCGGATTTATTGCCCTATGTGCTGACCCTGGAAGCAGACAATAAAACACCCAAAGATGTCTATTGGGGCAGTAAAATTAATACGACCAACTCGTCAGCCGGAAAAACCATCAAATTCCCGTTAATCAGCCCTCCGCTAACCATCGACCCGGTAGATCAGTACTATGCTTTCTTCCTTTACGACTACGATGACGGTGGCCTGGATGGCATGGGGGGCATTATCGTTAATTTCGCCGAACACATCGACGATCTCCCGGAGACCTTCTCCATCTCCTGCAGCACCTGCATCGTGGGATTTGAAGTAGATCTTGAATACATTTTTTGATCCGGCACTTCGCTTGAAATTCATTCTTCCGGAACACAAAAGAACCAGATTGTGTACCTTCAACCGTCATGAAGGTATTTCATTGGATTGAAACAATAACTCTGATTTATCTCGTCGGTGGATTCCTTTTCTCCCTGCGGTTCCTGTTTACACTTGTCAACCGTATGGATGAACGGATGCAGGATGCTTCATTTCCGATGCGGTTGTTGTTGCTGCCTGGTACCATCATACTCTGGCCCTGGTTATGGGATCGTTTTCGGAAATCCAAATCAACCAACCCATGAAACAGGATTTGCAACGATACCACCGGCGGATCTGGATAGCACTGGCTTTAATTGTGCCGGTACTGATAGGACTGGCGGTGATGGTGATCCCACCACCTGTCATTCAGGACAAACTATTCCAGCCGCCGGCCAAAGACCATGTGCTACCTGACCAAAATTCTGAAACACCTCCAAAAATCCAGAATGGCTAGCCATTACCTGCCGGTACAATGGAATGCTGAAAAGAGGCGCTACGATGTTGCACTCGGACTATTTGTGGTTGGCTATTTGGCAATTTTCGTAGGAGCGCAAAGGTATTTTTTTCCGGAAGGGACCATTGAAACCTTAATTATCCGGGCATCCGGCACCCTGGCATTCCTGTTGCTTACCATCGTACTTACCATAGGTCCGTTATGCCGCGTCAACGACCGCTTTTTACCCCTCCTGTACAATCGTCGCCATCTGGGCGTTACGACTTTTCTGATCGGCCTGGTTCATGGCGTATTCAATCTGATCCAATTCCATAGCCTGGGTAATGCGGGCATCTTTGAGTCCCTTTTTACCTCCAACCTTGCTTATGGGTCTTTGGCGGACTTCCCTTTCCAGGTCCTGGGATTTATCGCCCTGCTTATTCTGCTGGTGATGGCTATTACCAGCCACGATTTTTGGCTGGCGAATTTAGGCCCCGCATTCTGGAAGCGTATACACATGGCTGTCTACTTCGCCTATGGGTTGTTGATCATGCATGTGGCGCTTGGTTTGATCCAAAATCACCGTAGCTGGATCTGGATTGCCGTATTATCCGTATCAGCCGCGTCGGTTATCATTTTACATTTAGTGGCTGCCCAAAAGAACTACCGGGCTATGCGTTTGAATGACCGGAAAATGAAGGAATGGATATTGGTTGGACCGGTAGAATCCATCCCGGATCTGCGAGCCCGTATCATCCATTGCCAGGGAGAATCCATTGCTGTGTTTCGGGACAATAACAAGATCGCAGCGGTCAGTAATGTTTGCCGGCATCAGCACGGACCGCTTGGGGAAGGAAAGATTATCGATGGGTGTATTACCTGTCCATGGCATGGTTATCAATATTACCCGCACAATGGGCAATCTCCTCCTCCCTACACCGAAAAAATTGAAACCTATCGGGTAAAAATCGAGGAAGGGTTGGTCTATGTGAATCCTGATGCTTTGCCTCCCGGGACATTGTGTGATCCTGTTTCCTATTAATTGTTTCGGAATAAATCACTCCGGATAGATCGTTCGCCCTATCGGGGTCAGCAAATTCAAGGCGAAGGTCGGATTGACAGTAACAATTATTAGCTACTTCAATAGTTCGGCCGGTAACCGTTCGATCGGACGAATACGTATCTTCCTGAAGTAAATCTCCGCACCTTCGGATTGAAGCTGGATTTTACCCGCAGTCAACGGCGAAATGGTTCCTGTATCGTCCTGCCGGGAATGATAGAGCACCATATTAACCACATCATTTACAACGTGAACCGCTGTGTCTCCCTGACAATACAGATCCAGGACATTCCAGGCTCCAATAGGGTTCTCCGCATCGGTACTTTTGATGCAATGCCTACCGATTGAAGTACCATTCTGAAAGGTCAGACGTTGAGCAGAAGGATCCCAGATGTAACTGGAACTATCCAATTGCCTGGCCGGGATATCCATCAAAGCCCCGGCACACCCCCAATAATCACCCACGTCTCCTTCCTGGATCTGAAACTCCTGAGCCCGCATCCAGAATCCATAATCGGCACCCTGCTCACCAACTGCATGATAAAGTAAGCCACTGTCTCGTTTATCATTTTCTTTGGGAGGCCATTTTTGGCGGCCCCATTTGAATTGCAATTGCAAGTGGTAATTGCTAAAGGATTCCTGACTGGTGAGTGCTCCCCAATCCTGACCGGAAATGCGGATTACCGGTTCGCGATTTTCACTAACCACCGCGAATACCCGGTCAGGGTCATTGTTAAGACCAATTGGCACTTTGTTTGACGCACTGGATGAGTTACCCAGACGATGCCCCAGATACGTATCCCAGCCAGACAAATCCCTTCCATTGAAGAGCTCTTGCCAACCTGTATCACTGTCTTTCGGATGACAGGAAGCCAGTAGCAGGAAGATAGCCGTCAGGTAATACATCACCTTTACAGATGGAGCAAATGCGAGTATTTGTGAACCAATTTTTTGTTGCTCTGAAATCACGATTCTAATAATGTTGGTCATTTACAATCGGTACGCCATGCGCTTCTTCAACGCATTTCTACCTTCAAAATAAGACATTAACCATTCCGCCGTTTAGAGCTTGCGAAAGGCTTCCTCAATCATTTTCAATCGTGCTTCGGAAAAAAGATCCGGAGCATATTTACCCAAATCACCCAGTGAAAGGTCCATCATCTGACCAATCTGTAAATCCGTAGCGTCATTCAACTCTGGAATATTTTTCAGAATTACGGCTTTGGCAGCATCATCCTTCCAAATATCTCGGACTTTCGATTGCAAATCGAATTTTCCGGCCTTCGTGCCAGCCCATCCGACCCGGTAATGGTAGGTTCCTGATCCAAGATCCAGGGTTTCATGCATCCCCTCTCCTTTGGGGATAAACAATGTAGCCGTTGTGTTTGCAGGAATCGTCACCTCCAGTTCCAGCGTATCGTCCATGATTTGCCAGGACGAAGCCAGTTTGCCGAAAAGAGTCAACAATTCGGCCTGGGCATAAGAAAGTACATCATTCGGCTGTGGCTTGAGAATAATGTGCTTATACCCCGGATTGGCCGGATCTTCATTGATGCCCGTGATATTCCGGTACATCCAGTCTCCGATCGCTCCATAGGCATAGTGATTGTATGAGTTCATGGATGGAACCTGGAAGGTGCCATCCGGCTTGATCCCGTCCCAGCGTTCCCAAATGGTGGTTGCCCCCATGGTCACCGGATACAACCAGGAAGGATAGGTCTGCTGCATCAGTAACGCATAAGCTACATCGCTATGTCCGAAACGCGACAGCACATGACATAGATAAGGTGTCCCGAGAAATCCGGTGGTCAGGTGCGTACTGTAACTTTGGATGTTCTCGACCAACCGGTCCACGGCTTGTTGACGCATATTTTCCGGCAACATATCAAATTGCAGGGCCAGCACATACGCGGTCTGCGTACCCGAGACCAATCTCCCGGAACCGGTCACGTATTCCTTCATGAAGGCCGCTTTGATCCGCTTCAATAGATTCTGGTAGTAAGGTATGTCTTCCGTTTTGCCTAAAACTTGTGCTGCATTGAGCAGAAGTTGGGTAGAATGTGCATAAAAACATTGAGCGATCAGGTATTTATCCGTCACAGCTGACCGTCCGTCGTTGTCATCAAAAGGCCGGTAGAACAACCAATCCCCAAAGTGAAACCCTTTGTTCCACAGGTCATCGGTACTGGCTTTCTCCATATATCCAACCCAGGCTTTCATACTGCTATACTGATTCTCCAGAATCCGCGTATCGCGGTAGGCCAGATACATATTCCAGGGGATAATGGTCGCTACATCCGCCCATCCTGCCGATCCTCCGGCATTCTCTCCCAACACATTAGGGACGACAAAAGGGACGCTACCACTGGAACTCTGATCGGCAGCCACATCCTGCAGCCATTTGTAAAAGAAATTATGAACATCCCGGTTGAAGGCAGCGGTCGCAGAAAATGCCTGAGCATCACCGGTCCAGCCCAGGCGTTCATCGCGCTGTGGACAGTCGGTGGGCACATCCAGGAAATTACCCTGCTGGCCCCACTGGATGTTGTGTTGCAACTGGTTTATAAGCGGGTCATTGGTCACGAACGTGCCGGTCTTTTCCATAGCCGAATACATAGCGATAGCGGTGAAGTTATCCCGTTTAAGCTCACCGGGATAGCCTTCTACTTTGATGTAACGGAAACCCTGGAAAGTGAAATGGGGTTCCAGGATTTCTTCACCACCTCCTTTCAGGATGAACTCGTTCGTTTGTTTGGCAGCCCGTAGGTTAGCCGTATAAAAATTACCTTCTTTGTCCAGCACTTCCGCGTGATAAATGCGAATGGTGTCACCGGCATTTCCGTTAACCTTCAAACGTACCCATCCAACCAGGTTCTGCCCAAAATCGATAACATGATCGCCTTCCGGTGTCATCATCACATTAATCGGTTGCATTTCTTCGTGCTTCCGCACCGGCTCATTGTAGGTGGAAATCAGATGGTCGTAACTCAGATCTTGCACCACGGCAGACTTCCATTGTGAAGCATCATAGCCAACCATATTCCAGCCAATAGGCTCTTTCCCGGCATCATAAGTTTCTCCATTGTAAATCTCGGCATAAACAATGCCTCCGGTATGACTCGTCCAGGATCCATCCGAAACGATCGTTGCCCTACTTCCATCGCTGTAGGTGACCTCAAGCTGGAAGAGCAGAGCTAATTCCTTCCCGTAAAATCCGTCCTGTGAAGCCCAACCGATGATGCCACGATACCATCCATTACCCAGGCGTACTCCGATGGCATTGCCACCTTTCATCAGTAAGTCAGTCACATCATAGGCCTGGTATTGCAGGCGCTTGTTGTAGCTTGTCCAGCCGGGCGTGAGGTAGGCATCGCCCACCCGGTGTCCGTTGATGAAAGCCTCGTAAAGGCCATGGGAAGTTACGTAGGCTGTGGCCGAAGTTATGGATTTAGTTGCACTAAATTCCTTGCGGAAATAAGGACTCGGACGCTCGCCTTCTCCTTCCGGAAATCCCTGTCCGATCCATTTTGCCTGCCAGTCCGATGGCTTTAACTGGCCCATTTGCCAGCTATTTACAGGGCTCCATTCGGAGGTATTTCCCTGGTTATCCCACACTCTGACCTGCCAGAGGTAACGCTGGCCGGTCATCAGCTCCGGACCTCCATACGGAACGAAAACCGATTGGTCTGAAGCCACTTTCCCGCTGGTCCAAAGCAATTTTTTACCGCGCATCAACTGCTTTTCGTCTGTGGCGACTCGAATTTCATAGGCGGTTTGCATCACCCCCTGAGCTCCGGACTGAATTTGCCAACTAAATCGGGGGTTTATTTCTCCCATACCGATCGGGTTGATTTTGTCTTCTGTCTTAAGCTGAACGACGGAAACTTGTGAATGACCATAAACGGGCAGTAGAAAAAGCCCCAAAACGAGGAGTTTCAGATATCGCATAACCGGAATTGTTTAGCCTGGTAAGTTAAGGAAATGACCCGTGAATTAGTGGCTCCCGGGCCGGTAATCTGTCAAGAAGTACAATTTTAATGGTCTTGCCCGCAGGCATTGAAAAAAGTCTCCTTTCACCAATGACCTTCCATCTTGTCAGGCTAAATGAGTCCATGAATTAAAGAAGATTTTGCACTTACGAAATGGGTTAATGTACGGATAGTCATCTCAGCACAACCTGGACCATGAAGCCTAAGAACCAGGCTGATTGCCCCTTTTCTAGCATAATCAAATGTGTAGGCGCAAGCATCAAAGCCTCTGACTGGGCTTATCATACAATTTGTTGCTGCAGTCGCGCCATTTGTATTGATTACACCTTCAAAAACCAGCCTTTTCGATAAAGTACATATAAAAAGCACCACACCAGTCCCAGCGCCCCGAGTGATTGCCATACTTCATGCCACGGCTCGGCGCTGAATTTGTACAATCCTTCAAAGAGCAACCGGGAGGTATAACCAAAATCAATAAAGCGGTAAGCCAGGTAAATGGTCAGCGAATTGAGTCCGATGACCCGGAAGAAAAGGGACCATTTCTGGTTATTCCACACATCGATCACCAGATAAAAGAGAGCCAGGGCCAGGAAGCCCATTCCCCCGGTAATCAAGATGAATGAACTGGACCATAAATGCTTATTGATCGGAAAATGCAGACTCCACAACAAGCCGGCAACAACCAATCCAATTCCTGTCAAGGACAATCGTCCCATTTTAAAGCCCTGGGTATGATCCGACCGCAGCACATCACCCGCAAAAGCCCCGAGCATGGTCAGGCAAAGCGCTGGAAATTGAGTGAGAATACCCAACTCATCATAGGTCCCCTGTAGCAACCGGCCAGGCAGGAAGGTACGATCGAACCATCCAACCAGATTACCTTCAAAACTAAGATCACCGGCCCCGTATCCGGGTACAGGGATCAGATATAAAGCGGCATAGTAAATCAAGAGAATACCGGCAATCCACAGGATCCTTCCCCGCTTGCTGAAATTGAGGTACAAAACCGTGGTGACGAACCCGGCAAATCCTATCCTCCCCAGCACACTTACAAACCGGATCTGAGAGGGCTCCAGGAAAGGTACCGGCGCATTTTTATATAGAATACCCAGCCCGATCAGGATAACCATGCGAATGGCTGCCTTGCGGTACAATTTGGGTCGGCTTAATGCCCTGGCGCCGGAACTATTCAGCGAAAAGGAGAGAGAAACGCCGGCGACGAAAAGAAACAGCGGGAAGATGAAATCGTAAAAAGTAAATCCATTCCATGCCGGATGTTCAAACTGGGCTGCCAGTCCGTTTAACCATCCGATTTCTGTTTTGCCTCCCAGCCGTTCGATAAAACTCCCGGCTCCGGCGATCATCAGCATGTCAAATCCCCGCAGGGCATCGATGGAAGCCAGGCGGTTGGAGGAAGGGGTATTTATGTCCATTGGCATCTATTAACGATTTTTCATTTCGCCGGAATCAAATCAACAACCTTCAACCTTCAACATTGAGTGCACTCCGGAAAGTCAATTTCAATAAACCAAATGTCATTTCGACTGTAGGCGAAGAATGAGCCGAAACGGAGAAATCTAAATGATTTTGATTATTAGAAATTTATATAGTTAATATTTTCAAATAGATCTCTCCGCTCGACGCTTTAAGGCGTCTCGGTCGAGATGACATCAGTTTTTTGGCTTTTCCGGGGTGTACTCAACATTCAACCTTCAACATTCAACATTCAACATTCAACATTTTAAAATCACCTCCCCATCCAGCCACCATCCACAGTCACGATGGCACCACTCATGTAATCTGAGGCCGCAGAAGCAAGGAAAACCACCGGACCTTTAAAGTCTTCCGGGGTTCCCCACCGCCCGGCAGGTATCCGGGCCAGAATGGAAGCATTGCGCGCTTCGTCGCGGACGATAGGATCGGTCAGCTCGGTAGCGACATACCCGGGAGCAATCGCATTGACCTGCACCCCATAGCCGGCCCACTCATTGGATAATGCCATGGTCAACTGGCCAATGGCACCTTTTGATGCTGCATATCCCGGCACCAGGATCCCACCCTGAAAGGTCAGCAGGGATGCCGTAAAGATGATCTTGCCATAACCCCGCTGGATCATTTCTTTCCCAAATTCACGGCTGAGGATGAACTGCGCATTGAGATTGACTTCAATGACCGTATCCCAGTACGAATCCGGATGTTCTGCGGCCGGTTTGCGCTGCGTGGTTCCCGCATTATTCACCAATACATCCGGTATCCCATGGTCTGCTTTCACCTGATGGATCAATGCATACAGGGCCTTTCGGTCGCTGATATCGCAAGCATAGGCAAAGAAATTTCTGCCGAGGGCACGAACAGCCTCCTCTATTCTTGATCCCTGCCGTTCCAGGGTTGCTGAAACACCAATGATGTCAGCTCCGGCTTCCGCCAGCGCCTCTGCCATGGCAAAGCCTATCCCCCGCTTGCATCCGGTCACCAGCGCAGTTATGCCAACGAGTTTAAATTGGTCCAATACCATTTTTACCAGGTGATGTTGTGTCGCATAATTTACGAGATCTCATATGAAATACCGGTTAGTCTTTCACTAATTTCCCACAATCGTTTGGCAGCTTCTTCATCGTAAGCCGACTTCGCAGCTTTTGTTTCTACCGGATATCCTTTCTTGTCCTGATCAGGACCATAATAGCCACCGGATTGCACATTTGGGTCCGTCAGGGCATACAATGGTGATAAGGCACCGATCGACGCCGGCTGACCCATCATTCGCCCAATGAATTTCATGATACCTTCCATATTCCTATCCGCCCATCCCGTTTTGCATACCCCCGGATGTGCGGCCAGCGAAATGGCAGAGCTACCGGCTTTATCAAAACGGCGACTTAGCTCAAAGGCAAATAGCAGATTAGCCAGTTTGCTTTGCTTATACGCCGCCCATCGATCGTATTTATGCTGACTCATCAGGTCATCCCAGTTGATCTTTCCGGAAGTATGCATCCGGCTCCCCATGGTCACGACCCGACTATCTGGCGTATTAACCAATACATCCAATAGTCGTCCGGTCAA
>ERZ795053.6853-NODE-6853-length-11183-cov-3.988318_pt1 | contig 11183 bp, 9 predicted proteins | sample MGYA00375137_ERZ795053 | MGnify/ENA primary metagenome ERZ795053 (study PRJEB30182, sample SAMN05720284) | activated sludge metagenome | isolation source: Anaerobic digester | place: Hong Kong | collected 2014-12-17 ... | reverse complement strand
CATTTCTCTGATTTTGGCAGCGTTACCAAGCCAAAGGTGGCCTTGCACTGGTTCCTGACGCCGGCACTATCCGTGCGCGGCTCCTTTGCACAGGGCTTCCTGGCGCCGAATCTGGTGCAGATCAACCAGGGGACGATCACTCGCCGCAATCAGGGTGACGCCGATCCATACCGCGCGGATGTGACGGCGAGCGCGAACGATGTGGGCGATACCTACCGACCCTCATTGCGCTTCGGCAACCCCAATCTCGATCCCGAGACCAGCGACAGTTACTCGTTCGGCATCGTGTTCGCGCCGCGCGAGGGCGCGCTGCGGGGCGCGCGATTGTCGGCGGACCTGTGGCGCATCAAGTCCGAGGACGCGATCACGGTCATCGGCGTCGATACGCAGCTGGATCTGGATTTCGCACTGCGGGCGACGGGCTCGTCGAATCCGGACGTCATCCGTGCGGCCGTGACGCCTGCCGATCAGGCGGCCTTCGATGCCTACAACCTCGCCAACCCCGGTGCGCAGCGAACCGCCGCGGGCGAAGTACTGCTGGTGAACGACGGCTATATCAATCTCGACAGCAAGAAGATCGCCGGGCTCGACCTGTCTGCGGGCTATAACACGGGCATTACTGGTTTCGGTGAATTCTCGATCAACGCCGATGCAACGCACCTGAAGACCTTCGATATCGTGTCCCAAGGTGTGACGATCGATCAGATTCGCCGCAACGGGAATCCGAAATGGCGCTACAACCTGAATGCCAACTGGAAGCTGCGCGGCTTCAGTCTGGGCGCCCAGGTGCGGCGTGTCACCGACGTGATCGATACATCGGCGGTCACCGGCACGGACACCTGGGAAGTCGAGCCTTGGACGACGGTCTCGCTGGTCGCCGGCTATGACTTCGACGAGCATTTCGGTTCCTTCGGCGAGGGCTTGAGCGTGCGCGTCGGCGCACGCAACCTGTTCGACGAACTGCCGCCGTACGCGGATGAGAGTCCTGGTCATTTCAGCAGTCTGCACAACATCGAAGGCCGGGTGGTCTACGGCCAGATCTCCAAGACGTTCTGATCGAACGCCCGATGGCTCGCCAGCCGATCTTGGCGCGCGAGCCATCGGCGCCATCTGCCATGAAAGCCAGCCTGCTGGCCCGTCTGCTGCTAGTGCTCTGCTGGTCGTTCAGCGTGGCGGCGGCGGTGCCGTCAGCGGAGCACTCGTTCGTCTTTCCCTACGAGCATGGCCCCGCCATCATGGTGTGGGTCCATGTGCCGAGCGCGCACGACGCGGACACGCCGGTGATCGTGGTGATGCACGGTGTGAGGCGCAACGGTCGCGAGTATCGCGATCAGTGGCGCGCCTTGTCCGAACAGTTTCGGTTCCTGCTCGTCGTACCGGAATTCTCGCGCGCCGACTTTCCCGGGGCCGAGCGCTACAATCTGGGCGGTGTGTTCGATGCCGATGGTCGCCGCGCGCCCGAGACGCGTTGGACCTACAGCTATCTCGAGCCGCTGTTCGACGTCGTGAGAGAGCGCTACCAGCTCACTGCGGCGCACTACGGACTCTATGGTCACTCCGCCGGCGCACAGTTCGTACATCGCTTCGCGCTCTACAAGCCGGACGCTCGCGCGGCAGTGGTCGTTGCGGCCAACGCAGGCTGGTATCAGATGCCGGACGCAAGCGAGCGGTATCCGTATGGGCTGCAGTTGGCCGGCGTGGATGCGGCAGCGCTGCCCCGGTTCCTGGCGCGGCGGATGGTGGTTTTGCTGGGTGAGGCAGATACGGACAGCGATCACCGATCCTTGCGTCAGACACCTGCAGCGCGCGCGCAGGGCCCCGATCGGCTCAGCAGGGGTCGCGCTTTCTTCGCGGCCGGCGCTGCTGCGGCGTGCGCAGGGCGGGTGGAATTCGGCTGGCAGTTGGCGCTCGTGCCCGGGGTCGGGCACGACAATAGTAAGATGGCCGCTCATGCGATCGACTTTCTGCTCACTCGTTAGTCTGCTGGCGCTTGGTCTGACGCAGGCCGTGCACGCCGAGGCGAGCTGCGACTTCGACAACGTGCAATTCAGGGATGATTTCGAAGCGGCTCGACTGGCGGGATGCCGCCAGCGCGGCATGTTGGAGTTCGAACTCGGTGTCGCGCCGGAGGACGCGCCGATCAATCCGAGCGCCTGGTACGCCTTCGCGATCGATGCCCGTGAGAGGATGGAGCTGACTATCACGCTCGTCTACTCGCATGGTCGACATCGCTATACGCCCAAGTTGCGGCTACCGCAGGGTGACTGGCAGCGGGTCGAGCCCATCAAGATCGCTGCGGACGGCAGCCGTGCGAGCTTCGCCGTGCGCGTTCCGGCGGGCCGCAGCTATATCGCCAGTCAGCCGCTGACGGGAACAGCGGAGCTCGGCGCGTGGCTTACGACGCATGTTCGCGACCGGCGAGGTCTCTATCTGTACGACATCGGTACGTCGGAGCAGGGCCGACCGCTCAGCGCTTTTCGCACGCGGGCATCACGTCGGGAGTACATCGTTCTGCTGGGTCGCCAGCATCCGCCCGAGACCACCGGTGCAGACGGTTTGTTCGTCTTCGCCGAACGCCTGCTGGCAGACGATGCGCTGGCACGTCGTTTTCGCCAGCGGTTCGGCATCCTCGTCGTGCCGTTGCTGAACCCCGACGGCGTCGTGCACGGCCAATGGCGTAACAACTCGCGCGGTGTCGACATCAATCGAGACTGGGGCCCGTTCACGCAGGCCGAGACGCGCGCTGCGCGTGATGTGCTGGCAGAGATTGCGAGGGCTCGTCGGAGCAAGCTCGCGTTGTTGCTCGACTTCCATTCGACCGATCGCGATGTTCTGTACACGCAACCGGACGACTTTGGCGGCAGTCGAGCCTGGTTTCCGAGTGCTTGGCAGCGCGCGATCGAGCAGAAACTAGGGTCACGTCTGGCGCGCGACGCCAGTCACAATCCGGCATCACCGACAGCCAAGACCTGGGTGGCTACCACGTATTCGGTCCCCGCCATCACCGTCGAGTTCGGCGACGAAACGACGCCCGAGAATGTGCGCCGCCTGGCCAAGGCAGCGGCGGAGTCGGCCATGCAATTACTGCTCGATGGCGCGAACCAGTGAGGTGCGAGTGTTGGTCATGAACAACGGATTGCTGAGCGCTGTCGCGGTGCTGTCTATCTTGCTGAGCGGGCGCGGCCTGGCGGCGCCGGGCGGTGTGGTGTCTGCCGCAACACCTGAGGCAACCGCCGCGGGAGTCGAGGTGCTGGAAGCTGGCGGCAATGCTGTCGATGCTGCCATCGCAGTGCAGTTCGCGCTGGCGGTCACCGAGCCGGCGATGTCAGGTCTCGGCGGTGGCACACAAGTCATTCTACAGGTTCCTGGCCAGACGCCAGTTGTTATCAACGGCACGACGTTCGCGCCGCGCGGCGTGCCGCGTGACGCGACCAAGCGACAACTGCAGCAAGGGCGGACGGCAGCGACCATCCCCTCGACAGTCCGTGTCATGGAGTTCCTGCATCGCAGGTACGGCTCAGGACAAATGGAATGGCCCAGTTTGCTGACCGCCGCCGTGCGCTATGCTGAAGAGGGTTGGGTGGTCGGTCCATTTAGGGCGCGAGTCTACCGACGGCACGAGCAAGACCTGCGTCGCGACCCTGTGGCAGCGCGTCTGTTTCTGACGGAAGGTCAGTACGCGCCGCGCGAAGGTGAGTTGGTGCGTATGCCAGTGCTGGCGCAGACATTGCGTCGATTGCAGGCGCACGGCGGCATGGATTTCTATACCGGTGCGGTGGCTGCTGATATCGCCACCGATATGGCTGCGAACGGCGGCTGGATTACGGCGCAGGATCTTGCCGGCATGTCAGAGCCTCGCGTGGTTCCAGCTTTGACCACTACTTACCGTGGCTATAACGTCTATTCGCTGCCGCCGCCGGCCGGCGGCTGGGTGATGCTGCAGGCGCTCAATTTGCTGGAGCAGGCACCGATCGAAGAGCTGTCGCAATCGGATGAGACGCGCATGCTGCATCTGCTGCGCGCGCTGCGGCTCGCGCACGGTGCGCGTGCGGCGGAGCCGATCGGCAATCTGGCGGACTATGAAGCCGCAGTGGCAACACGGCTGTCGAAGCAGTACGCGGCCGAGCGTTGGCGCCGGCCGGGCGGCGAAACCACGCATTTCTCGATAGTCGACCAGGATGGTATGGCCGTCGCCGTGACCACGAGCATCGACTCATACTTCGGCGGTCGGGCACCCAGTCCCAAGCTGGGGTTCTTTTATAACAACTACATGCAGGCGTTCGAGGTTGGCAAGTCAGACCATCCGTTTGCATTGCGCCCGGGAGCGATGCCGCTGTCGTCAATGAGCGCCGCGATCGTGACGCGGGACGGTGAGCCGGTGCTCGTGGTCGGCAGTCCCGGCAGCGCCCGGATCATTTCGGCTGTCAGTCAAGTGATCAGCTATTTCACGGATGTCAGCCCCAATGTTATGTCGGCAGTCGCAGCACCGCGTGTGCACGCGCTGCCCGACGGTCAGGCGTACATTGAGTCGACCAAGCTCTCGTCAGCGTTTCTGCAGGCACTGGGTCTCGCGGGTTTCTCTCTGACCCAGCCGGAGCAGGATCTCGTGTCCGGCCAGCGCAACGCCTATTTCGGCGGCGTCCATGCTGTTGGCCGGGAAGCGCTCGGCTGGCGCGGGGCGGCGGATCCGCGCCGCGACGGCACCGTCGGCTACGCGCAGCGTCTGCAAGACAAGCTAGTGCCTGATCGCATCGAAGCGCTGCAAGGGCCAGGCTAGCAGCACACCAAGCATTGCAGTCAGTACGCCCAGCATGACGCCGGATGCACTGATACGGCTGCCAGAGACTGCAGCGAGCAGCGCCTCGGTACCCCAGCCGAGTGCGCCACAGAGCGTCGCGGCCAACACCCCTTGCAGTGCCGCAGACCATCGTCGGCGGCGTAGCGCCAGGGTCAGCAGCGCACTCGGCGGCGCGAGGGCCAGCGCGAGAAATACCAGGCGTTGCCCACGCAATTCGTCGACCTTGGTGGCTCCCAGCATGCCGGCGAGCACCGAGCCTGGCGACAGATGAAACACAGCGGCGTCGTAAGTCTCGGCGTGAATCAGCAGCTCTCGGCCATCGTAGCTGAGTCGCACGGATTGCGGCGCGGCCGAGCGGAATACCCCCGGCAGCGCGAATTCGGGGTCCCGACCATTGTTACCGGTAGTGGGCGAGCGCAGCCGGACGATGAGCGCGTCGCCCTGCTGACCGACCGTCAGATTACGGGCGAGTCCACCTTTCGAGATCGATACCAGACGTGCTGGCCCGAACTGTTCCGGCTCGCCAGTCGAGAAATCGAGGCGGAGGCCGAGCTGGCCGGTCGCGGCGATCGCCCGGCTGAGCGCTGCGCCGTCGGAATACAGCAAGTTCAGGACGTTGTTAGTGCTTGCATCGATTGTCGCAAACCGCCGGACGAATCCGTGCCGGGCGAGCGCGTCGAATGGTGCATTGGATATCTCCAGCAGCAGGAGTTCGCCTGTCCAGGGTCGATCGTCGGTCGCTTCATTGGCAAACACCAACGGCATCGACAGGTCCCAGCCGACCAGCGCTGTCTGGCGCTGCAGCCAGGCAGCAACCACGCCAGCCACCAGTAGGTAGGCGACAGCCCAGACGACCAAGTTGTGCCCGAGCAGACCTGACTGCAGGTGACCGCGCAGTGCCTGCAGGCCCGCAACGATTCGCTGCTGGTACCGGGGGAACAGCAGCGCGCCCAGCAGTGCACCAACGGTATTGGTGATGAGATCCGGTGTCGACGTCACCCGCGAGGGCAGTTGTGCCTGCAGCGTTTCGACACAGGCTGACAAGGCGGCGCCCAGCAAAACTGCGAGCAGTGTCATCCCGATCTCGCTCCGACACTTCGTCAACGTCCCTCGTAACGCCAGACCGAGCGGTATGAACAGCGCGACATTCAGCGGTAAACCCAACAGGCTCCACCAACTCTGGTCCGCGGCCGGCGGCATGTCGGGGTAGTTGGCGACGTAGGACACATTGCGGAAATCGTAGGGATAGAGGGTCAGCAGCAGGATGCTGGTGACGCTCGCGAACAGCAGCCAGTCCCAGGCGCGTGTCGCCGATCGTGCGCAGACTCCCATGCCGTCCATGATACCGATTTGACTGCAGCGGCCGAGCTGGTTGTTTCGTACCATGCCGATCAATGAACTGGGGGACGTCGAGCATGTTTGGCAAGGATGACCGAATTGCGATTGTCGGAGCCGGCATGTCGGGTCTGGTAGCGGCCTGCACGCTGCAGCGATTCGGCTTCCGGCCGCTTATCTTTGAAAAGGCTGCGGTGCTCGGCGAGGTGGGCGCGGGGCTGACAGTGGCGCCGAATGCGACGCATGCCCTGCAGTTCGCGGGGCTGACAGAGGCACTGGCCCGCGATGGCATGGCACCGGGTCGCGGTGGCGTAAAGCACTGGCAGACGGGCGAGCTGATGATCTCCCTGACGCGAGGCCCGGAGATGCTGGAGAAATTTGGCGCACCTTACTATCACATTCATCGAGCCGACCTGCACGCGGCACTGGTGGCGCAGGTCTTGTCCAATGATCCTGATGCAATTCAGCTCGGCTGCGAATTCAAGGGGCTCCGTGACGCGGGTGCGAGCGTCGCGATGGAGTTTGTGGACGGCACTCGTTGTGAGGCTGCTGTCGTGATAGGCGCCGATGGCGTCCGTTCCGCGGTGCGTGCTGCTATTTTCGGCCCGGATCAGCCGCGCTTTACCGGGTATATCGCGTTCCGTGGACTGGTGCCTTTCGACCGCTTGCCGGCCGGGATCATCGACCCGCCGTCGTGTCTATCGACTGGCCCCGATCGCAGTTTTGCGCGCTATCTAATTCGCGGCGGACGAGTCGTCAACTTCGTTGCGCTCGCCCAACGTGATGGCTGGCGCGAGGAGGGCTGGTCGATTCCGGCGACCGTGGCTGAAGTTCTGCAGGAATACCAAGGCTGGTACCCGGATGTCGGCACGATCATTCGTGCCACGCCGCACGGCGCTCTCTTCAAATGGGCGTTGTGCGATCGCCCGACTCTGCCAGCTTGGACCCGCGGCCGTGTGACCTTGATGGGTGATGCAGCGCATCCGATGCTGCCGTTTCTGGGCTCAGGCGCGGCTATGGCGATTGAAGACGCTGTCGTGCTCGCGCGCGCGTTCGAGTGTTCTCAAACAATCGACGTGGCGCTGCAGCGGTACTTCGATGCGCGCCACGCACGCACCGCGTGGGTCGCACAGAAATCGCGCGAGGCTGCACTCAATTATCATTCGGGCCGGAGTGAGCACTATCATCGCGACCGGCACATGACCGCGGAAACTCTCGGCATCTGGGCTTACAACCCTGCGACGGTATCAATATGAGTGCGTCGGTCTGAGGCTTCCGCAATGTCGTCGTAGCTGAGGCAGGAGGCCGGATGGGCGTCCGTGACTTCGTGACGACCGATCGCAAAGGAACAGTCCAGGCGTACGGAATGCGCTGGACGTTCGCCGGCGATGCGCACGAGCTCAGGGCAGGTTGGGCTGTCTTGCAGCACTGCACCGCGAGCCCGATCGGCGGCGGGAGCAACGGTTGCGCAGGCGCTGCAGAGAATGGCGAGCGGTTCGCACGAATGCGGCCAGCAATCACTCGTGCTGACCCACTCGAACTTCTGTGCGTCATCTGCGTCAAACCTTGGTCTGCAAGCTGTTTCTAACTATGCGGGCGCCTGTCTGCGAATCATGTCGCATCTCGGTAATTACCTAGCGCGACAGGTGCTATCTCGTCGTCTGTTAGTGCAGACAGTCACTGGACGTCCGCGTAGTGGTGCATAATGAACACAAATTCGGAACCAAGGAGATTCTTGCTCGTGAAGAAAACATTGTTGATTCCCTCGTTCGCTCAGGCTGGTGTGTTGTTGACCGCCGTCATCGCACTGTCGGCCTGCGGTCAGTCGTCGGCACCGACTGCGCAAGCCGAGCTCGCAACCGACACGACGACCGCGAGTGCGACCACGGACGTTGCGTCTGCAGAGGACGCCAGTACGGCTAGCGAATCCGATGCCGCTGCAACGCAGGCCGCCGAGCTTGCCGCCAAGGAGGCCGAGCTCGCCGAGCGCGAAGCGTCGCTTGCGCTCAAGGAGCGTGAGGCTGACGTTGCGCGGCGCGAGGCGGAGCTGGCCGCCAAAGAGAAGGCCGCCCGCGCGGCACCGAAGGTCACAGCCGCCAAGCCGCCCAAACAACAAGTTGCGCAAACTGCTCCGCCCGCTGCGGCGCCAGTGCCGCGTGCCCCGCTGGTCGTGCCGAGCGGCACGCAGTTGTCGATCGAACTGGTCAACGCGCTCAGCACCAAGACCGCGACGGTCGGCGATCGAGTGGATGGTCGGCTGACCTCGGATGTCATGGTCGACGGCAAGGTTGCGCTGGCTGCCGGCACGCCAATCCAAGGGTCAGTTACCGAGGTCGTATCGGGCAGCAAGAAGATTGGTGGTACCCCCACGCTTGGTATCGTTTTCGATCAGGTCGATACGGGTGATGGCTCCACCGTCACGTTCCGCGGCAAGCTCGATCAGGTCGGCAAGAGCGAGACCGCACGCGATACCGCCAAGATCGCAGGTGGCGCTGTCGCAGGCGCTGTGATCGGCCATCAGGTCGACGGCGACAAGGGCAAGATCATCGGTGGCATTCTCGGCGGAGCTGCCGGTGCATTGGCGGCCAAGAAGACGGGCGGCGACGTCTCGTTAGCAGCCGGCACCGTGATGGCTGTCGAGCTGACGGCGCCGCTGACCGTCAGATCGAAGTAGTACGACTGGCATAGGCCGGGACACGGGAGGGCCCGGATTCGGGGCTCTCCCGGTCGCGTCAATCGCGTTCGAAAAGTGTCCGATAGATGACGCCCGCAATAGCCGCGCCAATCGGGGGCGCGACCCAGAACAGCCACAACTGATCGACCGCCCAGTCACCAACCATCATTGCCGGACCCGTGCTGCGGGCCGGATTCACCGAGGTGTTAGTGATCGGAATGCTGATCAGATGGATCAGCGTCAGTCCGAGGCCGATGGCGATCGGCGCAAAGCCGCCTGGCGCGCGCCGGTCAGTAGCGCCCAGGATGATGAGCAAAAACATCATGGTCATCACAACTTCTGTGACGAACCCGGATGCCAAGGTGTACTTGCCCGGCGAATGCTCGCCATAACCATTCGAGGCCAATCCCGCGGCCAGGTCGAAGCCTGTCTGGCCGCTCGCGATGAACAGCAACACGGCCGCCGCAGCGATTGCGCCCAGCACCTGCGCAATGATGTACGGTACGAGGTCTTTGGCCGGAAACCGTCCGCCAATCATCAGGCCGAACGATACAGCCGGGTTCAAATGACAGCCGGAAATATGGCCGATGGCATAGGCCATCGTCAGCACCGTGAGGCCAAACGCCAGCGACACGCCGACGTGGCCGATACCGACGTGCGGAAACGCGGCCGCCAGTACGGCGCTGCCGCAACCGCCCAACACCAGCCAGAACGTACCAATGAATTCCGCCGCGAGTTTCTTGCTCAGTGACATCGTCGTCTCCCCTGCTATCGAGTTGTTTAACTACTGCCTTGTTGCCCGCGAGGCTGTTCTTCTTTGATTGCGCGCAGCCGCTGCGCCGGACTCGGTCAGCGTGCTTCCCTTGCCCGCTAACCATAATCCCGAATATGGCCAAGGTCAAAGCCGGCCAGGAGAAACGTCGAATCGGCTGCCCGCCGGGGCCCGGTCGGCGGGCCGCAGCCATTCTGGGCTGGTCTAACAGCTATCCCGCCCAGGCGTAATTGACTACCTAGTCGGTCGGCAATTCTGGCGTAGGGCTGCTCGCCAACTGCACGCGCAGCGCGCGCAGAATGTTCTTCGCGCGCCGGCCATTCTCCGGTCCCATCCGGATGATCATTTTTTGCCCGACCGAGAGGGCTTCCAGCGCAGGATCGGCGAACTGATACATGACACTGGGCCTCACGAGCGCAATCGGCGCAGTGACTTCCCGAGTTGCCAACAAGTGATCGATCACGGCTACCAACCGGTCGTTGAAATAGCCGGCGGGATCGACCACATCGGCGTAGGCCTGCTGGAACAGGGGATAGAAGCGGCGGTATACCCCGACTGCTGCTTGCGGGTCGATCTGCTCCGCGAGCGCGAGGTAGGGCTCATAGCGTGCGTAGTTTGTAGGCGCCAGCAGGTACTCGTCCCCGGTGGCCTCAGCGGCAACTGTATCGTTGAGTCGGCTCACGGGCCGGAGGCGTTGCGACATGCTGCTCTTCGGCAGGGCATCGATCGTAACGACCCAGCGGCGGATCGCGTTCTCGGGCTGCAGCAGCTGCTTGGCGCTGCCAGATGGCAGCAAAGACTCCAGCGCGGCAACGAACACGGAATCGCTGTCGGCAAGGCTCGGCAACGGCTCGAACGTAGCTACGGCGTTGTTCGCTTCGATAGGGTATTGCGGCACCGACGGCGAGGCAGGCGCAGCCGGAGCCTCATTGGTGGTAACAGATTCTGGTTCACTCGGGCGCGTCAGCCAGTACCAATAGCCTGCCGAGCCTACAACGAGGACGATCGCGCCTGCGATCAGCCAATGCTTGCTGCTGGAATCCATCTTCATGTCGACCTCCTGGCACACCCTTAAGTTCATCTCACCGGCGGGACTCGTAGTCGCAAACCAGACGGTGATTTCAGGTAACGCCACCTGTTGGCCATCGTAACTGGAATGAGCCTCGTTCTGGTCTACAACATGAGGATGCACGCCAGTGCATTTCTCCAGTCGTCGCCTGGCATGGAGTTCGCCGCGGCGGCCGGCTCCAGGCCGATTGTCGTCCTGGGCCATACAGAGTGCGGCGCAGTGAAGGGTGCCAGCCACGCCTCTGAAGGTGGTCGGGGCGATGCACGACATCTCCAGCGGTGTCGTCACCTTCCTTGATTGAGAATAGGAACCGCGAGCGGACGCAAGGGTTCGCTCGCGGCGTCCCAGCCCTGTGCGGCGCTCTCGAGGTGCGCTATGCGCTCGGTATCCGTCGGGTGTGTTGCGAGCAGGGTCGGGGCGTCGAAGCGCCCACTGGCGCGCGTAGCTGACAATTGCTCGAATACCGCCGCGGCACCGCCGGCATGACCGTAGTAGGCTCGCAGCGCGGCTATCGCTGCGCTGTCCGCGCGTCGTT
>ERZ795053.6852-NODE-6852-length-11183-cov-4.321082_pt1 | contig 11183 bp, 9 predicted proteins | sample MGYA00375137_ERZ795053 | MGnify/ENA primary metagenome ERZ795053 (study PRJEB30182, sample SAMN05720284) | activated sludge metagenome | isolation source: Anaerobic digester | place: Hong Kong | collected 2014-12-17 ... | reverse complement strand
CTACACAACCGAACACACTCTTTCCCTACACGACGCTCTTCCGATCTTGTCTCGACTTTCAGGACAACCCCGCGCCTGTTGCGACGGCCAGTGTCGCCCAGGTGCGGCAGCCGATCTATACCTCGTCCCGCGGACGCTGGAAGCGATATGAAGCCCCGCTCCGACCGGCTCTCAGGATCCTGCGGGAGCGCGGCTGGCTAGCCGAGGACGCCTGAGTCCAGCTGCGAGCCGGCGGCTATCGACGCCACCATGGCTTGGCAACACCCTGATCTCCACGAATGTCGCGGAGACGTGCTTCGAGGCAAGTCGCGACTGCTTCCTGCGGCCACAGGGAGGGTAGTTTCGCCGTTCGGGCTAACGACATGACACCCGCAAGCGACCTGCGGCAACCCATGGCATTTTGTGCAATCCACGGCCTGACGCTCTTCACTTTTGGCCATGCCGATGTGCGCAATTGATCAAGATCGGCTTCACGGTCTTCGGCATAAGTTTGACTGCCCCGGCATGGGGCCAAAGGGATTAGGCGTGCCGTTTCAGAAGCACGCCATTGGAACCGGGGAGGAAATTATGGTCACCAGATTCCGTTCACTGGCGAAGTATGTGCTCGCTTCCGGCGTCGCCGGAGCCGCCTTGCTGGCGCCCGGTGCTTATGCGCAAGACTCTCAGGGTTCTGACAAAGTCGATGAGCAGGCGGCGCCAGACAACGGCGAGCAGGATGCGCAGGAGCCCAGCAAGTTGGGCACTATCATCGTCACCGCGCAACGGCGCTCGGAAAATCTCAACGATGTCGGGCTGTCGGTCGCAGCAGCGTCCGGAGACGACCTGCGCGACCGCGGGATAGCAGGCCTATCGGACCTGACGTCAATTGTCCCTGGCCTGACCTTCACCGAAACACCCTACGGAACGGGCGTGCTGACGATGCGCGGCATAGGATTCTACGAATCCTCGATGGCAGCGACATCGCCCGTTGCCACCTATGTCGACGAAATCCCGCTGCCGTATCCGCGTCTCGCTGCGGGCGCGACGCTCGATCTGGAGCGCGTCGAGGTGTTGAAAGGACCGCAGGGCACGCTCTACGGGCAAAACACGACCGGTGGCCTCGTCAACTACATCGCGGCCCGGCCAACCGATGAATTTGAAGCTGGAATCAATGCCAGCGTCGGACGCTTTCTTGAGACAGATGTCGAGGGCTTCATCAGTGGGCCGCTCGCCCCGAACCTTGGCGCACGCCTCGCCGTCCGGACGCGTCACAGCGACGACTGGCAGGAGAGCGTCAGCCGCAATGACGAGCACGGCAAGACCGACTTCACCACGGCACGCCTGCTTGTCGACTGGGACCCGGCGCCTGGCATTTCCTTTGAAGGCAATATCAATGGCTTCATCGACAAGTCGGACACGCAGGCCGGGCAAGCCATCGGCCTGTTTCCGGGCGTTCCCTCAACGGTTCAGCCACAGGAACTCACCGCCACTCTGATTCCTGCCGGTGACAGCCGGCTCGCAGACTGGACACCGGGCCGAGACTTCGCGCGCGATAACAACTTCTTCCAGATCGCCCTTCGAAGCAAATTCTCGTTGGGTGAAAATGTCGACCTGATCGGCATCACGTCCTATCTGGAATACAACCAGAACCAGTTCGTGGATGCGGACGGCACGGCGCTTGAAACCGCTGATGTCACACAGGAAGGCGACATCAAATCCTTTTCTCAGGAATTGCGCCTGCAAGGCGAGGCCGGTCCGATGCGCTATGTGTTCGGCGGCAACTATTCCGAAGACGATGTCTACGACTACACGCTCTTCTGGATCGGTGACAGTTCGCTGTCGGTCGGCGTACCGCAATTGCCAATCCGATCGACACCGACTTATTCGACCCAATCATCGGATACCTGGGCCGTCTTCGCAAACCTGGACTATGCCCTAACCGATAAACTCACCGTACAGGGCGGCATTCGGTATACGGAACAGGACCGGGACTTCAGTGGATGTATCGCCGACTCAGGCGACGGGACATGGGCCGCGCTGTTCAGCGCTGCGTATGGTGTGCCAATCGCACCGGGCGCATGCACGACCCTGAACCCCGCAACATTCTATATCGGCCTGCACACCGACTCTCTCTCGGAAGACAACGTGTCATGGCGACTCAACCTGAACTATGAGCCCAATCCCAATGTGCTTCTCTATGCCAACGTCAGCCGCGGTTACAAAGCGGGCAGTTTCCCGACAGTCGGCGGCATTCTTTCGATCCAGTACACACCGGCGACACAGGAAAACGTCCTTGCCTACGAAGCCGGCGCGAAGCTGACGCTCGCCGACGACCGGGTGCAGCTCAACGGCGCCGTCTTCTACTACGACTACACGGACAAGCAGTTCCGGGGGAAGATTGTGGATAGTTTCTTCGGATCCATCGAACGCGTCTACAACGTGCCGGATTCAAGCGTCACCGGGTTCGAAATCGACCTGCAGGCAGCGCCCGCAACGGGTCTGCGGTTCGGCGCGAACCTTGCCTACACCGACAGCGATATCAAGTCTGACTTCGCAGGCCTGACGCCGATCGGCACACCGATCAACCTGAAGGGCGAGACGTTTGAATTCACGCCTGAATGGGCGCTGGGGGCAAATTTCGAATATGAAAAGCCGATCGGAGAATCGCTCAATGGCTTCTTCAGCATGGACGCAAGTTATCAGAGCGACACCCATGCGGGCTATGGCGGGCTCGATACATTCAAGATCGATTCGTACACGCTCGTGAACGCCCGCCTGGGCGTACGGCCACCTGGCGAGAAGTGGCATGCGCAGCTTTGGGCGAGAAACATCTTCGATGAATACTACATCACCAATGCAAATTACCTCGGTGAGTATGCCTACAGGCTCGCCGGCAAGCCCGCCACTTATGGCGTGGCCGTGGGCATGAAGTTCTGAGAGGATGCCGATGTCTGGCCAGGTCCGGCTGAAGGGCGCCCGAAAAGCCATCGCGGACCACATGATGCAGAGCCTTGCCGGCTCGGCGCAACTCAGTTTCCTTACCGGTTGCGACGTAACCGACTTGCTCACTGCGCGCGAAGGGTGGAAAGCTGGTGAACGCGCAATCGGCGTCGAGGATTGTCTCATTGCGGCATTGGCTGATTCAATGGCGGCATTTCCTCACTTCAACGGGGTTTCGAAGGGCGACGAGCTGATACTGGCCGAGGCGGTGGACGTATCCGTTGCTATTTCGGTCAATGGTCTCCTGCTGACACCTGTCATCAGGCGGGCGGACCGGCTGTCGCTCGACGAGATTGCCGCCTGCCGCAGGGACCAAGCTGCGCGCGCAAGGTCCGGGAAGCTCAAGACGTCCGAACTGGTGGGCGGAACCGCCACGATAAGTAATCTTGGACTGACCCGCGTCCGCCATTTCACGCCGATCCTGAACAAGGGACAGCTTGTGATCCTGGGCATAGGTCGAATTGAACCACGGCTGATGTTGACCGCAGACGGATCGGTTGCGCAGCGACAGGAAATCGGGCTGTCGCTGACCGTCGATCATCGGTTCATCGATGGCGATCCGGCGGCACGACTGCTTGGAGAGATCTGTGACCGGCTCACCGCCATCCATACGCGGAACTGACTGCTGGAACGCAATCCTTGCGGGCTTTCAGGCCGAATGGCCCGGCGCCAACCTGGATCTTGGTGCGCAAGCGGACAAGCTCAGCGATGATATGCGCGAATTCGAACGTATGCTGACGGCTGGATCTGACGATACCAGCCTTCGACTATGGGACAACGAGAGACAGCTTGTGATTTCGAGGCGGCTTTCCAGATTGCCGGGGACCGAATTTGCGACGCGGTGGGCGGAAGCGCATGGCTTTCCTGTCGCGGTTCGCGCTTCGGGCGGCACGGCCGTGGTCCACCGCCCGGGTGTGCTCAATATCAGCCTCATTCGCGTTGCTCTGCAGCCACTCAAGCTCGCGCAAGGCTTCGACGAATTGAGCGATATCGTCGTCCGGGCAGCCGCCCGGTCAGGTATTGCCCTCACAGTGGGAAAGCTGGCGCGATCCTACTGCGCGGGCACGCACGACATCGGCCTCGATGGGCGGAAGCTTGCGGGTACGGCGGCCGTGTCGAGGCGGCATGGCGCCGCGTATGGCGGCCTGTTTCACGCCAGCCTCACCGTCAGCGGGGACTGGCGACACGATCTCGAACTGATTTCCGGCTTTGAGCAGCGCCTCGGTATGCCGGTTGACTACGACGTCTCCGCTCATACGAGCCTTGAGGAAGCCTTTGCACTGGCCGCGCGGGCCGCCTACTCGTCGCCATCCCTGTCGTTGCTCGGCGAGCAGCCGAACTTTTCCTTGTAGCAGCGGCTGAAGTGCGAAAAGTCTGAAAATCCCCAGCTGTAAGCAATTTCAGTCAGGGTACGTCCCACCATGCTTGGTGATCGGATGGCTTTGCGACATTCAAGCAGGCGCCGGTGCTTGATCCAGCTCTTCACCGTCCACTGCGAACCTTCAAAAGCACTGTGGACGTAGCGCGGTGACATGTTGAGCCGATCGGCGATCATTGAAACAGACAGGTTGGGATCAGTCAGGTTTGCCAGGACAAAAGTGCGAATGCGTTCCAGCGCGCGCCTGCCGGACGTGAGCGGCTTGTCCTTTTCGTCGTGGCAGACCAGGGCGTAGTCTCCGATCGAACAGACCGTTTCGAACAGGATGTTCGACAGCGCGTTCTGGCGAAGTTCGTTTGCCTCGTCGCCCCAGCAATCAATGGCATGGGCATAGGCGGCGAACACGCCAAACAGGCTCGGCCCGATCTCCACCGACTGCCCCACCAGCCCATCGATGTTGGGCAGGCGGCTCCTCAGCAGTGCGCCCGGAACGACCAGCCCCGTCATTTCGAAGCTGCCTTTGCCCGCAGCCTCGATCTGGCCGGAAAACGTGTCGCGCGTATTCACGAGGCCTACAGATCCCGCCGCAAAGCTGGTCTTGCCTCCGCCCTGCTTGATCGTCACCAGGCTGTCGTGCGGGATGTAGATAATGAAATCGTCGGCAGCGAATTGCCGGACATGCTCGCGCCGCCGCTCCGCCCAGTGCACACCCTGGCCGAAATAGCGGACAACCGTCGTCGGTCCCAGTTCAACACTCGTCAGAGATGCGGTGATGTTTGAATCGAACAGGCGGTAGCCGCAGTCGCAACTGCCGAATATCCGGCTGATCGCTGCGCTCATGGCCGGAGAACGTCCGGACGGCACGAACTCCCCCAATTGCCAAGTCTGCATATTCATTGCGTCAGGTTACCCTTCTCCCCAGCATAGACTAGCCCAGTCTCCGCAATCCAACAAACCGAAGCCGCGTGGTTGCGTTTTCGGCCATATCGGCATGCACATTTGCGCAAGCGTTCCTCGTCCCGGGCCGGTTAGACCTGATCCTGACAAAAAGGACTGCGGGATCAACAGCCGCAGCATACCGGGAGAAAGCCGATTTCGCGCGACAGCAAGCATACCGTCACGATTGCGCAATACGCCGCGCCGCTGCCGGTGATGCTGTTTGATCGCGCGCGGGAAGCACCGGACGACATCTTCCTCAAAGAGGTTAGCGGCACGTCTGTCACCTATGGTGAGTTTCTCGGGCAAATTGGCCGCTTCATCACTGCGCTCAAGAGCCTCGGCCTTTCGGAGGGGGATCGTGTCGCGACACTGATTCCGCAGAGCATAGAGGCGCATGCCGCCTGGCTGGCCATCTCCTGGATGCGCGGTTGGGAAGTCCCGATCAACAATGAGTTCCATGGAGATATGCTCGCTTATCTCCTGAACGACTCGAAGGCCAAGACGATCGTCCTGACGGACGAGTTCGTCCCGGCTGTCGAAGCGATCGCAGGAAAACTCGACCATCTGCGTACGCTTCTTGTGCTCGGTCCGGCCAGCAAGACCGAGGGGTTCGAAGTCGTTGCGTTCGACAACAGCGCGGCGGTCGACCCGGCGATCCATGTCAGGCCCGGGCTCGGAGACGGCGACATCGCAACCGTCATCTACACAAGCGGGACGACCGGACCCTCGAAGGGCGTGATTCTGCCCTGGGGTGAATTCTACAGCGCAATCGACATATATGGCTGCCGAAAGGATGGCACAGACGCGCTCTATGCGCCGTTTCCGACCAATCACATGTCGGGCAAGGTTCCCGTGTTCGACATGGCGGCCGTCGGAGGCCGGGTGGTGCTCCGGCGGCGATTCAGCACCAGTGAGTTCTGGAGCGACGTTCGCCAGTTCCAATGCACCGGTACGATCATGCTGGGCGGTGTCGCCGTATTCCTGAACAACCAGCCTCCGTCGCCGGAGGACCACAAGCACACCATGCACACGGTACTCATGGCGCCTGTCATGGAGAACTACCCTGAGTTCGAAGCGCGATTTGGCACCAAGGTGATGACAAGCTACGGGATGAGCGAGTGCGGATTTCCGTTCCTCGCGCCTGGCGGCACGTTGGCCAATGCAGCGTCTTGTGGTCGGCTGCGGGATGGCTGGCATGTGCGGATTGTCGATCCGGACGGCAACGACCTACCCGCCGGAACGGTCGGCGAACTGCTTGTGCGATGCGACCGTCCGTATGCGCTCATGCTGGGCTATCTCGACCGGCCCGAAGCGACCGCAGAGGCGATGCGCGAAGGCTGGTTTCACACGGGCGACGGCTTCAAGCAGGACAACGATGGAAACTACTACTTCGTGGATCGTATCAAGGACGCCATCCGCCGCCGAGGCGAGAACATCTCGTCGTTCGAAGTAGAAGGCTTCATCTCCCGCTTTCCGGGAATCGCAGAATGTGCCGCTGTGGCTGTTCCGTCAGAGACCGGCGAAGACGAAATCATGGTCCATTTCGTTTCGACCAGCGGCGCGACCGTAGATCTCGATGCGCTGGCGCAATTCTGCCGGGAACAGATGCCGGGCTTCATGGTGCCGCGCTTCTTCCGGCAAGTGGCGGCGCTGCCCTACACGCCGACCAACAAGGTCCAGAAAAAACTACTTCGAGCCTCAGGCACGGAAGGCGCCTGGGAACGCAGCAATGGAAACGGTGCCGGTCGGCCACGCATGGTCAGCGGACAATGAGGAGATGACGAATGGCAACGCGCGAAATTGATGCCGAAAAGCCGGTCGAACGGGCGGCGAAGAAACGGGCCCTCAACATCCCGCCGGTCAAGGTGGGCGACGGCATCCTGCACGATCAGGAGAAGTACTACTCGCGTGAGTTCATGGATCGCGAATGGGAGAGCCTCTGGTCGCGGGTGTGGACGATCGCGGGCCGACTGACAGATCTGAAGCGTGTTGGCGATTGGTTCACCTATAAGCTGGGCAAGGAATCGATCATCATCGCCCGCTCGGCCGAGGATCGCATTCAGGCCTTCTACAATGTCTGCCAGCATCGCGGCTCACAGCTCGTGAACCAGGATTTCGGGCACAGCATGTCGTTCGTCTGCCCCTTCCATACCTGGACCTGGAATATCGACGGCTCCCTCAAGCGCATCACAGATGCCGAGACATTCCCTGAACGGACCATCTGCGACAAGCCAGGACTGAGCGAAATGCGCTGCGAGACCTGGGCTGGCTTCGTCTTCGTCAACATGGACGACAACGCCCCACCGCTGTCAGAATTCCTCGCCGGCCTGCCCGATGCGATGGCGCTCTACAAGATGGAGGACATGGTTGTCGTCAAGGACTACTCAGTCAACTGGCCGATGAACTGGAAGATATCGCTCGATGCCTTCATGGAGGGCTACCATGCCCATGCGCGCCATCCCGAGCTGGTCCGCATGATCGACGACTACAATTTCGATTATGAAGTCTTCGGCAATGGCCACAGTATGATGACCATTCCGATGTGGACCAAGAGTCCGCGGATTCCGGAACGTTCCGGCCTGACGGACGAGCTGCGCCTGTCGATTCAGTCTGCCGGCATGGATCCCTCCGAGTTCGAGAATCGCCAGGCGGATGTCCGTCCTGCCGCCATAGAGGCAAGGCGCAAATGGACCGAACGCTTCGGGATCAGCATTGAAGGTATGACCGACGATCAGGTCGCGGATGACGGCAACTACAACATATTCCCAAACATCACACTCAATGCGCATCCCGAAGGCGTGTTGGTCATGCGTTTCCTCCCACACCCGACTGACCCCGAACAGTGCACGTATGATGTTTGGGTCATTGCCAAGCCGGGCTCAGACCCGGAGTACGAAATGCCGTTCTACATGGCTGTTCCACCCGGAACCGACCTGACCGGCGAAGGCCCCCGCCCGGAGCGCCACTACGTCGAGCACGGCGACGAAGGCCTTGGTCTGGTCCTCAACCAGGATGGGGATTCGCTGCCGATGGTCCAGGCCGGGGTCAAATCGCGTGGCTTCCGCGGCGTCCGCCTGAGCGATCAGGAAGTCCGCTTACGGTATATGTACGAAGAATACGACCGCTACCTGAAAGGTGAAAAATGAGCTCAAATCTCGCACCGACAAAGGAAGAATTGCTCTGGATGTATGACCGCATGGCGCTGAGCCGCGCCTATGAGCGGATGATGGATCGTTGCTATATGGAAGGCAAGGCACCGGTCTTCGACATGGCGAAAGGTCCGGTTCCGGGCGAAATGCACCTGTCGGACGGACAGGAGCCTTGCGCCGTCGGCGTCTGTGTGCACCTGAACGAGAACGACTATGCAGTCGGATCGCATCGCCCGCATCACGTCGCCATCGCCAAAGGTGTCAATCTCGACGAGATGACCGCCGAAATGTTCGGGCGCGAGACAGGCCTATCGAAGGGCCGGGGCGGTCATATGCACCTGTACGACCAGAAAGCGCGCTTCGCCTGCAGCGGCATCGTCGGCCAAGGCATCGGCATAGGTGTCGGCCACGCATTGGCCATCAAGATGCAGGGCGGCAATGGCGTCTCTGTGGCCTGGACCGGCGAAGGCGGCGCAAACCAGGGTATTTTCCATGAAGCGATGAACCTCGCCGGCCTGTGGAAGCTGCCCTATGTCCTCGTGATTGAAGACAATGACTGGAGCGTTTCGGTTCCGAAGGAGCGCTCCACCGCCGTTGCCCGGAACAGCGACAGGGCCGCCGGTTACAATGCTGCCGGCGAATACGTTGCGGCAAACGATGTCCTTGGCGTCTATTCCGCAGCAAAGCGTGCGGTTGACCGCGCCCGCGCCGGCGAAGGTCCGACGATCATCGAGGTACAGACTCATCGGCTGGTCGGCCATTTCGTCGGTGACCCGGAAATCTACATTTCGGAAGAGAAGAAGAAGGCGCGTGTAGATCCACTGTCGACGTTGCGTGAGCGCCTGCTGAAGGATGGCATCATCGACGCTGCCTATGTCGATCGTGTCGACCGGGAAATCGAAGAGCGGCTGAACGCAGCCGAAAGCTTCGCGCGATCCAGCAGCGAGCCGAAAGCCGATGCCGCGCTCGATCACGTGTTCTTCTGAGGAGAACCCAGATGGTAAATCCAACCGATATCAAGACGGCCCAACGCCCTGCGCCGAAGGCACGCAAGGTGCTCATGAACCGGGCGATCCGCGAGGCACTCGACTACGAATTGGCCAACGACCCTACCGTCTTCCTGATGGGTGAGGATGTCGGCCCGTTTGGTGGTGTCTACCAGACGGCCACGGGGTTGTATGAGAAATACGGCCCGGAGAGGATCCGCGACACACCGATTTCGGAGGCCGGGTTTATTGCGGCTGCCGCCGGCGCGGCAATGGCCGGAATGCGGCCGGTCGTCGAACTGATGTTTGTCGACTTCATCGGCGTCTGCCTCGATCCGCTCTTCAATTTCATCGCCAAGCACGCGACACATACCGGCGGCAAACAGCCGATGCCGGTGACGATCATGGCCGGCATGGGTGGTGGTTACTGCGACGCCTCTCAACACTCCCAGACACTGTTTGCCACGTTCGCGCACCTTCCGGGACTGAAAGTCGTGGCGCCGTCCACGGCTTATGATGCCCGCGGATTGCTGCATGCGGCGATCCGGGATCCCAATCCCGTGATGTTCCTGATGCAGAAGGAACTCCTGGGTCTCGGACTTTGGGGAACCCTTCCAGGCGCGACTTCGATCATGCCCGACGAACCCTTCGAACTGCCAATTGGAAAGGCATTCGTTCGGCGCGAAGGGCGAGACATCACGCTAGTCGGCATGGCGGCGAGCGCGCACATGGCACGACAGGCTGCAGAGGCACTTGCGAAAGAAGGGATAGATGCAGAAGTCATCGATCTGGCGACGATCTCTCCGCTGGACCGTGATACCGTGATCGCTTCCGTCGCCAAGACGGGCAGGCTGCTCGTCGCCGATGAGGACTATCGCAATTGCGGCGTCGCGGGAGAAGTGATCGCATCTGTGTGCGAGGCGATCGGCCACAAGCTCAAGGCGCCGCCCCGCAGGGTCGCCTTCCCTGACACACCGATCCCATTCGCGCGCCCGCTTGAACAATACCTCCGGCCGAGCGCCGAAAAGATTGTCTCCACGACCCTCGACCTCTTCAAGGACTATGCATGACCGAAATCCGTATCGCTGAAGACCAATGGGATGAGGATCTCGAGGGTAACCTTCTGACCTGGCTTTATGATGAAGGGACCGAAGTGTCGCAAGGCGACGTGATCGTCGAGATCATGGTCGAGAAGCTGCAGGTGGAGATCGAGGCGCCCGCATCCGGCATCTTGCGCCACGGCAAGGCCGAAGGCGATCTCATCAATCGTGGCGACGTGATTGGAAGCGTTGCACCCGGATAAGGATACAAAAGCCAGTCCGATCGGTCCGAGTATTCTGAGCGTGTGGCGGACCGCGACGCCACAGGCATCTTGCCCAGCCCTCCACTGAAAGTGGGGTCGCAGGATTCCACGTGCGCTTTTTGCCCAATTCGACCTTGCAATTTGCTCAGGTCAGTTTAGTCAATATTCTTGACATTCCTGAAGTGGTGCAAAGGCGGCCTGAGAAATGAAGTCCTGGATATGCTCCAAGCCCGGCTCGGTCCAGGATCTTGAATGCATAGACGCTCCAGCCGCTGAACCCACCGCCGGTCAGGTCGCTATTCGTGTCTCCGCTTGCGGTATCAACTTTCCGGACGTCCTGATGATTCAGGGCCGTTACCAGATGAAACCACCCTTGCCGTTCGCGCCAGGCGGCGAAGTATCGGGCACAATCGCAGCCATCGGCGAAGGCGTGACCGGCATTGCCGAGG
>ERZ795053.6851-NODE-6851-length-11184-cov-6.278821_pt1 | contig 11184 bp, 9 predicted proteins | sample MGYA00375137_ERZ795053 | MGnify/ENA primary metagenome ERZ795053 (study PRJEB30182, sample SAMN05720284) | activated sludge metagenome | isolation source: Anaerobic digester | place: Hong Kong | collected 2014-12-17 ... | reverse complement strand
GCACCAGGACCCGGGTGGGGGTGAAGGCGTTGCCACCGGGCGCCCGGTCGGTCCGGGTGCTCACCGGCATGGACATGCGCAGCTCGGCGACGCCGACGCCGTGGCGGCGGTGGTAGGCGCCGGCGCCGCCGGCCGCGGCGGCGACGAACAGGTCGTTCACGCTGCCGCCCAGCGCGGTGGCGGCCGCCTTGGCGGCGTCGAGGGGGACGTCGAACGTCTCGAGGCCGCGATCGAGCGAGCGCTCCGACCACAGAGGGGATCGGTGGCTGTCGACGACGCCCAGCTGGCGGACCAGCGATCGGGTGGTGGCGGCGGTCTCGGCGGGCAGCGATGCGAGGACGGACGCCACGTGCAGCGGGTCGCGAGCCCAGCCCGAGGCGGTGTCGACCAGGCGGCGAGCGGCGTCCGCGTTGCGCCGGGCGAGCGTCGACACGGCGTCGACGGCGCCCGACCACGCGCTCGGGTCGGGGTCGGGCGGCGGGCCGTCGTCGACGGGCGGGGGCTCGGCGGCGTCGCGCTCGAGGTCCACGAACTCGATCGACATGCGGATGCCGCCCTTGCCGTCGGTGATCGTGTGGTGCATCTTCTGCACCATGGCGGCACGACCGCCGGGGAGGCCGTCGACGACGGTGAACTCCCACAGCGGGCGGGACCGGTCGAAGGGCGTCGCCGCCGCATCGACGGCCAGCTGGCGGACCTCGTCGTCGGTCGCGTCGGGGAGGTGCACCCAGCGGAGGTGGCGATCGAGGTCGAACTCGGGGTCCTCCTCCCAGCGGGGCGTGAGCGGCCCGACGCCCTCCACCACGCGTCGGCGCAGGCGTGGGACCACCCGGGTGGCCCGCCAGAGGCGGCGTCGGAGCCGCTCGCGGTCGGGGGCTCGGTCGAGGAAGGTGATGTTGGCGAAGGTCGACGACAGCACCGGGTCGGCGTCGAGGGCCCACATGAGCGCCTCCACGTCGCTCATGTGCTCGGTCGTGGCGGGGTCGCTCATCGGTGGCCTCGAGACCCCGCCGGTGGGATCCACCGGTCGGCGAGGCGCGCGTAGGTGGTGCCCACCACCGCTCCGGCCACGACGTCGGAGGCGTGGTGGACCTGGACGTGGACCCGGCTGGTGGCCACGATCGCGGCCAGCGCCCAGTACAGCGGGCGGAGGTGGGGCGAGCGGCGGCCGAGCAGGTGGGCGGCGGCGGCCGCCGAGCTGGCGTGCCCGCTGGGGAAGCTCGAGGTCAGGGGTCGGCGCAACGGGAGCGGGCGCTCCTCGGTGGGCTGGGGCCGGGGACGGTGCACGAGGCGCTTGAGGCCCTGGTTCACGAGGATCGACTCCCCGAGCAGCAGCAGGCTGAACCGCAGCGACGCGTCGGCGTCCTCGTCGCTGCGCAGACCTTGGGCGGCCGCGATCAGCAGCCACAGGACGCTGAAGTCGCCGACCTCGGACGCCAGGTAGAAGACCCGGTCGGCCACGGGGTGGCCCCGGAAGATGCGGCCCCAGGCGGCGTCGACGGCGTCGTCGAAGCGATCGACGGCGTCGGGCAGGTTGTCGCGCGTGCGACGAGGTCGGCGGGCCACGACGGGCGAGCCTACGCAGCCCCCACGGCCACTTCGACCGCTGCGCCCTCGAGCTCGGCCGCCACCGCTGCGGCCCGCTCGGCGACGACCGCAGCGGCGAGGGCCGGATCGCCGCCCTGCGCCGGGCAGTACGCGTGGAAGCTGCACCACGAGCAGAGCGGGCCGGGCCGCGGGCGGAAGTCCTCCTTCTCGCAGGCGCGCTCGATGGCCTGCCACAGGGCGCGGAGCTTGGTGCGCAGCCCGCGGATGGCCTGTTCGCTGGGCACGGTGCTGATCGTGAGCGCGTCGCCCAGGTAGAGGAGCTGGATGCGACTGGGGAGCACGCCGAAGAGGTCCTCGCAGAGGAGTGCGTAGAAGGTCACGCCGCCGAGGCGCCCCTGCTGGTGGGTGACGCCGGGGGAGCGTCCGGTCTTGTAGTCCGTGACCACGAGGCCGCCGTCCTCGTCGAGCTCGAGCCGGTCGATGATCCCCCGGATGCGGATGTCGTCGACGCGGGCCTCGAGCTTGAGCTCCAGCCCCACCGGCCGCACCGTGGTGGGGTCTTCGATCTCGAAGTAGCGGCGCACCAGGCGGCGGGCGTCGGCCACGAAGGCGGCCTCCGCCGCCTCGTCGAGCTCCAACCCCACGAGATCGGGGTCGTCGCGCAGCTCCTCGAGCGCCCGGTCGAGGTCGGCGAGCGCCGCCTCCACCGTCCGATCGCCCGGGTCTCGCTCGAAGAGGTGCTCGAGGGCGAGGTGGACCAGCGTGCCCTTGGTGGCCGCCACGGTGGGCGCCTCGGGGAGCTGGTCGATCGCCGAGAAGCGGAAGGCGAGGGCGCAGTCCGTGAACGACGACACCTTGGAGGGCGACAGCGTGACGGGGAGCTCCAGAGCCATGCCCCGACGGTACCCAACCCCCCTGACAACGGGGGGCGATGCCGCCGGTACGGTGGCGGCGTGGCCGACGTCGACGACCTGCTCGCCGCCAACGCGGCGTTCTACGCCGCCTTCGAGGCGCGAGACCTCGATGCCATGTCGGAGATCTGGTCGCACGAGGACCACGTGGCGTGCACCCACCCGGGGTGGGCCACCCTGCGCGGGTGGGGCGCCGTCGCCTCCTCGTGGTTCGCCCTCTTCCAGGGCGAGGCGGCCATGCAGTTCATCCTCACCGCGGTGGCGGCCCACGTCGAGGGCGACGTGGGCTGGGTGACGTGCGACGAGAACCTCCTGGCCGGTTCCCAGGCGCAGACGGTGGCGGCCACCAACGCGTTCGTGCGAGCCGGCGGCACGTGGCGGCTGGTGCTGCACCACGGCTCGGCGGTCGTCGGCGCCTGATCGTCGGCGCTTCGAGGCTCGCCACGCCCTACGCTGCGCCCCGCATGGGAGCGGGCAGCAGCACCGAGGTGGACGAGCCGGTCGACGAGCCGATCGACGGTCGCACGGCGCGGGCGCTGCGCACCAAGGACGCCATCGTCGAGGCGTGCCTCGGGCTGATCGACGAGGGCGACCTCCGACCCACCGGGCCCCGCATCGCCGAACGCGCCGGGGTGTCGGTTCGGTCGATCTTCCAGCACTTCGACGACCTCGACGCGCTGTTCGCCGCGGTGGGCCAGCGGGTGGTGGTGCGCATCGGCGGGATCATCGCCCACATCGACCCGGCGACGCCGCTCCACGATCGGGTCGATGCGTTCGTCCACCAGCGCGCCGCCGTGCTCGAGTCGCTCACCCCGGTGCTGCGGGCGGCGCTCGTGCACGCCGCCTCGTCGGAGGTGATCCGGGGCCAGTTCGAGCAGGGCCACGAGTTCCTGCGGCTCCAGGTGGCCCAGGTGTTCGCCCCCGAGGTCGCGGCCGCGCCCGAGGGCGAGGTGCTCCTCCACGGGCTCGTGGTGGCGCTGTCGTGGACCACGTGGGACCTCCTGCGCGCCGCCCAGGAGCAGTCGGTGGCCCAGGCCCGGGCGGTGGTCACGCTGATGGTGCGCTCCCTGCTCGGCAGCGTCGCCGACCCCTGGTAGGGGCCGCTCAGGCGGTCCGCACCGACCCGCCCCGGCGGGCGTCGCCCGCACCCGAGCGGCCCGGGGCCACGGCGTGCACGCCGCCGAAGTACATGCTCGGCGTCGGCCACTCGTTCACCGGTGCCGCGGCGCGCAGCGCGTCGAGCACCTCGGGGCGCAGGCCCGGCTCGACCTCGAGGTGGTCCTCGTCCCAGTGGATGCGCGGGGCGCGGACGGCCTCGTCGAGCGGGGTGCCCAGGTCGATCACGGCGGTGAGCACCTGCAGGAGGGCCGAGCGGATCCGCTTCGAGCCGCCGCTGCCGAGCGCCAGCTCGACTCGGTCGTCGGCGTCGAGCACGAACGTGGGCGACATCATCGAGGCCACCCGCTGGCCCGCCGGGGCGGCGTGGAAGCCGTCGGGGTGGAGGTCGTCCTCGCCGAGCATGTTGTTGCAGGCGATGCCGGTGCCCTCGATCACGTCGCCCGAGCACTCGCCGTTCGAGCTGGTCATGGCGGCGACGTTGCCCTCGCCGTCGGCCACCGACACGTGGGTGGTGCCGCGGTCCACCCGGGGCCGTTGCTCGGGATCGTCGTCCAGCTCGCCGCGGAGCGCCGCCACGACCTCGGGATGGCCCTCGGCTCGGTCACGGTCCACCCCCGCCATCGTGCGCAGCAGCTGCTCCGCGCGTGCCACCGGATCGGTGGGGGCGGGGCCCTCGGCCTCGATGCGGCGCAGCGCCACGCCGAGGAGGGCTCCGCCGAAGGTGGGTGGTGGGTTGGTGGCGATCCGCCGATCGCGGTAGCGGAACGCCAGCGGGGTCCGCTCGATCACCTGGTAGGCGGCCAGGTCCTCGCGGGTGACCAGACCCCCGCCTGCGGCGAGCTGCTCGACGACGCGGTCAGCGAGCTCGCCGTCGTAGAAGGTCGCTCGACGGTCGGCGCCCAGCGCCTCGAGGAAGTCGGCCAGGTCGGGGTTGCGGAGCACGTCGCCCTCGCCGAGCAGCACGCCGTCGGGCAGGAAGATGGCCCGGCTGCCGGCGGTGCGGGCCAGGATCGGCTCGAGCAGCGCCAGGTCGAGCGCCTGGGTGGCCGACACCGCGACCCCCCGGCGGGCCAGGTCGACGGCCGGAGCCACCACGGTGGGGAGCGGCAGGCGACCGAGCCGGCCGTGGACGTGCAGCAGGCCGGCGAGCACGCCCGGCACGGCGACCGAACCCGGCCCGCAGTGGAAGGCCTGCTCGGCGGCGGCGAAGCGGACCCGCACCTCCTCGAACACGGGCTCGGGGGCGCCGTCGCCGCGGCCCCGGCCGGGCGTGTCGACGAAGAAGTCGAAGAGCACGTCGGCCCGGCCGGCAGGGCGAGCGAGCAGGAACCCGCCGCCGGCGAGGCTGGTGAAGCCTGGCTCGCACACGGTGGAGGCGAAGGCGGCGGCGACGATCGCGTTGAAGGCGTTGCCGCCGTCGGCGAGCACGTCGGCGGCCGCCTCGGCGGCGCGCTCGTGGCCGGCGGCGACGATGGCGCGGGCGGGGCTCACGGGCGGCGATCGTACGGGCCGCCCGTGCGCCCGCCCCAAGCGGTGCGCCGAGGTGCGAGGCGTGCCGGGCTAGGAGGTGACGACTGCGTTGATCGCGGTGGCGACGACGTTGCCGGTGTTGCGCATGCCCGAGGCGTTCGGGTGCACCGGGGCGGCGTCGGTGGTGGGGACGATCGCCTCCACCCACTTCGACGACGAGCACATGTCGTGGCCGATGCTGGAGGTCGCCGTGTCCACGTAGGTGGCGCCGTTGGCGACGGCTCGGGCCTTGAGCATGGCGTTGAGCTTCTTGGCCACACCCCGCAGGTACGTGATGTCGCCCGCCACGATCGGCACCACCGGCCAGCAGCCGCTGCCGGTCTCGGGGATGATCGTCGGGTAGCCGACCACGAAGATCTTGGCGTTGGGCGCCCGCTTCTTGGTCTCGACGAGCACCTTGTCGATCTTGGGTGCCGTCGCGTCGATCTTCTTGGCCAGGGCGTCGACGCCGTTGACGACGTAGTCGCCCTTGCAGCCGCTGGAGAACGGATCGAGCGTGGCGCAGTTCTTGACGATGCTCGAGAAGCCGATGTCGTTGCCGCCGATGCCGATGGTCACGACCTTGGTGTTGGCGTTCAGGGCGTTGAACTGCGGGGGGTTGGGGCCGGGCGTGACGCCCTGCTCCTCGAAGAAGTCCGAGGTGGTGGCGCCCGAGCAGGAGACGTCCACGAACTTCGCCGCCTTGATCTGCGGCTTGGCGATCCGGGGGTAGTTGCGATCCGAGCGCAGGCAGCCGAGCGGCTCGAGCGACTGGTTCAGGATCAGCGGCCCGGCGGTGTAGCTGTCACCGAGCGCGACGTAGGTGTCGGGCGCCGGCTCGCACGAGGTCAGGCCGATCCCGACCACGGCGGCGAGCGCGACGGCGCCGATCGACAGGCGACGGATGCGGTGCACCTTCATGTTCTCCCCCGGGGTGTCGCGGCCGTCCCTCCGGACGACGGCACCGGACGTCGAGCGTAGACCGCGAGCGGGCCGGACCGGGGCGTTCGCGCCGCTCCCTATGCTCGGGAGCCACCACCGACGACAGGGGACGCTGATGGCTGGTTGGAACTACGCCGAGATCTGGGAGGTCATCGCCGGCAAGATCCCGGACGCGCCGGCGCAGATCCAAGGCGACCGCACCTACACCTGGCGCCAGTTCGACGAGCGGGCCAACGGCGTGGCCCACACGCTGCTCGAGGCCGGCGCCGCCGAGCAGGACAAGGTGGCCCAGTACCTCCACAACTGCCCCGAGTACCTCGAGTCCATGTACGCGGCGTGGAAGGCCGGCCTGGTGCCGATCAACACCAACTACCGCTACGCCGACGACGAGCTGGCCTACCTGTGGACGAATGCCGACTGCGTCGCCGTCGTGTTCCACGGCACCTTCGCCGAGACCATCGAGCGCATCCGTGACCGCGTGCCCCTCGTGCGCACCTGGCTGTGGGTCGACGACGGCTCGGGCGCCTGCCCGAGCTGGGCCACCCCCTACGAGGACGCGGCCGCCTCCCACCCCGAGCGGGTCGAGGCGCCGTGGGGCCGCGACGGCGACCACCTCTACATGCTCTACACGGGCGGCACCACGGGCATGCCCAAGGGCGTCATGTGGCGCCAGGACGACCACATCCGCAACATCATCGCCACCGGCACCAACCCGCGCTACGGCGAGGACCCGGTCGACTACTCGGTGCCGGCCGAGCTGGTGCAGGGCCCGGGGTTCATCAGCGTCCCGGCCTGCCCGCTCATGCACGGCACCGGGTGCATGACCCAGCTGATCGTGCTGTCGGGCGGCGGGTGCGTGATCACCCTCGAGAGCCGCCACCTCGACATCGAGGAGCTGTTCGACACCGTGGAGCGCTACGGCGCCAACACCACGGCGATCGTCGGCGACGCGTTCGCCAAGCCGATGCTTCGCGCCCTCGACGCCGAGCCCGAGCGGTGGGACCTCTCGAGCCTGTTCGTCATCGCCAGCTCCGGGGTCATGTTCTCCGAGGTGTCCAAGCAGGGCCTGCTGCGCCACCTGCCCCAGGCGATGATCGTCGACGCCTTCAGCTCGTCGGAGGCCGTGGGCATGGGCCAGTCGGTGTCGTCGGCCACCGGCGGCGCCCACACCGCGAAGTTCACCCTCGGCCAGAACACCAAGGTGTTCACCGAGGATCTGCGCGAGGTGCAGCCGGGCTCGGGCGAGATCGGCAAGGTGGCCGTCGGCGGCCACCAGCCCATCGGGTACTACAAGGACGAGGAGAAGACGGCGGCCACGTTCCTCACCGTCGACGGCAAGCGGTACTCGGTGCCCGGCGACTTCGCCACCGTCGAGGCCGACGGGACCATCACCCTGCTGGGCCGTGGGTCGGTGTGCATCAACACCGGCGGCGAGAAGGTGTTCCCCGAGGAGGTCGAGGAGGTGCTGAAGACCCACGATGCCGTGCACGATGCGGTCGCGGTCGGCGTCCCCGACGAGAAGTTCGGCGAGGCCATCACCGCGGTCGTGGAGCTCGCCCCCGACGTGGAGCTCGACGAGGCCGACCTGATCGCCCACGTCAAGGGCCACCTGGCGCACTACAAGGCGCCGAAGCGGTGCCTCACGATCGACACCATCGGCCGAGCCCCCAACGGCAAGGTCGACTACAAGCGGCTCAAGCAGTACGCCAAGGACGCCCTCGGCATCGCCGGGTGATCGCGCGCCGGCGCCGAGCGCACCGGTTCGCCCCCCTCGCACCGGCCGCTCTACCGTGAGCGGTCCCAGCCCATCCCCCTTCAGGAGCAACGGAACCCATGGCTGATCTCGGTTACGACGGCAAGGTCGCGGTCATCACCGGCGCCGGTGGCGGCCTCGGCCGCTCGCACGCGCTGGAGCTCGCCAAGCGCGGCGCGCTCATCGTGGTCAACGACCTCGGCGGCTCGGTCGACGGCCAGGGCGGGTCGCACACCGCGGCCCAGCAGGTGGTCGACGAGATCAAGGCGGCCGGCGGCGAGGCCGTGGCCAACTACGACTCGGTGGCCACCGCCGAGGGCGGCAAGGCGATCATCCAGACCGCCATCGACACCTTCGAGCGCATCGACATCGTGATCAACAACGCCGGCATCCTGCGCGACGCGGCGTTCAAGAACATGACCCCCGAGCTGCTCGAGCCGGTGATCGACGTGCACCTGAAGGGCGCCTTCTACGTCACCCAGGCCGCGTGGCAGCACATGCGCGACCAGAACTACGGCCGCATCGTGAACACGTCGTCGGCCGCCGGCATCTTCGGCAACTTCGGCCAGACCAACTACGGCGCCGCCAAGGCGGGCCTGGTGGGCCTCACCCGCGTGCTCGCCGTCGAGGGCGCCAAGAACAACATCAAGGCCAACGCCATCGCGCCGGTGGCCAAGACCCGGATGACCGAGGACCTGCTCGGCCCCATGGCCGACAAGCTCGACCCGGCCTTCATCACCCCGGTGGTCGCCTGGCTGGCCCACGAGGACTGCCCGGTCACCGGCGAGGTCTACAGCTGCGGCGGCGGCCACGTGGCCCGCATCTTCACCGGCGTCACCCAGGGCTGGACCGACACCGAGAGCCTCACCGTCGAAGACATCCGCGACCACTTCGACGAGATCCGCGACGAGGACGGCTACGCCGTGCCCGCCAACCTCACCGAGGAGCTCATGGGCACCCTCAAGGCGCTCGGCGGCTGATCGCCTCCCGCTCGACCCCACCGCCCCCTCGCCCGGCCCGCCGGTCCCCGAGGGGGCGGTGGCGCGTCCGGGCTACGGTCCGCGCTCGATGGACTTCGAGCTGCCCCCCGACGACGACCCCCGCCGCCTTTCCGTGCGAGCCTGGCTGGCCGAGCACCCCGCGCCGTCGGGACGAGAGCTCGCCGAGGCCGGCTACGTGGCCCCGCACTGGCCCGAGCCGTGGGGGCTCGCCGCCGATCCCATCCACCAGCTGATCATCGACGACGAGCTGCGGGCCGCCAAGGTCAAGCGGCCCTCCAACCAGATCGGCATCGGGTGGGCGGGCCCGACGCTGATCCACGCCGGGTCCGAGGAGCAGCAGCAGCGGTACCTGCCCGGCATCCTCTCGGGCGAGGAGATCTGGTGCCAGCTCTTCTCCGAGCCCGAGGCCGGCTCGGACCTGGCCAACCTCGGCACCCGGGCGGTGCGCGACGGCGACGAGTGGGTGGTGAACGGGTCGAAGATCTGGACCTCGCTCGCCCAGTTCTCGCGGTTCGGCATCCTGATCGCCCGCACCGACCCCGACGCTCCCAAGCACCAGGGGATCACCTACTTCGTGTGCCCGATGGACGCGCCGGGGGTGGAGATCCGGCCGATCATCGAGATGACCGGCGGCCACACGTTCAACGAGGTGTTCCTCACCGACGTGCGCCTGCCCGCCGACGCGGTGGTGGGCGAGGTCGACCGGGGGTGGGCGCTCGCCAAGGTGACCCTGGGCAACGAGCGGGTGAGCCTCTCCTCGGGCGGCGCGCTGTGGGGGCTGGGACCGACCGGTGCCGACCTGCTCGACCTCGTGCGAGCACAGGGCGGGGTCGCCGATCCGCACCTGCGCCAGCGCCTCGCGGCGGTCCACACCACCGAGGAGATCCTCCGCCTGATCCGCCTGCGGACCGTCTCGGCGATGGTGCGGGGCGAGGCACCCGGGCCGGAGGCGTCGATCCGCAAGGTCATGGCCGACGAGCACGGCCAGGCGATCATGGCGCTGGCCATGGACCTCGCCGGCACCGCCGCCCTTGGTGCCGGGGCCGGACCGCTCGGGGTCGACGACCCTACCTGGGCCTACGGCTACCTGTTCTCGCCGGCGCTCACGATCGGCGGCGGCACGGGTGAGGTGCAGCGCAACATCCTCGCCGAGCGGGTGCTCGGGCTGCCCCACGACCTCGACGTCGAGGCCGGCAAGGCGTGGAACGAGCGCACCTCGGCCTGACCCGGCTGCACCGGCACCCGTAGGATCGGCGGACCATGGCCGAGCCCACCCCCACCTCCGATGCGCCCAAGCGCTACGTGGTGCGGACGTTCGGGTGCCAGATGAACGAGCACGACTCGGAGCGGATCGCCGGGCTGTTCGATGCCGACGGCATGGAGGCCACCGACGACGTGGAGGCCGCCGACGTGGTGGTGCTGAACACGTGCTGCATCCGGGAGAACGCCGACAACAAGCTCTACGGCACGCTCGGGCACCTCAAGTCGCTCAAGGACCGCCGGCCGGGCATGGAGATCGTGGTGTCGGGCTGCCTCGCCCAGAAGGACCGCGAGTCCATCCGCGAGCGGGCGCCCCACGTCGACCTGGTGTTCGGCACCCACAACGTGCACCGCGCCGTCGACCTGCTGCACCGCAGCCGCGAGGAGGGGCCGCTCACCGAGATCCTCGAGGCCACGGTGGCCGACGACCACGAGCTGTTCCCCTCCGCGATGCCGGCGCGGCGCGAGCTCGGCCACGCCGCGTGGGTCACGATCCAGATCGGCTGCGACAACTCCTGCGCCTTCTGCATCGTCCCGGCGGTGCGCGGCGAGGAGATCTCGCGCCCCTTCGACCGCCTGGTCGACGAGGTGCGCCGCCTGGCGGCCGAGGGCGTCACCGAGGTGACGCTGCTCGGCCAGAACGTGAACTCCTACGGCCGCGACCTCACCCTGGCGGCCCGCCAGGCCGGCGAGGACGTGCGGGTCCGGCCGCTCTTCGCTGACCTGCTGCGCGAGGTGGGGGCGGTGGAGGGGATCCGCCGGGTCCGCTACACGAGCCCGCACCCCAAGGACCTGCGGCCCGAGACGATCGCGGCGATGGCCGAGACGCCGGCGGTGTGCGAGCACCTCCACCTGCCGGTGCAGTCCGGCAGCGACCGGATCCTCGCCGCCATGCACCGGGGCTACACGGCCGAGCGGTACCTCGACAAGCTCGCGGCGGCCCGATCGGCCATCGACGACCTCGCCGTCACCACCGACCTCATCGTCGGCTTCCCCGGCGAGACCGAGGCGGACTTCGAGGGCACCCTCGCGCTGGCCGCGGCCGCCGAGTACGACTCGGCGTACACCTTCATCTACTCCCCGCGTCCGGGCACCGAGGCGGCCGAGCTGGTCGACGCCTTCGTCGATCCGGCGGTGGTGG
>ERZ795053.6848-NODE-6848-length-11187-cov-5.178674_pt1 | contig 11187 bp, 9 predicted proteins | sample MGYA00375137_ERZ795053 | MGnify/ENA primary metagenome ERZ795053 (study PRJEB30182, sample SAMN05720284) | activated sludge metagenome | isolation source: Anaerobic digester | place: Hong Kong | collected 2014-12-17 ... | reverse complement strand
TATGACACATTATTGGTTGCAATCACCCCCCAACTGTACCACGATCTCTTTGATCCCGACGCCGACAATGCGCTGCGCGATTTAGTCGAAGTCACGTTTCCCACCACAGAACAGAATCTGACTGAGGCGGAGTTGGCCCAATTGCTGCCCGGCCACGCGCTCGTGCTGACAGGTTGGGGGACACCAACGTTTAGCGCAGCCGTGCGCGCAGCGGCCACCGATCTAAAATTGGTGGCCCACTCAGCGGGCAGTATCAAAAAGCTCCTGCCTCCTCCCGTCTTTGAACAGGGCATTGCCGTGACCCACGCGGCGGCGGCCATTGCGCCGGCGGTGGCCGAGATGACTGTTCTGCTGATCTTGTTGTCGCTGCGTCAGGCGCACCAGCTGGATCGTCAAATGAAAGCCGGCACACCGTGGGCAGAGGCGAAAAGCGCTGGGATGGGGCAAGAAGTGGCCGGTCAACGCGTGGGTGTCGTCGGTGCCGGCTACACCGGTCGCGAACTCTGCTGGCGGCTCAACGGTCTGCGCGCCGAGGTATTGGTCTACGATCCCTATCTTACGCCGCAGCGGGCGTCTGAACTGGGCGTGACCAAAGTGGAGCGGCTCAATGATCTCTTCCGCGACTGCCCGATTATCACCATGCAAGCACCGCCCACAGCAGAGACGGCGCACATGATCGGTGCAGAACAGTTAGCCTTGCTGCGTGATGGCGGCATTTTCATCAACACTGCCCGCTCGCTCACGGTCGACCAGGAGGCGCTGTTGGCCGAGTTTCAGTCGGGGCGGATTCACGGTGCGCTCGATGTCTTCGATGAAGAGCCATTGCCTGTCGACAGTCCATTTCGACGCCTGGAAAATGTGATCATCACGCCACATATTGCCGGTGCATCACAGCAGGCGCGCCGCCGCCAGGGGCGCTACATTGTCGACGAGATCCGCCGTTTCCTACAAGGGGAGTCCCTTCACTTTGCCGTCACCCGCGACATGTTGGAGACAATGGCGTAGTGTAGGAAGATAAGTAGACTGGTAGATTGGTAAATAGGTAAAGGCTCATCTGTGAAAAGTGTGAGTTGTCAGAGGTTGTGATGATCTGCTCCGGTGCTCAACTCACACTTTCGGCTGATGAGCGATAGGTAAATTGTTGGACTGGAACACTGGTTCAATGGGGCGTAAGTAAGGCGGACTACCTGCGGAAAACCGGGCGTAGTGTCCTGGCCTGATTTGTCGGGATTTACGACGATGTTGCCGGGCCGCTGTACATTCTCCCTATTTACCTATCTACCCATTTCCACTATAGACATTCAGAAAAAGATTCGTGGCATGATCACGAGTCAAACAGAGCTGTAGCACCACGAATCTTTTTCTGAGAAACTAGTAGTTCCTGTTCAGAGAAGGAGAAACACGTTATGCCACGACATAGCCATGAAGTTGATTATCAGATTTTTGGCGATGATTTGCAGTTTGTCACGGTGGAATTGGATCCAAACGAGACAGTGATCGCCGAAGCCGGGGCGATGATGTATATGGAGGATGGCATCTCCTTTGAAGCCAAAATGGGCGATGGGTCACGGCCCGCTGCCGGCTTGTTTGACAAGCTACTCAGTGTCGGCAAACGGGCGATCACCGGTGAGTCGCTCTTTATGACGCACTTTACCAACCGCAGCAACATGAAGCGGCATGTGGCATTTAGCGGCCCCTATCCCGGTAAGATCATTGGGATCGATTTGGATGAAGCACGCGGCGAGCTGATCTGCCAGAAAGATGCCTTTTTGGCGGCGGCATTGGGCACAGAAATCTCGATTGCCTTTAATCAGCGTTTGGGCGCCGGTTTCTTTGGTGGTGAAGGCTTTATTCTGCAGCGGCTGCGCGGTGATGGTAATGTCTTCATCCACGCCGGCGGTACCATTGTCGAGCGGCGCCTTAACGGGGAGAAACTGCTGGTAGACACCGGCTGTATTGTGGCCTTTGAGTCAGGCATCGCCTACGATATTCAACGGGCCGGCGGGCTGAAATCCCAGCTCTTCGGTGGTGAAGGGCTTTTCCTGGCCACGCTACAGGGTCACGGTCGTGTTTGGCTCCAATCGCTGCCCTTCTCACGGTTGGCGGATCGCATTTTGGCCAATGCACCGGCAGCCGGCGGTCAACGCACCGGCGAAGGCTCCCTCATTGGTGGATTCACGAATTTGCTGGAGCAGTAGGATACAGCCATGGGAGATTCCGTTGCACTCACCAATGGCACCATTGTGTTGCCTGATCGCCTGGTGAACGATCAGGCACTCGTCGTGGCCGATGGCGTGATTGTTGATCTGGTAGAGATCGCACAGATTCCACCGACAGCCAAACAGATTGATGTCGGTGGTCGTCTCATCGCGCCGGGGCTGGTCGATATCCATATTCACGGTGCGCGCGGCCACACCTTTAACGAGCCAACCGCCGAAGCCTTTACCAGGATCACACAGACGACGGCAGCCAATGGGATCACCAGCCTCCTGGCGACAACCGCGACCGATGATATCGAAAATCTGGTGAGTTGCCTGGACTTTACAGCCAAGTGGATGCAGGAGGCACGCAGCGGTAGCACTATCTTAGGGGCTCATGTGGAAGGGCCCTACTTCAATGTGCGCCAGGCCGGTGCACAAGATCCGGCGCACATTCGCAATCCCGATGATGGTACGCCCGCGTTGCTGCTCACTCACCACTCGATTATTCGTATCTTGACCTTTGCGCCGGAACTGCCGGGAGCAAAAGCACTCACGGAACAACTGAAAGCGCTGGGCATTGTGGCCGCGGCCGGTCACAGCAATGCCAAGGAAGAAGAGGTGTTGCCACTGATCGATCGCGGCCTGAGCCATATGATCCACATGTGGAGTGCCCAGTCGACGACAGTGCGGGAAGGGCCGTGGCGCAAACCGGGGTTACTCGAGGTTTCGCTGACCGACGAGCGGCTCACCGGCGAGATCATTGCCGATGGTAAACATCTGCCGCCAACGTTGATGAAGTTGGCCTACAAATGTTTGGGAGCGGAGCGCCTTTGTGCTGTCTCCGATGCGACCAGTGGTGCCGGTTTACCGGACGGCTCACGCTTCCGCATGGGTGGTCTCGAATACGAGGTGCACGATGGGGTCGGCATGCTCTTCGACCGCACCGCCTTTGCCGGCAGCACGACGCTCCTCAATCAGATGCTACCGATCCTGATCAACGATGTCGGCATTCCACTGGTTGCTGCAGTGCGCATGGCCTCGCTCACACCGGCTCAGGTGATTGGCATGGCCAAACGCAAAGGTAGTCTGGAAGTGGGGAAGGACGCCGATATCGCGATTTTCAATGCAGATTTTACGACCTGGCAGGTCTATATTGCGGGGCAACGAGTCTTATCGACCGAGCCAGTTTCTTAGGGCATATCCCTTTTGCGGGATAGCGGAAGAGAACCAGATTGCGTGTCCGGGGTAAGCCCCCCACTGTGTGGTACGCGCCCGGTTCTTTAGCGCCGTTTGCACAACGGCCCAATCTGTTGTACAAACAACAAACATCGTGTGATGCAGCCTACGGTTTTGATACCGTAGGCTGTCTCTTTTACGCCTCCTGACTGGAGATGGCCAATGGCCGCTGCTCTGAATAAGCGAACAGCGCCGTTGCCGCCACAAAGATCCGGGACATATGCAGATAGGATAAATCCATGCAAGCACCGCAACCGATTGAGACACGGCAGTATGATTCGCTTCCCGTTGCCATCTATGACTCCAATGATGCCATGGGCCGGGCCGCGGCCTTGGCAGCCCGCATCATTTTGCAAGAGGCTCTGGCCGCGCGCGGGCATGCCAATGTGATTCTGGCCACCGGCAACTCACAGTTGACCTTTTTGCACGCGCTGCGCGATCTCGACGGCATTGATTGGTCCAAGATCACCGTCTTTCACATGGATGAATACTTGGGTATCGATCCCAATCATCCGGCCAGCTTCCCCTATTTCCTCCGCCAACATATTCTCGATCAGGTGAAACCCGGTCAATTTTGTCCCGTTCCCAGCCAACCGCACGATGTGGAGGATGCTTGCCGCAACTACGAAGCGCTGTTGCGCGACTATCCTGCCGATCTGGTGGCGATGGGCTGGGGGGAAAATGGCCACATCGCCTTTAATGATCCGCCCTATGCCGATTTTAACGATATTGTCTGGGTCAAGGTGATCGCGCTGGCTGAGGCAAGTCGCCGCCAGCAAGTAGGAGAAGGGCACTTTGCTTCCCTCGATGACGTGCCCACCCATGCCATTACCCTCACAATTCCGGCACTGTTGGCACCGAAGCACATTCTCTGTATTGTGCCCGAAGCCCGCAAAGCCGAAGCGGTGCGCGCCTGCCTCACTGAGCCGGTGAGTGAGGATCGCCCCGGTTCGATTCTGCGCACGGTACACCATGCCCGGCTCTATTTGGATCAAGAATCGGCGGCATTACTTTAAGTCTGGTAGATTGACGGAAGGCGGAGAGAACCCTTATGGTCGAGAATGATACAATCACATTCAACCTCAGACGATGGCAACTCGTCCAAGATCAGGCGGGCCACAATCGATGGGATATGCAGATGGCCAAGCGCTCGCTTGATCCCAAGCGGGTTGCCATCATTATCTGCGACATGTGGGACAACCACTGGAGTCGTGGTGCAGTGGTGCGTGAGGAGCAGTTGATCCCACGCGTGAATCAAGTGTTAGCAGCGGCCCGCGACCGCGGTATCCAGATCATCCACGCGCCTTCCGAGACAATGGCCTTTTACGCAGATCACCCGGCTCGTCAACGTATGTTAGCCATCGACACCATTCAGCCGCCGACCGATCTCGCCCACGAGACACCCCCCTTACCGGTCGACGCCTCGGATCATGGCTCGGATACCGGCGAGCGCACCACCTATAAAGCGTGGAGCCGCCAACATCCTGCCATCGTGATCGACGACGAACAGGATCTCATTTCCGATGATGGACGAGAGATCTACAGTTGTTTGCAGCAGCAGGGCATGGAACAGGTCCTGATTCTGGGTGTACACACCAACATGTGTGTGCTAAATCGCTCGTTTGCCATCAAGCAGATGGTGCGCTGGGGTGTGGCAATTGCGCTGGTACGCGATCTCACCGACACAATGTACAACCCGGCCATGCCACCGTACGTGAGCCACGAAGAGGGCACACGGTTGGTTGTTGAGTATATAGAGAAGTTTTGGTGCCCCTCCCTATTGAGCGAAGATCTGCTATAACCTCAATAATTTGGCGGTATAGGACGACGTTGTGTAAATCGCGAGTGGTCAGAGAGCGGAAAGGCGATTTACACAGCGTTCGGCATACCACCTCCAGGCTCATACCCTACCCTATCGTTTTACCAATTGACAGTGTACGAAATCAAAGACTCATCTGAAAAAGTGCGAGTTGGGGTCAGTTTGTCGGTGGCGAAAAGGCACCGGCTCACACTTTCGGCTGATGAACGAATCAAAAAGGAGGAAGACTTGCAACCGTTGAATTTTGCAATTATTGGGGCCGGTAATATCGGCAAAATTCAGGCCGAAGCGATCCAGCAGATTCCCGAGGCGCGCGTGCGTGTTGTCTGCAACCGAGGGGAAGCGGCCGGGCGGGCACTTGCCGACAGCGTGGGTGCCACATGGGTGGCAGACTTTGCGGACGCGGTCCGCCGTGCAGATGTGGATGTCGTCACGATCTGCACGCCCAGTGGCAACCATATGGAGATTGCGGTTGCTGCCGCCGAGGCCGGTAAGCATCTGCTGGTGGAGAAGCCCATTGAGATCACACTGGAGCGGATCGACACCATGTTGGCCGCGGTGGAAAAGGCCGGCGTTACGTTGGCCTGTGTCTTTCCCCTGCGCTTTGCCCAAGGCGTGCACAAAGCAAAAGCGGCATTGGATGCCGGACGGTTGGGGCGGCTGACCCTGGCCGACTGTTACGTAAAATGGTTCCGGCCCCAGAGTTACTACGCCGGCAATTGGCGCGGGACATGGCAGTTGGATGGCGGCGGCGCCCTGATGAATCAATCGATCCACAACATCGATCTGTTACAGTGGTTGGCCGGCCCGGTGCAGAGTATTATGGCCCAAACAGCCACACTTGCTCACGATATGCAGACCGAAGATACGGCCAGTGCCGTGCTGACTTTTCAAAGTGGTGCCCTTGGTGTCATTCAAGGAGCAACGAGCTGTTGGCCAGGGGATCGCGCGCGGGTCGAATTACACGGCGATCGCGGCACAATTGTGCTGGAGGAGGGACGCATTGTCGTCTGGAAGTTGGCCGACGCCAGCGCAGAGGAAGAGGCAGCCATGCTTTCTCTCGAAAGCCAACAGGGGAGTGGCGCAGCTGATCCAACGGCCATTGGCTACGAAATGCATCGCCGCCAGATTGTTGACCTCATTGAAGCGATTCACAGCGGGCGGCCACCGGCAATTCAAGGGGCCGAAGCACGCAAAGCCGTCGAAGTAATTTGTGCAATTTATCTTGCAGCCTCTAAGCAGACTTTGATCACCTTACCGATCAAAAAATAAACTACACTGGGTGATACCGTTTTCCTTAAGTTTTTTTCAAAAGTTACTTTCCAGTGGTACAAAAGATTGATCCAGAGAGAAACGCATTTTGCATATTTTCATGCTTGGGGTAGAATGCTGCCCAACGTTTCAGGAGGACGAAAACGATGTGCCGGCACGTTCCTACATTCATGGTCAGAATTTTCACGGTCAGAATTCTGTAGAGAGGCCAGTTCTGCTGAAGCGAATTGTGGAGGAATCTTTCATAGGTTCATTCCGTTTGTTTCGTATGCCTGTTTCATAAAGGAGAAGTATCATGGCGTACAGTTATACCAACTCCAAGGGTCGCACCTATATTCTGCACTCTCGGGACACGACTCTCAAGAACGGCACCAAGCAGACGATCTATTTCTTTGCTTCGACAGAGAAAGAAGGCGCCCTTGATGCAGTTCCGAAGGGCTACGAAGTCTCAGAAAGCAAAAATGGGCTGCCGGTCCTGAAACGCAAAGCCGCCAAGAAGAAATAATCGGTTTTTGTGCATGATGTAATCATGTAATACAAGAGAGGGCATCGCCTAGGCGATGCCCTCTCTTGTTATACTCCGCCGCAGCACCTATTAACATTTTTACTCCTGTATAAATGTTAATTTATGGCACAGTTCAGTATAACTGTTGCTAGAGCTACGTGGTTTTTATACAACCGCGGCTAAATCCGGGTCACATTTGCGGCGGCGAGACCTTTTGGCCCCTCCTCAACATCAAACTCGACCCGTTGCCCCTCGACCAGGCTACGGTAGCCCTGCATTTGAATCGCGGAATGGTGCACAAAAATGTCACCACCTCCTTCATCGCGTGCAATGAAACCGTACCCCTTTTGGTCATTAAACCATTTGACTGTACCAGTATTTCTTTGACTCATTGAAAGACTCCTCCTTGGACATCAGAAAACCTTTTCGCTGCACTGAGTGGAGTTTCACATGGTTCTATGAGGAGAAGGTGCTGTTGTTAAGCCAACCACGCCAAAGGTTTCTGTCCAATACCTTCGATTCTAATTGTTGTATGGAATTTCCCGTAAGGAATCTTCTGTACTGAATTTTGAATGCGCAAGGTACTGCCCTATCGGCCTCGGCTTATCAACGCTCCAATCAGCGACAGTTATACATCAGATAGCGTGCATGGCGTAATGACTGACTGATGAGGAAATAAAAAAACCGCCCAGAACAGCTAAGTCTGGGCAGTGCATTCACTACATCCAAAACCAAACTACCTGGCGCAAACCTACTATACATTTGAAATTGAGCAAAGTCAAGAGGAATTCAGATGTTATTGCAGAGAAAAAGCAGGTGTTTGTGGCAAAAATTGCGCGCAAAGATTACGGTTTGTTTACACATGTAACGTTCCGCGCCAGATTGTGAAGCATTCGAATACAACAGAACGCTATTTATGGAAACTACCCCACAGTGTATGCAAATAGCAGGGCTGCCCAGTACGGATCGCAGCCATATACACACAGAGACTGTCCCAGTTTGTGTGTAAGAAGGCTGTCCAGTGTAGATCGCAGCTCTTTGCACACACTATGGGACTGTCTCTATTTACGTGGTGCCCCTTTGACCGGTTGTCCCACCGGTGACCATCCCTCAGGCATCTGCGCATCCTCAGCAAAGAAAAATTCTTCCATTTGGTTGCGGAGAAATTCCTGCGCCTGCGGATCCATTAAGCTCAGCCCATAGTGGTTAATCAGAATCACCGCATGCTGTTTCCACATATCCCATGCTTCTTGTGAAATCTGCTCGTAAATCCGTTGTCCCAGTTCTCCAGGATACGGCACCTGTTCCAGACCAGGCAATTCACGCCCCAATTTTGCACACTGCACCATTCGTGACAAGATTCTGTCCTTTCCTGTATAATAGAGTCCATTCACATCAGAGCGAAGCGGCTAGCGCAATCTGCCCGGGTGAACAGTCAACGAAATATTTGGCCGAAATTCTCTGTTCCCGCTGGGCCACAACCGGATTTTCGGTTAGATTCTCTCTACAGCTCCTATTAACAGATCCTATTATAGGACTTAGTCTTCCTTCATGTCAATCACAAACGACTCTGCCGAACAGAGCAGGAATTTTATGCACTCCATGCGCCAACGAAGTCAGCAGCGGCCACTAACCATTCAGTTCTGGGGCACCCAGGGCGTCTTTTCGACAGAAGTGTTTCGTCTGCTCAGCGCGGTCATGGCCGTGCACGCCGTGATCGTGCCGGCCTTGCCCGGTCAAAAGAATCCCGTGGCAGAGCTAAGGCCCACATCGCCTGTTGCGCCAATGCCTTCAGTGGGCGCCGTCGCTTCCGCTGTAAACAGTACACCGGTGCACCTGGCCTGGCAGCAAGCCTTTGCGGTCTACGGCGTCCATTCCCTGCGCGCCACGGCGGTGGAGAGCCTGCTGCAGACGTTGCAGCCCGATATTGTCTGTGTCGCCTGTTTTCCCTGGCGCATTCCAGCGCGCCTGCTACGGATCCCCACCTATGGCTTTGTCAATCTGCACCCTGCGCTGCTACCCAACTATCGGGGACCAGCCCCCCTCTTCTGGCAGCTCCGTGATGGTCTGGTTCACAGTGGCGTCACGCTCCATTGCATGGCCGACACCTTTGACAGCGGCGCCATGATTGCGCAACAACCGCTCCACCTGATTGAAGGGGCAGATGGTCCTACGCACGACCAACACTATGCCACGGTGGCGGCAGCGTTGCTCATTGATTTCTTGGCAGCCTTGGCCGCCGAGCGCAGTCTCGAGAGCACGCCCCAGCCTGCCGGTGGCAGTGCACAAAGTTGGCCACACGCTGCCGATTTTACGATTGATCGGCGGTGGTCGGCGCGCCATGCGTACAATTTTATGCGTGGCACGGCCGAGTGGCAGCAGCCCTATTCGGTTCTCGTAAACGACCGACCCTACACATTGACCGCGGCACTCGGTTACAGTGCAACAGCAACGTTACCCCATGCCCTTGTTGAAGAAGGCAATGAGCTTGCCATCCAGTTTCAGCCCGGTGTCCTCTACGCCACACACGCCGGGAATCCCCGTATATCATTGGATCCAATTACCCTTTATGCGTAACGCAGGTGAACACCACGCGCCAAAGAGTCGTAGGTTGCATCGGTAAGGTAAGGCTGTTATGATCTTGATCCTGTAATGCACAAGCGAAGATAAGGACTTCTCATGGTTATCACACGGATCTTACAGTCGATCAGTCGCCGATCCTCCGCGCGCCAACAACTTACCCAAGGAACAAAAGTCCTGCTCATCCTGCTGCTCATCATGGCTGGCCTACCGGCAATGGGCGAGTACAACGTGGTAGCGGCCCATGGCCGCGCGCGTCCCCAGCAACAGGATCCCCCCTTTCATGTCCCGAACGGCTTTCTTGTCGAGACGGTGACAGGCGGCTTGAAATTGCCCACGTCGTTTGCCTTTGCCGGGCCTGATCGCATCTTTGTCACCCTCAAGAATGGTGTCGTGCGTGTCATCGCTCAGGGAGAACTCCTCAATGAACCCTTTATCGACATCAGCGGCGAAGTCAACGATGTGGGCCAACGGGGTCTCCTTGGCATAGTGGCCCACCCCAATTTTCCCAACACGCCCTATGTCTATCTCAGCTACGTCTACGACCCGCCGGAAGCGCTCGGCCACAACCCGGAGGGGGCCAGGGTTTCGCGCCTGCTACGGCTCTCCGCCAGCCCCAGCGATCCCAATGTACATCTGCCCGGCAGCGGTATCATTCTCCTGGGCAAAAATAGCACCTTCGCCTACATCGGCGATCCCGACCGCCCTGAGAAAAATCCACTGAGTTGTGAGACGGGCGATGGGACCTATATCCCCGATTGCATTGCCAACGAAGGGCATGTCCACGCATTGGCTCATCTCGCCTTTGGCCGGGACGGGGCCCTCTATGTCGCCAGCGGTGATGGGCTCAACTATAACTACGGCAGCCTGCGCGCCCAGGCCGTCGATAGCCTGCTCGGCAAAATTTTGCGGATCAATCCCCTGGACGGGAGTGGCTACAGCACCAACCCCTTTTACGATGGCAACCCCCAGAGCAACCGCTCGAAGGTCTATATTTATGGGATGAAACACCCCTACCGTTTTGCCATCCATCCCACCACCGGAGAACTCTTCATCGGTGATGTGGGAAATCTCAAGTGGGAAGAGATCAACCGGGCGCGAGCAGGCGCCAATTTGGGCTGGCCTTGCTTTGAAGGGGAAAACCCCAATGCGTTTGACCCCGTCTGTAAGCCGCTACTCGACAATCCTAGCGCCGTCACCTTTGGCTTCCACACCTATTCACACGAAAATGGCTGGGGCGCCGTGATCGGCGGTGATTTCTACACGGGACGGAACTTCCCACCCTATTATCGAGGGGCTTACTTCTACGGCGACTTCAACAAGGGATCCATCCAAAGTGTTGTCTTTAACGCCAATCAGGTTCCCGCATTTGCCGACTTTGCCACGGGAATTCCCGGCCTTGTGCAGGTGAGCAGCGGCCCCGATGGCGCGCTCTACGTGCTCTCCGTCGTCACGGGTACGCTGTACCGGATTCGCTACGTGGGCAGCAACACGTTTAAGCCCTCGTCGTCCTCCACCGACGGCGCCAGCAACGCCCCCACCCCGTCCCCGCAACCATCCCCGTCCGACGAAGT
>ERZ795053.6847-NODE-6847-length-11188-cov-5.168328_pt1 | contig 11188 bp, 9 predicted proteins | sample MGYA00375137_ERZ795053 | MGnify/ENA primary metagenome ERZ795053 (study PRJEB30182, sample SAMN05720284) | activated sludge metagenome | isolation source: Anaerobic digester | place: Hong Kong | collected 2014-12-17 ... | reverse complement strand
GCCTGGCCACCACCTCCTTGCGCAGCTCTACCCGCTGGCGGCGGGTTCTCGACCGCCGGCTGCACCTGGCCGGCCGCCTGCATCGGAGAACGGCTGAGCCGCGCTTGCTCCACCTGCTGCCCGGCCTGAATGCGGGCCTGGTCGGTCTGCTGCTGGATCTGCAATTCCCGTTCCGGGTTCAGCGTGTTGAGCCGCAGCCGGTCCACCGTCTGTGACGAGGCGATGCGGTCGAGCGGCACCTGGTCGGTGCGGAAATGAAGTTCGACCGAGCTGTTGAGATCGGCCGACGCATTGAGCTCCTCGCGGGTCTGGCGGTCGGTGGCCGACACGTATCCGATCGTCGTGTCCACCGAGGCCGAGGCGCGCCAGATGCCGAAGCCTCCGGAAGCGCGCGCGCCGATGGTAGTGCGGGTGTCGAAGCGGCTGCGGTTCTGTTCCGCCGCGGCGGAACTGGCATCGATGTGGAAGCGCATGCCGGCCTGGATGCGGCCGGAATCGACGACGATGCGCTGCATGCCCATCTGCACCATGGTGGCGAGGATCTGCTGCCGGTTGCGGGCCAAGGACCGGCGCACGAAGGGCACCAGGGCTTCGGCCCCGCCCGACGGCACCTCCGCGCCGGCCTCCAGCCCAAGTGCCGCCCGCATTGCATCCTCGCTTGGTGCCGTCCCCGTCGTGATCAATCGCGCCGGTTCGGGTTCCTCGTCGGGGTAGACGTCTTCGGGGTCGGGTGCCTCGATCTGGTAGCTCTGGGGAAACTGCTCGGCCAGCCAGCGGCGGGCGGCATCGTCGTCGCCGCCCAGTGACGCAAAGCCGTCGATCGACTGCGACACGGCCCGTGTGAGCTCGACATATTGCTGCAACTGCTGCTGGTTGGTTTCCACCATGGCATTGAACACACCATTGATCAGTTCACGGACGAATCGAGGGAACGAGATGGCTCCGATGATGGCGCGCGTCGTGCCGGCGACGCGGCTGACGGCCGCGCCGGAGAGCTCGCTGCCGGCCGACATGGTGCGGGACGGTGCCTGTGCAGCCGCCGGCATTCCGGCTTCCTGCTCCAGCAGCTTCGCAGCGTGGGCAATGCGGACCAATGAATTCGCGATGGAGCGGCGGGCTTCCGAATCGAGCCCATGAAACTGCGGCGCGGCGGTCAGCGCGTCCTTGACATCGTTGCGGAGATGATCGGGCGGGCGGGCAAGTGGCGAAGCGGCGGGCATGGCACAGCCTTGCCCTAACGCGCCAGATCGCGCCAGGATGGGGCGTCGTCGCGGTGCGGCAGGCCCGTCTGAGGATCATTGGCACTGCCGCTGTCATCGGCCTGCACAAGACTCAGGGTTTCATCTACCCAGTCGACGGCAGCCGCGAGGACCGTGTCATTGCCGGCCTCGATCGCACCGCCGCCTTCCAGGCGATCCAGCACGTCGGCCAGCCAGGCAAGCACAGTCATACCGGCCCGCCCGCGCCTGAGGTGATTGAGCGTGGGGCGAATTCTGCGGCGCATGCGCCGGTCGACGCCGGCCACCACGTCCCACAGGCTCCTGGCATTCATCGCGGCGCGCACATCGGCATGTCCCAGGAGCTTCACCGCACGGCCGAGGTCGTCCATGATCTCCCGCGCCATCATCAGCACGGTGTCGTTGACGCTGCTGGCGACATTCTCAGCCAGCCGCAGTCCCGCCGCGCGAACCCGGGCCGGTGGTCCGGCATCGGCCGCATCCATGATGGCATCGCAGAGATCGAGCATCAGTTCGTCAAAGTCGAGATTGACCCCGCCCAGCGTGTCGATCGGACCAGACGGCGTGCCGAACAGCCGCGCGAACAGGGCTCCGCGCTCGTCCTTGGCGATGCGGTTCGTACGGTCCTTCCAGAACTCGCTCACCAGGTCCGCCGCTTCGCCGATGTCGGCCCGGATGACGCCCGAGCGCAGAAGCCGCACGAAATCATCCGCCACGTCGATGAGCCCCGCCGATTCAAGCGCCGAGGCCAGATATAGGCTCGCCACGGCCCGCATCTGCATCGGCTCGGCCCGGGCCGCCGGGGGCAGCTCGATGTCGCCCAGTTCCGCCAGCATGGTGGCGAAGGCTTCGACCTCCATGAGCAGCCTGCGGCCCTGGGCCACCGCCCGCTCGAGGCCGGGGCTGCCCGAACCGTTCTCGAAGGCGAATGCGCGGCCACTGTCGGTCATGCGGCTGGTCCCTGCGCCGGCACCGTGGGCGGAGCGCCAGTTGCCGCCATGCCACGCGGCGGCGTCGGTGCCGCGTTGCCTTGGATGGCGCCGATCATTTCCGGCGTCGCCATCTTCTCAAGCGGCAGGTAGTCGCTCTTGAAATTCACCCTCACTTCGCCCTGCAGCCTGGCGTTCAGGTCGAGCTTCGACTCGCTGCTTTCGTCCACCGACGTGCTCACGGTGGCGACATGGCTCTGCTCGTTGACATTGACGCTGCCGCCGCCGAAGCCGAGGAAACTGCCGCCGAAGGCGCTGACATTCTTGTTGCGCGAGGTCTGCCGGTCATAGGCAGAGGCGCGGTAGCGGCGTTTGGCCTCGTCGGTGGCCCGCATGTCGAAGCGGACCTTGGCGACGATCGAACCGTCGGTGACGACGATGCGGTTGATGCCGAGCAACACCATGGAGGCGAGCAGCTGCTGGCGGGATTTCGCCATGGCGAGCCGTGCTGCGTTGACCAGCATCAGCTCCTGTTCCTCGTCGTCGATGCCATCCAGCGGCTCACCCTGCAGGCCCATGGTATTGTGAATGTCGCGCAGCGCCTGTTCGCTGTCGTCGGCGCGGACGCTGAGCCGTGAATTGCCGTTGTCCTCGACCTTGAGATCGAGGAGATCAGGGAACCGGTCGACCAGATAGTCGCGACCCTGGCCGAGCCCGATATTCTCGTTCATGTATTCGCTCGCCGACTTCGCCACATTGGCCACGAGTTCAGCATAGGCGCGCATCTGCTCGATCGAGGTCTCGACGATCGAACGGAACACATTATTAATCAGTCCACCGACGAATGCAGGAAAATCCACGTTCTGGACGAGGCGCACGAACTGGTCGGTGCCCTGCTGTGCCGCACCGGCGACGAAGTCCTTGCCGGCAAATCCGGGCGAGGCCGAGAGGTTGCGCCGCGTCTGTTCATTGGCATCGGCCTGCGCGGTGGCCAGCGGCTCGCTGGCCTTGGTCTCCGACACCACGCCATTGGGATCGTCGAGATATGCGACGAGCCGCACCATGTCGTTGGCCAGCTTCTGCTGTTCGTCCTGGCCAAGCTGCGAGAAGGCGGGCACGCGGGTCAGCATCTCGCGCACCAGTGGCCGCACGCGCTTGACCGCGGCGGGCGACAGCCCGGCCGCCGGTACAGCGGTGGTCACGGGGGCGGTCATGGCTCAACCCTGCGCCGGAGGCTGCGATGCAGGCGGGGTGCCCGCCGGCCGCGCCTCCGTCGGCTTGTAGACCGGGCGGTTCTGGTCGACCGGTTTCGAGCGCATCTGGATTGCCTCGATCATGCCGGGCGATGCCATCTTTTCGAGCGGCAGGTAGTCGGTCTTGAAGTTCACGTCGACCTGTCCAGCCAGATTGGCGCGCGCGGTGAGGGCATCCGTCTGCTGTTCGCCGGCAACGCTCATCGCCGTCATCACCGGGCGCTGGGAATATTTGTACTTGCCCTTGGTGTAGTAGTCGGAATCATAGTTGCCGGTGTAGGTGCTCTTGCCGGATTGGTAGGATCCCTCGTAGTCGCCCTTGTTGGTGCGCTTGGTCTCGCTCTCGCCTTCGCCATCGGTGATGACGGCGAGACCGCCATACTGGTTGCGGGCAAAATCCTTGGCCTGCGCCGAACGCGAGAGGTTGCGCTGGCTCGATGCGTTGAAGTCGTACATGATCTTCGCCGAGATCTTGCCGTTGGTGACGACGATGCGGCTCAGGCCCATCATCACCATGGTCGCCAGCAATTGCTGGCGGGCGGTGGCGATGTGGCTGCGGGCGGCCTTGATGAGCTTCGCCTGCGCCTCGGGATCGGAGACGTCGATCGAGTCGATGCCGCCTTCGGCATAACTGCCCAGTGCATCATTGACCCGCGCCAGGGCGGAATCCTGGTCGACGTCGTCGCGCAGCATCAACTGCGGCTGGTTCGAGCCCGAGAAACTGTCGACGCCCATGTCGAAGACGTCCGGGAACTGATCCAGCAGCGCATCCACGCCCTGGTCATTTGTGGTGTTCTCGTCGCGGAAATCGTTCAATGATTTCGACACGTCGGAGACCATCTTGGCGTAGGCCTCCATCTGCTGGATATTCGACGTCACGATCGAGTTGAACACGCCGTCGATGAGGCCTGAGACAAACTCGACGAAGTTCACCTGCTTGATGAATTCACCGGCAACGAAGGCGCCCTCGCGGGCCGCGCCCGCCGTGAACGGCTCCTGGCCGATGGCGTCGACCGCCGCCTGGCGCTGGGCATAGGTTGCCTCCTGGCCGGCCATGGCGCGGGCGGCGACCGATTGCATGGAGTCGTCTCCCTTGCCAACGAGCGCGTCGGCCACCAGCGCGGTGTCGCGCGCCACCTGCTGCTGCCTGGCGGGCGGCAGCTTGTGGAAACTCGGCGTGTTGTTGAGCAGGTCGTGCACCTTGGCGCGCACTTCGGGGCGCGGGGTGGGTGTCGTGGATGCCGGAGCATCGCGGTTCGGCGGTTTCACGATGATCATTGCAAGGCCTCCGCTGCGGGTTGCATGCCAGCCGGATTCATTGCGGTGCTGGGCGTGATTTCCAATTCGACCGGGCGCAGGAACAGATTGACACGCGGCGGACCCGCCGGCCTGATCTTGACGCCGAGCACCGAGAAGCGGCCGGGCCACGGGCTATCTTCAGGCGTGAACGCCTCGAGGAAGCGCTCGAGGGCCGCCAGTTCGCTCGGGCGTTCGCGCAGGTTCATGGTCAGAAGCTGCAAGAAATTCGGCGGCACATCGGGAATGGCGTCAAGCATCACCTGCAGTTCCATCTCCAGGCCCTCCGGACCGCGCCCGAGGGCGACGAGCGTCGATCCCGGCGGTAGGTCGAAGCGGCCGCCCAGCGCGATGCCGAAGATCTGCAGGATCTGCGCGAGCTTCGGACCAAGGCCGAATTCCTCCATCATCGGCTGGAGGTCGGACATCCTGATGCCATTGGTGAGCAGCAGGGTGATCCGCTGGCTGCCGTAGTCGCGCCCGGCCACCAGCGTGGTGAACACCGGCCTGGCCCCTGGCAATGACGACATGGCCGACATCACCAGCCGTGCCAGCTGCGGGTTGACGTCGTTGCTGCCGGCACCGCCATTCTCATAGGTGACGACGGCCGACTGCAATCCGTCATTGTCGAAACTCGAACCGAAGAAGGCGCCGTAGTTCAGGTCGGCCCGGCGGAGCGCGCCCCGCTGGCCCTCGCTGGCGCTGTCGAACCAGTGCAATGCCTCGCGGCCAAAGTTCTCGCTGACCAGACGGCGCATTTCGCGGCTGGCGGCGTCGCGCCGGTCGCATCCGGAGGCATCGGGCCCAAGCGGCTCCATGTTGAAGGACAGGGTCCGCGGGTGGCTTGCGCCGAACACCGGTCCAAACGGGGCAGCACCGGGGCTGAACGCATTCCTCGCGTATCTCAGGTCGCCCTGGGGATAGCTGAAACTGTCCTCTATCAAGTGGCCGACATAGGTCGAGGTCGTAGGGTTGGCCGTCCTCAGCCGCTGGGATGCGGACGTGAGGCGTTCCTTCACGCGCCTGCTGAGCGGTTCGTATGCCATGGCTGGTCTCCCTTCCGGCGTTGTGCCTCAGTAACCGCGGTAGCCCGCGGCGGCGCGCCCATTCCGTGCACGGCCCGTTCCGTTGCCGAAGCCCATCTCGAGGCCCAGTCCCGCACCTTCGAGCAGGTCGCGCGCTACCGACGGGATGGCGATCGGACGGCTCGGCTGCTGCGGCGATTCCCTGGGCTGGGCGAACTGCTCGATGCGGTCCTCGTCGACGGCCGAGTCGGCCAGCCAAAGTTCGCAGGCATTGACGAGATCGTAGTCGGTGGGATTCGACGTCGCCGTCTGCCCCGACGGCCGCCCCGGCGGATTGTTGACGATGTTGAGATCGACGATTGGCAGGGTCGGATCGCGCAGCCTGGACAGGTTCTCGGCCAGCCACTTGGTGATGATGGCGCCGCAGGTGGCGAGCGTGCGGTATTTCGAGCTGTTGCGGGCACCGCCCAGCTCGGTCTGCGCCACCTGGTCGATGACGCCCCACATGTCCCGCGCGCCGAAGGCCGACCTCAGCTCCTTGTCGTCGAGAAGCCTGATCATCTCGTTGATCTGCTTCTGCAGGTCGACGGCGGCATAATAGGCCATGCCGTAGCCGAACAGCGACATGTTGGAGACAAGATCGCGGGCCGACTTCTTGACGCGCTGCTGGTTGATGGCGAACGGCAGGGCCGAACGCAGCAACTGGTCGACGCGGCTCTCGCGCACCAGCGAGGAGACCGACGACACGAAGCGCAGCCACAGGTCCTGGAACTCGGTGTTGACCGAGATTCCCGGCTGGCCGGTGGGGATGCCGAGCGTCATGGCGTAGAAGGTCTGGCGCTCGATGTCGCTCATGCGGTTGGGCGCCTGGCGCCAGTACTGGTAGAGCTGGGTGCCGGCATCGCCGCGGATGAGCGACAGCTCGCCGCGCCGGGCGGATTCCACCAGCTGGTCCACCACCTGGAAGGCGCGCAGCTCGTCCAGCATCGAGGCAAAGACCATGGCGCCGAACAGGCTGACATTGTCCTTGATGACCTGAACGTCGGCGGTCGCCTCGAGATCGGGAAGGCTGATCTCGGTCTCGTGGATCGGCCGCTCCTCGCCCGTCTCCTGCACCTGGCCGAGGCTGTCCTCCACCTTGGGCTTGAGGTTCCGATCGTCAGCCGACACGCCCTGCTCCACCATGTTCTCGAAGACGCGGGCATAGTCGAGGGCCGCCACCATCGGCGCGGCCTTGGTGCCGTCGATCTCCACGGCGTCGGCAATCAGCGTGATGATCTTCAGCGCCAGCGGTGTGCGGGCATTGACCTTGCCCACCGCCTTGAACAGGTTCTCGCCGAACAGGGAATAGTTGTTGTCCGTGGTGATAGGCTCGACCACATTCGTTCTTCCGTCCACGTCGAGGCGCGGCAGCGGCGTATGCCACAGGTCGAGAAGTCCGAGGATCAGCGAGACGCGGGCCAGATCGGCCTTTTCGCGCCGGGCGCCGCCGGCATGAACGTCGAGCACGCCGGTGGCATCGTCCATATCGAGGGTGATCGGCACAAGCCCAGAACCACGAAGCCCCAACGCATAGCGCGTGGTGACGAACAACGTATCGCGCATGCCGGCCACGCCCGCGTCTACCCGCTTCAGCCGGTTCAGTTCTTCGAGCTCCCACTGGCTCGGGTTCTTGAGCGAGCCAAGGCGGGCGATCTCGCTCTTGATGGTCTGGACGGCGGTATCATTGCGGTCCTTGATGTCGACGAACTGGATCTTGAGAATGTCAGCCATGGTCTGGCTCCTTTCGACTACGTGAATGGGCGGAAGCACGGCAGGCGCCGGCAGGTCGTTTCAAAGGTGGGTCAGCCATCGTCGACTCCTTCGATTTCAGTCGAGACATCCTCGTCGAGCGCCTGGTCGAGCAGCGCCAGGGCGCGCGCCGCATTGAGAACGCCGGTTCCATGCCCGGTCTTGATGTCGCCGCGATGGGGCGTGGCGCTGGCGGTCAGCAGTTGCTTGATGGTGGCGGGATCGAGCGACGCCGAGCGGCGCTGTGCCCGCGAGATCAGCAAGGCGGCCGTGGCGGCCGTGAACGGCGCGGCGAAACTCGTGCCGGTGGCATTCTGATAACCCTCGAGTCCTGCCGTGCGGATCCTTTCGCCCGGCGCACACAGGGCGACGTGGCCGCCGCTGGTGGTGAATTCCGACACCGAGCCATCGAGTGCCACCGATCCGACGGCGATCACCTCCGGGAATGCAGCGGGCCAGTAGACGCGTTCATCGCCGCTGTTGCCGGAGGCCGCCACCAGCGTCACGCCACGCTGGGTGGCGAAGGCGACGGCTTCCGCGTGGGGCTTCGTGGCATTCGGCTCCAGCGCCTCGTCGTCGGTGCCAAAGCTCATATTGATGACCTTGGCGCCGAGTTGCACCGCCATCACGGTGCCGATGTCGAGATCGCCGATGGAGCCGACGCCCGTGGCCGTCTTGCGGCCGGGGAAGCGCGCCGCACCCAGCGAGCGGATCGGCAGCAGGCTGCAGGCGCCGGCAAGGCCTGCCGGCATGGCCAGTCCGGTGGCGCCGATGATGCCGGCGCAGCCCGTACCGTGGCCCACGTAATTGTCGGTGGGATTGGTGTCTGGGCCGCTGTTGTCGCCCAGCAGTTCGATGCCGCCCGCCAGTTCGCCCTTGCCGAGCTGCACCGTGTCGTAGCCATGGCGGAGAGCGCTGGCATTAAATTCCTGATGATCGGACTTGAGCCCGCTGTCGACGATGCCGACGATCACCGCACGGTCGCCCGGCTCATGGGCCATGGCCTGGCGGGCGCCGATCATGTCGCGTGGCGCCCAGCCGTCTGGATCGGGCTGGCGGCTCTCCGGCGCCGGCGGTCCATCGAGGCCAACGGTGCACAGGTAGTTGGGGATCGCCGACTCGACGATGTCGAGCTGGCGGAGCGAGATTGCAAGGGAGCCGATGTGGGTGCCGGGTTCGACGTCGAAACGCAGCACGCGGGAAATGCCGGCGAGTTCCTCATCGTCCGAATAACCCCGGTTGCGCTGCCCGACATTGCGAAGCGATGCCGCCGCGGCATGGAGACGGGAGACCTGAATGCCGCCGCCGAAAGTCCTCACCACCCGGTCCAGCACATGATGGCCGGTGGTGCTGGCGGGCGCCGTCTTCCCGCGGAGGACATCGAGACCAGCGGGAATGGAGGCCGGCGTCTCGCCCAGCTTGAGGCGTACCAGAATGCTGGTGGGCAGCGCATAGGCGCCAGAGTGATGGGCCCAGGGCAAGAGGGTGCGGCCAGCCTCGGTCATGGCATGCCCTCCTCACGTTGGCCAGCGCCGCCAGCCGACTCGTCGAACCAGAATTCGGTCGTGGCACGTGGGTCGTGGGCCAGGCTCATTTGCCCGGCGAACTGATCGGCGGCGGGCGCCAATACCAGTTCGTCGCCGCTGGCGCGCACCACGCTCACCGGCCGGCCATCGACGGCGATTTTCGGCGGCACACCGTCTTTCAGGAAATTGCGGCCGCGCAGCTTGAGCCGCTGGCGCAGGGCGTCGGTTCCATTTGACGAGCTATCGCGCTCGACCGAATCCACCATCGGCCGCGAGGCCCGGGCCAGCACGCTTTCAAGCTTGTCGATCGGCAGATTGGTAATGCGGCCGACCGAGCGCCCCAGACCGCGCTTGGAAATTTCATTGAGCTTCGAGACGGTGCGCACGCCGATCCAGTCCAGGCGGCGGCGTTCCTCTTCATCCAACGTATCGCCCAGTTCGTCGAGCGGTACCTCGTCCTTGTCGTCCACCGCCAGCTGCACGGCGTTCTCATCGATCATCGGCTTGGTGATGACGGCGAAGACCACATGCAGCGTGCTGGCGCTGGTGTCGGCGGGCCCGGCCGGGCGAATGCGGATCTCGCCGCTCTGCACCTCGACATGGGCCTTCAGATCCATCGAGATGTCGCGGATCGCGAAGGTCAGCGGCAGCTTGTCGTTCTGCGCCTTCAGCGTCATGCGGGCCTGGGCGGTATCGAGTTGCGACTGCACGGCCTGGATGAAATCCTCCAGCGCCACGGCATTGGCGGAGATCGGACTCATCCTGGACCTCCCCTGACAAGGGTCAGCGCCAGGCGCCCGAAGGGCGGATCGAAGGCGGTGCGGGTGCGCGTCGGCGCGAAGTCGGCGAGGATCACCGGGCCTGACACGTCGGCCGCGAAACGCATCTCCACCGGCAGGTTGAATTCCGCACTCACCGCCTGGACCGCGATGCCGGGCCGTCCGGTCTGGATGCTGTCAGCCAGGTCGAAGATCAGCTCCGAAAGAGCGCGCCTTGTCGCATAGCCACTCATGTGGGCCTACCCGATGTTGATGGCGTTGGCGGCGGAAGCTGCGGCGCCGCGGGTGCTGCTGCTGGCGCGGCGGCGGTAGCAGGCGGTGCGGGGCGTGCCGAGCGATCGATCAGCACGCGCCGCGCGTCATCGGCGAAGCGCTCGAGCGGCAGGGTTTCGCTGACGAAATTGATCTTTACTTCGCCGAACAGTTCAGCGTTGAGGCTGCTGTCGGTCTGGGCGTTGACGCCGACTGTGGAGACCTTGGTGACGGCAGGCTGATAGGCGGTGCTGCCGCGGGTCGACCAGCTGCCGGCTGGCGTGGCGTTGCCGGGATCATCGCTCACGGCATAGTCGACCGAGGTCTTGTCGGCGGCGGCGGCACGGAAGCGCAGGCGGGCGGTGATCGACCCGTCGCGCACCACGATGCGGTTCATGCCGAGCGTCACCAGAGTCGCCAGCGTCTGCATCCGGTCGCGCGCCAGCCGGTCGCGGGCGGTGGGAATGAGCTGCTCCTCGACGAGTTCCGGCGTCAGAGTCTGCCCGGCCAAGCCATAGTCGGACAGCCAGTCGGGCGATGGGCCGAAGCCGCCGTCATCGCCGCTGCTGCGGATGGCGAGGCGAAAGCCGCCATCCTGCCGGTCGAGGGCGAGGTCTGACGGATACTGCGCCACCAGCCAGTCGCGGGCCTGGTTGACGGTGACGTTCTCATCGCGGAACTGACTGACCGGCTTGGAGATCGCCGCCACCAGGTCGGCAAAGCTGTCCATCTGCCGGATGGCGGAATCCACCATCGCATCCCACGTGCCCTGAACCAACGACGCGACGAACTCCGGAAAATCCAGCTCGTCCGAGAGCGACCCGGCGCGGCGGCCGATGGTCTCGGTTGCCGGCAGCTTGCTGCTGGACGGCGCCGTCTGCGTCTCGCCGTTGCCGGGGTTCGCCCCGTTGGCCCCGGCGTCGTCGTACCCGCCGCCCCAGACCGACCCTGCCATGGCTTGCCCAAGGACATTGCCGCTGCGCCTGGGAGGCGGGGGAGGAGCCAGTCTGATGTTGCCGGGCATGGCAGCGGCTCTCCATCGTCACGCGTAGATCGGAAGAGCACACGTCTGAACTCCAGTCACGTTCGGTTATCTCGT
>ERZ795053.6845-NODE-6845-length-11189-cov-54.424466_pt1 | contig 11189 bp, 10 predicted proteins | sample MGYA00375137_ERZ795053 | MGnify/ENA primary metagenome ERZ795053 (study PRJEB30182, sample SAMN05720284) | activated sludge metagenome | isolation source: Anaerobic digester | place: Hong Kong | collected 2014-12-17 ... | reverse complement strand
GCACTTACTTACTTGAGATTTGGAGCGACAGTTACGAAAGGGATGTCGATTCTTATATTTTAGGCTCTTTTGAGTTTGATTCGAAAGACGACTTCTCTCTGCAGCTATCTATAGATCAATCCAGTTTTGCATACAAGATTTACAGGATAGAATCATGAATTGGGGCAAAGATCATATTTTCTTAGTTTAAGAAGGAAGGAAACGGAACCCTCTCGCATTAGAGCGCCTCAAACATTGCAATGAATACTGCAAAAGACAGATTATCATTAGAGGATCGGGTGAGTATGATGAAAAAGGAGTTCATGTGGATAGCGGGAATTGAAGACACATTTGTGACAAAGACGGACAGGACTTCGGCAAGATCTCTCGATGAGTACGAGCTCACACAACATTACTCGAACTGGGAAGGAGATCTTGAGATTATCGCAGATACGGGGTTCAAGTATGTTAGGTATGGAATTCCCTGGTACACGGTGAACCCGGAAAAAGGGAGATTTGATTTCTCATGGACCGACAGAGTATTTGATTTCATGGGTGAGAGGGGCCTTATCCCAATAGTAGACTTCATTCACTACGGTACACCTCACTGGATGGACAATGGCTTTCTCAACAGTTGCTTTCCCGATTACATGGCTGATTATGAGTTGGAGGTTCTTGAAAGGTATAAGAGGTCAATTGATCTCTTCACCCCCATGAATGAACCGTTCATTACCCAGGAATTCTGCGGACGCCTTTCACTCTGGCCCCCTTATTTAAGTGGGGACGACGGTTTTGTGAAACTCCTCATCGCGACGGCAAAAGGGATAATGAAATCAGTTTCGTCTATAAAGAGAGAACTACCTAACAAATACGCCCTTCACGTCGAAGCGTCGGGCATCTTCTTTTCGGCCGAACGAGAACTTCAAGAGGAAGTGAAGAAGATGAATGAAATGAGATATTTGACCTATGATCTTATACAGGGGAAGGTAGATGCTAAACACTGTCTTTTCGATTACCTGTACAAAAACGGGGTTAGTGGTGAAGATCTCGACTGGTTCACAGAAAACAGAATAACGGTCGACGGATTCGGTGTCAACTACTATCCACAACTTAGTGTCTTCAAAGTCTCGAAAGAAAAGGGAAAAATACGCACCACACCGTTCTATGGAGGGACAGAATATCTCGAGAAACTGATTGTGAGTTATCACGAGAGATACGGTGGCCCGATATTCCTTACGGAAACAAGCATAAACGGAGAGCCAGATCATCAGATTCTCTGGTGGAGAGAGTCGCTCAAACTCGTAGAAGATCTGATAGATAGAGGGATAGACCTGAAAGGATACACGTGGTTTCCCGCAATAGATCTGATAAACTGGGATTATCGTTATGGATCCGAGCCAGTGGAGAAGTATTTAGAACCCATGGGTTTCGTCAGTCTCAAGATGGACCCCTCCAGGCAGTTCAGGAGATCTACGGGAGAACTAGCAACTGTTATGAGAAACGACTTGCGAGGCGAAGAGTAGTATTCTCGAAGATTATTTTTGGCAGACATCAGAAAGCAGGTAAAGAACTATGAGAAGAAGGATAGATCTTGACGGGGATTGGCTGTTCGAAATCCTTGAGAATGAACCAGATGACATTAGGAAAATTGAGCCGACAAAAACCATTGAGATCCCCGGGTGTGTTGAGAGCGCGTATCCCGAAGTCACATCCTCTCAGAGGTATCTGTATTTCGAAAGGGAATTTGAGTACGAAAGGAATTCGGATTGCAGTACGATTCTAGTGTTCGGAGCGGTGGACTATCTTTGCAAAGTCTTTCTGAACGGCTCCCGGTTGGGCAGCCATCGGGGCGGGTACCTGCCTTTTGAATTCGACATATCCGGAGTACTGTCATCACGCAACAGACTCCAGGTTCTTGTCTTCGATCCCATAGACGACAGGAAGATTGATTTCAGGCGTATTCCTCACGGAAAACAGAATGGAGATCCAAACTGGTACACGAATATCTCAGGCATCTGGCAAGGAGTGTGGATAGAAGAAAGACCCCCGGTCCACATATGTCGGCTGAGAGTTGATACCTCGTATTTAAAGAGGAGCCTGGAGGTCGCGTTCACCACAAATGAAGAATTCGACCGAGCATGCATAGGAGTATTCGACAAATCAGACCGGCTTTTAGCGTCTAAGAGAAGCGTGGACAAGAGTATTTCGCTTAGCCTTCCCAGCTGCCTTCCGTGGTCTCCCGAAACTCCCAATCTTTACAGACTTGTAGTCACTCTTGAATCAGGGAAGAGCAGAGATGTCATCGAGAGGAGGGTTGGGTTCAGAGACTTCGTAGCCGAAAACGGGAAGCTCTTCCTGAATGGACGCGACTTCTACATGAAAGCGGTTCTCGATCAGGATTTCTATCCCCAAACCCTTTACACGATTCCTTCAGAGGAGTTTTTGAGGGAGAGTTTTGCAAAGCTGAAGAAAATCGGTATCAACACGATCAGGCATCATGTGAAGGTTCCCGATCCTAAATATATGGATATTGCAGATGAGGTTGGTTTGATCGTTTGGCAGGATGCGCCGCACTTTGATCTCTTTTCTGATGAGGGAAGCGAAGAACTTCTGGAATTAATCGACGGTGCCGTGAGAAGAGACTCTCACCACCCATCGCTTTGTCTGTATTCGATTATCAACGAATCTTGGGGAATAAATCAAACAGATCTACGGCAGGTGAAATGGCTGATCGAAGCGTATGAGAGATTCAAGGAGAGATTCCCGGGTATCGTCTGGATCGACAACTCTGCCTGTTTGGGGAATTACCATTTGAAGAGTGATCTGAACGACTACCACTTTTACGTAAGCTCCATCGACAGACAGGATAAGTGGAACTCGCTGATTGAACTCTACTCTGAAAGCCCCAAAAGCTTCTACATAGGGGAACACAAAAATAATGCAGAAGGAAGGCCCCTTGTCGTTTCTGAATTTGGGAACTGGTCGCTGCCCCCTGAAATCTGGCTGCGAAAGAAAGAAAAACCGTACTGGTTCAATCATATGTTTAACGATGTCCCCATGACGAAACCGGAAGGGGCTTTAGAGAGATTCGACAATAGCGAAATATCGAAGGAATACAGTTATCGAGAGCTTTTCGAACTTTCCGTTGAAAACCAGGAAGAAAACCTGAATATTGAAATCGACAAAATGAGACTTCACGAGAACATAAGGGGATTCGTAATAACTGAACTAAGCGATGTCTTCTGGGAGTGCAACGGTCTTCTTGACTTCGATAGAAACTTCAAGATCGATCCCGAAAGAATGCGAGCAATTCTAGACAACGACCTTTTCGTCCCTCTTCTAGATAAAGAGGAATTATGGATCGGAGAAGAGGTAAACCTCGGAATCTTTCTCCTGAAGGATATTAAGAGAGAAACGCTCAGGATAAAGATTGGAGAAGAGATCCGAGAGATGCCATTGTCTGGTGAGAGAGGTGACACGGTCAGAGTATCCCTGGAGACGGACAAATTCAGCGAGGGGCTGCTCAAGATTGAAGTTTTGCTTGATAAATGTGTTGCAATACTTCACGCTGTTCTTTCCCGCAAAGAGATTGCCGAGATCACTATCATCAATAATCCTCATTTCGGACTGCAGAAACCGCTTGACAGAAAATCGGTTGTTGTGCTCGATAGACCGGGCGCTTTCTTTGAATACAATGGATACAAAGCGTCAACTGTTGCGAAGGATGATTTGCTCTCGGGCGACTGGATAACGGGAATCTTCTGGAACTCGAAACTGCTCTCCGACGTATTTCCCGGTGGATTGTTCAGGAGATGTCATCGCAGTCTAATAGAAGATAGGCCAATGATAAGCAGCTCGGGCTACAGCAGAAGGCTTTCCGGTGTTGTCTATGGATGGCTCACCGATTTCTACGGTTATATCGATATGGTAGATGATTCCATCTACCTATCCACTCTCCATCTCGACCCCAAAAGACCGCTGGCAAATCTGTTGCTTAGACGCCTTTCAGATCTTCATTCCATCTAAAGCCTCTCCATATGAGAAAAAACAAAAACACAGCCCCCATCTATCGGAAAATTACAACTAAAATAATTGGTTCCTAGTACAAGAAATTGAAGTCAATCTAAATATATTTAAGGTAATGTTTGACTTTTCAAGTTAGAAGTTGTATAATGAATGTGGTTGAAAGTATCTTTAGGTTCAACTTAAGTTGTGGAGGTGGACCGATGAAATACTCTATAAGCAACTGTCCCGTCTGCGGGGGGAAAATGACGATCACTGAGTACAAATGTGATAGTTGCGGTACCACGATAAGGGGAAGATTCGAGCTTGACGATATTATGAAACTCTCCGCCGAACAGCTTGATTATCTGAAGACCTTTATCAAGAATCGAGGCAATCTCTCCGAGGTTCAGAAGGAGTTGGACATCTCCTATCCGACGGCGAGAAACAGACTCGAAGATATAGTGAGGGCAATGGGCTATCAAGTTGTCGACAAGGACAGGGAAGAGGCGTCGAGAATCCTAGAGAGGCTTGAATCCGGAGAACTGCAGCCAGATGAAGCTCTCGAGATGCTCAGGAAAGTCAGAAAAAAGAAGTAGGTGATCTAATTGGATAGGGAAGAGGTTCTAAAAATCCTGAAGCTCGTTGCAGATGGTAAGGTTTCTCCCGAGCAAGGAAGGGACTTGCTTGAAGAGTTCTTTGAATCATATGAAGAAGTAAAGTTGGGAAGGAAATTCTCTATAGAGGTTGTGGATAACCATTCGGGGAAGGTCGAGGCCCATATAAGACTTCCCGTGAGGCTAGCAAAATTCGTCGGAAACTTTGTAAAGGAAAAGGACGCAAACTTCAAGATAGGAGACAGGGTTGTCGACTACAATCTGAAGGAAGTCCTGGACGAGGTAATCAAGAGCGGCGAATCCGTTGAGATAGAAACCGGGGACAAGAGGGTAACGATAAAGATAGAGGATTGAGGGGGTATGGTCGTGGAGAAAAAGTTTGAATTTGACAGCGCCGGAATCGAGATTCTTAAGATCTCTTCAGCTAGCGCGGATCTTCAGATCGACCTTGTGGAAGATGGAAATGTGATTGCATACGTCGAAGTAGATTCTAATGATTATGTGCCCGAAGCTGAGAGTTCAGGGAAGAGGCTGAGTATAAAGTTCCAGAAGGGAACGAATATAAGCATTCCCTTCATAAAGAATCTCTTTGACGGCGGAGCAGAGGTCAAGAGCGTAAGACTCCTCGTGCCTAAGTCTGTAAGGGAGTTAGACGCCAGCAGTGCTTCCGGTGATATCTTCATAACCGACTTCGATCTTAGAAGCCTTAAGATAAGCAACGTCAGCGGTGACGTGAAGATCGAGAACTGCTCTGTAGAAAACCTGAACTTCAATACGGTAAGCGGAGACTTGAACTTCATAGCCTCGAATTATAGAAGAGGTAAATTCGGCTCGGTATCGGGTGATCTCAGGATTAAGGGGCTTCCTCCTATGGAAAGGGAAACGACAGTTTCTTCGGTCAGTGGAGACGCCATTGTCTCCTATTCGGGAGAGCCTAAGTTCGATGCCACAATCTCCTCTGTGAGCGGTGACATCTCATCTGACGTCGGGCTTGTGAAGGTAGATAAGAAACACTATAGATCGGGAAACGGAGAATCGCAGGAGTATTTGAAAATGAACAGTGTTTCGGGAGATCTCATCATTAGTACGAAGTACACGGGGACTCCAGCGAAGGAAGTAAAGGTTGAGTCCAGAACCGTCTCTTCGGAAGAGAAGAAGGGCCACAGATCGGCCGTTGTCGAGGAGAATCTTCAGGATCAGGAGACGAGAAAGATTCTTCTTCTCTTCAAGGAAGGCAAACTTACAAAGGAGTACACCTTTGAGATGCTCGGCATCCTCGGATACTCTGAGCAGGAGATTGAAGAGATGCTTGAAGTGGACGAGGAGCTTCAGAAGTTTAAGGACTCGGTAGATGTAGTAATCAAAAACGAAGATGTTGAAAGTGAAAAGTCTTTTGAAGCTTTAGAAAAGCCAGAAACACCCGAAAAACCGGATACTCCCGAAGAACCTAAATCGATCTGATAGGGAAAAGAAGGTGATAGTAAAATGAAATTCGGAGCACTATTTGCGATTTTTCTTGGAATGCTGATTATCCTTTCCGTCACGCATGTGATCCCCAGCTTTTCCTTTGCAATTGAGATATTCCTTGCGATTATCTTCCTGTATCAGGGATTAAAGGTCTTCAAAAGGTTCAAGCCAGAGCACATGGGAAGTCTGATTTTTGGAGGAATCCTCTTCACAGATCTACTAATAGGCTGGAATGTTATAAAGGGCCTCAGGGGTTGGGGCTTTTGGGAGCTCGTAGTGGCCATGATTGGATCGTATATCGTTGGCTGGGGTATCGTTACTCTTTTCAAAAGAAGCTTCAAACTTGGAGAAACACCGAACTCTACGAGACAGGTTCTCAACGTTTCAAGGCCCAAAGAGTTCGAAGAACTGGAAATCGACATCGATGCCAACCTCACAAAGGTATTGCTTATGGATAACACCTCAAACGGCTTCGATGCAAATGTGAGTTACGATAAGCAGAGTTTCAGTGGCGATCTAAAGTACGATATGGACAAGGGAAAGGGTTCTCTAAGGGCCAGGTGCAAGGCAAGGTCAGGAGTATCCAGTGTCCTGTCAAAATCAAGAATGAATTTCGAACTCAACTCGGAACCGATTCTCAGGCTGGATGCTACACTTGATGGCGCCGACAGTGTCTTCGACTTCTCCAAACTAAATCTTGACAGCGCGAGAATAAAGACCTCGCTCTCCAGGCTTTCTATAATACCTTCCCAGCTGAGAGACTCTATAATAGACATAGATTGTGAGGTAACCTCCTTGAACATTAGGACACCCAAAGACGTTGGTCTTAGCATTATCCACGAAGGCGAGCTCAACTGGAGCAACTTCAACAACCTTATGGAGAGGGAAAAGGGATACGTCTCGACCAATATCGACAGGGCCGTTACGACTTGCCAGATCATCGTGAAGTCAGATATGTCGAAGATCTCTATCGACTGGATATAGAAGCGTCATCTTCTCTGCCGGCCTTATGGCCGGTTTATTTTTTTGGACTGGTCCAATTGGCAAAGATCTGCCCGGTTCAAGAGTCGAAAGTCGTTTATTATTATATAATCAGGGTACCGGATATATTTCTCCGGAATTTTCGCTCGCGAATGAGGGCATAGACAGGGGGCGTTCGGTGGATAAGCGCAGAATCGACCCGAGAGTCTTCAAAGTACCGATTGACAAGATGAGAGCCGGCTACTATTCTGACAAATACTTCACGAGACTTGTCGAAGTTCTCAAGAAGGCAGACAAGAAGTCAAGGGTGCTATACCAGCTCTTTCCGAGAAGAGACGCGACAATAGTGGGAATTGACGAAGCGCTCGCCATTCTTCGTTTTGGGACCGGTTATTACTCGAATGAAGAAGAGGCGAAGAGGCTCTTCGAAGAGGTGCTCGAGATTGAGAAGGCAGTGAACCACGCAGCATGGGAGATGGATCGACACGCCCTGGTGGAATTGACCGCTCAAAAATGGGACCTGAAGATGATGCTGAATGATCTCTGGGTCGACAAATGGCCCGAACTCGAAGTTCGCGCGCTGTATGACGGCGATGAAGCAAAGGATATGGAACCGGTTATGACGATAGAAGGCGACCCCAGATATTTCTCGTATCTCGAGACCATATTGCTGGGTGTTATAGCGAGAGCATCCTCAACTGCGACTGCCGTCAAGTCCGTCGTGAAGGCCGCCAGAGGCAAGGAGATACTCTTCTTCAGCGCGAGATTCGACCACTTCTGGACTCAGGCAACGGACGGATACGCGGCGCTCAAGGCCGGGGCTTTTGGAGTCTCTACCGACGCGAATGCCGACTACTGGGGCGTTGAGAGCATGGGGACGATTCCTCACGCGCTTATCGCAGTGTATAACGGAGATACGGCCGAGGCCGCATTGGCTTTCGATCGTTATATAGAGGGCGGAGTCAACCGGATAATTTTGGTCGATTGGGACAATGATGTGATCGGAACGACGGTCGATTGCGTTGCACGCACGTATAAAGCCGAGACCGGAGAGGACTTCACACCTGGCAGGACCGACCCTTCGGTTGTCATAGGCCCGGGAAAGGGAAAGATATGGGGCGTGAGATTCGATACTTCTGGCAGTTTGAGAGACGTTTCGGTCGTCCCGAAGGACGCTTCTTCGCTGGGAGTCTGTCCCGAACTGGTCTGGAGGGCTAGAAGGGAATTCGACAGGTACGGAATGAAGGATTTGAAGATAGTCGTCTCGGGTGGTTTCACGGCGGAGAAGATTGATCTTTTCGAAAAGCTGAATGTACCCGTGGATGTTTACGGAGTCGGTTCGTCCCTGCTGAAAAACAAGCTGGACTTCACGGCAGATATCGTGGAGGTCGAAGGAAGACCCTGCGCAAAAGTGGGAAGAGGGAAGATAGAGACTCCAAGACTGGAAAAGGTAGCGAGTGACTATTGGAACAACGATAAAGAGGAGAGGTGTTGAAAATGGAAGCAAGGGGAACCTGGACAGTAAAAAAAGGGTTCGCTGAAATGTTCAAGAACGGCGTAATCATGGATGTTACGAATCCCGAGCAGGCAAAGATAGCTCAGGATGCCGGAGCCACGGCAGTAATGGCTCTTGAAAGAGTACCGGCGGACATTCGAAAAGAGGGCGGAGTAGCCCGAATGGCAAAGATTGGTCTGATCAAAGAGATCATGGAAACTGTAACGATCCCTGTAATGGCCAAAGCTAGAATCGGCCACATCGCCGAAGCGAAGATCCTCGAGGCTATTGGCGTTGACTTCATCGACGAATCGGAGGTTCTTACACCTGCAGATGACAAGTATCACATAGACAAGAGAATATTCACCGTCCCCTTCGTTTGTGGAGCGAGAAATCTCGGAGAAGCAGTCAGGAGAATCGCCGAGGGCGCCGCTATGATTAGAACAAAGGGAGAGGCTGGCACCGGAAATATCATCGAGGCAGTCAAGCATATGAGAACCGTTAACGAAGAAGTGAGAAAGGTCCAGATGATGAACGACGCCGAACTCGTCCACTACGGAAAGGAAATCGGTGCGCCTGTCGAGATTCTCAGCCAGGTAAGAGAGCTCGGAAGACTTCCAGTCGTCAATTTCGCCGCCGGCGGAGTGGCTACACCGGCCGACGCAGCTCTCATGATGATGCTCGGCTGTGACGGAGTCTTCGTCGGTTCGGGAATCTTCAAGTCGAAGGATCCCGCAAGAATGGCCAAAGCGATCGTCGAAGCAGTTTTGCATTATGACAATCCCGAAGCGCTGGCAGAGATCTCGGAGAACGTCGGAGATGCAATGGACGGACTCGAGATCGAGACTCTTGAAGTTCGAATGGAAGAAAGAGGCTGGTAAGGGTTGAAGATCGGAGTTCTCGGAATTCAAGGCGCTATACAGGAACATCTATCGATTCTCAGAAAGGCAGGAGTGGAACCCTCCTGGGTGAAGGATCGGAATGAGCTCGACTCCGTCGAGGCGCTGGTGATGCCGGGTGGAGAGTCGACCACTATGATCAAGCTCTTGAAGAGATTCGAAATGTGGGAGGCCCTCAGGAATAGGATAGAAGATGGAATGCCGGTCCTGGCAACCTGCGCGGGTATGATCCTCCTGTCCAAGAAGATTGAAAACGTCGTCAATCAGGACTCTCTGGGCGTTCTAGACATTAGCGTCAAGAGAAACGGTTACGGCAGGCAGATTAACAGCTTCGAGGTCGATCTACAGATCGACGAGATCGGACCCGAACCATTCAGGGCAGTATTCATAAGAGCTCCAAAGATCGAATCGATCGGTGACGAAGTAAGAGTCCTTACAAGCTACGACGGATCACCGGTTCTCGTTCGCCAGAATAACATGCTGGCAGCCTCCTTTCATCCCGAACTCACCGGAGATCTGAGGATTCACCGGTACTTTCTGAAGATGGCCGAAGCGGCTGGACAGAGGATTGAAAAATGTGCAGAATGATCGCCTTCAAGGCAGATAAGAACATAGATACTAACTGGATCTTGGACATTCTAAAGGGCATCTCCGAGAAAGGCATTTCCAGTCCTCACAGCGACGGTTGGGGCTATGCCGTGTGCGGCGAAGGAAGAGAGACCTACAACAGTTCCGGCGCGATCTTTGATAGCGACAAGAGGCTTCCTCAGAGCAGGGTAGGCATTATTCATTCTCGAAAGGCCTCAAAGGGATACGTTGTCAATCTTGAACACGTTCATCCCTTCTACGCCACAGTCAGGGGAAGGAACTACGCCTTCTGCCACAACGGAACGATATACGACTTCGCTAGCGATGAAGGAACGACTGATACGCAGAGATATCTCGAGCTTCTGGTCAGCAATCTCGAGATATATGAAACGAAGAGAGCTCTAGAAATAACTGCGGCCTTTGTGGCGGAGAACTACCGCTACACGTCGATAAACGCGCTTCTCACGGACTATGAAAACGTCTGGGCGATAAGGCAAAACGCAGAGACGAACGACACGGAACACGCCCTGTTTCTTTACGAGAGAGACGGGGTAAGAATAGTCTCCAGCGAACCTGTCGAGAAATACGGCGATCTCCCCGGAAACTCTGTCGAAATAAAAAACGGCGAATCGATAGTCCTTTAGTAAGACCTAATAAAATTGCGGATTAAAGAAAAGAACCGGCCATTATGGCCGGTTCTTATATACTTGTAGCTATTCTACTTCAACTGGAAGCCTATGCTGAAGTTAATGGTCGCAAGTTTGTTGTCGGTGAAGCCGTCGGGGCTGTCGGAGTTTTCAGAAGTGCCCTTAGCGGTTCCACCTATGAAACGTACATTGAAATAGGTTTCGAGATAATCCGTTAGAAGCAGGCCGGCTCTTAGAGAGGCGTCCAGCACAGATCCCTCAAAGTCGAAGTCGGCTCCGTTAATGAAACTGCTGGAGGCGTAGAAGCCGTCGATGTCTGTTGCTAGGTAAACCTTTTCATTCAGCCAGTACGCGCCCTTCACTTTGATAATCGGAACGGGACCGACGTTTTTATTGTCGACGAACTTCGTTCCATCGAGAGACTCGAAATAGATATCTGCATTTCTCAACTGAAGTGAGAGACCGAGGGCAAGATAGCTGTTGCCCTTTCTCAAGACGTCGTAAGTGTAACTGA
>ERZ795053.6840-NODE-6840-length-11198-cov-5.494481_pt1 | contig 11198 bp, 10 predicted proteins | sample MGYA00375137_ERZ795053 | MGnify/ENA primary metagenome ERZ795053 (study PRJEB30182, sample SAMN05720284) | activated sludge metagenome | isolation source: Anaerobic digester | place: Hong Kong | collected 2014-12-17 ... | reverse complement strand
GTGAGGGGCGGCTGCGGGATACGAACCGTGGACGTCGGCTGCGCTAGAGCATTTTTCGACGAATCCGACGAAGTGGATACCGGTTCGTCGAAGAAAATGCGACCAAACCAAAGCGCTCTAGAGCGTCGTGCGATATATCGGGATCATTCTGCCGCGGCGAATTTGATCCAAGATCAAGCCGGACGGCGCTCTAAAACTCCCCAAATTTTCAACAAAGCGCTATCTTGATCGCTGTTTGGAATGACGCAGAGCAATTGCCAGCGCGCCAAAGTTGCCTACTGAATATTCTCGGTCACAGGCTTGGAATTCGCAGGATCACATGACGAAGAAGCAGACGCAAAAAGAGCGCGCCACGAAAGGCGGCGGCAAGGCATCGCAAATATCAAGTCCCGCTCCCGCAGCGTCCCCGGAGGGGCGCGATTGGATCGACGCGGAGCTGGAGGATGCCTTCGACGAGGAGCTGGAACTCGAGATCGACGATCATCGCGCGCCCTTCGATGTCAAGGAGCTGGTTGCCAAGCGCAAGAAATCCGAGATTGAACGCAAGGTCTATTTTCGAGAGCTGTTTCGGCTGCAGACCGAACTGATCAAACTGCAGGACTGGGTACAGCACACAGGCTATCGTCTCGTCGTTGTCTTCGAGGGGCGCGATGCAGCCGGCAAGGGCGGCGTCATCAAGCGCATCACGCAGCGACTCAATCCGCGCGTTTGCCGTGTTGTCGCGCTGCCGGCACCAACCGATCGCGAAAAAAACCAGTGGTACTTCCAGCGTTATGTTCCGCATCTGCCGGCAGCAGGCGAAATGGTGCTGTTTGACCGCTCCTGGTATAACCGCGCCGGTGTCGAGCGGGTGATGGGGTTTGCCTCGCCCTCACAGGTGGAAGAATTCTTCAACGACGTGCCGGAGTTCGAGAGAATGCTGGCGCGCTCGGGAACCAAGCTGATCAAATACTGGTTCTCGATTACCGACGAGGAGCAGCAGCTCCGCTTCATGATGCGTATCCACGATCCCATGAAGCAATGGAAACTTTCGCCGATGGATTTGCAAAGTCGCGTGCGCTGGGAGCAGTACACGAAGGCCAAGGAAGAGATGCTGGAGCGGACCAATATCGCCGAGGCACCCTGGTACATCGTTGCGGGCAACGACAAGAAGCGCGCCCGGCTTAACTGCATCCGGCATCTGTTGGAGCAGGTGCCTTACAAGGACATTCCTCACGAATCGATCGAGTTGCCAGACCGCGTCTTCAATCCGAACTACGAACGCAAGATTTTGCCGAAACGGCTTTATGTCAAGAAGGTGTATTAGCCGTCAAAGGGGATGAGCCCTAGTTCACCTGGTCGCTGCGTTGCGCAGTCTTGCCAGACACAGCGGAGGGGATCGATGAGATTATGTGTGCTGGCTGGCGCCATTGTCCTGCACCTTGCTGCCATGGCATCAGCCGGGCAGGCGGAGGAATTCTTTTCCGGCGAGAAGCTTCTTGAGATATGCACGGCCGGTGAGCAAGGCAGTGATACCGGAGCGATGTTCTGCAACGGCTACATCAGCGGTGTCTACGATGTTCTCTCCAATCCTGCTGAGAATGAAATATGCTTGCCCGATGCCGTCGTGCTGGCGGAGATGCAGGCTGGTATCGTCGGCTTTCTTCGCGATAATGCCGAATTGCTCGACTTTGGAGCAGCTGGTCTTGTCAAGAAAGCCCTTGTCTTAAGGTATCCGTGCGAAAAGAAGCTCTGAATCGCACCATGTGCATGCTGCCTGGTATTCTAGAGCGTGCCCAAATTTCCTGGAAACACGCTCGTGACCCGGACATTCGGTTTGAGCATGTTCACGCCGAATCGAAGATACCGTTCGTTTAGGGTCCGGACTCAATAGCAATGAGTCCGGACCCTAGATCGTGTTCATGTTTCATGGAAACACAAACACGATCTAGTTCTTTGACTTGAGCATGTCTTTCACGCTGAACCGCACACACTTCCGCTAAACATGCTCTAGAACTTCATCGTCGCCCCGACGTTGATTGAGCGGCCATAGCCCGCGACATTGTCCTTTGGCAGTCCGCGTATGGCCTCTTCTATGTTGATGCCACCGAGCGGGTTCTCGTAATAGGTGTCGAACAGATTCTCCACTGCAAAGTCGATTCGCCAGCGTTCCCACTCATAGCTCGTGCGCAAGTTGACAAGAGCATAGGCGGAAGTCTCCAGCTCCTTGCGGACGGTATCGACGTTATGCTTGCCCGCCACCAGATCGAGTTCGATCGCACTCGTCCACCCGCCGAGCTTGTGAATGAGCGACAGGCGGGAATTGAACGGCATCAGCTGGTAGAGTGGTACGTCGTTGTCGACATTCTCGCCATGCACGTAGGCGGCCGTTCCGGTCAGGGTGAAGCTGCCGTAATCGGACTGCCTCACCAAAGGCATGGTGCCAGAGATATTGACGCCATAAAGCTCCGCGTCATGGTTGTCGAACTGAAGATTGACGAACTGCCCTCCCATCTGATCGCCGATCTTCCTGACGCCGATGTAATCCTGCACGTAGGTATAGTAGGGCGTGACCTTCAGGTCCCAGGCCTTGTCAGGTGAATGCCAGCCCATCGTCAGGCTGACGGTGTGGGCACGCTCGGGATCGAGATCAAGATTGCCGGTGTAACCGTTGCCATCGCCAAACCAGGTAATCATGTTCATGGCCATCTGTGCCGGCGGCCGGCTCCAGGCGTAGCGCTCATAAAAGTTCGGAGAGCGCGTTTTCATCGCATAGCCCAACTCGAAGATGCTCCAGGCGTCGGGTTCAAACCGAGCCAGTGCGGTCACGTCAAAGTTGGTATCGGTACGCTGGTGGTCGCGCGCATTGAAGGCGGCGGCATCGGTGGCATAGACCGCGCCCATGCCACTGGTGGCGCTGTTGTAGCCCTTGACGTTGCCGGTATTCATCCAGACCATGTCGTTGCGAACGCCCAGAAGCGTTGACCAGGCACGATCCCACTGGCGTTCCCATTCGATGAAGGTGCCAAGCCGCGTGCGTCGTCCGTCATTGACGGTGTGGTAGGTTTCGGGGCCCATCATGCTGACCATGGTCATCGTTGGCGGCCACCAGTCATCCAGGTTGTTGTAGTGCAGTTCATTGCCAACGCGGAAGATGTCGCGATCGCCAACCGGAATTTCCGCCTTGATGGAGTAGCCAATATCCTCCGCATCGGTGCGCATGGGCATGTTGCGCGGTGGCGTGCGGCTGTATTTCTTATCCGCGAGAAAGTTCATCTCGTGATCGACGTGCTGGTAGAAGGCCTTGGCGTCGAGCTTGCCCCAGCCGAACTTGCCGACGTACTGCGTGTTGAGGAACCAGGCTTTATTGTCGACCAGATCCATGCGTTGATTGACGTAACCCTGGTTTGGGATGAACTGGAGCCCGCCCTGGACGATGAACAGATCGCCACCATTCTTGATGGCGACGCGGACGTCGTGATTTTGCGATTCATATTCGCTCGAGCGCACCTCATCGCCATGCCCATCGTCATAGTTGTCTGAGCGCACCCAGGCGCCGCTGTAGTCGATCGACATGTTCTCAGTAGCCGCATGTGCCCTGCCTGACGTGCCCACAACATCGCCGTTGGACCGATAAAATCCGGTAACCGAGCCGGCGGTGTGGACGCCCTGACCTGCTGCTGCAAAGTGCGGCGCTGGGCTTTCAACAATGACTGTTCCGGCGATGCTGTCGCCGCCTTTGGAAACGGGTGTCACGCCGGAGATGATCTCGACCTTTCCGACCTGTGCCGGATCGATATACGACAGCGGCGGGTTCATGTGGTTGGCGCAGGCCGATGTCACGGCCATGCCGTTGAGCATGATCTTGACGCGGTCATCGGCAAGACCGTTGATGGCCGGCAGGCCGGACACGCCGCCCGTTTGGAATATGCTGACGCCTGGAGCCTTGGTCAGAAGACTGGCGGTGTCGGACGTGTTGATTCGGTCTGGAGCTATGGATTGCTCGCGGATCGCCGTCGTCGTTGCGGGACGTGCCAGGCCGGTGGTGCCAACACCAGTGTCGTGCTCCGGCGCGTCAAATCCCGCATCTTCGACAGGCATGGCTGGTGCGGTTTCAGGAGCTGGACTGGATTGCGCCGTCTTCTTGTTCGATTTTTTGCGAGCAGCTTTTGCGGCGGTGCTGCCAGATGATGGCTTGGTAATTTGAGAGATCGATTTTTTTGGCTTCAGCGCAGGCGGTTTTGATTGCTGGACGACCACTGGCGGCAGTTCCCCGGAGCTCGAACTCGTAGCCTGCTGGCCATGAGCTGCCGAAAGGGGAGCCGAAGCCGCAATCGCCGAAAATAGTGCGGCGCGGCTCGCAAAAAGGCGCGTTGGGTATGTCATTTTCTCTGTCTCGATTGGAGTGCGTCCACGTTTCCCCCCGCGCCGCGGCCATGCTTGCCGCTACGCTGCTGGGAACGTCTCTTGAGTTGAGAGGTCAGGCCGCAACTGGTGGCGCGCGTACCGAGGGGCGTTGCCAGCGCACCAGAGGAATACGAATGAGGGCAGATTCGGCGAATTCGACCGTGTGGTAGGTGACGGGAACTGCAACCGGTTGGGGTGTTGCGGCACCCGCCGTGACGGCACCGAACGAGACATAGGGGCACAGCGAATGGGGAGCGTTTTTCTGGTCAGGATCGGAGTCGCTGTTCGAAGCAATCCGTAGGGCGCCAAAGACGTCCCCCTTACAGATGACAATGGTTGGACCACCACTTCCTCCGCCCGATTGACCCAGCATGAATCCCGCCGGCACAAGAATGTGCAGACTCATCAGCAAGATCAGAAGCTTGGAGACCAGGGTGCGCATCAGCTCCACGACTTTCATGCGGGCATTACCGCCATCATGACGTATCCCGTACAAAGATTATAGACATGAGCCGGAAGAACTGCCATCGACTGTGACGCCGCACTGGGGGGATACCGAGCAACCTTTTCATCAGCGTGACCACTTTGCAACTATGGGGGCGTTGTGCGGCCATCGGCATGCGCGCCGTTGTCCTCGCTTCATGGCGGCCTGCCCATTGCGGATCAGTTGAACGCGACAGACTAATCGGCTAGATCGTGTCCGTGTTTCCTTGGAAGCACGGAGAAGCACGGAAACGATCTAGCTTTTTGACTTGAGCATGTTTTTCACGGCTCCGCCGCACTCACTTCAGCTCAACATGCTCTAAGTTGATGGGCGTAATTCATAGAAGGTGCTGCGCCACGCATGCAGCGTTGCGCCGCCTGCCGAGCCACCCCACATATTCGTCCTCAGCTGCCTGGAGTGTTTGCCTTGGACAACGTTCTTATCATCGGAGCGGGAGCTGCCGGCTCCGTCGTTGCCAAGAAGTGCGCGATGAACCGCGATGTCTTCAAGAAGATCCACCTTGCCTCGCGGCGGCTGGAAAGCTGCAAGAAGGTGCAAAAAGAGGCCGTCTCCAAGATCGATATTTCACAGGTCGACGCCGATAACGTCGCGGCGACGGTCAAGCTGATCGAGAAGGTGAAGCCTAACCTCGTCATCAACATGGCGCTGCCCTATCAGGACCTGCCGATCATGGATGCCTGCCTGAAGGCCGGCGTGCACTACATGGATACGGCCAACTACGAGCCGCGCGATGAGGCCAAGTTCACCTACAAGTGGCAGTGGCCCTACAACAAGCCCTACAAGCAGGCAGGCCTGATGGCGGTGCTCGGCTGTGGTTTTGATCCTGGCGTGACGAACGTGTTTTGCGCCTATGCGCAGGAGAAACTGTTCGACGAGATCCACACCATCGACATCATTGATTGCAACGCTGGCGACCACGGCAAGGCGTTCGCAACCAACTTCAACCCGGAAATCAACCTGCGCGAGGTCACGCAACGGGGAAAATACTGGAAGGACGGCAAGTGGATCGAGATCGATCCGCTGTCCATCGCAACGATGATCGATTACCCGGAGGTCGGTCCGGTCAAGTCCTACCTCATCTACCACGAGGAGGAGGAGAGCCTTGTCAAGCACATCAAGGGGCTTCAGCAGATCCGCTTCTGGATGACCTTCTCGGACAACTACATCAAGCATCTGGAGGTGCTTTCCAATGTCGGCATGACGCGGATCGACCCGGTCAAGTACAAGGGCGTCGATGTCATTCCGATGGAGTTTTTGAAGCACCTGTTGCCGGCCCCTTCGTCGCTGGCCGAAGGCTATACCGGCAAGACGTCGATCGGCTGCGTCTTTACCGGCGTGAAGAACGGCAAGACCAAGACGTACATCATCTGGAACGTGTGCGATCACGCCGAAACCTTCAAGGAGGTCGGTGCGCAGGCGGTGTCCTATACGACGGGCGTGCCGCCGGTGGTGGGCGCGATGATGATGTTCAAGGGGCTCTGGAAGGGCAAGGGCGTCTTCAACGTCGAGCAGTTCGCGGCCGAGCCGTTCCTTGATGAACTGGCCAGGCAAGGGCTGCCCTGGCACGTCAAGGAAATCAAGAAGAAGGATCAGGAAGATCTCTTCAAGGTCAAGACGTGAGGTGTTGCGGGGGCGATAGGGATGCGCCTGGGTGGTGATGGCACGGGTCTAATTGCGGGAGTGATGGTGATGCGGTGGCGTGCGTGTCGATTGATGCCGCTGATCGCCATCGCCGCTCTTGCCTTAGGCGCGTGTGCGCCCTCTTCTTCGAACGTCGAGGCGGGCGCGGCAACGGATAGCTCGCCTGCGACGGTGTCGAACGCTGCGGTGACGAACGCCACGGTGGCCAACACCACGGCAATCAACGATGCCGTGGCGCGCGCCGGTGTTCCGGCGCCAAGTGTCAGAACTTCGGCGATCGTGCCAGGGCGTGCCGCGCGCGTTTTCATATTCGCAGGCGTCGACCAGAATTGCGCCAGCCTGCCGGAGCCTGAGCTGACCGTGACGAAGCCGCCCGCCAAGGGCGACATTTTATTCCGACCGGGCCAGACGACCAAACTTGCCGCCACGGCGTCAGGCACCTGCATCGGCACAAAGGCGGTCGGCACCGGCGTCTACTACACCGCGCGTGCCGGCACCTCTGGTGCTGACACCTTCACGGTTACGGCGCGTCTTGCCAGCGGCGAGACCATGTCGCGTGACTTCCCTGTCCAGATTGCCGAGTAGCAGAAATGCCGTTCGGCCCCACCTTTTTTTATCCATGGAGCAGGCACTGCGTCAGGCTCCGAAGGCAGAGTTCTATGATCGGCGATTTGATGGTTACCCCAGCCGTTCGCGGAACTCGCGGTAGCCAAACGAGCGGATCACCCGATAGCTGCCGTCTTCCTCCAACATGGCCAGATCAGGCAGCGGCGTGCCGTTGAAGGTCGTGTTCTTCACGAACGAATACTGCATCATGTCGGTGAAGATGAGCCGGTCACCGATCTTCAGTGGTTGGTCGAACGAATAGGTGCCGATCACGTCACCGGTCATGCAGGTCTTGCCACCGAGTATGTAGGTGTGCGCCTTCTCCCCCGGCTTGCCCGCACCGATGATCTCGGGCGTATAGGGCACCTCCAGAACGTCCGGCATGTGTGTTGAAGCCGAAGTGTCCAAAATTGCGATGTCCGAACCATTGCGCATCGTCTCGAGCACCGTGGCGACAAGATAACCGGTATCGACAACGAGTCCTGCGCCTGGCTCCAGGATGACCTCCAGGTGCGGGAACTGCGCGCGGAACGCCTTCAGTGCCGCAATCAACTTGGAAACGTCATAGCCCGGCTTGTTGATGAAATGTCCGCCACCGAAGTTCACCGCCTTCACCCGATTAAGATAAGGTGCAAAGGACGTGGCGACATGCGCGATCAGTCCTGCGGAACCTTCGTGTGTTGCCTCGCAAAGCGCGTGCGTATGTAGCGTGTGGAGGTCGTCCCACGGTACCTCGCCCAGCTGGTCCGCCGGCGTGCCGAAGCGCGAGCCCGGTGCACACGGGTTATAAAGATCGCCGCCCAGTGTCGCCATCGAGAAGCCTGGGTTGATGCGAATACCCGCGTGCCGCCCCGCCGCCTTCACCTCGGGCAAAAAGCGCGCGATCTGCGAGGGCGTATTAAAGTAGATGTGGTCGGCAACATAGGTCAGCTCATCCAGTTCGTCGGCCGCATAAGCTGGCGCATAGACATGCACCTCCTTGCCGAATTCCTCCCGCCCCATGCGCGCTTCGTAAAGACCGCTGGCGGTCGTCCCGTCGAGCGTGTCGCGCGCCAGCGCAAAGGCCGCCGGCATCGCCCAGGCCTTTGTCGCAAGCAGCATCTTGATGCCGCTCTCGCGCTTGATGCGCCGCGCCGTCTCAAGGTTGCGCTTCGCCAGGGCGACATCGAGCACGTAGGCTGGCGTTGCCATGTCTGCCGGCAGCTTCGGCACCGGAGGAGGACGGTGCGTCTGGGAATGGGGTGTCGGTGCTGTCATGAACGCCTCCTTGCCGCCAAGTTTAACGCCTTGTTAGAGCGGTCAAAACCAGCATCTTCCGCCACTTTTGCCTGCCGCGGAATCCCGGTCGATGACTCTTCAGCTCAACCTTGTTTTTGCTTCAGTAAAGTCGATATTGTTTTGGTGGAAGGCCTGTGTCCGTATGAGCGGTGCAGGTAATATCGAGGTCCAACGAATATATTTCTGATGTCGGCTGGTACATCAATGAAGCAATCCATTAATTCTTCTCTTACAAAGAATGCATTGGCTCCCGTGTGAGAGTTGCAGCAAACCAGCTTAAATCCATATCTGTTGAAAAGTTCGTTGAAGCTTGCAAGGCTGGCGCCGAAATAGTCATCCTCATTCCAGACGTGATCGGGATCGTATTCTATCTGAAACTTTATTGGAGGCAGGAATTTGGCATTGTATTCGACGATAAAAACTTTCGGAACGAAGCCGTTTTTTAACAGCTCTTCGCATAAATAAATGTCATTGCCATCGAGATCTAGAGAAATGAGGTCAATTTCAGTCGCATGTATGTGCAGCATGCCACGTTTTGCAAATTCGCATATGTTGCTACGATTTATCCATTCTTTTTGAAAAGAGAAAGTACCGTTCGATTGGGGAATATCAAAGGCTAAATCTTCTCCGCCGACCCAGAATCCCTTCCAGCCTAACGACTTTAAAACCAAAGTGTTGTTTTCCATCCCATTGCCGACGCCAAACTCCGCAAAAACTCCGTTTTCCAGGAGTCCAATGCGATTTAGTATTTCAATTGTTATGCCGTCCTCATCCGACTGAGAGTAGCATTTGTGTCCAAATTGATTCAGGGGATTGGGGTGTGATTTTTGTTCCTGCATGTTTTGAAAAGATAGCGTGAGCTCCCTTATATCCGAAAGAAATGCTCTGCATTCGCGGCTTTCGTTTTGATCGATTGAAGATCCCGGCTGTGCTTGCTGCTTGAGTCTCTCTATCTTTTTGGAGTGAACGACCTGTATGCCCAGAAGTGACGATAGAAATCTGTTGCCCAAGTTCATTTCTAGTTCTCCTGAACCGCTCCGGATTTGTCGGAAGCTGTTTCACTCGGGGCAGGCGGCGAGTTCAGCCTGGATCATGCATCAGGCTCTCGGCCTGCCCGCGCTAGCAGTAAAGACCCTCGTAGAGTTGCTCGGGATTTCCGTCAAGCGAGGCATCAACGTAGCAAATGTCGATCTTCTGGCGTATGGCGCTGTTATCTGCGGGTGTTGGGTCAGCTTGAAAAACATGCGTCGAACAAATGCTGGATCGTGGGCGTGTGTCAGTGAAATATGAACATGGTCTAGGCGGGTCGGCCGCCACTTCGTCAGAAAATGGCTTAAGTGAAGCCGTCAGGCATGATGTCGTCCGATGGTCTTTCTTGTATCGGGTGCCGGTTTGCTCGCTCTCATTCTTGGGTTGTTCTGGCTCAAGGACGAGATGCGCTCGCCGCGGCTAGCGCGGCTGGCCTACTCGGAGCTGACCGCGCGGCTCGCGGTGATCGCCGCCGGTCTCATGCTGGCGGGAGCAGTGCTCTTGCTTGACGATATATGGCGGTTTCTCACGCGCTGAGATATCGACTGCCCGATGTGAAAGTGCGCACTGCGCAGTAATAGGTTGCGATTGCGCATCTCCACCCAGATGAGGTTTATTGCTCGACCAGCTGGCGCGCTCGAGCGCGGTGGATGGAGAAGCATCTCTACGCGCCGATGCTGCGTAGTGATGAGTCAGAGATGCAAAACCGATGCACAATACGCTCGCGCAAGCGCATGTAGCACTTTTCCATGTGCAATGGGAATGGTGCGTTTGGTTTGTGCTATGTTGCACGAAATAAGGCCTGGCCATCTCAAGGATGGGGTGGCCAGGTCTATCGGGTCTTCATGCTGAACCGCGGTGTACTTCAGTTTAACTGGCTCCAGCAGCCACTCACCAGGAGCGGCGCGGACCGGTATCGATGTGGAACAGTCCGCCACCGTAGTGCTTGTAGCCGCCGACGCTACCGTTGGAGCGCAGGTAGGCCGCAACGGCGCGCACGTTACCGAAGACGCGGAAATCGACAGCATTGCCGCTGAGGTGATGGGAGTGCTTGGCACCGCCGGCGCGGCGGTTGCTGACTCTGCTGCGGCATGTTGAATTGACGCGCAGGCTGCCGAACCTTGCTGCGACCTGATGGACAACACCGCGCAGTGCCGAGTTGAGGCAACTGCTGCTGGCGCTCCAGCTTATGCCCCCGCTGCCGCGCGATGTGGTATGGGCCCGGCGCGTGTGGGTCGTTGCCGTTGCGCCCAGATTCATACGGTGATGGCGATACGAAGCGGGTTTGCGTGAATGCTTGCGTGAGCCGCGGCGTACCTGACGCGACCTGGACGCGGAGCGGCGCTTGGCGCTGGCGTGCTTGGCTTTGCGATGAGCCCGGTGGTTGGAATGATGAGCCCGGTGCCTGGCATGGCGATGTCTGGAATGCTTGACGGAATGGGCTTTGCTGTAACCGCGTGCCTGTGCGTCGCTTATGGGGGCAGAAACTCCAACGCTGAATGCAAGAAGCACTGCCAAGGCGAGCGCTCCCGCCTTGCTGATCATGTTCATAACTAAACTCACTTTCCCGTCTTTATTACCCATGCCCCCTAAGTTTTTTGTCATCCCCATACCCTGGGCGCGTGCACCCTAGCTATGTCGGAGCCCGCTGCAATAGGTGAGTCGTCACGGCTGCGTGGGGTTAGGCTCAATTGCGAGAAAAAATGTTTGCTTTTCAAAGTGGGGTGAAACATTGCGAAACAATATTTGTCGG
>ERZ795053.6839-NODE-6839-length-11203-cov-4.803911_pt1 | contig 11203 bp, 11 predicted proteins | sample MGYA00375137_ERZ795053 | MGnify/ENA primary metagenome ERZ795053 (study PRJEB30182, sample SAMN05720284) | activated sludge metagenome | isolation source: Anaerobic digester | place: Hong Kong | collected 2014-12-17 ... | reverse complement strand
TGCTCGCTCATCAATAGGTTGGTGCGTAATTGCTTCGCCAAGACGATTCCGTCTTAGCGCATTACGCACTATCGGCGGCGGGCCTTCTTCGGCGTCTGCTTGCTGAGGCGAGCTGTCCGGCGTGAAACGGGCTTGCCCTCCCGTGCTTCCGAGACGACCTCGAAGCGCATCCCACCGGAGACAGGGGTTGCTTCGACGAGCTTCACTTCGAGCCTGTCGCCGAGCTGATAGGTCTGGCCTGTCCGCTCGCCGATCAGCGCGTGGCGGGTCTTGTCAAAGACGAAATAGTCGGTGCCGAGCGTCGATACCGGCACGAAGCCGTCTGCGCCTGACTCATCGAGCGTCACGAACAGCCCGGCGCCAACAACGCCACCAATGCGGCCGCGGAACACCGCACCCGTTTGCGTCGCCAGATGTGATGCAATCAGCCGGTCCACGGTTTCCCGTTCGGCCGCCATGGCACGGCGCTCGGCATCGGAGATCATGTCGGCAGTGTCATTCAGCTTGGCGATGTCGTCCGGCGACAGTCCGTCCTCTCCAAACCCCAGCGCCGTCACCAGCGCGCGATGTACGATCAGGTCAGCGTAGCGCCGGATCGGCGACGTGAAATGAGCGTAGCGCCGGAGCGACAGGCCGAAATGGCCCTTGTTATCGGGCGAATAGACGGCTTGCGATTGGGTGCGCAGCACCACTTCATTGACCAGATGTTGATAATCCTTTCCTTGAACCAGCTGAAGCAACCTATTGAAATGTTTCGGTTTCATTACTTGCCCTAGTGGGAAGGAGAGGTCGACAGTTCGCAGGAAGTCGGCCAATGCCCGGATCTTTTCGGCGGTCGGAGGCACATGGACGCGATAGAGTAGCGGCGTTTTTTTCGCCTCCAATTCCTCGGCCGCCGCGACATTGGCCTGGATCATGAACTCCTCGATCAACTTGTGCGCGTCGAGGCGGAGCGGTGTGACCACCCGTTCGATCAGGCCATGAGCATCGAGGATGAGCTTGCGCTCAGGGAGATCGAGTTCCAGCGGTTCACGGACGGCACGGCCTTTCAATAGAATGCGATAGGCAGCCCACAATGGCTGCAACACCGGTTCCAATAGCGCCGACGTCCTGTCGTTTGGGTGACCATCGATGGCGGCCTGCGCTTCTTCATAGGACAGTTTTGCGGCCGAACGCATGATAACGCGGGCGAAGCGGTGCTTCGTCTTCCGTCCCGACTTGTCGAATGTCATGAAACAGGCGAGCGCCGGACGGTCCTGCTTTTCGCGCAACGAGCACAGGTCATTAGAAATACGCTCCGGCAGCATCGGCACCACCCGGTCCGGGAAATACACGGAATTGCCGCGTATGCGGGCTTCGCGGTCAAGCGCAGTTCCAGGGTGGACGTAGACCGCGACATCGGCAATCGCGACGATGACGTTGCACCCGCCGGTCTTGTCGTCGAACTCGGCCCACACAGCGTCGTCGTGGTCGCGGGCATCGGGCGGGTCAATGGTGACGAGCGGCACATCTCGCAGATCATCGCGCCCCTTTGGCGAAAAGGGCTTCAGCGCCTCGCTCTCGCGGATCACGCGGTCTGGAAAGGCATTCGGTATGCCGTGCTGGTGGATGGCGATGAGCGAGATGTTGCGCTGATTGGTGAGGTCACCCAACCGCTCACGTACCCGCGCCGACGGCAATCCGCGACCCCGGTCACGGATGATCTCCGCCTCGACCAGTTCGCCGTTCACGGCTCCGTTCTCGTCACCCGCCTGAACCTGAAGTTCATGGCGTGCCTTCTTGTCGACGGGAACGATACGCGCACCCTGCCCCCGCAGAATTCGAAAGACGCCAAGCACCTTGTTCGACCGGTCAGAGAGGGCCTTGATGACCTTTGCGCGGAACTTGTAGCGTCCGTCACGGGAGGCTTCGATCTTGGCCAGGACCCGGTCACCCTTCTTGGCCGCTTCGCCGCTGGCAAGTACGATGCGGGGTGGTTTTCCGGCCATCCGCTCGTCCCATTCCACCGGTTCGGCCCAGGCTTCACCGTCCTTGTCGATGCCGCCTACTTCCAGCACGGTCACGGGTGGCAGCGAGGTGCGGTCCACCAGCTTCCGCTGCCGCTTCGATAGCAGGCCCTTGTCCTCCATCTTCTTCAGCAATGCCTTGAGGCCGATCTTGGCGCCGCCCTTGATTGCGAAATGGCGGGCAATCTCGCGTTTTCCCACGATTCCGGGCGAGGACTGGATGTATTCGAGAACCTCTGCTTCTGTCGGAACGGCGGGCTCGACGTGCTTGCTCTTGGACTTTGCCATGGACACAGCCTTAACCTGAACGCCACGTTCGGTGAACATTCATTATGCTATGCTATGATGAGACTCACCTTTTGTTGATGGAACGATTGAGGGCGAGAGCCGGAATGCCTTTGAGTGCCAAAGAACAGATCGCTGCCCTGCCGTGGCGCTTGACCGGTGGCGGCCTAGAGGTTCTGCTCATCACCTCGCGCGAAACCAAACGCTGGGTCATCCCCAAGGGCTGGCCGATACCCGGGCTGTCGCCGCCCGAAGCCGCCGCACGAGAGGCCTTTGAAGAAGCCGGTATCGGCGGCCAAATCAACACCAAGCCGCTTGGCCAGTTTGAATATGACAAGCGCCTGGACAACGGACGAACACAACGCTGTAACGTCACAGTCTTCGGGTTGGAACAGATGATCCAGCATCCGGATTGGCCGGAGCAAGGTCAACGGCAGTTGCGGTGGTTTCGTCTCCCCGACGCGGCCAATGCCGTTCAGGAACCCGGCCTCGCGAAGATCATCCGGCAGCTGGAAACCGCCTTCACCCTGCCTTAGCAACCTTTTTTGCGGCTGACTTCTTGGCTGGTGCCTTCTTGGCCGCAGACTTCTTCTTCGCGGGAGCCTTGCGGGCGGATGTCTTCTTTGCGGGTTTCTTCGCCGCCGGTTCCTTGCCAGCCTTAGCCGCGACGAGTGCCAGAGCCTCTTCCATCGTCAAGGCTTGCGGATCGGTGTCTTTCGGGAGCGTCGCATTGATCTTGCCGTACTTCACATAGGCGCCGTAACGACCGTTCATGACCTGCACATTTCCGCCGCCATCGGGGTGCGGACCGAGGTCCTTGAGGGCGCCGGGCTTCGGCCTGGAGAATCCCTTGGCCTTTTTCTCCGCGAGGATGTCAACCGCACGGTTGATGCCGATGGTAAAGACATCTTCCGGCGTCTCGAGGTTGGCATAGGTGCCGTCGTGCAGGACAAAGGGACCGAAACGCCCGAAGTTGGCTACAATCGGCTTGCCGGTCTCGGGATGTAGCCCCACCTCTCTCGGCAAGGATAGAAGCTTGAGTGCCTCCTCGAGTGTGACCTCCTCGGGCTTCCTGCCCTTGGGTATCGATGCGCGGCGCGGCTTCTCGCCTTCGACGGCTTCGCCAAGCTGCAAATAGGGTCCAAAGCGGCCGGCCCGTCTCGTCACCTGCTCTCCTGTTTCGGGGTCCACCCCCAGCAGCACGCCTTCGGCGGGTACGGCTTCCGGTCCTTCAGCGTGAGGTGACATGGGCCGGGTGTATTTGCAGTCAGGGTAGTTCGAGCAGCCGATGAAGGATCCGAACTTGCCGAGTTTCAAGGAGAGCTGGCCATTGCCACAGGAAGGACAGGCACGCGCTTCGCCACCATCTTCGCGCGGCGGGAAGATATGTGGAGCCAGGATATCGTTCAGCGCGTCCAGCACATTGGTCACGCGCAGTTCCTTGATCTCTTCGAGTGCGGCTGTGAACTCCTTCCAGAAATCGCGCAACAGCGCCTTCCAGTCCATTTCACCGGCGGAGACCTTATCCAACTGCTCTTCGAGATTGGCCGTAAAGTCATACTCGACATAGCGGCGAAAGAAGCTCTCCAGGAATGCGGTGACCACGCGCCCCTTGTCTTCAGGAATCAGGCGCTTCTTGTCGAGACGGACGTAGCCACGCACGCGCAATGTCTCGAGGATCGAAACATACGTCGATGGCCGGCCGATCCCCAGTTCTTCCAGTTTCTTGATGAGCGAGGCTTCTGAATAGCGTGGCGGCGGTTCGGTAAAGTGCTGCACGCCGGCGAGCAACTTGACGCCAATCGAGTCGCCTCTCGCCATGGCTGGCAGGCGGCGGGCGTCTTCGTCCTCGCCATCGTCGAGACTTTCCGAGTAGACCTTCAGGAAGCCATCGAACTTGACCACCGACCCTGTGGCACGGAACGCATAGCGCTTGCCGTCCTTGCCATCGGTGCCCAGGTCAACCGTTGTGCGCTCCAGCTCGGCACTTTCCATCTGGCTGGAAATGGTGCGCTTCCACACCAGTTCGTAAAGTGCGAGCTGATCGTCGTCGAGGGCCTTGTGGAGTTCGGATGGGTGCCGTGCCATATCAGTTGGGCGAATTGCTTCGTGGGCCTCCTGGGCATTCTTCGCTTTCGTGGTGTACTGACGCGGGGACGCAGGCAGATATGGCTCGCCAAATGTCTTGAGAATGGCGTTGCGCGTGGCGGCGATTGCCTCGGGGGCCATATCGACGCCGTCGGTTCGCATGTAGGTGATGAGGCCAACGGTTTCGCCCCCGATGTCGACGCCTTCGTAGAGGCGCTGGGCGATCTGCATGGTGCGCGAAGACGAGAAGCCGAGCTTGCGCGATGCCTCCTGTTGCAGCGTCGAGGTGCGGAACGGCGGATAGGGATGGCGCTTGGCGGGTTTCGATTCGACCGAGTCGACCTTGAAGGGCTGACCCTTCAGCGCCTGCTCGATGGCGCGTGCCGAGGCCTCGTCGCCGATGTCGAGCTTGCCGAGTTTCTTGCCGTCGACCGCGGTCAGAGACGCCTGGAATTCAGCACCCTTGGGGGTGATGAAGGTACCGTCAATGGTCCAGTATTCCTGTGACCGGAACGCCTCGATCTCCAGTTCGCGATCGCAGATGAGGCGCAGCGCCACCGACTGGACACGCCCAGCGGACCGCGACCCTGGCAGCTTCCGCCACAGCACTGGTGACAGGCTGAAGCCCACAAGGTAGTCGAGCGCGCGCCGGGCCAGATAGGCGTCAACCAGAGCTGCGTCGACGTCGCGCGGGTGCTGCATCGCTTCCAGCACGGAATTCTTGGTGATGGCATTGAAGACCACGCGTTGCACGGCCTTGCCCTTCAACGCACCTTTCTTGCGCAGGACTTCCAGCACATGCCACGAGATGGCCTCGCCTTCGCGATCAGGGTCGGTGGCGAGAATCAGGCGTTCATCCTGCTTGAGGGCCGCCGCGATATCTGACAGGCGCTTGGCCGACTTGCCATCGACTTCCCAGTCCATGTCGAAGTCTTCATCGGGCCGAACAGAACCATCCTTGGCCGGCAGGTCGCGCACATGGCCATAAGAGGCCAGGACCGTAAAGTCTTTGCCCAGGTATTTGTTGATGGTCTTGGCCTTGGTCGGTGATTCGACGACGACGACGGTCATTCACAGTCCTGATTGATTTTGCAGGCCTCATATAGGCATCCTTCCCGCGCTGCAAGGACACCCCTCCTCTATCGTTTTCTCCTCGATGCAATCTAAAGGTGCTTTACGTTAGGATATGCAACATTATAGTGTATTCCGGAAAGTGATGCTCCTGGGAGAGTCGAATGACTGCAGCCACTGCGCGAAATGCGGCCGAAATTGCAACCATTAATAAATCTTCGAAGAATGTAGCAAGCAATGATAGTGATGCTGGTCTCACCCTCCGTCAGAGAGAGACCGCACAGTACGTTTCCGACATGATTCTCGAATTGCGGAATCTGGCGAAGGCCGTGAAGCTCTTCAAAGTGATGGTGCCACTGGAATATGCCTACTACGAGGCCTACAGCGTCGCCAATCGGGTGGATGTTCCCAATGAAGAAGCTGACCGGCTTCGCGAGTTGGCGAAACTCTCAGAAGCAGCAAACGAATCCATACCGGACGACTATTAGAACAGACGCGGTCAGTTGCCAGCCTTACCATCTTGATGAGATTGCCCGTGGTGGCAGGGGGCCGGACCGGGGCGCCTTGGCTGTCTCCACAGACGGGAGCCACTGTCGCAGCGGTATCCTGTGACCAGCGGGCTATACCCAGCAAAAAGGACACAATCGGTTCCGATTGTCCTCGTCAGAGGGACTTCGGCATGCGGACGGCAGCGTGAAGCGGCGCTGACGCACTCAGTGTCATGGGGTGTGACCGGGGCGCCGGCGAGTGCAGTTCAAATTGAGAGGCAAGGATATGGCATACACCATCGATCGGCGGTTCACGGACATCAGTTTTGAGGAAATCGATCGCCGGACACGTGTTGCATTGACGGGAAGCGGCTTCGGCGTCCTGACGGAAATCGATGTTCAGGCGACAATGAAGAAGAAGCTGGACGCCGACATTCCTGCCTATCGCATTCTCGGCGCGTGCAACCCCAAAATGGCCTTTCAGGCGCTTGAAATTGAACCGCGTGTGGGGGCCATGCTACCCTGCAATGTCATCATTCGACAAGTCGATGGAGAGGTCGAAGTCAGTGCAGTAGACCCCGTCGCCTCGATGGCCGCGATCGAGAATGATGCTCTGAAGCATGTCGCCGGCCATGTGCGCAAGCTCTTGTCCGAAGTGATCGAGTCGATCTGAACCCGCACAGCACACGCGAGCCGTTGACTACGGGTGCCGGCGCGCGCCCAATGGTTCGGCATGAGCAATGACCCGCCTGATTGCCGGGAATTCAGCCTTGAGGCCCGCCTCGATACGATCGATCTGATCGTGAACGAATTCAACCGGACGATCGTCCGCGAATCGACAGTGGTAGTGGACGAATAGTCCCTCTTCGTTCTCCCTGATCCTGAGATTGTGGAGATCGCTCAGGCCGTCTTGCTGTTGTGCGAGGGTCGTGAGCTTCGCAGTGATGCTCACACTGATGTCGGCAGCCGCCTCCTGGCCTTCCAGGAGCCGTTCGGGTTGCGGCTCGATATGGCTTTCGACTTCAACGTCGGAGCCCAGTTCGCTTCGAATGGCATCTTCGAGTTGACTTGCCGTGTCGTGGGCCTGCCTGAGCGGCATGCTTCCCTCCACTTCCAGATCAAAGCTCACCGCCAACCGGCCCTCGATCTGTTGGACCGTCAGGTGGTGGATGGCAAGATTCCGGCGTGATGCAATCAGCATGACTTTCTGAAACACCGTTTCGTTGTCCAGTGGCACCGGATTGGCCGTCACGGTGATGTCAGCGTTCGGGAAACGTTGCTGAACGCGCTCGTGGATGAGGTCCTTGGTCTTCACGATGTCGTCGATCGGCATGGTTCTCGCCACTTCCACAACGATGGAAGTGAACATCGTGGCACCCGCGGGCCTGAGCCGAAGGGACTTGAGGGCCAGCACGCCGTGCACATCCGACACCAGATTTCGCACCGCAATGGTTGCGCCTTCGGGCGCTGCATCGAGAAGCGTATTCAGTGTTCGCGCGCCGAGCCGCCAGCCAGCCAATCCAACAAAGAAGGAGACTACCAGCGCGGCGATCGAATCCGCCGCAGGAATGCCGGCCCACACCGCAACAAGGCCGGCGAGGACCACGATGGAACTCCACATGTCCGAAGAAAAATGCAGCGCGTCGGCCTCGAGCGCTTCGCTCGATGTTTTTTCAGCCACTCGTTTGAGGGCGCGCGCGCGATTGAAGTCGATGACGATGGATGCCGCTATCACGGCGATTGCCCACCATGTCACATCGACAAAGTGGCCGCCTCCCCACAGGAGCCGATGAGCCGCTTCCCACACGATCCACGCTGTCGTGAGGAACAGCAGTGCGGTCTCGACCAATGCCGCGACACTCTCGATCTTGGCGTGGCCATAATGGTGCTCCTCGTCGGGCGGCTGGTCGCTCCAGCGGATGGCGAAATAAGTCACGATGGTGGCGCCGAAGTCGATGAGGCTATGGATGGCTTCCGAAAGGATGCCGAGAGACCCCGTCAGGATGCCTGCCACGAACTTCGCGGCGGCCAGGGCGGCACTTGCCGCCATGGAGACAAGGGCTACGTTCTGCTTTTCATGGGATGACATGGCAGTGGTGTAGGAGAAGTCGGACCTCGGCTCAAGCTATACCCCGCCCGCATGCCGGTCCCTGCAATCTGGTGCTTGTCGGAGATGGTATTTCCGTGCTGGCTGGCGACAGCAACCATGCCCACCGACACCGCCGTTTCCTCGGTTTCTAGTCCGCGCCGCGCCGGCGCCTATACCTTCGCTTTGCTCTTCGCGGTGGAGAGCTTTGTGCGCGCCCTCAATTCGACAGTGGTGTCGCTGCAGGCCTATGACATTCTGGGCGCCAGCCAGAAGGTCAGCGTCCTGTCGACATCGGTGTCGATCGTCGTGCTCACCACGACACTCATGTTACCCTACGTGCTGGGCAATCTTCGGCGCCGTTGGGCCTATACGTTGGGCGTGATCCTGCTCATGCTGGCGAGCTTGGCACTTGCCAGCCACATGCTGGCTGGACAGGCAGCAGGCATGCTGATGCGAAATACCGGCGCCGCCATGCTCAACATCACCCTGTCGCTCTATATCATGGAGCATATCCAGCGCTCCGAACTGGCGCGCGCCGAGCCACTGCGGTTGAGTCTGTCTACCTTTTCGTGGATGACGGGTCCTGCGTTTGGTGTGTGGCTCTATGTGAACTACGGTCCTTGGGGGCCACAGGTGGTGGCTCTCACCGCAGCCTGCATTCTGCTCGTCATTTTCTGGTATCTCCGCCTCTCGGATGGCGGCCGCACCCTGCCGCGCGGCAATCTCCAGAAATTCAATGTTCTCAGCAACATCCGGCGCTTCGTGGCGCAACCGCGGCTGCGGCTGGCCTGGCTGATTGCTTTCGGGCGTTCATGTTTCTGGACGACTTTCTTTATTTATGGCCCCCTCCTCATAGTCGAAAGCGGTCTCGACAAGACAACCGGTGGCCTGATGATTTCTGCGAGCCAGGCCGTGCTGCTTTCAGCCTGGTTTTCGGGCCGCCTTGCACGCCGTCACGGGGTTCGCAAGGTGATCGCCGGGGCGTTCGCCTTGGCCGCAGTCATGTCGGCAGCGGCCGGGATTGCCGGCACCGGAGGCCCCTACCTTGCGATGGCCTGTCTCCTTGGGGGCTCGGTTGCGGCCTCCGCGCTCGATGGCGTCGGAGGGATCCCATTCCTTCGAGCCGTGCATCCCCATGAGCGGCAGCGCATGACCGCCGTCTACAGGACCTATATCGACTTTTCCGAGCTGGTGCCATCCTTCACATTCGCGATTATGCTGTTGTGGCTGCCAATCGGCATGGTGTTTGTCATGCTGTCGATCGCACTTGCAGCCGTCGGCCTGGTTGCCTGGCGCTTCCTTCCCCGGTCTTTGTGATTTGCGTCGAAGGCATGACGCAGATCAAAGATGCCGCAGTTCATTTGGCTTGACGTGTGGCGCCAGGGGACGGCAACCTGAGGCGATCATCAAGACAGGTAGGATGGCAATGCCACAGCAGATCAAGGTTGGGCACAAACAACTCATGGCGGAAGCCGAGGCTGAGGTTTCCCATGTTTCAGCAGCCGAAGCGATCAATCTGATGGACTCCGACGACGTCGTGATCGTCGACATTCGCGACGTGCGTGAAATTCAGCGGGAAGGCCGTATTCCGGGCTCCGTGCATGCGCCGCGCGGCATGCTGGAGTTCTGGGTCGATCCTGAAAGCCCCTATTTCAAGCCCGTTTTCGGAGAGGACAAGCGCTTCGTCATTCATTGCGCAAGTGGATGGCGATCGCTCCTCGCAACACAGATCCTCCAGCGCATGGGGCTTCGACCGGTCATGAACCTGAAGGGCGGGTTCGCGGCCTGGAAGAACGCCGGTGGTCCGGTCGAGACGGTCGAGAAGAAGTCATGAGCCGCCTGCACTTGATTATCGGCAACAAGAACTATTCGTCCTGGTCGCTGCGGCCCTGGATGGCTTTGACGATGGCCGGCATTCCGTTCCGGGAGACGGTCATTCCGCTCGATACGGCTGAGACAAAAACATTGATCGCGGAACACTCGCCGGCAGGCCGGGTGCCGGTATTGCACCACGGTCGCCTGGTCGTATGGGAGTCGCTGGCGATCCTCGAATATCTTGCCGAAACATTCCCCGAAAAATACCTTTGGCCCAAGGCGATGTCGGCCCGGGCCATGGCGCGGACCGTGTCCAATGAGATGCATGCCGGGTTCCAGGCCCTGCGCAATGCCTGTCCCATGAACCTGAGACGCCCCCGGAAACCCGTGCCCATGGGCGATGAGGTGCTGGCCAATGTTCGCAGGATCGAGGAGATATGGCGCGATTGCCGGGCCAAATATGGCAAGGGCGGCAGATTTCTTTTCGGACGTTTCTGTATTGCAGACGCCATGTTTGCTCCTGTCGTCACGCGCCTCGACACATATGACTTTGATGTAGCGGCAGACACGCGATCCTATATGGACAGCGTGCTCAACAGCGAGGCATTCGGTTTATGGAAAGAAGCGGCCCTGAAGGAGCCCTGGACAGTGCCGTCTGACGAGGTGGATTAGGCGGGACCGCGGCCGCGCGGCTGGTCAAGTCTGACGTGTTGAATGCCGGTTAGGTCTGGCGCCTCCGCTTGACTTTGCTTCGTATTTCAGGTCTATCGGCGGCAAATCCCGATTGGAGACCGTTATGGCCAAAGGCAATGTGATCAAGATCAAGTTGGCATCGACTGCCGACACCGGCTACTTCTATGTGACCAAGAAGAATTCCAAGACCAAGACCGAGAAGATGTCACTGAAGAAGTATGACCCGGTGGCGCGCAAGCACGTCGAGTTCAAGGAAACGAAGATCAAGTAAATTCCGATCGCGTTCGTGACGATGAGCACCGCTTCCGCGGTGCTTTTTGCGTTGCCGCCGGGCGATCTTGACGGCGGCGATCCATGCCGCGGAAATAAAGGCGCCGGCCCGGGAGAAGGAGATGGGGAGGCCACCCATATTCCATCCCGGACCGGCTAACCCCTCGTCCCAGGAGATGCGGCGGACCTGAGCGTGGGGTATTCTATGGCCGCTTTGGCGTGATGGACCGGTGTGTTGGACCGCTCCGTCTTGCCGTCCTGACTGGCCTGAGGTGCGGTGGAGACACATCCAAGGCCTTCAAAGCTGTTGGTTCAATTTTTATGAAATTCTGCCGCAAATCGCCAGTGTAAGTCATGGTAAACGCTGGGTTTCCTGACTTGAGGGTGAACAGTTAAGG
>ERZ795053.6837-NODE-6837-length-11205-cov-9.870045_pt1 | contig 11205 bp, 8 predicted proteins | sample MGYA00375137_ERZ795053 | MGnify/ENA primary metagenome ERZ795053 (study PRJEB30182, sample SAMN05720284) | activated sludge metagenome | isolation source: Anaerobic digester | place: Hong Kong | collected 2014-12-17 ... | reverse complement strand
CCGCTCGACGGAGGTGTGGGTGTAGATCTGCGTGGTCGAGAGCGACGCGTGGCCGAGGAGTTCCTGCACCGCGCGGAGGTCGGCGCCGGCATCGAGCAGGTGCGTGGCGAACGAGTGGCGCATCGAATGGGTGCGCATCCCGTCGGCGCCGATCGCGTCGTAGAGCCGGTGCATCCGCCGCTGGATGGTGACCGGCGCGAGTCGCCTCCCGGTGCGGCCGATGAAGATCGCCTGGCGGTCGGCCCCCTCGCGCGCGGCCCACGCCGCGCGGGCGGTGATCCAGCGCCGGAGCGCGAGCGACGCGCGGGTGCCGACAGGGACGATCCGTTCCTTGCGCCCCTTCCCCAGCACCTTGACCTGGTCGCCCAGCAGGTCGAGCCGGTCGAGGTCGAGCTCACGCAGCTCCGACAGGCGCAGCCCGGAGGAGTAGAACAGCTCGAGCATCGCGAGGTCGCGCAGCGCGTCCGGGTCATCGGTCGCCGCGAGGGTCTCGGCGTGGGCGAAGAGCGCCGCCACCTGCTCGGCCAGCAGGTGCGTCGGCAATCGCTTCTCCAGCCGGGGCAGCTTCGCCGCGCGCACCGCCGCGACATCGATGTCGTGGTGCACGTGCAGCCAGCGGTAGAAGGAGCGGATCGCCGAGAGGGTGCGACCGGCCGAGCGGCGAGCGAGGCCGCGCTGCTCCAGCTCGCCGAGGAAGCCGCGGATCGCGAAGCGATCGACCTCGGCGAACGACCAGGTGCGCCCGCCGTGGCGCCGGTCGAGGAAGTCGACGAACTGCTCGAGGTCGCGGGCGTACGCGCTGAGGGTGTGGGGCGAGCGGTCGCGCGCCTTCTCCAGGTGCTCGAGGAACTCGCGGACGCGCGGCGGGGTCAGGGCTCGCGCAGCCACGCCGCGAAATCCTCGCGCGCCCGCGCCACCTGCCGCGCCTTGCGCTCGGCCTTCTTCACCGACCCCTCCAGCGGCTCGAGCAGGCCGAAGTTCGCGTTCATCGGCTGGAAGTGATCGGGGTCGGCCTCGCGCAGGTAGCGCAGCAGGCCGCCGAGCATCGTGGTCGGGGGCGGAACCGTCGGTGCCTCGCCGCGCAGCACGCGGGCGAGATTGATCCCCGACAGCAGCCCGGTGCCGAGCGACTCGGTGTATCCCTCGACCCCGGTGAGCTGCCCGGCGAAGAAGACCGGCGCCCCATCGGCGAGTTGCAGGGCGGGGCCGAGCGTGCGCGGGGAGTTGATGTAGCTGTTGCGGTGGATGCTGCCCCAGCGCAGGAACTCGGCGTCAGCGAGGCCGGGGATCATCGTGAACACCCGGCGCTGCTCGGGAATCCGCAACCGGGTCTGGAAGCCGACGAGGTTCCACATCTGACCCGCGCGATCCTCCCGACGCAGCTGCACGACGGCGTGCGGGTCGCGACCGGTGCGCGGATCGGCGAGCCCCACCGGCTTCATCGGGCCGAATCGCGGTGTCTCCCGGCCACGGCGCGCCATCTCCTCGATCGGAAGGCACCCCTCGAAGTACGGCACCTCGTCGAAGGCATGACCGCTGAACTGGTCGCCCGCCACCAGGGCATCGATGAACGCCTCGTACGTGTCGCGGTCCATCGGGGCGTTGAGGTAGTCGTCGCCATCGCCCTTGCCCCAGCGCGACTTCGCGTAGAGGACGTCGTGATCGAGCGACTCATGGCTCACGATCGGCGCGATCGCGTCGAAGAAGGCGAGCCCGTCGAGGCCCAGCCGCTCGCGGATCGCGGCCGCGAGGGTGTCGCTGGTGAGCGGCCCGGTGGCGACGACTCCCGCCTCGGGGAGCTCGCATTGCTCCGAGCGGACCACGGTGATCCCCGGGTGCGAGGTCACCTTCGCGTGCACCAACTCGCCGAAGATGGTCCGGTCGACCGCGAGCGCGGCGCCGCCGGGCACCCGGGCCTCGTCGGCCAGCGGCAGCAGGATCGAGCCGAGGTCGCGCAGCTCGGCCTTGAGCAGGCCGTGGGCATTCGCGAGCTCGACCGACTTGAACGAGTTGCTGCAGACGAGTTCGCCGAGACGGTCGGTCTGGTGCGCGGGCGTGGGCACCACCGGGCGCATCTCGACGAGGGTCACCGCCACGCCACGCTCCGCGAGGGCCCACGCGGCTTCGCAGCCGGCGAGCCCGCCCCCGACGACCGTCGCCTTCATGTCGAGGAGCGCTTGGTGGACTTCTTGGCGCGCTTGGTGGTCTTGCGGCTGGTCGACTTCTTCGCCGTGGACTTCTTCGCGGTGGACGTCCTGGCGGTGGAGGCCTTCGCGCTGCGGCGCTTCCCCTTGGGCGGCTTCCCCTTCTCGGCGATCAGCCGGACCGCCTCGTCGAGGGTGAACGCCTGCGGATCGGCACCCTTCGGGAGCGAGGCGTTGAGGTCGCCGTGCTTGACGTACGGGCCGTAACGCCCATCGAACAGGTGCACCGGCTCGCCGTCCTTCGGGTGCGACCCGATGGTGCGCAGCGGCGTGGCGGCCGCGCGCTGGCCGCGGATCCCCTTGGGCTCGCGCAACAGCTCCAGGGCCCGATCGAGCGTCACGGTCAGGACGTCGTCGCCGGCCTTGAGCGAGCGGAAGTCGTCCTTCCCCTCCGTGCCCCCCTTGGCGTGCACGACGAACGGCCCGAAGCGCCCGAGCCCCGCCTTGACGGTGTTGCCGGTGTCGGGATGCGTGCCGAGCACGCGCGGCAGCGAGAGGAGCCCGACGGCGAGGTCGAGGGTGACGTCCTCCGGTTTCACCCCCTTGGGGAGCGACGACCGCTTCGGCTTCTGCTTCCCCTCGCCCTCGCCGAGCTGCACGTAGGGCCCGTACTGCCCATCGAGGAGGTAGATCTTGTCTCCGGTCTCGGGGTGCACCCCGATCGACTCCGGTCCCTCGGCGCGCTGGCGGATCAGGGCGTCGATCCGCTCGGGGTCGAGGTCGGCGGGCGTCGCGTCCTTGGGGAGCGAGGCACGCAGCAGCTCGCCGTTCTCCTCGCGCTCGGCGTAGGGGCCGAAGCGCCCGATCCGGATCGCGGCGCCCATCCCGTCGAGCCCGACGGTGCGCGCCTCGGAGGGCTTGATCTCTTCCTCGCCGCGGGCCGTGAGGGCCCGCAGGCCGCTGTCGCCGAGATAGAACTGGCGCAGGTAGGCGAGCCAATCCTCCGAGCCGCCCGCGATCTCGTCGAGCCGGGTCTCCATCGCCTTGGTGAAGGTGACGTCCACGAGGTTGCCGAAGTGGCGCTTCAGCAGGTCGGTCACCGCGAACGCCGTGAAGGTCGGCACGAGCGCCTGCCCCTGCCGCACCACGTAGCCGCGATCCTGGATCGTGCCGATGATGCTCGCGTAGGTCGAGGGCCGCCCGACGCCGTTCTCCTCCAGCGCCTTGACCAGCGACGCCTCGGTGTAGCGCGCCGGCGGCTTCGTCTCGTGACCCACCGGCTCCAGGTCGAGACAGGTCGGCGCATCGCCGATGGCGAGCGGCGGCAGCGGCGTGTCGCGGTCCTCCAGCGCCGCGTCGGGATCGTCCGATCCCTCGACGTAGGCCCGCAGGAAGCCCGGGAAGTCGGTGCGCTGGCCGGTCGCCTTGAACACGGCGTCGAGCGCGGCGAGCTCGACCGTGGTGCCGGTCTTCTTCGCGTCCTTCATCTGCGACGCGACGGTGCGCTTCCAGATGAGGTCATAGAGCGCGAACTCGTCGCCGGAGAGGCCGGTCTCATCGGGCGTCCTGAACGTCGAGCCCGCCGGGCGGATCGCCTCGTGGGCCTCCTGGGCGTTCGCCACCTTGTTCGCATAGCGACGCGCCTCGGCCGGGAGGTAGCCGTCGCCGTAGAGTCGCTTGACGATGTTGCGCGCCGCGACCACCGCCTGCTCGGAGAGCGCGGTCGAGTCGGTCCGCATGTAGGTGATGTGCCCGTTCTCGTAGAGCTTCTGGGCCACCTGCATCGTGCGCTTCGCCCCGAAGCGCAGCTTGCGGTTCGCCTCCTGCTGCAGCGTCGAGGTGGTGAACGGCGCGTACGGCTTGAGGGTGCGCGGCGTCTCCTCGACCGACAGCACCTTCCACGCGGCGTCCTTGAGCCGCGCAACGAGTGCCACCGCCTCGGCCTCGCCGAGGAGCAGGACGTCCTTCCCGTCGGCGATGCGACCGGTCTGTTCGTCGAAGTCCTTGCCGACGGCGAGGCGCTTGCCGCCCAGCGAGACGAGGTCCGCCTCGAACCGCGCCGTCGCATGCTCCAGCTCGGCCTTGAGGTCCCAGTAGCTGCCGGTCCGGAAGGCGAGCCGTTCCCGCTCCCGGTCGACGATCAGTCGCGTCGCGACCGACTGCACCCGACCGGCCGAGAGGCCGAAGGCGACCTTCTTCCAGAGGAGCGGCGAGAGGGTGTAGCCGACGAGGCGATCGAGGATCCGACGGGTCTCCTGCGCCCGCACGAGGTCCTGGTCCACCTCTCGGGTGTCGGTCAGCGCCGCCTGGATCGCCTCGCGGGTGATCTCGTGGAACACCATCCGCCGGACCGGCACCTTCGGCTGCAGCAGTTCCAGGAGGTGCCAGGAGATGCTCTCGCCCTCGCGGTCCTCGTCGGTGGCGAGGTACACGACGTCGGCGTCCTTGAGCAGTTCCTTCAGCTCGCGCACCACCGGCCGCTTGTCGGCCGGGACGATGTAGAGCGGCTCGAAGTCCTGGTCGACGTTCACCCCGAAGCGGGCCCACTCCTCGCCCTTGTACTTGGCCGGGATCTCCTTGGCATCGCCGGGCAGGTCGCGGACATGCCCCATCGACGCCGCGACGGTGAACCCGTCGGGGAGGAAGCCACGGATGGTCCGGGCCTTGGTGGGTGATTCGACGATCACCAGGGCGTTGGGTCCGAGTCCGGTTGGGGCGCGACGGCGAGAGACCATGGGCACTTTCGGTGGTGAGTTCCGGGATCGGCGCCGGCCGACCCCTGTCGGCTCCACTAATACCCCGCCGATCCGGTCCAAGGCAACCACCCCCACCGCAATTGGTTGCCAATCAACGCCTTACCAACCCCCGTACCGGCGGGCGGCGACGACGACCCCGGCAGCCACCACCTCGGGGGCGCCTTCGGCATCGATCTCGATCCCGGCGAGCCGGTACCAGCGCTCGCGCCGATCGAGCAGTTCCCGAAGTCTCGGCAGCGGAGCGTCACGGAGCAGGGGCCGGTCGGTGGCAGGGCCCAGCCGCCCGGCGGCAACCTCCGGCGATACATATAGATAGAGCGTCAGGGCGCGCGGCTCGGCCAGGGCCAGGTTGCCCGGCTCGGCGGCCCAGCCACCGCCCGGGGAGATCACCATCGGCGACTCCGCCAGGGCTGCGGCCATCGCCACCCGCTCGCGATCGCGAAAGGCGGCCTCTCCCTCGGTGGCAAAGAGCTCGGGAATCGTCCGACCGGCGTCCGCCTCGATCCACTGGTCGAGGTCGCGGTGGCTTGTCCCGAGGGCCGCGGCGACGAGGGGTGCCACCGTGCTCTTCCCGGCCCCTGGCAGGCCGAGAAGGACGAGATGCCGCGGTCCGCTCAGGTGGCGGGATCCCCGGCGCTGGCCGAGCGCCGCGTCGCGAGGCGGACGAGGTAGCCGTCGAGGTTGGCGCGCACCTCGGCGAGGGAATCACCGCCGCACTTCTCGAGGATCGCGTCGGCGAGGACGAGGGCGACCAGCGCCTCCGCGATCACCCCCATCGCCGGGACGGCGGTCACATCCGAGCGCTCGCTCTGGGCATTCGCCTCGCCGCCGGTGTCGAGGTTCACCGTCTTGAGCGGGGACATCAGCGTGCTGATCGGCTTCATCGCCACCCGGACCACCAGCGGCTCCCCGGTGGTCATCCCCCCCTCGAGGCCGCCGGCGTTGTTCCCTTCCCGGCCGAACCCGGCGCCGCGGGGCGCATCGGGCCGCGCCACGATCGGGTCATGGACCTCGGACCCGGGGCGGCGTGCGGCCGCGAAGCCGAGCCCGACCTCGACGCCCTTCACCGCGGGGATCGACATCAGCATCCCGGCGAGGCGACCATCGAGCTTTCGATCCCAGTGGACATGGCTGCCGAGTCCGACGGGGAGCCCGTCGACCGCCACCTCGATCTCGCCACCGAGGGTGTCGCCTTCCTTCCTGGCGCGGTCGATCCGGGCGATCATCGCGGCCTCGGCCTCGGGGTCGAGGGTGCGGACCGGCGAGGCGTCGCTGGCGTCGTTGAGGGGCGTCGGCAGCGGGCGCGGCGGTGTCGCGACGATCCCGCCGAGCGAGACGAGGTGGGAGCCGACGCTGACGCCGAGGGCATCGAGGAGTCGCCGGGCCACGGCGCCGCAGGCGACCCGCATCGTGGTCTCGCGCGCGGAGGCCCGCTCGAGGATGTCGCGGGCGTCGTCGCGGGCGTACTTGAGGACGCCGACGAGGTCGGCGTGGCCGGGACGGGGGCGCACCACGCGGCGGCGGCGCGCCTCGCCGGGGGTGCCCTCGGCGGCCATCACGTCCTCCCAGTTGGCCCAGTCGCGATTGGGCACCAGCAGGGCGATCGGCGAGCCGAGGGTTTCGCCGGCACGGACACCGGCGAGGAACTCGACCCGATCCTGCTCGATCTTCATTCGGGCGCCGCGGCCGTAGCCCTGCATTCGGCGGGCGAGGTCGCGATCGACCCAGGCGGCGTCGAGCGGCAGCCCCGCCGGAACCCCCTCGAGGATGCCGACGAGCGCCTTGCCGTGGGATTCGCCGGCGGTGAGGAAGCGGAGGTGGGGCATGATGAAGAAGATAGAAGTGAGGCGTGAGAAGTGAGGGGGTCATCCCGAGCGCAGTGCCCGTAGGGCACGAAGTCGAGGGATCTGCACCTCCCGATCACGGAAGTGCAGATCCCTCGATTCCGGCGGCTTCGCCGCCTCCACTCGGGATGACGGTATCGCTACCTGCTCACATCGGATCGTCGATGATTCGCGGCTGCACGAGGACGATCAGGTCCTTCCGGTTCTCGTTGTTCTCGGTGAACGAGAAGAGCGAGCCGACGAACGGCAGGGACGAGAGGAGCGGGATGCCGGAGCGGTTCCGGGTGACGGTCGTGGTGGTCAGGCCACCGATCACCGCGGTCTCGCCGTCGGCGACGAGCAGCCGGGACGAGGCGATCTGCTTCGGGATCGTGAAGCCGAGGTCGGCCGCGGCGAGCGGCTGGATCGAGGAGCGCTCGACCTCGACCTGCATCCGGATCTCGCGGTTGGCCGTGACCGACGGGGTCACGGTCAGGCGGATGCCGGTCTCCTTGAACTGCACGTTGGCCCGCGGCGCCTGGTTCACCTGGCCGAACGACGAGGCGTCGATGACGCGCACCGGCGTCTCCTCACCGCTCAGGATGTAGGCCCGCTGGTTGTCGAGGGTGTGGATGATCGGCACCGCCTCGACGTCGGTCAGCTCGACCCGCTCGAGGGCGCTGAGGAACGCGCTGACCGAGAAGCCGCCGATCGCGGTGGTGAAGATCAGGTCGAGCGCGGAGCCGGAGATGAGCGCGTCGGCGTTCGAGATCGCCGCAACCGACGAGCCGCTCAGGTTCACTATGTTCACGTTCGGGTTGTACGGCTGCCCGGTGAGCGGGTCGATCCGCTGGATGATCTTGTTGAGGAACTGGTCGCTGGTCCCGATGTCGTACTTGAGGCCGAGCTGCGAGAGGTCGGTCCGGTCGACGAAGATCAGCTTCGCCTGGATCGCGACCGTCGGGGTCTTGATGTCCATCCCCTGCACGAACTCGATCAGCGACTGCATCTTGGTGCGCGTCTCGGTGATGACGAGCGCGTTGAGCGTCGAGTCGGGCTGGACCGCGCCGCGGTTCGGCGTCACGAGGTTCTGGACCGTGACGGCCATCTCCGACGCCTTGGCGTAGTTGAGCCGGATCACCCGGTGCTCGAGGACCTCGACCGAGTCGAGCTTCGCCAGCTCGCCCGGGGAGTCGATCCGCAGGATGCCGCCCGGCATCTGGGCGACCGAGAGCCCGTAGGTGGCGAGCAGGGCGTGGAACGCCTGGCTCCACGGCTTGTTGGTGAAGCTCGCCCCCTGCACGACGATCGCGCCGGCGCCCGGGCCGACCACCATGTCCTGGCCGCTGTAGGCGGCGAAGGTGGCGATCACGTCGCGCATCGGGGTCTCGTCGAACAGCACGTTGACGCGCGGCTCATCCTGCGTCGCCGCGCCGAGGGCCGTCGGCCGCGCCTCGGAGCGCCCGGTGTAGACCGGCATCTCCTGGCGGGCGGCGCGGGCCGGGGCGGGCGCGGCCTCGCTCTCGCTGACCGCGGCGATCCCGGGGGTCGCGACCGGCGCGCCACCGAGGCGCCAGTTGCCGAACGCCTCGTCGGCGAACGCCACCGTGACGACGCCGGGGACATCGGCCTGCACCCGGTACGCCGGGAGCCGGTCGAACTCGAGCACGACCCGGACGACGTCCACCTCGTACTGGCGGACGCGGACGTCACGGACGCTGCCGCGCTTGAGGCCGTCGTAGGCGCCGGCGACCTGCTCGAGGGTCGCGCCCTTGAGGTCGATCACGAGGCGCGCCGGTTCGGCGAGCGTGTAGTCGCGCACCTCGACGGCGCCGTCGAGCGCGATCGCGAGGCGGGCGGTTCCGGCGCTGTGGCTGAGGGTCACGGCGGTGACCTTGGCGTCGGGAGCGGTCGCGTGGAGGGCCGTCGGGGCGGCAAGCAGCGCCGCCGTCAGGAGCCAGGCATGGGAGCGGGTCGTCATGGCGTCACGTCCATGGGTTGACGGATCGTGTAGGTCTGTTCCCGCACGGTACCGAAGTCATTCATGCGGAGCGTCGCGGAGCCGGTGCTGATCGCGGCGACGACGAGCTTGCCGCCGAGTCGGTCGCCGGGTGAGACGGTGTAGCGTCGGCTGCTGCCGACGTCCCGGAAGATGGCGATCGAGCGCGACGGATCGTTGCGCTGGTAGATCACCGAGACGAGCGTGAGGTCGGGCAGTTCCGGCCCGCTCCGCTCGATGGTGTTGAGCGGGCGGAACGGGTCGCGGCCGGCCCCGCCCCAGCTGTACGCCTCGCGGAGCAGCGGGCGCTCGCCGCGGGCGGCCACGGTGTCGAAGTCCGTCGGCATCATCACCGGCGTCATCTCGGCCGGCGGCTGCGACGGGTCGCCGGCGGCAGCCTGGGCCGCTTCCTGCTCGGGCGTCAGGATCTGGCCACCGGGATCCTCGGGTGCCCCGCCGCAGGCGGTCACCAGGAGGGCGAGCATCAGGAGGGCCTCACGTGCCGGCATTGATCGAGTCCTCCGCGGCCTGCGTGGCCTTGACGTAGGTGCGGACGTTGAACCGCGCCTCGAGCATCGAGAGGGTGTCGCCGAAGATGCGGGCCCGGGCCGGCTCGGCCCGCACCACCGACACCTCCGTCGGCACCATGATCCGGCGCAGCGAGGCGACATCGGTGAGGAACGCCCCGACCTGGTTGTATCGGCCGACGACGCTGAACTGGTAGCTGTAGGTGTCGAACGGCTCCGGGCCGACGGTCGGGGCGGCGGGGACGAAGTTCGAGACGGTGAGCCCGCGCACCTTGGCGCGGAGGTTCACGTCATCGAGGATGTTCGCCACCTCGCGCTGCTCCGGGACCAGCGAGCGGAGGACGTCGAGCGACTTGCGGTACGCCTCGGTGCGGGCCTGGACGTCCTCGACCGACTCGCGGGCGAGGTCGCTCTTCGCGGTGTCGATCTGGGCCTGCAGCGTCGCGAGGGTGTCCTCCTTCGCGGCGACCGCCTCCTGCCGCGAGCGGACCCCGTCGATGCCGAGGTAGTTGAGCACGTCCCCCGACCAGCCGATGTAGCCGACGCCGAGGGCGATCAGGCCGAGGAGGACCGTGGTGGACTTGGGCGTGTCGGCCATGGTCAGTTCTCCACCACCGACTCGAGGATCGGCACCGTCCGCACCACGGACGAGTCGGCCTGCGAGTAGGTCGCCTGGATGATGAAGCTGGTCAGCGCGCGGTTCCCCTCGATCACCGTCTTCGCCTCGATCGGGAGGACGTTCTGCAGCCAGGGGCTCGCCTCGAGCCGGCGCAGGAAGGCGGTGTAGTTGGCGAGGTCGCCGGTGCGCCCGACGATCCGCAGCGAGGGCAGCGGGGCCCCGGCGTTCGGGTCATCGAGCGCGGGCGCGGCGGCGACGGCGGAGATCTCGGTGATCCACGTGCCGTCGGGGAGCGAGCCGCCGACCTCGTCGAGGATGTGCGGCCACACGAACCGCTCGCGATCGACCGACGAGATGGTGCCGATCTGGCCGAGGATCGAGTCGCGCGCCCGCTCCGCGATCGCCTTCTGGTTCATGAAGGCCTGGTAGCGGGCGTGCTCGGTGCGGGCCTCCTCGAGCTGCGGCTCCAGCGCCGAGAGCTTCGCGGAGGTCGAGAACCAGAGGAAGCCGAGGCCGAGGAGCACCACCGCCCAGAGGGCGGCGACGCCCATCCCGAGCGGATCGCCCATGCCGGCGCCGATCCCCTTGACCTTGTCGCCCATCCCGGCGAACGGCGAGGCGCCCTTGGCGGCGCGACGCGTGCCGGGACGCAGATTGATGTTGATCACGGGAAGGCCCTCCTCATGCGGCCGCCCGGAGGGCGAGGCCGACGGGAAGCATCAGCAGGGGGGCGACATCGTCGATCGCGTAGCCGGCGAACGCCTCGGGCGCCGCGTCGATCCGCTCGACCGGGTGCGCCTGGGTGACCTGCACCTTGAGGCGGTCGGCGAGGACGCTGGCGAGCCCCGGGACGCGCGAGCCGCCCCCGGTCAGGTACACCCGGGTGAGGCCGCCACTGCGCGACGAGGTCTGCAGGAACGCCGCGGCGCGCTCGATCCCGAGCGCCATCTCCTCGCCGCGGGTGGCGACGTGCGGCGCCAGCGACGGGTCGAGATCGCCACCGCGCACGATGCGGTCGGCGGCGTCGGCCGCCATCCCGCGCTCGCGCTGCAGGTCCTCGCGCAGCCGGCGCACCCCGACCGGCAGGTCGCGGGTCAGGACGGGGACGCCGTCCTCGAGGAGGTTCACGATCGTGGTCTCGTGCCCGATGTTCGCCAGCGCCACGATCCCCTTCATCGCCTCGGGATAGTTGCGCTCGAAGGCGTTGTGGAGGGCGAACGCCTCGACGTCGATGACGCGGGCGTCAAGGCCGATCTCGGCGAGCAGCGCGAGCTTCGACTCCACCAGTTCCCGCTTCGCCGCGACGAGCAGGACCTGCATCTGCAGGCCGTCGCCCT
>ERZ795053.6835-NODE-6835-length-11209-cov-5.434463_pt1 | contig 11209 bp, 11 predicted proteins | sample MGYA00375137_ERZ795053 | MGnify/ENA primary metagenome ERZ795053 (study PRJEB30182, sample SAMN05720284) | activated sludge metagenome | isolation source: Anaerobic digester | place: Hong Kong | collected 2014-12-17 ... | reverse complement strand
GTCTCCTGGGTGGGCGGTGGGGTCAGGTGGGCGAGGTGATCATCGGCACGAAGGCCGGCAGCAAGAAGCGCTGCACCAGACCGCGGGCATCGTCGATGTCGGCGAGGTCGAGGTCGGCGCGGGGGTTGAAGATGAACGAGATGAAGGCCCGGGCGGTCCACTCGGCGGCCCAGCCGGCGCGATCGGCCGGGAGGAACCGCTCGAGGTGGGGGCCGAGGGCGATGGCGGTGTGGCCGTAGAGGCGGTCGACCTGGTGGAAGCCGAGGAACGGCAGCAGGAGGCCGGGCTCGTGGTCGAGCACGAACTGGGCCGCAGCGTGGTCGCGGAGCAGCCGGCTGGCCACGACGACCGCCATGGTCAGCGCCTCCTCCAGGTCGGCCGCCTCGTCGATGGCCTCGGCGATGGCGCCGACGTAGGCCACCAGCTCCCGCTCGCCCAGCGCGAGGAGCAGGTGCTGCTTGCCGCCGGGGAAGGCGCGGTAGAGCGTGGCGCGGCTGCAGCCCGCCTCCTTGGCGACGTCGCCCAGCGCCGTCTTGGCCACGCCCCAGCGGGCGATCAGGGCGAGGGTGGCGTCGAGGATCCGCTCGGCCGACTCCGTCGTGGCCGCGGGCAGGTCGGGATCGACCACGCGCAGCTCGACCGGACCGGGGACCATGGATGAGACACTAAGAACGGATGTGTCTCACCGTCAACGTGTTGCAGCGTGGCATGGGTCACTCGGCGGCGAGCGCCTCGGGGGCGAGGACCCCCACCAGCAGCTCGTGGCGCACCAGGCGGCGCACCTGCGCCGGGTCGGTGAGGTCCCAGCGTCCACCGGCGAGGATGAACGACAGCCCCATCCGCGCGAGCCACTCCCCCGCGTCCGCCGGATCGACGCCCGGGGCGAGCGGTGCCGCCCGCAGCTGCTCGGCGAGGTAGTCGCTCAGCACCTCCACCACCTGGGGCGCCGACTGGGTCAGCTGCGGGAGCAGCCGCTCGGGCTCGGTCTCGAGCACCTTCTGCAGCACGACGTGCTCGTCGACCGCCCGGTGAGCGTGCACCAGCGCCTGCTCCATCTTCGTGGCGAAGTCCGGCGCACCGTCCACGGCCACCGCCAGCTCGGCGAAGAACTGCCCCACCGCCCAGGTGATCGCCTCGGCGATCAGCTGCTCCTTGCCGTCGGGGAAGTGCCGGTAGACGGTCGCTCGGGCCAGGCCCGCCTCGCGGGCGGCGTCGTCGACCGTGGTCTTGGCGATGCCGTAGCGCCCCAGGCACGTCACCGTCGCCGCGAGCAGGCGGGTGCGGGCGTCGTCGCTCACGGCGCCGGGATCGGGTCGGGCTCGGGCGGACCGCTCACGGCGAGGTCGTCGCCCCGCTCGAGGTCGGCCGCCTTCTTGCGAAGGATGAGGGCGTAGACGACGACCGTGAGCGTCGAGAAGGTGAACCACTGGATGGCGTAGGAGAGGTGCGGCCCCTCCCCCAGCTCCGGCGGTTCCATCGGCACGGGGTCGTCGTCGCCCACCGCCGGCACCTGCTCCTGGAGCTGGAGGTAGAAGGGCAGGAGGTCACCGTCGACCTGCTGGTCGAGGCGGACCACGTCGAGGCGGGCGAGCACCTCGAGGGTTCCCTCGGCGGGGTCGGTGCGCCCGATGAGCCCCCTCGCCTCGGACCGCCGTACCAGCCCGCTGACGGTCACCTCGCCGGAGGGCGCCCGGTACTGGTCGGGCACCGAGTCGTAGCGGCCGCCGTTGGGGATCCACCCGCGGTTGACGGCCACGATCGTGCCGTCGTCGAGGCGGAGCGGCGTGAGAACCCACGAGCCGGGGTCGCCCCCGCGGCTGGGCTGGCCGGCGAGCACCTCGTCGTCGGCGAGGTAGGTGCCCGTCGCCGTGACCCGGCGGAACTCGAAGCGGGCGGCGGCATCGGTGGAGGCGTAGCCCGCGTCGGCGCCGAGGTCGCGCACGTCGGCCGCGGGGCGCTCGGAGCGGGCGACGATCTCGGCGTTGCGATCGCGGCGCTGCTGGAGCCGGTCGAGCTGCCAGAAGCCGGCGGCGATCATGGCGACGAGCATGACCAGCACGAACAGGTGCGAGAGGATCCACCGGGGTCGGAGGGCGAACCGGTAGCGCGACATCGGGGCGAGGCTAGGACGCCCGAAGGCGGCTTCGGCCATCGGTGGCCCCTCGCCTACCATCGACCGATGCTGACGGCCGGGATCTCCGACTTCGTGCTGGGCGACCTCACCGACTGGGTGGTCGACGTCATCGAGGCGATCGGCTACCTCGGGGTGGCGCTGCTGGTGGCCATCGAGAGCGGGTTCCCACCGATCCCGTCCGAGGTGGTGCTGCCCGCCGCAGGCCTCGCCGCCGCCCGGGGCCAGGCCAACCTCGCCGGGATGATCGCCGCGGCGACGGTCGGCTCGCTCGTGGGGGCCTGGGCCCTCTACCTGATCGCGGCGGCCATCGGCGAGGCTCGCCTCCGTGCGCTCGTGGTGCTGCACGGCCGGTGGCTCGGCGTGAAGCCCGCCGACCTCGATCGGGCCAACGAGTGGTTCGACCGCCGCTCGAACGCCGCCGTGCTCATCTGCCGGTGCATCCCCCTCGTCCGCTCGCTGGTGAGCATCCCTGCCGGCTTCCGCCGCATGGACCCGATCCGCTTCACCATCTACACCGCCATCGGCAGCCTGGTGTGGAACGGCGTGCTCATCGGCGCCGGCTACCGGCTGGGCGAGAGCTGGGAGCAGGTGGCCGAGTGGGTCGGCAACGTGCAGTACGTGGTGGTCGCCGGCCTCGCCGCGTTCGCCGGATGGTGGCTGTGGACCCGGCTCCTCTCGCCGGCCGCACGAGCCGTACGAGCCGAGGAGCGCGCCGAGCTCGAGGCCGCCCACGATCCGGCCGTCGAGGTGCTGGCGGGCACCGACCACGATGAGGCGGAGCAGGAGATGGAGGCGGCCCTCCATCCCGAGCGCGACGACGACCTGGACCTCGACCTGACCTGAGCGGCCGGCCGTTCGGGCCGCTCAGCCCTGACGGTGCGGCGTTCGGTCCGGAGCGGGGGTGGCACCGGCCACGTCGTCGTTGTCGGCCGGCTCGGCGTTGCGGACCATCTCGCCGACGACGTTCGCGCCCTTGGAGGTGTCCTGGGCTGCCACCATCCAGCCGCTCGCCCGCTCCTCGCGGTCGACCACGTCGAGGCGCAGGAGCCCGTCGACGATCAGCGCCTCCTCGGCCTCGGGCGACCACCGATCGAGGCGGATCGTGATCCCGCGCTCAGCGGCCAGCGGCTCGCTCGTGCGCTTCACACCCATGGCCGGGCCGACGATCAGCAAGATCGCCCCACCGCAGGCAGCCCCGACGACCGCCGCGCCGAGCAGGCGGATCCACAGGTCGACGTCACCCATCGGGATGAACCCGAGCGGCAGGAACAGGATCGTGAAGATGGCGATCAGCGGCGGGCCGAGCAGGGCGGACGACCGCAGCGACTCCTTCGGATAGATGATCCCCACGTGGGGCGCCACGACCGCGTCGTTCGACTCCTGCTGCATCTCGGCGAGCAGCGAGTCGATCGGGTGGGCCTCGGGGCCGACCACCACGTCGTCGTCGTGGCCGGTCCGGGCGCGCAGCGCCGCCACCGCCGCGTCGGCCGCGGCCTGGTCCTCGTAGACGCCGATCAGCGACCGGCGCTCGACGGGGAGAAGGGTGTAGTCGTGCGACATCGGGGCTCCTCGGGGCAGGCGAACCTGCCGTCCACTTCCCGATCCGCCCTCGCCCCCAACCCCGCCGCCGCGCTCGCGGCGCCGGGCCGCGGGGCCGCAGGGCGGCCGCCGTGGCCGCCGTGGCCGCCGTGAGCACGTCCCGCGCCACCAGCGCGAAAACCGCTCACCCCCACCAACGCCCGACCCACCGAGCCAGCCCCGAGCCACGCCCGTGAGCACGTCCCGCGCCACCAGCGCGAAAACTGCTCACGCCCCCAACGCCCAACCCACCGAGCCAGCCCCGGGCGGCCACCGTGAGCACATCGCGCGCCCGCAGCGCGCAACGTGCGCACGGGGGCGTGGCGTACCGACCGCCTCAGGCCGTGGGGAGCTCGTAGCCCTCGAACCGCGACCGCAGGTCCTTCTTGGAGAACTTGCCGACGCTGGTCTTGGGGACCTCGTCGATGAAGACCACGTCGTCGGGGAGCCACCACTTGGCCACGCGGCCGTCGAGGAACTCGAGCAGCTCCTCCTTGGTGAGCTCCTCGCCCTCCTTCACCACCACGCAGGCGAGCGGGCGCTCCTGCCACTTCGGGTGGCTGACGCCGATCACGGCCGCCTCGGCCACCTTGGGGTTGGCCATGATCTCGTTCTCCAGCTCCACCGAGCTGATCCACTCGCCGCCGCTCTTCACCACGTCCTTGGTGCGGTCGACCAGGCGGATGTAGCCCTCGGCGTTCACGGTGGCCACGTCGCCGGTGCGGAGCCAGCCGTCGTCGGTGAAGCTCTCGGGCGAGCGGGGGTCGTCGTAGTACGTCTTGGCGATCCAGGGGCCGGCGGCCTGCAGCTCGCCGCGGCTCTCCCCGTCCCACGGCACCGCCTCGCCGGTCTCCTGCGAGAGCACCCGCAGCTCGACGCCGAACAGCGGCAGGCCCTGCATGGCGCGGATGTCGGCGAGCTCGTCCTCGGGGAGGTCGGCGACGGTGGACTTGATGGAGCCGACCGTGGCCACCGGGCTGGTCTCGGTCATGCCCCACGCCTGGAAGATGGGCAGGCCCACCTGCTCGCGGAACCCCTCCGACAACGACTTGGGCACCGCCGATCCACCGCACGGGATGATCCGCAGCGCCCAGGTGTCGCGGCCGGCCAGCTCGGGCAGCACGCCCATCCAGATGGTGGGCACGCCGGCGGCGACCGTCACCCGCTCGCTCTCGATCAGCTCGGCGAGCGCCTTGGGCGACAGGTCGGGCCCCGGCATGATCAGGTCGGCGCCGGTGGCCACGCCCGAGTGGGCGAGGCCCCACGCGTTGGCGTGGAACATCGGCACCACCGGCAGCACCTTGTCGGTCTCGCGGATGCCCACCCCGTCGGCGAACATCGTCGCCATCGTGTGGAGCATCGTCGAGCGGTGGCTGTACACCACGCCCTTCGGGTTGCCGGTGGTGCCGCTCGTGTAGCACATGCTCGCGGCGAGGCCCTCGTCCGCCACGTGGAACTCGACGGCGTCGGCGCCGGCCAAGAGCTCCTCGTAGTCGTGCAGCTCGATGCCGTCGGGAACACCGGCGGACGTGTCGAACGGGCCGCCGTCGTCGATGACCACGAGGTGGCGCACGGTGGTGAACGTGGGCAGGAGCGGCCACAGCAGCCCGGCCACCGTCTTGTCGACGAAGATCACCTCGTCGGCGGCGTGGTTGACGATGTAGGTGACCTGCTCGGGGAACAGGCGCAGGTTGAGCGTGTGGAGCACCCGGCCGGTGCACGGGGCGGCGAAGTAGAGCTCGAGGTGGCGGGCCGTGTTCCACGAGAACGTGGCGACGCGACCGTCGGCGGAGATGCCGAGGCGGTCGAGCACGCCGCCGAGGCGACGGGTGCGGTCGGCCCACTCGCCGTAGGTGAGCCGCTGGCGACCGGTCGGCAGCGCGGTGACGATCTCCTTGGTGGGGAACAGCCGCTCCACCCGGTGGAACATGTGCGGGATGGTCAGCGGATAGTCCTGCATCAAGCCCTGCATGGCGGCGGTTCCCCTTCGGTCGCGGGACGCCGGCGCCACGGTGCGCGCCGAACGGGTCCCCTCGGTCGGTCGACCGGAACCTAGCGAAGCGCCGAGCCGGGCGCGCACGGCCCCGACGCCGCCGGCGGGCCTGCCACACTTGTCCCCTTGGACCCCTCCCCCACGACCGACGGCGCCGCCGACGCGCCCGAGCGCCCGGGGCCGCCGAGCCCGGCGATCCGCAACGCGGTGATCGCCGTGCTCGTGGCGATGGTGATCGCCAACTACGTGGGCGGGGCGCTGTTCCCGTCGCTCGTCAACGACCATCCGCTCGTCCTCATCCTGCTCAACGCCTCGAACCGGCACCTGGCGCTGGCCTCGGGCAACCTCGACCCCCTCGGCTTCTACCTCGGCGGGTTCGCCCGGCTCCTCGCCCCCGACCTGTTCTTCTTCCTGCTCGGCCGCTGGTACGGCGACGCCGCCATCGTGTGGATGGAGCGCAAGGCCCCCACCTACGGCGAGCTCCTGCGGATGCTGGAGCGGTGGTTCCACAAGGCCCGCTTCCCCATCGTCGCCATCGCCCCCAACAACCCGGTCTGCCTGTTCGCCGGCGCCGCGGGGATGTCGGCCTCGGCCTTCTGGGCGGCCAACGTCCTCGGCACGATCGGGCGCCTGGTCCTCATCCGCACCTTCAGCACCGTGTTCGAGGACCTCCTCGGCACCGTGCGCGACTTCATCGGCGACTACCGCTGGCCGCTCACCGCCCTGTCGATCGTGCTGGTCGTGATCTCGATCGTCAGCGACCGGCGCGGCGGTCGCGACGGGATCGGCGACCTGGTCAACCTCGAGGAGGGCATGGCCGAGGCCGAGGCCGAGCTGGAGTCGGAGGCCACCATCGACGCCGTCGAGGCCTCCGAGGCCGAGTGACCGCCCTGCCGGCCGACCTCGGCCGAGCCCACCTTCCCCCGCCCCGACCGTGGATGCGCAACCTGGTGTTCGGGCTGATCGGCACCACCATCGTGCTCGGGTGGATCGGCGACGCCCTGTGGGCCTCGCTGGTGGATCGGCGCCCGCTGGCGCTCATCCTCCTCAACGCCAAGCCCCGCTACCTCGTGCTGACGGTCAACCAGCTCGACCCGTGGGTGTACTACCCCGTGGCCACGGTGCGGCTGCTCTGCACCAAGCCGCTCGTGTGGCTCGTCGGGGCGTGGTACGGGCCGCGCACCGTGCTGTGGGCCGAGCAGCGCTCCGAGCGCGGCGGGCGCCTGGTCCGCTTCCTCGAACGCCACTTCGGCCGCTTCGGCTGGGCGATCATCGCCGTCACGTCCAACAACGTCGTGTGCCTCCTGGCCGGCTCGGCGGGGTTCTCGCTCGCCTGGTTCCTGGTGCTCGCCGTCGTCGGCACCCTCGTGCGGCTGTGGCTCATCGCCGTCGTGGGCGACGTGTTCAGCGACGCCATCGACTCGGTCATCGGCTTCGTGGGCGACCATCGCATCGCCGTGGTCGCCCTCAGCGTCTCGGTCGTGGTGGTGGGCCTGCTCCTCGAGCGCCGCCACGGCACCTCCGAGCTCGACGAGCTGCTCGCGCTCGAGCACGAGGTCGAAGCGATCGAGCACGAGGGCTTGGCGCCACCGCGTCCCGCCGACGAAGGTTGAGCCCATCGTGGGGAGGTCCGGGGTGAGCGAGCGGTTCGACGCGGTGGTGGTGGGCGGCGGCACGGCGGGGCTCCAGGCCGCCCTCCAGCTGGCGCGCGCCGGCCGATCGGTCGCCCTGCTCGAGCGGCGGGCCGAGGGCACGAGCGGCGCCCGCTGGATCAACGGCGTCCTCGACTGGCAGTACGAGCGAGCCGGGCTGGCACCCGCCACCGCCCCCGAGCGGCGCCACGGCGCGGGCAGCGCGTGGATGGTGAGCCCGTCGGGCCGGCGCCGCTTCCGCATCGCCGACACGCCGGTGGTCGAGGCCGACATGCGTGAGCTGGGCACCCGGCTCGCCACCGAGGCGACCGCCGCCGGGGTCGACCTGCGCTGGGCCACGGACCGCCCGAGCCTCGAGCTCGACTGGGGCCGACCGGTCGCCCTCCGCGCCGAGGGCCCCGAGGGGCGGGCGGTGCACCTCGAGGCCGACCTCTTCGTCGACGCGTCCGGCCGGGCCGCGGTCCTGCGCCGGCAGGTCCCCGAGCTCGACCACCGCTGCCCGCCGGTGGCCCCCGACGACACCTGCTCGGCCGAGCAACTCGTCCACGAGGTGGACGACGCGGAGGGCGCCCGGGACTTCCTCGCCGAGCACGACGCCCAGCCCGGCGATGCCGTGGTCGCCGTCGGGGTGGAGGGTGGCTACTCCACGGTGAACATCCGGGTCGACGAGTCGCTCGAGGAGGTCTCGGTCCTGACCGGATCGATCCCCTCGCTCGGCCACGCCTCGGGCCCGGCCATGGGGCGGGCGGTGCGGGCTCGGCACCCGTGGATCGGCGCCACGACGTTCGGCGGCAGCGGCCTCATCCCCCTGCGCCGCACCTACGACCGCTTCACGGCGCCGGGCATCGCCCTCGTCGGCGACGCCGCGTGCCAGGTCATGGCCGGCCACGGGTCGGGCATCGGGTTCGGCCTCATCGCCGGCCGGCTCCTGGCCGACGCGGTGGGCGCCGACGGCGACCCGGGGAGCGCGGAGGCGCTCTGGCGCTACCAGTCGGGCTTCCTCCGCGAGTTCGGCGCCACCCTCGGTGCGTACGACGCCGTGCGCCGCATGAGCGTCGCGCTCGGCCCCGGCGGCGTGGAGGAGCTGTTCGCCTCGGGCGTGTTCTCCGAGTCGCTGGTCCGCCCGGGCCTCGAGCAGCGGCTCGGCTCCCTCGCACCGGCCGAGGCCCTGGCCGCCGGTCGGGCCCTGGCCGTCCGGCCCTCGCTGGCCCGGGTCGTGGTGCCGGCCCTCGCGGCGATGGGGGCCGCCCGGGCCGTGTACGCCACCTATCCCACCCGGCCCGACGAGCGCGCCTTCGGCGCGTGGCAGCGCGCCGCCGCGGTCGCCCTCCCCCGCCAGGGCGGCTGATGCGGGTCGGCGTCATCGACGCCGACCCGCGTGATCTCTGGAGGTGTCGTCGCGAAACGGGGACGGCACCTCGACCGAGATCGCGAGCACGCCATGACCACCGGTACCTCACCCACCCGCCTCGGTCGCGCCACGGCGGCCGCGCTCGCGGTGACGCTCCTCAGCCAGCTCGGGGTCGCTCGCCCCGCCGACGCGGCCGACGTGTGGGTGCTTCGGGCCACCTTCGAGGAGGCCGCGGCCCAGCCCACGGCGAAGGGGCAGACCATCGACGAGCTCGCCGTCTTCGACGGCAGGATCTGGCCGGGGTTCGGCGACTGGGGGGCGAACACCGGACCGATCGCCTCGCGCCCCTTCGTCCTCGCCACCGGCCAGCTCGAGGACCGGAGCTACACGAGCCCCAGCCACGCCATCGAGACGTTCCGGGTGTTCGGCGACGAGATGTGGGCGCCCGACACCGACCCCCTCGGCGATGGCGCCGCCGCCCTCGACCCCACCGGCGGCATCGTCGAGGTCAGCGAAGGGACGTGGGAACACCGGGTCATCGGGCCCTCGTACCACCTGTTCGATGTGGCCAGGACCGATGACGACACCCTGTACGTCGCGGGCTCCACGGCCCTCTCCGGCACCGCGAAGGCCGCGATCTGGCGGTCGACGGACCATGGCGAGACGTGGGAGGTCCTCCGCACGTCGAAGAACCCGCGGATCTCGCTCACGCCGCGGTTCGTCTGGATCGCCGCCATCGGCGACGTGGTCTACAGCCAGTACGGCCGCAAGGCGAGCGATCCGAAGGTGTTCATGCTCCGGTACCAGGACGGTCAGTTCACCACGCCGCTCGCCTCGCCGTTCTGCTCCACCGGGGGCCAGGACGGCGCCGACCTCGAGGTGTTCAAGGGGCATCTCGTCTGCGGTGGGACCGACGCAGTGACGGTGTACGACCCTGCCGCCAACACGGTGCGCCGGCCGAGCCTGAAGGTGAGCGGCCACGATGTCGCCACGGTCCTCGACCTCTACACCGACGGCGACACCATCTGGGCCCTCGGCTCGTACTGGGCCAACGCCGCGTGGCACAAGGCGATCCTCGCCTCCACCGATGGATCGACCTGGACCGTGGCCACCACGACCTTCGTCCAAGCACGGTCGGTCGCCTACGCCGACGGCGCCCTCTGGGTCGGGACCGTCGGCTCGCGCCTCTACGTCGAGGCGTGACGCCGCCCGCCGGCACCGGCGCCGTGCGGCCGGCGTCCGGTGGCGACCTCGATCGCTAGCGTGCGACCACGAGCAGCACGCGTCGGCGTGCTGCCTCTCGTCTCCGCACTGCGCTCGGGAGGGGCACGTGGCGTCGGACCCATCGCTCCCTGCCGAGCCAGCACCAGGCCGGTCCGACTCCCCTCCGGCTCGCCGGTCGCGTGGTCTCGGCCGCCGGCCCGAGGCGGCAAGGCCCCGCTGGCCCGTCGAGATCGAGCTCGCCGCCGGGTCGACCGTCCGCGCCCGCATCGACGGCATCCCCATCGAGGTGGCGAGCGACGACGTGGCGCTGCGCTCGACGCCCGAGGCGTGGGCCACCGCCCTCTGCCTGCCCGCGGCTCGTGCCGGGGCGGTGCTGCGGATCGGCGAGCGGGTCGATCGGCGGTGGGCGGAGGGCGCCGCCGCCAACGTGGCGCTCGCCGCCTCGTGGTGGGGCGGCGACGCCGCCCTGCCGATCGATGCCCCACGGCGTCGGTGGGCGCGTCGGGGGTCCCGACCGGCGGGGCGGGCGCTGTGCTTCACCGGCGGCGTCGACTCGTTCTTCTCGCTCCTCCGCGGCGACCACCGCCCCACGCACCTGCTGTACGTGCTCGGATTCGACGTCCGCCTCGACGATGCGCCGCGCGCCACCGCCGTCGAGGCCACCGTGCGCGAGGTCGCCGCCGCGATCGGCGCCGAAGCGGCGATCGTGCGGACCGACCTGCTCGCCCACCCCCGCTTCGCGTCGGTGAGCTGGGAGCACACCCACGGCGCGGCCATCGCGGCGGTCGCCCACCTGGCCGAGCCGATCGGCACCCTCGTGATCCCGCCCTCCTACCACGAGGGCCGGCTGGTCCCGTGGGGATCGCGCCCCGATACCGACCCCCGCTGGAGCATCCCGGGGCGCAGCGAGATCGTCCACGGTGACGCCAGCGGACGGCGGATCGACCGCGTCGAGGCCATCGCCGCCGACCCGCTCGTCGCCCGCCACCTGCGGGTGTGCTGGGCGAACGTGGACGGCCTCCTCAACTGCGGCCGCTGCGAGAAGTGCGTGCGCACCATGGCGATGCTCGCCGCCGTGGGCCACCCGGCCACCTCCGCCACGTTTCCCACCGCCGGCGACCTCGCCGCCGCGATCGACGCCCTCGATCCCCTCTCGCCGGGCACCGGGGTGATGTGGGAGGACCTGCTGGCGCGCCAGCTCGCCGCCCCCGAGCGGGGCGCCGTCGAACGGCTCCTCGCCCGCTCAGGGTGAGGTGGCCACCAGGGCGCGCAGGCCC
>ERZ795053.6834-NODE-6834-length-11210-cov-4.871806_pt1 | contig 11210 bp, 8 predicted proteins | sample MGYA00375137_ERZ795053 | MGnify/ENA primary metagenome ERZ795053 (study PRJEB30182, sample SAMN05720284) | activated sludge metagenome | isolation source: Anaerobic digester | place: Hong Kong | collected 2014-12-17 ... | reverse complement strand
AATGAAGACGCCACGGCATCCGCCGCTTTGGCCAGCACCTTCTTGCGTGCATGATCAGAATGCTGTCATGGGGCGCGCCAACAAGGTGCTGGCCAAAGCGGCGGATGCCGTGGCGTCTTCATTTCCATCGCTCCTTGGTCTTCCATCGGTGGCCGAACACAAGCTTACCGTCACAGGCAATCCGGTGCGCGACATCGTACTGCAGAGCAAGGCCGCGCCCTATCCCAACTTCGCACCATTTCATCTGCTGGTATTCGGCGGCAGCCAAGGGGCACAGTTCTTCGGCGAGTTCATGCCTAAAGTGTTCGAGGCGATGTCGCCAGAAGAGCGCAAGGGGATCCGTCTCACGCAGCAGGTCCGGCCTGAGAACATGAGTCAGGTCAAGGCTTTATACGATGATCTTGCTCTCGATTGTGAACTCAACACGTTCTTCATGGACATGCCCGCGCGTATTGCTGCGGCGCATCTCGTGGTGTGCAGGTCCGGAGCCTCGACCATCGCTGAGTTGGGGGTGATCGGCCGGCCAGCCATCATGGTTCCGTTGCCCCACGCGCTCGACAACGACCAGTTGCGCAACGCAGAAAGCTTTGCCGGCACGGGGGGCGGTTGGGTGCAGCCGCAGGCCAATCTTGAACCCCGGTCCTTTGCCCAATTACTGTCGAAGCTACGCGCCGAACCTAAGACGCTTCAACTGGCTGCCGCTGCAGCTCTCACCCACGGCAGGCCTGACGCTGCGCAGCGCCTTGCCGATCTGACCGAAAAGATTGCAAGGAAGACCAAGATATGAAATTGCCGCGTGACGTAGGACCCATTCACTTCATCGGCATCGGCGGCATCGGTATGAGCGGCATCGCCGAGGTCATGGCGACACTGGGGTACAAGGTCCAAGGCTCAGACCTCACGGACAACTACAACGTCGCACGGCTGCGAAAGGCGGGCATCGAGGTTCACATCGGTCACCGGGCAGAAAATGTAGGCGAGTCTCAGGTCGTCGTCGTCTCGTCGGCAGTAAAGGCCGACAACCCGGAACTCGTGGAAGCGCGAAACCGCTATCTGCCAATCGTCAGACGGGCCGAGATGCTGGCCGAACTGATGCGCTTCAAGTCGTGTGTTGCCGTTGGCGGAACTCATGGCAAGACCACCACGACGTCGCTGGTGGCGGCTCTTCTCGATGCAGGTGGTCTGGACCCTACCGTCATTAACGGCGGTATCATCAATGCCTACGGTACCAATGCGCGGCTCGGTAAGGGGGACTGGATGGTGGTGGAGTCGGATGAATCCGACGGCACATTCGTCAAGCTCCCGGCTGATGTCGTGATCGTCACGAACATCGATCCCGAGCATCTCGACCATTATGGAACGTTCGATAAGGCGAAGGAGGCTTTCCTGGCCTTTGTCGAGAACATCCCCTTTTACGGCTTTGCCGTCATGTGCATGGACCATCCCGTGGTGCAGGAAATCATCGGGCAGGTGCGGGATCGTCGTGTCATCACATACGGCCACAGCCCGCAGGCCGATGTCCGCCTGATGGACGTCAGCTACGTTGATGGTGAAACACACTTTTCTGTGCGCATGACCAACCGGCGAACCGGTGACACTCATGACATTGGCGGACTAACGCTTGCCATTCCGGGTGATCACAACGCGCTCAACTCCACGGCCGCTCTGGCAGTTGCCCGGGAACTGGGTCTATCGGACGAAGACATCCGCAAGGGCTTCAAGAGCTTCACCGGCGTCAAGCGCCGCTTTACACGGACTGGCGACTACAATGGCGTCACCGTCTTCGACGACTATGGCCACCATCCGGTGGAGATTGCCGCTGTGCTGAAGGCAGCGCGTGGTGTTGCTCAAGGCAAGGTGATCGCCGTCATGCAGCCCCATCGCTACACGCGGCTCCACAGCCTGTTCAACGAGTTCTGTACCTGTTTCAACGATGCAGATACCGTCATCGTGGCGCCGGTTTACACGGCAGGCGAGACCCCGATCGAGGGAGCATCCCATTCGGCATTGGTCGAAGGTCTTAAATCTCGCGGACATCGATCGGTGTTCAGTATCGATGACCCGGACCAACTCGCGCCCATGGTACGCACGATCTCCAAGCCGGGAGATATCGTCATGTGTCTTGGAGCTGGCACCATCAGCCAATGGGCCTATGCACTTCCCGGGCAATTGGCTGCCTTTGATGAGAAGTCGGCAAACTGATGGCTCAGATCAACGGAGAACAGTTGCTCAAACGCTTGCCGGTGGCCCGCGGGCGTCTGGAACCCAATGCGATGCTCTCAGACCTGACGTGGTTTCGGGTTGGCGGTCCGGCTGAAGTCCTGTTCAGTCCGGCAGATGAATCTGATCTCTCCCTGTTCCTGAAGGCGACACCACGCGACATCGCTGTCTATGTCATCGGTGTTGGCTCCAACCTGCTGGTTCGCGATGGCGGCGTTCCGGGTGTCGTCATCCGGCTGGGCCGTGGTTTTGCCTCGCTCTCACTCGAAGCTGGAGACCGTATTCGTGCCGGTGCGGCCGCTCTCGATGTCCGTGTGGCGCGGTTCGCGCAAGAGCATGGTATCGATGCATTAACCTTTCTGAGAGGTATACCGGGCACGATAGGCGGTGCGCTGCGCATGAACGCGGGAGCCTATGGTGGGGAAACCAAGGACATCCTGGTCGAAGCGCGTGCAGTCGACCGGTCAGGAAACATCCACGTGCTGTCCAATGAGGACATGAACTACTGCTATCGCCACTCCGGTGCGCCAGAGGATCTGGTGTTTACTGAAGCTCTGTTCCAGGGCCAGCCGGGCGACCGTGAAGTCATTGCCGCCGCCATGGACAAGATCACGGAGAGCCGGGAGGCAACACAACCTGTCAAGAGCAGAACCGGCGGTTCCACCTTCAAGAACCCGCCTGGCGAAAAATCCTGGCAATTGATCGATGCGGCTGGCATGCGGGGCTTCGCCGTCGGCGCGGCTCGCGTTTCGGAGAAGCATTGCAACTTCCTGATCAATGAGGGTGAGGCCACGGCCGCCCAGATCGAGGAATTGGGCGAGACTGTGCGGACACGCGTCAAGGCGACGTCTGGCATCGAGCTCGACTGGGAAATCAAGCGTATCGGCCTTCCGCTGGAGGCGGCATGAAGACTGACAAGCGCAAGCCTGCTGAAACTACCGTTGCTGTCCTGATGGGTGGCTGGTCGGCTGAACGCGAAGTCAGCCTTGCCTCGGGTGAAGCCTGCGCTGGCGCACTCAAGCGTGCTGGCTTCAATGTCGTGCCGGTGGACGCTAGCCGTGACCGCTTTGTGCCAATCCTAGAGGACCTGAGGCCCGACGTTGCCTTTAATGCACTGCACGGGAAATGGGGTGAGGACGGTTGCTGTGCCGCCGTCCTTGAAACGTTGCAGATACCCTACACGCACTCCGGGGTGCTGGCGTCTTCCTTGGCCATGCACAAGGAGAAATCCAAGATCATCTTCAGAGCTGCTGGCATTCCGGTCGCCGAGAGCAAGCTCGTCAATATTGAAACAGTCGCAACCACCCATCCGATGCCACCACCCTATGTGGTGAAGCCTGTTGCAGAAGGTTCAAGCGTCGGTGTTCACATCGTCTCCAGCAGCGCGAACGGACCTGCGTCGATCGTGCTCGAACAACGTGACCTCTTCGGTGATGAAGCGATGGTCGAACGCTTCATTCCGGGAAAGGAACTCACCTGTGCCGTCGTCGGGGACGTCGCACTAGGCGTCATCGACATCGTGTCGAACGCGGCCGCCTGGTATGACTACAAATCCAAGTATACGCCCGGTGGCTCGCAGCACATCCTGCCGGCAGAAATTCCCAACGAAGTCTATCGCAAGTGCCAGCAGTATTCGATCCTGGCCCACAAGGCATTGGGCTGTCGAGGAGTGTCGCGCTCCGATTTTCGCTTCAATGATACGCCCGGCAGCGAGGGCGAACTCATCCTGCTCGAAGTCAACACCCAACCAGGTATGACGGGTACTTCACTCGTTCCGGAGCTTGCGGCCTATGCGGGCCACAGTTTCGAGGATCTCGTCACCTGGATGGTCAATGATGCATCACTCGACCGATGACTGCACACGCTACTCATGTTTATGAACGCCGCCGCAAGGCTTCGCAGTTCCTCAATAAGGGCCAAGCGTTCCGGGTTCGCGCCGGTATGCGTCTCGGTGCACTGTTATTTCTCGGGCTGGTGATTGCCGATGGGCTGCTACGCGGCGGCTATCTCGACTATGAAGGCAGCAAGTGGGTGAGACTCCCCGGAAAGGCCGCGGGGCTTGTGGGGTTGGCGGCTGAAGACATCACCATCACGGGATTGTCCCATCATGACCCGGAAGCGCTGCTGTCGGCAATCGGTGTGGCGCCCGGAGGATCGCTGATCGGTTTTGATGCCGTGAGATCGAAGCGGATTCTGGAAAACCTCGACTGGATTGAAAGTGCGCAGGTGCAGCGTCTGTTTCCGAACCAGCTCGACATTGCCGTTGCCGAGCGGCAACCATTCGCCATCTGGCAGCGTGGCCAGTCCTACTACGTGATCGACAAGACTGGTGTGGCGATGAGCGGCTTTCCAGTCGGCAAGATGGTGCGGTTGCCGTTGATCACTGGTGAAGGTGCGAATGTTGCTGCTGCAGAATTGTTTAACCATCTTGAAGCCACTCCCGATCTACTGTTGCAGGTGAAGGCGGCTGCAAGAGTCGGCGACCGCAGGTGGACTCTCTACCTCGATAGCGGGGTGACGGTGATGCTGCCGGAGAAAGACTGGGAACAGGCAGTTGCGCTCGTTGACGATCTGAATCGCGAACAGCGCCTGTTGTCGAAGGGAATCAAATCGGTGGATCTGCGCGTCCCCGGACGGGTCGTCGCCTCCGTGGCAGAGAACAAGGCGGACGATGCGAATGTGAAGAAGGCGGCGGTCAAGCGCAATTGAAGCCGCCTGGTGTGTGGGTGAGGATGGAGTCATGACGGTCGTGCAGTTTCAGGCCAAGGGCGGAGGCCGTAATCCAGTAGCGCCCAAGAGCGGCGTTATTGCTGCGCTGGATATTGGTTCGACAAAGATCAGCTGCCTGATTGCAGAGACCGTTCCGGCAAAGCATCGCGCTCCCGACAGCGGGGAGAACAGCCTTAAGGTTCTCGGCGTGGGACACCAGTTGTCACGCGGCATCCGTTGCGGATCGGTGATCAACGTCGACGAGGCCGAGCGTGCGATAAGGCTTGCTGTGGATGCTGCAGAACGCATGGCCCAGCGGACGATCGGTGAAGTCTATGTCAACGTCTCCGGGGGGCGGCCGATCTCACGGCTCTATACGGCGACCGAACCGGTTGTCGGTGGTCAGGTCTCACAGCGCGACATGGACAAGGTTCTGGATGCCGTGCTCGGCAAGGTTGATCCCGGCCGCAGAAGCATTTTGCATTTGTCGCCCGTTCAGTATCACCTTGACGACGTCAAGGGTGTGGCTGAACCCCAAGGTATGTATGGCGAGACGCTCGGAATGGACCTCAGCGTCGTCACCGTCGAAACTCCACATCTCAAGAATCTTACGCTCGCCGTTGAACATGCCCATCTGGCGATCGCCGATTTCGTTACTGCACCCTACGCAGCAGCTCGTGCCGTCCTCGCCGAGGATGAACGGTCGCTAGGGGCGGCCGTAGTAGACATGGGCGGCGCAACCACAAGTTTTGCCGTTTTCCATGATGGCCATCTGGTACATGCCGACATGATACCACTCGGTGGCCATCACATCACCAATGACATTGCGCGCGGTCTGTCCACGACCATCGCCCATGCGGAACGCATGAAAACGTTGTGGGGATCGGCGCTGGCCTCTCAGATTGACGAGCGTGAAATGATCGCCGTTCCGCTGCTGGGCGAGCGCGGCGTCGACACGGTTCAGCAGGTGCCCAAGTCGATGCTGACAGGCATCATCCGGCCGCGACTTGAGGAAATCTTTGAAATGCTGCGCGACAAACTGGAAACCAGCGACGCGTCTCATCTGGCAGGCCGCCGGCTGGTGATCACGGGTGGTGCAAGTCAATTGAACGGCGTCCGCGAGATTGCCAGCCAATGGCTCGACCGTCAGGTCCGATTGGGTGTCCCCGCGCAAGTGCAGGGCATGCCGGAGACGGCGCGCACGCCGGGATTCGCGGTCTGTGCCGGTCTTCTCAACTACGCGCTCAAGCCTGATGTGCGCCTCGCACTGCCAAAGGCCAAGGCACATCAGGTACATCAAGATCAACAGGGCTATGTCCGCCGCATGGGTCGCTGGATCGCGGAGAGCTTTTGACTCATTTTTTCCTGTTGAACTCGAAACTTGCCGATTGCTTCGACGCTGATGCAAATTTCTGTTTGTAAGTGATTTCACTTGCTCGCCTGTTGCGCTAGCATCGCGCAGTGATGGTCTATGTTGAAATCCTGATCGTCGCCGTTCTTGTTGTCTTTAACGGCCTTCTTGCTATGTCTGAGTTGGCGGTGGTGTCGGCGCGCTCAGGACGGCTGAAGGCAATGAAGGAACGGGGCGTTGCGGGTGCCAGTACGGCGCTCGAGCTCAACAGCGATCCCGGACGTTTCCTGTCAACAGTGCAGGTCGGGATCACACTTGTCGGGATTATCGCGGGCGCGTATTCTGGCGCTTCGTTGGGTGTACGTCTGTCAACGTTGCTGGCTGCATATGGACTTGACCCAGCTCTTGCGGATCCGTTGGGGCTCACCGCAGTTGTCGCTGCCATTACCTATGTCTCGCTCGTCATCGGCGAGCTTGTCCCAAAGCAATTGGCGCTGCGCAATCCGGAGGCCATCGCCTGCCGCGTGGCCAGGCCGATGCGTTGGCTGTCTGTCATCGCGCGCCCGTTTGTGTGGCTGCTGAATGGTTCTGGACAGTTGGTGATCGGTCTGCTGGGCGGCACGAGAGTCGACAGCAGCGTGGTCACCGACGAGGAAATTCATTCCTTGATTGCCGAAGCAGAATCGGCGGGCGTCATCGAGAGCGGTGAACGAGATCTGATCGCAGGTGTCATGCGGCTTGGTGACCAACCGGTGCGGGCGCTGATGACGCCACTGCGCGAAGTTGACATGGTCCATGTAGACGATGATCTTGAGATGTTGCGACAGAAATTGTCCGCGAGCATCCATTCGAGACTTGTTGTTCAGGGGCGTGGCGCTGATGAGTTTATCGGCGTAATCCGTGCAAAGGACATTGCCGACACGCTGATGTCACATCGCAAACTCGATATTCTGAAGCTTACGGGGCAAATACCTGCCATTCTCGATTCGATGCCAGCTGTGGAAGCTATCGAATTGTTTCGCGACTCGGCCATCCATCTTGCCTTTGTCCAAACTGAACAGGGCCGTATGCTGGGCATTGTCACGCCGACGGATCTGCTGGAAGCGATCGCAGGGACATTCACCGAGGAGGAAGGGGTGGAGCCACGCGCCCTGCAGCGTGACGACGGGACCTGGCTGTTTTCTGGCAACCTCAAGGTCGATGCGCTGCCGCAACTCATCAGAGTCAGCCTGCCTGAAAAGCGCAGCTATGAAACCCTCGCTGGATTGATCCTCGAGTCACTTAAGCACTGGCCGCCGTTGGGAGAGGTCGTGGTGGTCGATGGCTGGCGTTTCGAAGTGGTCGACCTTGATGGCCGGCGGATTGACAAGGTCGTCGCAGCCCAACTTCCCACTCTTCACCGGCCCGGCAATCGCAGTGCCGTAGCGTGAAGGTGAACCACTGCTTGCGTTGCCGGGTCAAAACGATTCAATTTTTCACTCATTTTATGGTGTTGGTTAGCAGACGTTAACCATTTGGTAGGGATTGGGTAAGAAAACTGATTCCGGCAAATCAATGCGGGCGCCAGTCATGACAATCAATCTCACAGTTCCCAATCTCTCCGATCTGAAGCCGCGCATTACCGTGTTCGGCGTTGGGGGCGCCGGCGGTAATGCGGTCAACAACATGATCGAGAGTCACCTCGAAGGTGTTGAATTCGTTGTTGCAAATACCGATGCGCAGGCGTTGATGCAGAATGCTGCCGAACGCCAGGTGCAAATGGGAACAGCTCTTACTCAGGGCCTTGGCGCCGGATCTCAACCACAGATCGGTGCGGCTGCCGCCGAGGAGGCACTGCCCGAAATCCTCGACCATTTGGCCGGCTCGCACATGGCCTTTATCACCGCCGGCATGGGTGGCGGTACAGGCACGGGTGCTGCACCGGTGATCGCGCGGGCTGCGAAGGAGCAGGGCATCCTCACGGTTGGTGTCGTCACCAAGCCGTTCCACTTCGAAGGTGTGCGCCGGATGCAGACGGCTGAGCGCGGTATTGAGCAGCTCGCCAAGCACGTCGACACGCTCATCGTCATTCCCAATCAGAACCTGTTCCGTGTCGCCAATGAGAAGACGACCTTCGCAGCCGCCTTCGCCATGGCTGACCAGGTGCTCTACTCGGGTGTCGCCTCCATTACGGAGCTGATGACCAAGGAAGGTCTGATCAATCTCGATTTCGCCGATGTTCGTGCGATCATGAGTGAGATGGGGCGGGCCATGATGGGTACGGGTGAGGCCTCTGGCGAGAAGCGCGCCATTGAGGCTGCCGAAGCCGCCATCTCCAATCCGTTGCTGGATGATGTATCTATGCGTGGCGCGCGTGGGCTTCTCATTTCGATCACCGGCGGACCGGACCTGACCCTCTACGAAGTGGATGAAGCTGCAACTCGCATTCGCGAGGAAGTGGATCCGGAAGCCAATATCATCCTGGGTGCCACCTTTGACGAATCCCTCGAGGGCACCATGCGCGTGTCCGTCGTTGCCACTGGCCTTGCGGCAGAATTGCTAAAGGGCGAGGGCGGCGACGAGGAGGCTGCATCACCCGTCGAAGCCAAGCCGTCTGTCTTCGGCTTCCAGGGTAAGCAGTCTGCGCCGGCGCCGGTACCGGTAGCAAAGAAGCCGATCCATCCAGCGCCCATGGCGGCTCGCGTAGCCCATACGGCTCCTGCGGCAGCTCCGACCGCTCAATATGCGGTCGAAGAGAGCTATGATGAAGAACCGGAGGAGGCAGTGGCCCCGCAGCCAGCCGTAGCGGTCGAAAAGCCGGTAGTTCGACAAGTCCGCATGCCTGCGATTGATGAATTCCCGCCACAGGTGAAGAAGCAGATCGAAGCTCAGCAGACCCGAATCGAAAACATCGCGGACCATGCCGCTCGCAAGAAGAAGGGGCTGTTTGCCCGGCTGGCCGACGTTGGTCTGGGCCGGAAAGAAGATTCAGTGCCGGGTCAGCGGGAACCAACGATCGCCGTCAGGCCTGCACCTCCGGCCCAAACCCAGTTACGTCAGCAGGCACCTGTGCGCCCGCAACCTGTTCAGCCGGCGCAGCCTGATACACATTTCGAAGACGATCAGCTCGAAATCCCCGCGTTCCTGCGCCGACAAGCCAACTGATTGAATTCATGCAGAAACCTATCAAACCCGGCGGTCACACTTCCGCCGGGTTTGACGCATCTAAACGGGCGCTCCAGCGGGTTGGCAATTGCTCCCTGGCGGGCGTATGAGTGACACAGCTCCGGATTCGCGGGAGCGAGTGAAGATCGAGGGTTCAGGGGTTGTCGAAAGCGCCGATGAAGCGAAAATTTGGTCAGTCGGTTGCGGCTCTGTTTCTTGTCCTGACGCTCTCTGGCTGTTCATCCGGGATAATGAGCGGTATTTGGGGCGACGATACGCCTTCAACCAGCCAAGACTCTGCTGGGCTAGGTGCCGGCCTCGCTCCAGATATGGCGGGCGCCTCCGAAGGTGAGGCGGTTGCGAAGCTTTACAACAAGGGCCTCGGAAATCTGAAGGATGGAAGCTACAAGTCCGCCATCAAGAATTTCGCCGAAGTTGAACGCCAGTATCCCTATTCGAGCTGGGCAACAAAGTCGATCATCATGCAGGCCTATGCCAGCTACGTGCTGGGCAGTTATGAAGATGCCGTCGTCAACGCCAATCGCTTTATCACGTTGCATCCTGGCCACAAGGATGCCGGCTACGCCTACTATCTGATTGCGATCTCAAACTACAACAGGATCAGCGACACCAAACGTGACCAGTCGGCAACGGTTGAAGCTCTGCAGGCCCTTGAGGAAGTTGCCCGCCGGTATCCAGGAACTCCTTACGCTGCAGACGCACAAAACAAAGTGCTGATCGCGCGCGATCATCTGGCGGGCAAGGAAATGGACATTGGCCGCTATTATTACCAGCACGGCAGCTATCTTGCCGGGATCAACCGTTTCAAGCGCGTCGTGACCGAATACCAGGATACGAGCCAGACTCCAGAGGCGCTCTACCGTCTTACAGAAGGGTATATGGCATTGGGTGTGGTGTCGGAGGCGCAGACTGCGGCGGCAGTTCTGGGCCACAACTACCCGAATTCCGATTGGTACAAGGACGCTTACCGGCTCGTATCAAGCGACGGACAGGCACCTGTTGAGAACAACGAAAGCTGGATCAGCAAGGCCTTCAAGAGCCTCAACCCGCTTTAGCTGGTACCCGTGTCGGCCTGCCTCTGACTTCAGTGCGTGGGTTTATCTGATATCCAGCCGCGCTTCGACATCTCACCGGCAATTTTCTGCGCCATCATCTCGGCGCCGATGCTCGTGAAGTGATCATCATCGAAATAGAGCGGCTTGCGGTCCAGTTCCGACATACAGCGCTCCATTGCTCCGATGTTGCAGAAGATCTCGGCGGGGTACACGCGCAAGAGCGCTGGTTGATCTGAGATCATGTCGAGTTGTTCATAGGCCGCGCGATTGCGCTTCTGGAATGCGTCAAAGCCAGTTGAAATGGGTCTTCGGCCGGCCACATTGAAGAGTTCAAGCTTGGCGGCATAGGTTGGCACGTCCCAGCCTGCCTCGGGTTCGGGGTAAACGAGCGCTACCTTCTTCCCGGCATCAAGATAGGCCTGAATCGCATTCCGATAGATTTTTCCGATGTCAGGGATCCGATCTGGCGAAGTCGCATAGGTTGCCGGCTTGCCAATCGGTATTGCGTATGACGTTTCCGCTCGGGCCGGTTGAGGTGAATTGCCATAGTATTCTGTGCCCAGAAGCTTCTGCGTCCAGCGAGCGTTCATGACCACGATCTGGATATCCGGGTTTGACATAATATAGTTCCGGACCATTTCATTGAATTCGCTGCAACTGTCAGTGCGATCGCTGCGGTAATAGCCGGGTGCCGGAACGCAACCACCATA
>ERZ795053.6832-NODE-6832-length-11214-cov-3.665651_pt1 | contig 11214 bp, 10 predicted proteins | sample MGYA00375137_ERZ795053 | MGnify/ENA primary metagenome ERZ795053 (study PRJEB30182, sample SAMN05720284) | activated sludge metagenome | isolation source: Anaerobic digester | place: Hong Kong | collected 2014-12-17 ... | reverse complement strand
GAACAGAGTCTAATTTTGCTACTTCTGGAGGGTTTGGCCCCAATCAAACGTCTTCCATTTTAGGGTTAGGTATGGTGGTGTTTACAGCCCGCTTGTTCTTACGTTCGCCTAATCTAATGTTAAAAGTTGTCAATGGTTTGATTTTAGCGACCATTTCTTTTAGGGCTATTGTTACATTTAGTCGTGGTGGCGTGTTTGCTGCAATTCTTGTTATTGGAGCCTTTATGGTTATGATGTATAGCAAAGCGAATTACAGGCAGCAACAACAACTTATAGGTACCTTTGCCTTATTTTGCCTTTTAGGGATTGCCACTTGGGTAGTAAGCTCTAGCCAAACAGAAGGATTAATAGACCTTCGTTATGCCAATAAAGAAGCTTCTGGACGAGAAAGCTCCGATATTTCCACAGGACGGGTAGAATTGTTTGTCGAGGAGTTTAATGGCTTTCTTGAACATCCTTTTTTTGGAGTGGGAGCTAGTGGAATGAAGCAGGAAAGACTGGAAGAATTAGGCAGTGTTGTGGCTTCCCATAACGAAATTAGCCGTTTGTTTTCCGAGCATGGTATTTTAGGGGTCATCATATTTGTTATCCTAATTTTTAAACCGTTGATTTATAGAAGCCAAAACAGGAATAATATGTTTTTTTATGCTTTTTTAGTCTTTTGGTTTGCTACCATCAATCACTCCGCTATGCGTATTGCAGCTCCAGGGCTTATTTATGCCATGGCACTTTTAAACGTTACTAATGAAAAAAAGCGTCCTTTACATAGGGAACTACCTGAAGCAGCCCAGTAGCAACCCTACTTATATGCAGGCTTTGGGAAGCTTTTTGCAGGGAGAAGGCTGTAAGGTTGTCTTTGCTTCTTCTAAAAGAAATCAAATTTTACGGTTTTTGGATATGTTATGGACTTGTTACAAGCACAGAAATCAGGTGGATTTTGTTCTTATTGACACCTATAGTACACTGAATTTTTATTACGCTTTTGCGGTAAGTCAGCTGTGTAAACTATTGGGTCTTCCCTATATTCCTATCTTGCATGGGGGCAATCTGGAAGCAAGACTAAAGAAAAATCCCAGACTGAGCAGGATGCTGTTCAAGCATGCCCAACACTTGGTTTCGCCTTCCCAATTTATGCTTCGGGTTTTTGAACACTACGGGTATTCCAATCTGGTTTTCATACCTAATAGTTTAAATTTGGAAGATTATGCTTTTCAGCTTCGAAAACTGAAGCCTCCCGTTAAGTTGCTTTGGGTTCGTTCCTTCTCTAAAATTTACAATCCCACTTTAGCCGTCACAGTTTTAAAACGGTTGTTGGATGAGGGAGTCCCAACCGAACTTTGTATGGTTGGCCCGGATGTTGATGGGAGTTTGAAGACAACGAAGACACTTGCCAAAGAACTTGGGGTTGAGGTAACCTTCACGGGGAAACTTTCCAAGACCGACTGGATTGCTTTGTCGCAAGATTATTCAGTCTTTATCAATACGACCCATTTTGACAACATGCCCGTGAGTGTTATTGAAGCCATGGCCTTAGGATTACCCGTGGTCTCAACTCGTGTTGGTGGGATGCCTTATTTGATTGAACATGAAAAGGATGGTCTCTTGGTGCCGCCCAATACTGCCGAAGCGTTTGTAGTAGCCATCAAACGTTTGCTTGCCACTCCAAATTTGGCAAAAACAATTGCCTTGAATGCACGAGTTAAAGTTGAGCAGTTTGATTGGACACATGTTAAGGGGCAATGGGAACAACTTCTGAATACTAGATAGACCTTTAAAAGTTATTTTATTTTGATTGGAATCAGCCTCAAATAGCGGTGAATTTTTCATAATATGAAGGAACTTTTGAAGAAATTAACATTTATTCTCTAGGATTTATTTAATTATTTAAAAACTGAAGTCATTGAACGATAAAAGCTTGTTAAATTATTTATACTTAGTATCTTTAGCAAGCTATTAATTCAACCATGTCCAAATCGAGTATTCATTTCAATATTTCGGAACGAAAAATCTTGTTGCGTGTTTTTGACGCAGTTTTTGTTTTATTGAGCCTTTATTTGGTAAGTTATCAATTCGATTTTGATTACTTTACAATTACAGAAGAAAATTGGAATTGGGTTTTGGTCCTTTTGTTCTACTTAACCATTTTTGGGACTGTTTTTGAGCTTTACGATTTACAAAAGGCGAGTAGATGGGAGCAAGTTTTGGCTAATATTCTACTGACTACCTCTGTAACGGTTGCCTTTTATTTAATGACCCCTTTTTACACTCCTTTCTTGCCCGAAAAGCGATTGCACATCCTGTATTTTTTTCTTTCCATTTTGGTAGGATTAATTGTGTGGAGGCTTATTTATATCAAATTTGTGGCCAGTCCCAGATTTCATAAGAAGGTGTTGATTATTGGCGAGGTTTCTAATTTGGGTTTTATTATAGATGCCTTTAAAAAAGCCGATCCCTATTATCACATTGTGGGTTTCATTAATAGTGAAAAAGAAACGGTGGAGTCAATCTCGTACAAAGGGCTTAAGGAGTATTCTACAGAAGAGCTTAAACACGTTATCAAAAAGGAGGGCATCTCGGAAATTGTTATAGCCAATTATCATTCAGAAACCATTACGCCTAAATTATACCGCAAGCTTATTAAATTGTTGGAGTCGGGGTTTCCAATTAAAGAATATACCCAAGTTTTTGAAAATATGACCTACCGGGTTCCTGTGCAGTTTGTGGGCAAGGATTTTTACAAGTATTTTCCTTTCAATAGAAACAATCAAAACAAGATGTATATGTTGTATAGTCGATTGTTTGATATTAGTTTCTCTCTTTTGGGTTTCTGTTTTCTTCTCTTATTTATACCGTTAATTTCCATTGGAAATCTCTTGGGAAATAAAGGGCCTTTATTCTATAAACAAGAGCGGGTAGGCAAGAACCGAAAAACCTTCCGTATAATTAAATTTCGTACAATGGTGCGTAATGCCGAAACAGGGGAAGCGGTTTGGGCACAAAAAAACGATAGTAGGATTACACCATTTGGAAAATTTTTACGATTGTCCAGGTTGGACGAATTACCTCAGGTAATTAACATCATTAAAGGTGATATGAGTGTTATTGGGCCTAGGCCAGAGCGACCGTATTTTGTTAAAGAGCTTTCCAAAGTCATTCCTTTTTATGAAACCAGACATGTTATCAAACCCGGACTTACTGGTTGGGCGCAGGTAAATGTACGTTACGGTTCCTCAGTTGAAGATAGCTTGCTTAAACTTCAATACGATCTTTTCTACATTAAACACCGAAGCTTTTTCCTAGATGTGAATATCATGGTGAAAACGCTGAGTACCATGATCTTTTTTAGAGGACAGTAAATTGCAGTTGGCAGTTTATGGTTTGTAGCAGGTAATACTGGCTGAATTCTTACTGTGTGTTCTTGAGCTGCGAAATGAGAAATACATATCTAACAGCTAGTGCTAGCAATAACGGAATTAAGGTGAAGGCGAATACCTGCACTCCTGAAATCCAGTGCACAACTATTAGAGAGAGCATGACCAACAGAAGTTTTAAATACTTTGTTATCCAAGTTTTTACCTTGTTCTTATTAATTAGAAAGGCAACCCAAAAGTTTAAGGGGAATGCCCAGAGCAGATTATAATTGTTGGCCGTGGCCGTATGATCTGTGGCAAACCATAAGAGTAGCAGGAAAATCCCGATACCTCCTGTGATGCCAAAAAGCGTGGCATCTAACCATTTAGAACGTTGTTGCTTTTTAAAATCGGAGTAGGTAATGTACAGGATGGCAATTGCCAGTATGCTTAAAACCAGTAGTGGACTCCAAAAACCCTGCGTTTGAGGGCTCTCTTGTTGCTGAAAAAGAACCTGGTCACTTTTTATCAAGGCTCTGTCCTTGCCAACTTTGGCTACCTCAAAAAAACGAGCAATTTTCTCTGGCAAAAACATTTGCTCTTCTGGTGTTGCTTGTTTGTCAATAACCGCTCCTAAGGCAATATCTATTCCTAAACTACCCCAAGAATTCCAATGGAGCTTTTCTTGAATGAGTGATCTAAAGGTTTTTGGCGTGTAGCCTTCCGGGGTATTGAAAGTAATAGGTTGCGAGACATTCAATAGGACTACATCTTTAATTCTTGTAGCACAATTGTCGTAGAAGAAGTCGTATTTGTAACGTCTGTTTTCCGGTTTGTAGTTGTTCAATAAATAGTTGTACAGGGCTTGTTTTTCTTTTTGGGTGAGATTGAGCACTTGTTCTTCTATGCTTCTATTTTCTTCAACATAATTAGTGTAGAAATCAGTAAACCTATTGGCGCCCATCAAGTAATCCAACTTTCCTTGGGCAAATTTTAAGTAGAAATGAGGAGCTTCAAAATCATAAACCCCATAGTTGAACACCACATCCAAACCCGTCGTATCTTTTACTCGAAACCCGCTGTGGCCAAACGCATCATTTAAAGACGCACCCGGCGCTATCGTTAAAACACTTATTTCAGCTTGTTCGGAAAGGTATTGCAGTTGTCCTAAAGTTATTTGCGAGAACATTAGGAAACATAAAATAAGCAGTTTGGCTTTCATCCGTAAATTTTATCGGAAGATACTAAAATCCAGTTTCAATGAGAAGACATTGGAATACAAAGCAACACTTTGGTCACCAATATCGGTAAAAGCATAGTCTACTTGAATACCTCTATATTTGAAGCCCACACCAATACTGGGTTGGAAGCTCAAGGACTCACTGTTGTCAATTTGCAATTCATTTTGAAAATTATCCACGCCGCCTCTTAAAAACACCATGTCTACATAACCAAACTCAAACCCAAAAGCGGGATTGATGCTTACAAAGGAAGTAGAAATAAGATCGTTATTTTGTTCAAATCGGGCAATTAAATCCAATTCCGTAAGTAAGGAATAGTCGTAATGGAAAATGAATTTTTTGGAAATTCCCAGTTGTAGTTTGGGAATGGTGATCTCGCTACTTTCGGGCAATTCCTGATTTTGCCCTTCTACCGCATCTTGAATTTTTGAAAACTCTTCTTCGTCAATACTCCAAGCATTAAAAGTGGTGGTAATATCTCTTGCCATTAAACCAAATTTCCATTCGTTGCGGGTTTCAAATTGGATGGCGGCATCCAGCCCAAAGCCCCAAGAGGAAGCAAAATCGCCTATAACCCGTCTAATCACTTTGGCATTGATTCCATAGTTAAACCCATCCAAAGGCAATTTTCTGGCATACGAAAACGTCAAACCGTAATCGGCTGTTGAAAAGAGACTAATACGATCGTAATTAATGTTACCTTCGGCATCAATCAATTCGGTAGTATTCAAGATGTCATCTACGGCAAAGCGAATCAGGGAAATAGCCACAGCACTACGGTCATCTATAGGCATGGCAAAAGCGGCATAATCGTAATTGGCAATATTAGCAAAATAGGAGGAATGCATGAGTGCTAATTGATTGTCTTCCAACTGAATCAATCCCGCAGGATTCCAATAGCCCGAATTTACATCGGCGGTGTGTGCCGTGACGGCATTACTCATACCCAAAGCTGCGGCATCAACCCCAATATTCATGAACTCATTGGAGTATTTTCTAGCGGTCTGTGCCGAAAGCCCTACTGTGATAAAAAGAATTAAAAGCGTAATTACCGTTCTCAAACTGCAATTTTTTTGCAAATATGCATAATATTTTCTTCCTAATAAACTGGATTTATGCAGACTTATTGTGTGTTTTTGATTTTTGACCAAAATAGTTATTATTTTTACCAAAATTTAATTGATGGGCATAAAAAAGCACATTCCCAATTTTATTACCCTTCTTAATTTACTGTGTGGTTGCATTGCTGTACTCTGTGCGGTTTCCTCAGATTTCTTTTTGGCCGCCCTCTTTGTGTTTGCTGGTATCTTTTTTGATTTTATGGATGGTTTGACCGCTCGGCTATTGAATGTGAAGAGCGCTCTGGGCCTGCAATTGGATTCCTTGGCCGATATGGTCACCAGTGGTGTGGTGCCTGGCGTGGTTATGTTCAAGTTGTTGACTATGAGTCTTGGAGGTGCCGAAACTATATCTGTGGAAGCGTCTTGGGACCAAGCGAACTACTGGCACGGCTTGCAAGTGCCATTACTGGCTTTTTTGGGTTTTTTGATCACTTTATCCTCTGCTTATCGTTTGGCCAAATTCAATCTGGATGAAGATCAGCAAAGCTATTTTAAAGGATTGCCTACGCCCGCTAATACGATCTTGATCATATCTCTACCACTTATTTTGGAATTTCAAGGCAGTGCGTTGTACCATAAAATTATCCTGAATCCTTGGTTTTTGATAGGATTGACGCTTTTGAGCAGTTATTTGCTTAATTCCAGGATTAAGTTGTTTGCTTTGAAATTTAGTGATTGGTCTTTTAAATCGAATGGGATACGCTATGTTTTCATTGTTTGTACTTTGATTTTAATAGTTCTCTTTAAATTTGTTTCAGTTCCCATTATTCTCCTTTTTTATATTCTTTTATCATTGATAACTGGGGCTTCTGGCTCGTTTAAAACCCATTGATTTTTATGGCTTCAGGTTTTTTTGCTTTATTAGACGATATAGCTGCGCTTATGGATGACGTGGCAACCTTGGCTAAGGTAAGCACTAAAAAAACGGCAGGCATATTAGGTGATGATTTGGCTGTTAATGCCGATAAGGCTTCGGGGTTTGTGTCTTCTAGAGAGCTTCCTGTTTTATGGGCCATTACCAAAGGTTCCTTTGTTAACAAACTTATTATTTTACCCATTGCATTTTTACTAAGCGCTTTCGTACCCCTTGCCATTACCGTAATTCTGGTTCTGGGAGGTTTGTATCTAGCCTTTGAAGGTGCGGAAAAAATCTTTCATGTTTTAATTCCCCATGAAAAAGAAGCACCTATTAAACTTACTACTGGTTTGGATTCTGAAACAATTCTAGCTCAAGAAAAGCAAAAAATAAAATCAGCTATTATGACCGATTTTATTTTATCTGTTGAAATAGTGATTATTGCCTTAGGGACAGTTATGGAACAAAGCCTATTAATACAGATTTTGGTTGTTTCTATTGTTGCTGTCATCGCTACTATTGGTGTGTACGGAATTGTTGCTTTGATTGTCAGAATGGACGATCTTGGTTTGAGATTGATCAATTTTAATGAGCAAGACCATAGTTTTTCTGATACTGTTGGGCGTTTTCTGGTAAAGGCACTACCTAAAGTTGTGAAGTTACTTTCTGTGGTTGGCACCTTAGCTTTGTTATTGGTGTCTGGTGGAATTTTTATTCATTATGTGCCAATCTTTCATGATTTTTTACATGATTGGCCTACTTTATTACGTGAATTCGTGATGGGTTTACTTGTTGGGTTGTCAGTAGTGTTACTGTTTAAATCAGCGAAGTTTTTATGGGGTAAAATGGTTGTCAAAAAATAATTAAATAAACCTATGTTAAACCCCTGTTGATGTTTCAACAAATGAAAAGCATTTTTAGATTTATTATTAAGATAGCGAACGGTGACTGATGGTTACATCTAGTCCCGTATTTTCTTCTTGCGAAGTTCAAAGTTTTGCCCCAGATAAACTTTTCGTACCATTTCATCATCGGCCAGTTCTTCTGGCATACCCGCTTTTAAGATACTTCCTTCAAACATCAAGTACGTTCTATCGGTGATGGCAAGGGTTTCCTGTACGTTGTGATCGGTAATCAAAATACCAATGTTCTTTTTAGTAAGTTGAGCCACAATACGCTGAATGTCTTCCACCGCTACAGGATCTACTCCGGCAAAGGGTTCATCCAAAAGGATAAAGCTAGGATCGGTTGCCAAGGCGCGTGCAATTTCGGTACGACGGCGTTCGCCACCAGATAGTAAATCCCCACGGTTTTTTCGAATATGTCCTAGACCAAACTCTTCAATTAGGGACTCCATTTTTTGGAGTTGTTCCTTTTTGCTCAATTTGGTCATTTGAAGTACGCTTAAGATGTTATCTTCAATGCTTAACTTCCTAAATACCGATGCTTCCTGAGCCAAATAGCCTATGCCGCTTTGAGCCCGTTTATACATGGGGTATTTTGTGATTTCGGTTTTATCCAAATGAATAGAGCCGCCATTTGGTTTTATCAAACCCACGATCATGTAGAAAGACGTTGTTTTTCCTGCTCCGTTAGGCCCTAAAAGACCCACTATTTCTCCTTGTTCAACCTTAAGGGAAACGTCTTTTACCACTTTTCGTCCGTTGTAGGACTTCATTAAATTATCGGCTCTTAATATCATGGTGTTATCAAAGAATGGCTAAAAATACTAAAATTGTATGCAACGTTTGGTTTTCAATTGTTTTTATAAAAAAATTAACGCTGTTCCAAGGCTTCCCAAAACTCATAAGCCCTGCGTAAATGTGGAATCACAATGGTTCCACCCACGAGGGTGGCTATGCCCAAGGCCTCGGAAATTTCTTCTTTGGTCAAACCTTCGTTGTGGCAGGTTTCCAAATGGTATCTAATACAATCATCACAACGTAATACTGTTGAGGCAACCAAGCCTAACAGTTCTTTCGTCTTAACGTCCAAAGCCCCTGCTTGATAGGCATTGGTGTCTAGATTAAAAATGCGCTTGATAATCTTGTTGTTATCGGCCATTATTTTTTCGTTCATTTTGGAACGGTACGCATTGAATTCTGAAACTATATCACTCATGCATTCTTATTTTTAGTGCGTAAGACAAATTTGGAAATATAAATACTAACCTCGTAAAGTACCAAAATAGGAATTGCAACTATTACTTGGCTGGCTACATCTGGAGGCGTAATAACTGCGGAAACAATCAGGACAATTACCAATGCGATTTTTCTATACTTTTTAAGGAATTGGGGGGTGACTAGGCCAATTTTGGTAAGGAAATAGATTATAATTGGCAACTCGAACACCAAACCACAGGCCAGAACACAAGATCGTACCAAGCTAATGTAACTGTCCAAATCAAAATCGTTATGCACTTTGCTGCTGACTTGATAAGACCCCAAGAAATTAATGGATAATGGTGATACGACATAATAACCAAAGAGGACTCCTATAAAAAAGAGAATTGAAGCGGTGATGATAAACCCTCTGGAATGTTTGCGCTCGTTGTCGTGCAATCCGGGGCTTATAAATCTCCAGAATTCAAATAATATATAAGGAAATGCCATAATGATACCGGCCGTAATAGACGTCCAGAGGTGAGCCGAAAACTGTCCGGCCATAGTGCGGCTTTGTATCTCAAAATCCAATTTTTCCAAACAGAAAGAATCATCCAATCCTAGATAACCGGAAAGTTTGCAAAGAATTTCATAAGTCACGAAATTGGGGTTTGTAGGCCCTAGGATAAGAACATCAAAAATGAATTCTTTGGCAATAAAGGCCACAATAGCGCCAATGAGTACGGCTAGTGTACAACGTATCAAATGCCATCTTAATTCTTCCAGATGGTCTAGGAAGGACATGTTGTTAACGTCTTTCTTTGCCATTAAATAATGCCTTCTTTAATTAAATCGTGTAAATGGACCACACCATAATACTGTCCGTTTTTTTCAACCAGTAGTTGGGAGATTTCAAAAGATTCCATGATTTCCAAAGCATCTACAGCCATGGTCATATGCTCAACCCGTTTGGGGTTTGCACTCATAATATCCTTTGCTTTCAGCTTGGTAAAATCTTCAACTTTGCTTAGCATCCTTCTCAAGTCACCATCGGTAATGATGCCAACAATCTTACCATTGTCAACGACGGCAGTGACTCCTAGTCTTTTTTCAGAGATCTCAATAATCACTTTTTTAATGTCGGTTTCAGGAGTTACCAGAGGTTTTTCGTTTTGAGAAGCCAAGTCCTTCACTCTCAAATACAGTTTTTTTCCTAAAGCACCACCAGGATGATACTTGGCAAAATCACTACTTGAGAAACCGCGCAATTCCAAAAGGCAAACCGCTAGAGCATCGCCTAGAACCAATTGAGCTGTTGTGCTGGTAGTAGGAGCCAAGTTGTTTGGGCAAGCTTCTTTTTCAACGTAGGCATTCAGAATAAAATCACATTCTTTGGCTAGGTAGGAATCTAGATTGCCGGTAATTGCAATCATTTTATTGCCTGCATTTTTGATAAGCGGCACCAAAACCTTTATCTCTGGAGTGTTGCCACTTTTTGAAATACAGATGACAACATCATCTTTTAAGATCAACCCTAAATCGCCATGAATGGCATCGGCGGCATGCATAAATACAGCCGGTGTTCCGGTAGAATTGAGCGTAGCCACAATTTTGGTTGCTATGATTGCACTTTTTCCAACGCCTGTAATAATTACTCGGCCTTTGGATTGGAGAATAAGTTTAACGGCATTGGCAAAGTCATCATCTATTAAACCAATAAGGTTGGAAACAGCCTGGCTTTCCATTTCCAGAGTTCTGGCAGCCGTGTTTTTGATTGCTTCGTTAGTGTCCAAATTTTATTAAAATTTTAAGTACTGCAATTAAAGATTTTTATATCTTTAAGGTAGCGCATTATGTGAGTTCATAACGTAAACTGACCTTGCTGCAAAGCTAACGAAAAAAGAGGGGACTCGGAATATACATTCTAATTTATTGATTTGATGTTGCTGATTGTGTCCAAAATTTTTATGTATAATTTAAACAATTCATTTTGATTACTGAGATTGATCTACATTCAGCTCTAAAAAAGTATTTCGGATTTAGTCAATTTAAAGGATTGCAGGAAAGTGTGATTTCTAGCATACTATCCCGTAAAAATACTTTTGTTATTATGCCCACTGGCGGTGGGAAATCCTTATGCTATCAATTGCCTGCACTCATGCAGGAAGGCACGGCCATAGTTGTATCGCCATTAATTGCGTTGATGAAAAATCAAGTAGATGCCATTCGTGGCGTGTCAGATAAAGAAGGTGTAGCCCATGTGTTGAATTCGTCTCTTAACAAGACCGAAATCAAGCAAGTTAAACAGGATATTGTTGAAGGCACTACCAAACTACTCTATGTAGCGCCAGAATCTTTGACCAAAGAGGATTATATCGAGTTTTTGAAATCGGTTAAAATTTCCTTTATGGCTATAGATGAAGCCCATTGTATTAGTGAATGGGGACATGACTTTAGGCCTGAATACCGTAATTTAAGACAAATCATTAAACGGTTGGGTGACGATATCCCTATTATAGCCCTAACCGCCACGGCGACTCCTTA